>Ga0209835_1000654_pt1 | contig 21656 bp, 22 predicted proteins | sample LakKivwa52mmetaG_FD_184138 | JGI IMG/M metagenome (GOLD analysis project Ga0209835, IMG submission 184138) | Anoxic lake water microbial communities from Lake Kivu, Rwanda to study Microbial Dark Matter (Phase II) - Lake Kivu water 52m metaG... | ecosystem: Environmental > Aquatic > Freshwater >...
TCCTGAACCTGTGCAAGTCGCCGCAGCTGGCCACCGAGGTGACGCTACAGCCGCTGGCGCGCTACAACCTGGACGCCGCCATCCTGTTCTCCGACATCCTCACCGTGCCGGATGCCATGGGCCTGGGCCTGTATTTCGCCGAGGGCGAGGGGCCGAAGTTCGAGCGGCCACTGCGCGAGGAGTGGGCGATCCGCGATCTCAAGGCGCCGGATCCGCACGACCATCTGCGCTACGTCATCGACGCGGTGGCCGAGATTCGCCGCGCCCTGGACGGTTCCGTGCCCCTCATCGGCTTCTCCGGCAGTCCCTTCACGCTGTCCTGCTACATGATCGAGGGGGAGGGCAGCGACAGCTACACCCAGGTCAAGCGCATGATGTACAGCCGTCCGGACCTCATGCATCACATCCTGGACGTGACCGCGCAGGCCGTCATCGACTACCTCAACGCGCAGATCGAGGCCGGCGCCCAGGCGGTGATGGTGTTCGATTCCTGGGGCGGCATGGTGTCGCAGGCCGCCTACCTGGAATTCTCCCTGCCCTACATGGCCCGCATCATGGCCGGCCTGACGCGGGAGCGCGAGGGCCGCGTGGTGCCGCGCATCGTCTTCACCAAGGGCGGCGGCCTCTGGCTGGAACGCATCGCCGGCTGCGGCTGCGATGCCGTCGGCCTGGACTGGACCATCGACATCGGCGACGCCCGCCGCCGCGTCGGCGACAAGGTGGCCCTGCAAGGCAACATGGATCCCGGCATCCTGCTCACCACGCCGGAAGCGGTGGCGGCCGAGGCGAAGGCCATCCTGGCCAGCTATGGCCAGGGTAGCGGCCATGTCTTTAATCTGGGCCACGGCATCTCTCAGCACACGCCGCCGGAAAACGTCAGCGCGCTGGTGGAGACGGTGCGCGAAGCGAGCCGCGCCTATCACGCCGCCTGAGCCCGCGGCGCGCCGGGAAAGCCTTTGTTGACGCGGGAAAATGCCGCAACTTATAGTGCCGCCATGCAAACCGAACTGGACATGCTGGAAAGCAGGCTCACGCAAATGCTCGACCGCTATCGGGCCATGCGCGAGGAAACCCTCAAGCTGCGCCAGCAGGTGGTGGCACTGGAGAACAGCAACAAGCAGTTGACCGAGCGGTTGGAGGAGGCGCGTTCGCGCATGGAAACCCTGTTGAACCGGATTCCCGACTGAGATGGCCGCCAACAACAACGTCAGTCTCGACGTCACCATCATGGGCCGCGAGTTCCGCGTGGCCTGCCCGGATGACGAACGCGAGGGCCTGCTGCAGGCGGTCACCCACCTGGACCGCAAGATGCGCGAGATCCGCGACAGCGGCAAGGTGATCGGCCTCGAACGCATCGCCATCATGGCCGCCCTCAACATCACCCACGACTATCTCGCCGCCCGCCCCATGCAGCCCGACGATCGCCAGGACCGCGAGCACGTCGAGCGCCTCGTCGGCCTGCTTGATCAGGCCCTGGCCCAGCAAGATAATCTGTTTTGATCGCTCCCGGCGTTTGCCACGGAGCGTCTTTCAAGAAACTCGCCGGGCCGCCCCAAGGGTTTCTTGGGCTTCCCGGGGGCGGTGCTCAATCTCCCTGCTGCGTTCGCGAAGGTCGCATATTCGTTGAACCGATAAGCGTAAGCGCAGGTCGCGGGTTTCCATCGCGGGCGTGCGCGTGGCTTGCCCATGTACCCGAAGCGGCGGAATCGCGACCGACCTTGAACCCCAGGGTTCAGGATAGCGGCCTGGACGGCGCAAGCGGGGAGACCCTTCCATCCTCATGATCCGCGCGCGCGAATACCCCGACAAAGCCGCCTTGCGCCGCGCCTTGCGCGCCCGCCGAGGAGCTCTGTCGACCGCCGAGCGACGCCGGGCGTCCAAACAACTGCTGCGCCTGGCCCTGCGTCACCGCCTGCTCATGCGCAAGCGCCGCGCCGGCTTTTATATCCCGACCAGGCACGAGATCGACGTCCTGCCTCTTCTGGAAAGAGCTTTGTCCCTGGGCGCCGCCTGCTTTCTCCCCATCGTGCCGGGACGGGGCCGCAGAAAACTGTGGTTCACCCGGCTGGGCGAGCGGCCGGCCTGGTTCGTCAACCGCTACGGCATTCCGGAATATCACCCGCCAGCGCCAAGGAAATGCCGTGCCGGCGCCCTGGAAACCCTGTTCCTGCCGCTGCTGGGCTTCGACGCGGAGGGCTGGCGCATCGGCATGGGCGGGGGCTACTACGACGCCAGTCTGGCCGCGTTGCGCAACCGCCGGCATTGGCGCAAGCCGCGCCTGATCGGCGTGGCCTACGCGGTCCAGGAGGTGGATCGTGTGCCACGCGATGCCTGGGACGTGCCGCTCGATGGAATTCTCACGGAGCGCCGCTACCTGGCGGTCCGCGGAAAAGCCCCCAAGACTCAGTAACGGTAGTGCTGGTTGTGGCTCAGCCAGGAATTGGCGCGCGGGTCCGGCGTCGGCAGCTTCAACCATTCCTGCGCCGCCGCGTGTCCGCCGGGTCCTTCACCGAAGGCGTTGGACCATAGCGTGGGCTTCAAGGGAACTCCGGCGCGCGCGAATTCGGGAATCATGAGGTTGATGGCAAAGAAGCCTTGCGCGGGTGAACCCACCCCGTTCGGCGATTGCCGGAGGATGGCGCGGCCATACATGAAGTCCATGCCGGCCAGCTGCCACGCCAGATACAGCCTGGGATCCTTGATTTCTTCGCCACTGCGCACCAGGGCCGGGTCGGGCTGGCTGCCAAGACTTTGCGCCGGAACCCCGGGCTGCATCGCCACCGCCGCCAGCGCGGTCATCACGCGTGGTTCGGCGACCGCGTCCAGCCAAGCCTGCAAGGCGGCGGATCGCTCGGGCCCGAGGTCGGCACCGGGAAATTGCGCGCCCGGCTCTGCGCCCTCCGGCATGGGCACGGTGCGCGCCTTGGCGGCGGCCCGTTTGTTCGCCTTGGGCAAAGCCAGGCGAAGCATGACGCTGCCGTCTTTCTGGCGGACGCGCTGGGTCGGCAGCTCTGCGCGTTTTCCCACCTCTCCGCCTTTACGGACCTTGACCTCCTCCGCCCGCGCGCCCAGGGAAAGGCTCAATACCAGCATGGAGATTGCCAAAGTTGCCCGGCTTGTCATGACAAGGCCTATGAAAATCATGGGGATAGTGAAATATTAGCGCATAGTAACATGCTTCTTTGATTAGCATAGACGAAAAAAAAGGCGGAACCGAAGTTCCGCCTTTTCAGGCCGGGAGCAACCGTGAATTACTTGGCGGCGGGAGCCGGAGCAACCGGGACCGGGATGAAGCCGGCGAAGGGGTTGGCGATGTTGCCGTAGGTGGCGGGGTTCATCAGGGCGCCCCAGGTGCCGTAGGTCTTGGGATCAGCCGCGGCGCCGGCCCACTGGGTGTACAGGTTGGGGTTCAGCGGAGCCATCATCAGGTTCATGTTGGCCGGAGCGATGGGAGCCATGGCCCAGTTCATGTACAGGTTGGGGTTCAGGGGAGCCATGCCCATCTGCAGGACGCGGGGATCCAGAGGAGACATCATCCACTTCATGTACATGTTGGGGTTGAGGAAGGGCGCCATGGCGGCCATGTAGAAGTTGGGGTCCATGGAGGCGGCCAGCCACTTGGTGTACATGTTGGGGTCCATGAAGGCGGCGTAGGACTTCAGGATGTCGGGAGACATGCCGGCCTGGACCATACGGGTGTAGGTGGCGGGGTCCATGCCCTTCTGCATCATGATGATGGAAGTGGCGGGATCCATCAGGTTGGTCATGGCGGCGACGGCGGCCTTGGGATCCTTGGCGATGTCGGCAACCTTGGCCGGGTCGAGCAGCTGGGCGGCGGTGGACTCGGGGGTGGCGGCGGTCTGGGCGAAGGCGGCGGGGGCAACCAGGGCCAGGATCAGGGCGGACAGCTTCTTCATGGCAATACTCCTAACAAGTTGATTAAAAAGGGGTAAAACGAATTCGGTACTGAGCCGACAGTATATTTGGGAATATTAGTACATTCGATTGTTTGCCCGGCTATGTGCGGCTGCCGCATACCCGCTGTTGCGTGGTTGCAACAGACCCTCGGGCGGGGATTACTCGCCCAGATAGGCGGCGCGCACGCGCGGATTCGCGGCAAGTTCGGCGGAGGAGCCGGACAGGGTGATCTCGCCGCTCTCCATGACGTAGGCGCGCTGGCTCACTTTCAAGGCCAAGTGGGCGTTCTGTTCCACCAGCAACAGGGTGACGCCTTCGGCCGCGATCATGGTGATGGTTTCGTAGATCTTGCGCACCATCAGCGGCGCCAACCCCATGCTGGGCTCGTCCAGCAGCAACAGGCGGGGCCGCCCCATGAGGGCGCGGGCAATGGCGAGCATCTGTTGCTCGCCGCCGGACAGGGTGCCCGCGAGTTGCGCGCGGCGCTCCGCCAGGCGAGGGAAGAGATCGTAGGCGCGAGCAAGATCGGCCTGGATGCCGGCCCGGTCGCGGCGTGCGTAGGCGCCCATGTCCAGGTTCTCCGCCACCGTCAGACGGCCGAACACACCGCGCCCCTCGGGTACCAGGGCAAGGCCACGGGCCGCGATGGCGTGAGTGGGAAGCTTGTGCAAGCGTTCACCGGCGAGCAGCACCTCGCCGCGCGGATGCGCCAGGCCCATGATGCCCTTCAGGGTGCTGCTCTTGCCGGCGCCGTTGGCGCCGATCAGGCAGACGAGTTCCCCCTCGGCGACCTCAAGGTCGATGCCGCGCACCGCCTGGATACCACCGTAGGCGACCTTGAGGCCGTGCACGCTGAGCAGACTCATGCCTCATCTCCGCCCAGATACGCGGCGATGACGGCGGGATCTCGCTGCACCAGAGCCGGCTCGCCTTCCGCGATCTTGCGGCCGTAATCAAGCACCGCCACGCGATCGCACAGGTCCATCACCAGCTTGACGTCGTGCTCGATGAGCAGCAGGGTGAGGCCGCCCGCACGCAGGCGCAGGAACAAGTCGCTCATCTGCCGGCGTTCGGTGGGATTCATGCCGGCGACGGGTTCGTCCAGGGCCAGCAGGCGCGGCTCGGTGGCCAGGGCGCGGGCGATTTCCAGGCGCCGCTGATCACCGTAGGACAGGTGTCCGGCGAGGGTGCGGCCCTTGTTCTTGAGACCGACATACTCCATCAGTTCGCGCGCCCGGTTGTGGATTGCCGCCTCCTCGGCGCGCGCCCCCGGCGTTCTCAGGACGGCCCCCAGCACACCCGCGCGGGTGCGCGGATGACGCCCCACCATGACGTTTTCCAGGGCGGTCATGTTGGCGAACAGCCGGATGTTCTGGAAGGTGCGCGCGAATCCAGCCTCGACGATGTGGTGGGGTTTGCGCCCGTGCAACGGCACGCCTTCCAGATGGATGTGCCCCGCGCTCAGGTCATAGAGCCCGGTCATGCAGTTGAACAGCGTTGTCTTGCCGGCGCCGTTGGGGCCGATGAGGCCATAGATTTCGCCGCGCCCGACGCTCAGGCTGACGTCCTCCAGCGCGGCGAGGCCGCCGAAGCGCTTGCTGACGGCGGAAACCTGGAGCAGTGCCGGCGCGTTCATGCCTTGGTATCGTAGAGCGACGCCTGCTCCTGTTCGGCCACACCGTCCTGGGCGCTGAACTCACGTTTGCGCTGGCGCGAGGGCAACAGGCCGGCAGGCCGGAACAGCATCATGGCCACCAGGGCGACGCCGAACAACAACATGCGCAGATCGGCCGGATCCACCACCACCTGGCCCAGGGTGGCCCGTTGCAGATCGCCGATGTAGCGCAACGCTTCGGGAATGACCGTCAGCAAGACCGCGCCGAGGATCACGCCGGGAATGTTGCCCATGCCGCCGAGCACGATCATGCATAGCACCAGGATCGACTCCCACAGGGTGAAGCTTTCCGGGCTGATGAAGCCCTGGAAGGCGGCGAACAGGCCGCCCGCCAGACCGCCGAAGGTGGCGCCCATGGCGAAGGCCAGGAGCTTCACGTTGCGGGTATTGATACCCATCGCCGCCGCCGCGATCTCGTCCTCGCGCAGCGCCGCCCAGGCTCGGCCGACGCGGGAATGCTGCAGGCGCATGGCGACGACGATGACCAACAGGGTGGCGGCGAGGAACAGGTAGTAGTAGAGGTAGGTGGAGGGCAGGGTGATGCCGGCCACTTCCAGCGATTTCCCTAAGGAGACGCCGCCGATGCTCACCGGGTCGATCAGGTTCATGCCCTGCGGCCCGTTGGTCAGGTTGAAGGGCGCGTTCAGGTTGTTCATGAAGATGCGGATGATCTCGCCGAAGCCCAGGGTGACGATGGCCAGGTAGTCGCCGCGCAGGCGCAGAGTGGGCGCCCCCAGCAGCACGCCGAACACGCCGGCCAGGGCCGCGCCCAGCGGCAGCACCATCCAGAACGGCAGATGCAGGCCGAAATGGGGACTGGCGAGCCAGGCATAGAGATAAGCGCCAAGGGCGTAGAAGGCGATGTAGCCCAGGTCGAGCAGCCCGGCATAGCCCACCACGATGTTGAGGCCCAGGGCCAGCAGCACGTAGAGCAGGACGAAATCCAGCACTCGCACCCAGGAGTTGCCGAGGCCGGCACCGATCAGGAAAGGCAGCGCGGCGAGCAGCACCGCCAGCATGGCCAGGGCGAGCCGGGGCCGCTTGCGCAAGGCCGCTGGAAGCAGTTCAGGCACGGCTGGCCACCCGCTCGCCGAGGAGGCCGGAGGGGCGGAACACCAGCACCAGGATAAGCACCAAGAAGGCGAACACGTCCTGGTAATGGCTGCCCAGGAAACCGCCGGTGAGGTCGCCGATGTAGCCCGCGCCGAGCGCCTCGATGACCCCCAGCAGGAGGCCGCCCAGCATGGCCCCGGCGATATTGCCGATGCCGCCCAGGACAGCCGCCGAAAAGGCCTTCAGGCCCAGCATGAAGCCCATGTAGTAGTGAGCCAGGCCGTAGTAGGCGCTCACCATCACGCCGGCGATCGCGGCGATCGCGGCACCGATGATGAAGGTGTAGGAGATCACCCGGTCCACGTTCACGCCCATCAGTTCCGCCACCTCCTTGGATTGCGCGGTGGCGCGCATGGCCCGGCCCAGCCGGGTCTTCTCCACCAGCAGCCAGAGTCCTGCCATGGAGAGCAGGGAAAGGACGACGATGGCGATCTGCAGGTCGGTGATGTGGGCGCCCAGGATCTCGTGCTGGCCGCGCGGCAGGATGGCGGGGAAGGACACGTACTGCCGCCCCCACACGAGCATCGCCACGTTCTGCAGGATGATGGAAACACCGATGGCGGTGATCAGCGGCGCCAGCCGGGGCGCCTTGCGCAGGGGTCGGTAGGCGATCTTCTCGATGCCGAAGGCCAGGGCCATGCAGGCGGGGATGGCCACCAGCAATCCGGCGATGACCACCATCAGCCCCGGCAGGTCCGGTGACGCGCCGAGCAGCACGCCGATGACCGACAGGGCGACCATGGCGCCGATCATGGTGACCTCGCCGTGGGCGAAGTTGATCAACTCCAGAATGCCGTAGACCATGGTGTAGCCGAGGGCCACCAGGGCATAGATGCTGCCCAGCACCAGGCCGTTGATGAGTTGCTGGGTAAAGATGTCCATGGTCGAGCGGGTAGCTCGTAGCCGGTAGCTTGTAGCGCTTTCTTGCGCGTCTATGGCGCGGAAACTCTGGCTACCCGCTACCGGCTACCCGCTACAAGCCGTTTCACTTCACCGTTTCCAGCACCTGCCAGGCACCGCCCTTGGCCTCGTAGACGGTGACGGCACCGCCGACGGTGTCACCCTTGGCATCGAACTTCACCGGACCGGTCACGCCCTGAATCTCGACTTTGGGCAACTCGGCCAGGACCTTGGCCGGCTCGGCGGAATTGGCCCGCTTCATGGCGTCCACCAGAGCGTAGACCGCATCGTAGGCATAGGGTGCATAGACCTGGATGACGCCGTACTTGGCCTCGAAGCGCTTGCGGAATTCGGGGCCGCCGGGCATGGAATCGATGGGCAGACCGGGGGAGGAAGCCACCACGCCCTCGGCATCGGCGCCGGCCAGCTTGAGGAAGTTGACGTTCTGCAAGCCGTCGCCGCCCAACAGCCTGGCGGAGAGGCCCAGGCGCTTGAGCTGCTGCGCCATGGGTCCGCCTTGCGGATCCATGCCGCCGAAGAACACCAGATCGGGGTTCTTGCCCTTGATGCTGGTGAGGATGGCGGTGAAATCGGTGGCCTTGTCGTTGGTGAATTCCCGCGCCACCACCTCGCCACCGGCGGCCTTGGCGGCCTTCTCGAACTCGTCGGCAAGGCCCTGGCCGTAGGCGGTGCGGTCGTCGATGATGGCGATCTTCTTCGCCCCCATCTTGCCCACGGCGTACTGGCCCAGCGCCTTGCCCTGCTGGGCATCGTTGGCCATCACCCGGTAGGCGGTCTTGTAACCCTGGGCGGTGTAGGCGACGGCAGTCGCGGAAGGGGAAATCTGCGGAATGCCGGCGTCATGGTAGATCTTGGAGGCGGGGATGGTGGTACCGGAATTCAGGTGGCCGATCACCGCCACGGCACCCGCGTCCACCAGCTTCTGGGCGACGATGGTGGCGGTCTTGGGTTCGGCCTGGTCGTCCTCGCCCAGCAGTTCCAGCTTCACCTTCTTGCCGCCCAGTTCCAGGCCCTGGGCGTTGATCTCGTCCACCGCCAGGCGGGCACCGTTTTCGTTGTCCTTGCCGATGTGGGTTTGTGGCCCGGTCAGCGGCGCCACCGAACCGATGCGGATGACCTCGGGGCCTTCCGCCGTCTTCTCCCCGCAAGCGGACAGAGCGAGAGTCATGGCGACGATCACGGCGGAAATGGAAAACCTGGTGGCTTGCATGCGATTCCCCTGACGGATGAAAAAAACGCCGGATTTATATCACACCGTGCCAGCTCGGACGCGGAATTCGCGGTTCCGCGCCGGTCGCGCCGCGGGGCCGGCGCGCAAAAAAATGGCCGGAAATTCCGGCCATTTTCCCAAGCGGTGAAGCTCAGAGGGACAGCACCCATTTCGCCAGCTTCTCGGCGTCGGCGTCGGAAACCTGCGGGTGCGGGGGCATCGGCACCGCGCCCCAGACGCCCTTGCCACCCTTCTTAATGACATTGACGTTGTGCGCCACGGCCTTGGCGTCGCCCTTGTACTTCTTGGCGATGTCCTTGAAAGAAGGGCCCACCACCTTCTTCTCCATCTGGTGGCAGCTCATGCATTTCTTGTCCTTGGCCAGAGCCTCGTCGGCGGAGGCCACACCGGCGGAAAGAGCGAGGGCGGCAGCTGCGGCAACTACGATTGCTTTCATGCTAACTCTCCTTATTTGCGAAAAAGGCAACTCACGTTGCGTCGGGGATGTTACTGGACAGCCTGGTTACTGAAAATAGCCATCAGGGCATCAATTTGGACTATCTCCGGCAGGCAATTAACGCCAGGACGGACACGGACGTTGACGGTGTCTACCGCAATTTGCACAAATTGGTAGGAATTGCCGGGGCGGACTGGTTGCTTTGCACGCGGCCGGGGAGGCCGCTCAAACCGTGTCCAGCAGTTGCAGGGTGACTTCCGCCATCAGGCGCATTTCCGCTTCGCCGATGACGTAAGGCGGCATGAAATACACCGTGCCGCCGATGGGGCGGATGAACAGACCCCGCGCCAGGGCGCGGCGATGGAATTCGCCGCTGAAACCGGGCGGCGCGCCGGCCACGTCGAACGCCCAGATCATGCCGGTGTGGCGGAAGTGGCGGACCCGGGGATGGGCGGCGACGGGGGCGAGGAGTTCGGTCAAGCGCGCGGCCTTCGCCTGGTTGTCGGCCAGGACGTCGTCTTCCTCGAAGATATCCAGCACCGCCAGGGCGGCGCGGCAGGCCAGGGCGTTGCCGGTGTAGGAGTGGGAGTGCAGGAAGCCGCGCGCGGTGGCGTCGTCGTAGAAGGCGGCGTACACGGCGTCGGTGGTGAGCACGCAGGACAGCGGCAGGTAGCCGCCGGTGATGCCCTTCGACAGGCACAGGAAGTCCGCGCGAATCCCGGCCTGTTCGCAGGCGAACAGCGTGCCGGTGCGGCCGAAGCCGACGGCGATCTCGTCGGCGATGAGGTGGACGCGGTGACGGTCGCAACTCTCCCGCGCGCTGGCCAGATAGACGGGGTGGTACATGGCCATGCCGGCGGCACCCTGCACCAGGGGTTCCAAGATCACGGCGGCGGTACTATCGGCGCATTCGGCGAGGAAGTCCTCCAGGCTGGCTGCGGCGCGCAGGGCGTAGGCCTCCGCCGACTCGCCGTCCTCGGCGCGGCGCCAGTCCGGGCTCATGACCTGGTGGCTGGGGCGCAGCAGGGGGGCGTAGGTATCCTTGAACAGGGCCACGTCGGTGACCGAGAGCGCGCCCAGGGTCTCGCCGTGGTAGCCGTTTTCCAGGCTGATGAAGCCGGTTTTGGCGGGCTGGCCGACGTTGCGCCAGAACTGGAAGCTCATCTTCAGGGCGATCTCGGTGGCGCTGGCGCCGTCGGAGCCATAGAAGGCATGGCCCAGGCCGGTGAGGCCGGCCAGACGCTCGGAGAGCTCGACCACCGGCGCATGCGTACAGCCCGCCAGCATGACGTGCTCGAGTCGCCCAAGCTGATCCATGAGGGCGGCATTGATGCGCGGGTTGCAGTGGCCGAACAGATTGACCCACCAGGAGGAGATGGCGTCGAGATAACGGCGGCCGTCGAAATCGATCAGCCAGGCCCCTTCGCCGTGGGCGATGGGCAGGGGCGGAACCCGTTCCAGATGCTTCATCTGGGTGCAGGGGTGCCAGAGCGCGACCCGCGAGCGGGTCAGCCAGTCACTGTTGCCGGAATCTTCGGTCGCCATGACGGGTTTTCTCCTGCCAGAGCTCTTTCCCGCCCACGGGCGATGGGTGTCGCAGCGTTACTGGAAGAAGCCCTTGGTCAGCAACTCCATGGTCAGCAGCCGGTAGTCGTGGGCGCCGGGGGAGTCCGACGAATAGGCGAAGATGTCCATGCCATGCGCGGGGCTCTCGGACAGGGCCGGATCGTCGGCGATGCGCGTTTCGCACAGCTTCTCGCCATAGCGGCTTTTCAGGCTGGCGAGGGTTTCGCGGCACTGCGCCTTGCCCTCGTCGAAGCGGGTGAGCACGACGCGGCGCTCGATGCGGCGGCGCAGCGGGCCCTCGAGGACGTTGAGGGCCAGGTCCAGGCGATTGAGCCCCTGCACGGAGAGGAAATCGGCGGTGACGGGAATCAGCACCCGGTCGGCGGAGAACAGGGCGTTGAGGGAAAGCACGCCCAGGGCCGGCGCGCAGTCGATGAGGATGGGCGCGTCGTCCCAGGCCATGGCGCTCGCCTCCAGGCCGCGCCTGAGGGTGGCGGCGACGCCCGGGGTGGCGCCGAGCAGGGCGTCGATCTTCGAAAGGTCGGGATGCCCCGGCAACAGCCGGATGCCGTTGGCGAGTCGGCGCACCAGCCGGTCCATCGGCGTCTTCTCGCGGAAGAAGGCGGCGAGGGTGGCCGCGCTGGGCGGATGCCTGACCCCCAGCGCCAGGCTAACGTGGGCCTGGGGATCCAGGTCCACCACCACCGGCTTGCGCTCCAGCAGGGAGAGGGAGGCCGCGACGTTGAGCGTGGTGGTGGTCTTGCCGACCCCGCCCTTCTGGTTGAATACCGCGATGACTGCCATGTTCGCGTCCCTATTCGACGGTGACCGATTTGGCCAGGTTGCGGGGCTGGTCGACGTCGGTGCCCTTGAGCACGGCGACGTGGTAGGCCAGCAGTTGCAGCGGCACGCTGTAGACGATGGGCGCGGTGCTCGGATAGATGTCGGCGAGGGTGAGGTTCTGGTAGCGGTCGAGCTCGATCTTCACCTTCTGGTCGCTAAACAGGAACAGCTCGCCTCCGCGCGCGCGCACTTCCTGCAGGTTGGACAGCACCTTGTCGAGCAGGGGATCGTCGGGCAGGGCGCAGACCACCGGCATGCTGGCGTCCACCAGAGCCAGCGGGCCGTGCTTGAGTTCGCCGGCGGGGTAGGCCTCGGCGTGGATGTAGGAGATTTCCTTGAGCTTCAGCGCGCCTTCCAGGGCGATCGGATAGAAGGCGCCGCGTCCCAGGAAGAGGGCGTCCTGCTTGTCGGCGAAGGCGGCGGCCATGGCGCGGATAGCCTCGGACAGTTCCAGCACCACCTCGACCTGGCGCGGCAGCGCGTGCAGCTCGTCAACCAGGCGCTTCTCGTCCTCGGCGGCGAGGCCGCGCCGGCGCGCCAGCGCCAGGGTGACCAGGCGCAGGGCTGTGAGCTGGGTGGTGAAGGCCTTGGTGGAGGCCACACCGATCTCCGGGCCGGCGCGGGTCATCAGGGCCACGTCGGATTCGCGCGTGAGCGAGCTTTCCGGCACGTTGCAGATGGTCAGGGAGCCCACGTAGCCGGCGCTCTTGGCGAAGCGCAGGGCGGCCAGGGTGTCGGCGGTCTCGCCGGACTGTGAGATGGACAGGAACAGGGTGCCCTCGGGCACCACCACCTTGCGGTAGCGGTATTCGCTGGCCACCTCGACGGCGCAGGGGATGCCGATCTCCTCCAGCCAGTAACGGGCCACCAGGCCGGCGTGATAGCTGGTGCCACAGGCGATGATGTGCACGCCGCGGGTCTTGTCGAACAGGGCGCGTGCTTCATGACCGAAACTTTCCTCGAGCAGGCGGCCCTTGTGGATGCGGCCTTCGAGGGTCTCGGCGATGACCGAGGGCTGCTCGAAGATCTCCTTCAGCATGTAGTGCGCGTAGGGGCCCTTGTCGGCGGTGGAGGCGGAGATCTGGGAAATCCGTTCCGGCCTTTGCGCGGGGTTGCCGGCGACGTCGAACACGCGGATGCCGTCGCGGCGGATCTCGGCGATGTCGCCTTCCTCCAGGAAGACGAAACGCTGGGTGACCGGCAACAGGGCGAAGACGTCGGAGGCAATGAAATTCTCCCCGACGCCCAGGCCCACCACCAGGGGGCTGCCGGCGCGCGCCACCACCAGCCGGTCGGGCTCGTCGGGGGAGGACACCGCCAGGCCGTAGGCGCCCACCAGATGCTTGACCGCCTTCTGCACGGCCTTGAGCAGGTCCGGTTCACTTTCCAACAGATGGGCGAGCAGGTGGGCGATGACTTCGGTGTCGGTCTCCGAGGTGAAGAAGTAGCCCTTGGCTTTCAATTCCTCGCGCAGCTCGGCGTGGTTCTCGATGATGCCGTTGTGCACCACCGCCACCTTCTCGCCGCTCATGTGCGGGTGGGCGTTGCGTTCCGCCGGCATGCCGTGCGTCGCCCAGCGCGTGTGGGCGATGCCGAGGTCACCCAGGATGGGATTGCTCTCTTGGAGCTGACGGAGCATGGCCACCTTGCCCACCGCACGGATGCGCGCCAGATTGCCATCCGCCTGGCGCACCGCCAGACCGGCCGAGTCATAGCCGCGGTATTCGAGTCTTTGCAGGCCTTCCAGCAGGATGGGAACGACGTTGCGTTGGGCGACTGCGCCGACGATGCCACACATGTTCAAAGCTCCGGTTTGGGTGAGGTGCAAGGCGTGAGGCGTGAGGCGCAGACCTCCGACTTCCTCATCCCTGCCATACGATGTTCAAGCTTCAAGATGCTGCCTCCAAAGTGAGGGCTGCGCGCCTCACGCCTCACCGCTTCTTCACCGGCCGTTGCCAGCCGGGCAGGCTGACCTGCTTGGCCCGTGACACGGTGAGCTGATTCGCGGGCGCGTCCCGGGTCAGGGTGGTGCCAGCGCCCAGGGTGGCGCCTTCCCCCACGGTCACCGGAGCTACCAGCTGCGTGTCCGAGCCGATGAAGGCGTTGTCCTCGATGACCGTGCGGTGCTTGTTGGCACCGTCGTAGTTGCAGGTGATGGTGCCGGCACCGATGTTCACCTTGCGGCCGACGCTGGCGTCACCGACGTAGGACAGGTGGTTGATCTTGGAATTGAAGCCGACCTGGGCGTTCTTCAGTTCCACGAAGTTGCCCACGTGCACCTCCTCGTCCAGCACCGTGCCGGGGCGGATGCGCGCGTAGGGGCCGATGATCGCCCGCGCGCCCAGCCTGGCGGACTCGATATGGCAGAAGGGCTTGATCTCCACGCCGGCACCGATTTCCACGTCCTTGAGTACGCAGTGAGCGCCCACTTTCACGCCATCACCCAGGATGACGCGGCCTTCGCACACGCAGTTGACGTCGATGAGGACGTCGCGGCCACATTCCAGGCTGCCGCGCACGTCCAGACGGGCCGGATCGATGAGGGTCACGCCGCGCGCCATGAGGGCCTCGGCGAGGTTGCGCTGGTGGGTACGCTCCAGCTCGGCCAGCTGCTGGCGGCTGTTGATGCCCAGCACTTCCCAGGCGGCGGCCGGGTGACAGGGAATCACGCGCTCGCCTTCGGCGGCGGCCATGCCGATCACGTCGGTGAGGTAATACTCGCCCTGCGCGTTCTCGTTGGTCAGGCGTGACAGCCAGCCGGCCAGCTTGCCCGCGGGCAGGCAGAGGATGCCAGTGTTGACCTCTTCGATGGCCAGTTCCTCGGGGCTCGCGTCCTTGTGCTCGACGATGCGTTCCACCTGGCCGCGCGCGTTGCGTACGATGCGGCCGTAACCCGAGGGGTTGGCGAGACGCACGGTAAGCAGGGCGATGGCGCCTTCGCGCGCGATGAGCGTCATCTCCTGCAGGGTTTCCGGGCGGGTCAGCGGCACATCACCATAGAGAATGAGGCAGAGGGCATCAGGATTCAGGTGTGGCACGGCCTGTTGCACGGCGTGGCCGGTGCCAAGCTGGGGTTCCTGTTTCGCCCAAGCGAGTTCCGTGCGGCCAATCACCTGCGGGAGGGTTTCACCTCCATGGCCGTAGACCACGCAGATCCTTTCCGGCGACAGGCTGTCGGCGGCGGCCAGCACGTGGCCAAGCAGGGGGCGGCCGGCGAGGGGATGCAGGACTTTGGGCAGGTCGGATTGCATCCGCGTGCCCTTGCCGGCGGCGAGGATGACAACGTTGAGGGGTGCGCTCATGGTCGGATGGGTGGACAGGGCGTGACGTTAGGCGGATCGCGCGTAAGTATAAACAGCCGGTCCGTCGCTGTCCGATGCGCGTAATGCAAAACGGCAGCCCGCGCAGGCTGCCGTTCCCGGATCGGCGTGCACGCTCTCAGTGCTTGATCTTGCGCAGTTTCTGAATGGCCGCCAGTTGCGCCACCGCCTCGGCCAGTTCCGCCTGGGCGCGGGCGTAATCCATCGACGAGGTGCGGTTGCGCATGGAGTCCTCGGCCGCCCGCTTGGCTTCGAGAGCGCGCGCCTCGTCCAGGTCGGCGCCGCGCAGGGCGGTGTCGGACAGGATGGTGATGACTCCCGGCTGCACCTCGAGGATGCCGCCGGAAACGTAGATCAGGTCCTCTTCCGCCTTGTCCGGCGACTTGATGCGCACGGAGCCCGGCTTGATGCGCGTCAGCATGGGGGTATGGCGCGGATAGATGCCGACTTCGCCCATTTCGGCGGGCACCACCACGAACTCGGCCAGCCCGGAGTAGATGGAGGCCTCCGCGCTGACGATGTCGATATGGATGGTCATGGCCATTTCGTTTAACCCTGTGAAGGGGGAAGGGAGAAGGGAGAAGGGGAATGGGGACCGCTACTCACCCATTACCCTCTACCCTTCACCCTTTTCCCATGGTTACTGAAGCGTCTTCGCCTTTTCCACGGCTTCGTCGATGGTGCCCACCATGTAGAAGGCCTGCTCGGGCAGATGGTCGTACTCGCCGGCGACGATGGCCTTGAAGGCGGCGATCGTGTCCTTGAGGGTGACGTACTTGCCCGGCGATCCGGTGAACACCTCGGCGACGAAGAAGGGCTGCGACAGGAAACGCTGGATCTTGCGGGCGCGCGCCACGGCAAGCTTGTCCTCGGGGGAGAGTTCGTCCATGCCGAGAATCGCGATGATGTCGCGCAGTTCCTTGTAGCGCTGCAGGGTGGACTGCACCGAGCGGGCGACGGTGTAGTGCTCCTCGCCGACCACCAGGGGGTCGAGTTGGCGGGAGGTGGAATCCAGGGGATCCACGGCGGGATAGATGCCCAGCTCGGCGATCTGCCGCGACAGCACCAGGGTGGCGTCGAGGTGGGCGAAGGTGGTGGCCGGCGACGGGTCGGTCAGGTCGTCGGCGGGCACGTAGACGGCCTGGAAGGAGGTGATGGAGCCGGTGCGGGTGGAGGTGATGCGCTCCTGCAGGGCGCCCATTTCCGAAGCCAGGGTGGGCTGGTAACCCACGGCGGAGGGCATCCGGCCGAGCAGCGCCGACACCTCGGTACCGGCCAGGGTGTAGCGGTAGATGTTGTCGATGAACAGCAGCACGTCGCGGCCTTCGTCGCGGAAGAACTCGGCCATGGTCAGGCCGGTCAGGGCCACGCGCAGGCGGTTGCCCGGCGGCTCGTTCATCTGGCCGTAGACCAGGGCCACCTTGTCGAGCACGCCGCCTTCCTTCATCTCGTGATAGAAGTCGTTGCCTTCCCGAGTCCGCTCGCCGACGCCGGCGAACACGGAGAAGCCGCTGTGCTCCACGGCGATGTTGCGGATGAGTTCCATCAGGGTCACCGTCTTGCCGACGCCGGCGCCACCGAACAGGCCGACCTTGCCGCCCTTGGCGATGGGCATGACCAGATCGATGACCTTGATGCCGGTTTCCAGAATCTCGACGGCGGGGGCCTGATCGGCATAGGCGGGAGCCTTGCGGTGGATGGGCATGGACTGCTCGGCGTTGACCGGCCCCATCTCGTCGACCGGCTGGCCCAGCACGTCCATGATGCGACCGAGGGTGGCCTTGCCGACCGGAACGGAGATGGCGGCGCCGGTGTTGCGCACCGTGGAGCCGCGCCGGATGCCGTCGGTGGAGCCCATGGCGATGGTGCGCACGACGCCGTCGCCCAGTTGCTGCTGCACCTCGAAGGTGAGCGGCGGATTGTCCATCTTGATGGCGTCGTAGACCTTGGGCAGGGAGCCGCGGGGGAACTCCATGTCCACCACCGCGCCGATGATCTGAACGATTTTTCCTTCGGTCATGGTTGTTTCCTAGTCTCTGATAGCGAATTCGTGGAGCTCACACCGCGGCCGCGCCGGCCACGATCTCCGAAAGTTCCTGGGTGATGGCGGCCTGGCGGGTCTTGTTGTAGACCAGCTTGAGTTCCTCGATCACGCTCTTGGCGTTGTCGGACGCGGCTTTCATGGCGACCATGCGGGCGGACTGCTCGCAGGCCATGTTCTCCGCCACGGCCTGGTAGATCATGGCCTCGATGTAGCGCACCATGAGGCCGTCGACCACGGTCCGCGCCTCCGGTTCGTAGATGTAGTCCCAATGGTGCTCGGCCTTTTCCATCGCGTCTTCGCCGGACAGCGGCAGCAGCTGGCGGAATGCCGGCTCCTGCTTCATGGTCGAGAAGAAGCGGCTGAACACCAGGTAAAGGGCGTCGATGCGGCCTTCCTTGTAGGCGTCCAGCATGACCTGCAGCGGCCCGATGAAACGCTCCATGTGCGGCGTATCGCCGAGGCCGACGATATGCGAGACGACATTGGCGCCCAGCCGCTGCACGAAACCCATGCCCTTGTTGCCGATGGCGCAGACGTCCACCTCGATCTTCTGCTCGTCCCAGGCCTTCAGCTTGCCCAGGGTCAGGCGCAGCGCGTTGGTGTTGAGGCCGCCGCACAGGCCCTTGTCGGTGGTGATGAGGATGAGGCCGACGCGCTTGATGGTTTCACGTGAAACCACGAAGGGGTGGCGGTATTCCGGGTGGGCCTGGCTGAAATGGGCCGCCACCCGGCCGATCTTCTCGGCATAGGGGCGCGCGTGGCGCATGCGTTCCTGCGCCTTGCGCATCTTCGCGGCGGCCACCATCTCCATGGCGCGGGTGATCTTGCGCGTGCTTTCGACGCTCTTGATCTTGCTGCGGATTTCCTTGCCGGCGGCCATGTCTGCTTCCTGTCCGCTCAGTAGGCCGCGTTGGCCTTGAAGTCGTCGATGGCGGCGGCGAGTTGTTTCTCGGCCTCGGCATCGAGATCGCCACTGCCCTGGATCTTGTCCATCAGCGCGGCGTACTTGCCCAGCAGGTAGGACTGCAGGGCGGCCTCGAAGGCCAGCGCGCGCTTGATCTCGACGTCATCCATGTAGCCGCGGTTGACGGCGAACAGGGTGACGGCCATCTGCGCCACGGACAAGGGCGAATACTGTAGTTGCTTCATCAGCTCGGTGACCATCTTGCCGCGGTCAAGCTGCTTGCGCGTGGCGTCGTCCAGGTCGGAGGCGAACTGCGCGAAGGCCGCCAGCTCGCGGTACTGGGCCAGCGCCAGACGGACGCCGCCGCCGAGCTTCTTGATGACCTTGGTCTGCGCGGCACCGCCGACGCGGGACACGGAGAGGCCGGCGTTGATGGCAGGACGGATGCCGGCGTTGAACAGGTCGGTCTCCAGGAAGATCTGCCCGTCGGTGATGGAAATCACGTTGGTCGGCACGAAGGCGGAGACGTCGCCGGCCTGGGTCTCGATGATGGGCAGGGCGGTGAGGGAACCGGTCTGGCCTTTCACCGCGCCCTGGGTGAGATGCTCCACATGCTCGGCGTTGACGCGGGAGGCGCGCTCCAGCAGGCGCGAGTGCAGGTAGAAGACGTCGCCGGGATAGGCCTCGCGGCCGGGCGGCCGGCGCAGCAGCAGGGAGATCTGGCGGTAGGCCCAGGCCTGCTTGGTGAGGTCGTCGAAGACGATGAGGGCGTCGCGACCGCTATCGCGGAAATACTCGCCCATCGAGCAGCCCGAATAAGGCGCGATGTACTGCATCGGCGCCGGGTCGGAAGCGGTGGCGGCGACGACGATGGTGTGCTGCATGGCGCCGTGCTCTTCGAGCTTGCGCACGACGTTGGCGATGGAGGAGGCCTTCTGCCCCACGGCCACGTAGATGCACACCACGCCGGTGCCCTTCTGGTTGATGATGGCGTCGACGGCGACGGCGGTCTTGCCGGTCTGGCGGTCGCCGATGATCAGTTCGCGCTGGCCGCGGCCGATCGGCACCATGGCGTCGATGGACTTGAGGCCGGTTTGCAGCGGCTGCGACACCGACTGACGGGCGATGACGCCGGGCGCGATTTTCTCGATGGGGGAGGTGGCGTTGGCGTTGACCGGGCCCTTGCCGTCGATGGGCCGGCCCAGGGCGTCGACCACGCGGCCGAGCAGGGCCTCGCCGACCGGCACTTCCAGGATGCGGCCGGTGCACTGCACCGTGTCGCCCTCGGAAATGTGCTCGTATTCGCCCAGCACCACGGCGCCGACGGAGTCCCGCTCCAGGTTCAGGGCCATGCCCATGGTGTTGCCGGGAAACTCCAGCATTTCGCCCTGCATGACCTCGGACAGGCCATGGATGCGGACGATGCCGTCGGTGACGGATACCACCGTGCCCTGGGTGCGCAGCTCCGAGCCGGATTCCATGTTCTGGATTCGGCTCTTGATCAGCTCGCTGATTTCAGACGGGTTGAGTTGCATAGCTACTCCGATTCTCCAATCAAGCTTTCAGGGTGACGGCGAGGCTTTGCAGCCCGCCGCGCACCGACGCATCCATGACTTCGTCGCCCACCTGGATCACCACGCCGCCGATGAGGGCGCTGTCCACGCTCTGGCTGGCGGCGATCTTGCGGCTGAAGCGCGACTCCAGCCTGGCGACCAGGGCGGACATCTGCTCCGCGCTCAATTCGAAGGCGGTGGTGAAGTGGGCCTCCAGCACGCCCTCGCGGGCGGCCTTCTCGGCCTCGAACAGGGTAATGATTTCCGGCAGCAGGGCCAGGCGCTTGTTGTCCGCCAGCACACCGAGCAGATTGGCGCCTTCGGCACCGATGCGCTCGCCGCATACGGCCAGGAGCACCTGCACCAGGCGGTCGGAGGAGACGCCGGGGTTTTCCGCCAGGGTCCGGATCTGCGGGTCGGCAAGCACCATGTCGAGCAGGGCGAGCCGTTCCGACCAGGCGGTCCAGGCATTGCTCTCGGCGGCCAGCTTGGCCACCGCGTCGGCGTAAGGACGGGCTAGGGTCGCGCGTTCCATGGTCAAAGTTCGTTCTTCACGGCTTCCAGCAGATCGGCATGCGCCTTGGCGTCCACCTCGCGGCGCAGGACTTTGCTGGCGCCCGCCACCACCAGGCCGGCGATCTCGCCGCGCAGCGCCTCGCGGGCGCGGTGGCTTTCCTGGACGATTTCCGCCTTGGCGGCAAGGATCATGCGATCCCCCTCCTCCTTGGCGGCCGTTTTCGCCTCGTCGATCACCTGGGCTGCGCGCTTCTCGGCCTGAGCGATGATTTCCGCGGCCTTCTGCTTGGCGTCGTGCAGGGACTCGCTGGCGCGCCGCGCGGCCAGTTCCAGCTCGTGCTTGCCGCGATCGGCGGCGGCCAGGCCGTCGGCGATCTGCTTTCTGCGCGCATCGAGGGCGTTGACGATGGGCGGCCAGATGAACTTCATGCAGAACCACACGAAGACGGCGAAGGTGATCGACTGGCCGATCAGGGTCAGATTGATGTTCATGCCCGGACCTCTTTCGGGTTATGCATAGTCGGGGTGGCGAACTTCCGAATCAGCCGGCGACCGCGAAGAGGACGTACATGGCCAGGCCCACGGCGATCATCGGCACGGCGTCGACCAGACCCATGACGATGAAGAACTGGGTGCGCAGCATGGGAATCAGCTCGGGCTGGCGGGCGGCGCCCTCCAGGAAGCGACCACCCAGAATGCCGATGCCCACCGAGGCGCCGAGCGCGCCCAGGCCCATCATGATGGCGCCGGCGATGTAAAGAAGAGCTTGTTCCATCTGGTTTCTCCTGTTTAACGAAGCAAGTACAACGAATCGGTCAATGGTGTTCCTGATGCGCCATGTCGAGATAGACGATGGTCAGGGTCATGAAGATGAAGGCCTGCAGGGTGATGATCAGCACGTGGAACACCGCCCATGCCCATTGCAGGATACCGCCGGTGAGGAACAGCACGGCGCCACCGGAGAACATCAGGGCGATGAGGATGAAGATCATCTCGCCGGCATACAGGTTGCCGAACAGACGCAGGGCCAGGGAGATCGGCTTGGCGATGAGGTTGACGCCTTCCAGCAGCAGGTTGGCGGGCAGGCCCCACTTGCCGAAGGGCTGCAGCGACAGCTCGGCGGCGAATCCACCGACACCCTTCATCTTGATGCTGTAGTAGAGGACCAGGAAGAACACGGCGATGGCCATGCCGAAGGTGGCGTTGGGATCGGTGGTGGGCACCAGCTTGAAATAGGGCACGCCCAGCGCGGCCATGAGGCCCGGTATCCAGTCGATGGGTACCAGATCCATGAGGTTGAGCAGGAAGATCCAGATGAAGATGGTGAGGGCCAGCGGCGCGACTAGTGGATTGCGGCCACTGAAGGACCCCTTCACGCTGCTGTCGACGAACTCCACCACCCATTCGACGAAGTTCTGCAAGCCGCCGGGGATGCCCGCGGTCGCGCCAGCGGCGGCCTTGCGGAACAGGAACAGGAACAGCGCGCCGAGCAGGATGGACATGCCAAGGGTGTCGAGATGGACGGCCCAGAATCCCATTTCCCTGGCCTGCTCGGCGGACTGGGCGATGCCCCAGGTTCCGTCGGGATGCTGGCCAAAGGTCAGATTCTGCAGGTG
>Ga0209835_1000655_pt1 | contig 21623 bp, 24 predicted proteins | sample LakKivwa52mmetaG_FD_184138 | JGI IMG/M metagenome (GOLD analysis project Ga0209835, IMG submission 184138) | Anoxic lake water microbial communities from Lake Kivu, Rwanda to study Microbial Dark Matter (Phase II) - Lake Kivu water 52m metaG... | ecosystem: Environmental > Aquatic > Freshwater >...
CCATCGCCCTGCAGGCCGGCCTGCATTACGTCTACACCGGCAACGTGCATGACAGCGAAGGCGGCACCACCTTCTGCCCGACCTGCCATGCTGCCCTGGTGGTGCGCGACTGGTACGAGATCCCCGCCTACCACCTGACCGACACCGGCCATTGCCCGCATTGCGGCACCGCCATCGCCGGCCGCTTCGAGCACTACGGCGGCGCCTTCGGCGCCCGGCGCATGCCGGTCAGCATGGCAGCCTCGTAGGGCCAGTTGTCCACATACCACTTCCCGCTCACCACTCACCACTCACCACTCACCACTCACCACTCACCACTCACCACTCACCACTCACCACTCACCACTCACCACTCGCTACTCACCACTCGCTACTCACCACTCGCTACTCACCACTCGCTACTCACCACTCGCTACTCACCACTCGCCCCCTGAGCCAGCAACGTGCCGGCCGGCGCTTTCCTGGCGGGTGCCCGCAGGCTACGGGGCAAACGCGTGGCCTGCCCCGCCCCACCCTTGGCGATGGCGGCGCCGGGAGGCGCGCCCGCCGGCCGTTCGGCCTGCGCGCCATGCGGATGGATATAGCCGGGATGGCTGAAGCCATTGGCGGCCACCAGCAGCAGAATCGCGAGATGTTCCGAGTACATGCTTGCCTCCTTCGGTATCCCGGCGGATGCCGGACACTCCGCAGGCTAGGCGCAGCACTTCCCTCCCGTTAGCAAGCCGGTTGCGACCTGGACGGCCCACCCGGCAGGCCAACCCGGTTGGTGTCCGGCCGTGTGGCCGCCGTCTATGCTCACGACCAGATCACCCTCATGCGCGGCGGAGATTCTGCCGATAAGGAGGCATCCGTCCCCAACACGAGTCGTCGCGGCGCGGCCGCCGGCACCCAGAAGCGAAGGAGAAGGTCCATGTCTTTCCTGCAGGAACAATGGCAATCCCACAGCCGCCAGCCGAGCCCGGCGCGGCGCTACAGCAGCCAGCGCGAGTTCGAGGCCGACTGGGTCGGCCGCCTGCGCCGTCGCTACGGCATTTCGCAGGAATCCCTGGCGGTGATGGCCAGCGTCTCCGTCACCACGGTGCAGAACTGGGAAAACCCGGGCAGCCACAAGAACATCGCCCCGCACAACCAGGACCGCCTGCGCGACATCGAGCGCGAGCTGTGGATCAAGTCACACGTCACCCTGCTCGAACCTTGCCCGCCCTTCATCCGCGCCCTGCACGACCTGCTCGCCGGCAACCGCGACGCCAGCGCGCAGGGCCTGGCCGACTACCTGGTGACACAGATGGACGCCAACGATCCCGAGCGCGCCCGCCTGCTGCACTGGGCCGGTCTTGCCCACAGCATCGCCGACCCCGCCTCGGCCAAGGCGCGGGAGTACCAGCGCGCCGCCCTGGCAGCGCTGGGTCGGCATCTGTCGCCGCTGTCCGCCGCCATCGAGAACGAAATCCTCGGCAGCCAGTTCGAAGACCTGCTCGCCCTGCCCGAGAGTCCGGAGCGGCGCGAGATGGGCCGCAACCTGGCCTCCGCCTGCCAGCGCCTGTATCAGCGCGACCACCAGCCGGCCTATCTGTGGAACGCGCTGGAGGTGGCCTGCCGCGCGCCGCTGGACACCGCCACACAATACGCGCTGCTGGGGGAACTGGCCGCGGTGCTCGGCGATGCCTCGGTACGGCGCCGGGTGATGAGCGATCCCGCCTACACGGCGGCGCGCGCCGCCTATGCGCTGGCCGCCGACGCCGCCTCGGTCAACTGAGCGGGTGGGAGACGACCATGACCACCACGTTCAAGCTACTCCTCGGATTGCTGCTGGCCTGCGGCATCGCGCCTGCCCTGGCAGCCACGCCGGTGCCGACGCCGAGCGCGGATATTGCCTCGACCTCCGTTCCCTCCCCCGAGCATCTCGCCTGGCAACGCGTGGGCTCCCCGCTGCGCGAGGCCTGAAAAAAATCGGCCGCCCTGTTACGGGCGGCCGTGATTTCGCATATCCGCCGGCCGGAGCGGCCGGTCCCCTGGATCAGAAGGTATTCGCCATGATCGGCGCCACATCCACCTGCGGCGCATGGCACAGCGTGCAGACGTAGCGCTTGTTGGAGATGCCAAGTTCACCCTTGTCGGATTTCACGTAGTGAGTTTCCGACATGGGCGTGGGCTTGCCCTTCTCCTTCTTGCCGATCTTGCCCGGTTCGTCATGGCACTCCAGGCACTTGTTCATCTTCGCGTTGACCGGCATGTACTTCTCCGCGCGGTGCGGAATCTGCGGCGGCGCGTCCTCCCAGGAGCGCGGCAGGATGCCTGCAACCTTGGGGTCGAGGTCGCGGTACTCGAAGGCCTTGGGGGCGGGGTTGTCAAAAACACTGACCGGCGACAGGCCGAGACTGTCGTCCAGTACGGCCAGATCGCCGACGGCGGAGCAGCCCAACGCGAAGGTCGACAGCGCGGCAAGCATGAGCAGTTTCTGTTTCATCTGGGTTCTCCTCGCATCAAACCTTGTAGACCTTGACCGCGCTCTTCTTGTAGTCGCTCTCTTTCGAGATCGGGCAAGCGGCGTCGGTGCAGATCTTGTTGATGAGCACACCCTCGTCGAAGAAGGCGGCATAGCAGGTGCCCCTGGGCATGGTGTTGCGGCCGCCGGTCTCGATGCGGATCTGCACCTTGCCCCGGCGCGATTCCACCCAGGCCAGGTCGTTGCGCTTCAGACCCCGCTTGGCGGCGTCGTCCGGATGCATCCACATCACGGCGGCGGGCACGGCGCGGTGCAACTCCGGAACACGCCGGGTCATGGTGCCGGTATGCCAGTGTTCGAGCACGCGGCCGGTGCAGAACATCAGGTCGTAGTTGGCGTCCGGCATTTCCACCGGCGCGGCATAGGGGCGGAAGAAGATCTTCGCCTTGTCGGCGACGCTGACCGGCTTGGGATCGGTCACCTTGTCCAGGTCGCCGCTGGGTATCGACTTGAACAGCTTGCCGTAGAACTGGAAGCCGGCGCCCTTCTTGACGTAGGGGTCATGCTGCTCGTTGAAGCGCCAGTTCGTCTCCTTGCCGTTGACCACCGGCCACTTCATGCCGCGCACGTCGTCGTCGTGATAGACGTCGAAGTCCGCCAGGTCCTTGCCCACGCCACGGCCGAATACCGTGTATTCCTGCCAGATCGCCTTTTCCGGGAACCAGCCGTCGCCCAACTGCTTGGCGATGTGGTTGTCGCGTCCCTTGGCCACCGCGTCGGGCCATTTCACCTTGAGGTTGTTGGGCGTGGCGAACAGCACCTTGTACAGGCTGTCCTCCGGCGAATAGCCCAGCTTCACCGCCTCGTCGAGCACGCTGGGCAGCTTGCCGTCCTCGTAGCCGGCCACCTTCAGTCCGGGCACCTTCTGTTCACCCCAGAAGTCCTTGAGCTTGAAGCGCTTGGAGAACTCGATGGCCTGCCACATGTCGCCACGCGCCTGTCCGGGCGGCTGCACCGACTGGCGCCAGTGCTGGGTACGGCGCTCGGCGTTGCCGTAGCTGCCCCACTTCTCGAAGATCATGGCGGAGGGCAGGATCAGGTCGGCGACCTTGGCGGAGATGCCGGGATAGGCCTCGGAGACGATGACGAAGTTGTCCATCTCGCGCGCCGCCTTCAGCCAGTGGTTGATGTTCGGATGGCTCTGGAAGGGGTTGTTCACCGCCACCCACAGCCACTTCACGCTGCCGTCCTCGAGGTCGCGCATGATCTTGCCGTAGAACGAGCCGATGTGCGGGTTGATGGTCTTCGCCGGCAGGTTCCATTGCTTCTCGGTGTACTCGCGGTGGGCCGGATTGGGGATCAACCGGTCCGACGGCAGGCGATGACAGAACATGCCCACCTCGCGCGCGGTGCCGCAGGCGGAAGGCTGGCCGGTCAGCGAGAAGGCGCCGTTGCCGGGCTGGCACTGCTTGCCCAGCAGCAGGTGGTTCATGTAGCACTGCTCGTTGACCCAGGTGCCGCGCACGCTCTGGTTGAAGCCCATGGTCCAGAACGACACCACCTTGCGGGCGGGATCGATGTAGTAGTCGGCCAGTTGCTTGAGCTTGGCCTTGTACTGGTCGAGCGGCTCGTCGGGATCGCCCTTGGACATAGCGGCGACGAAATCCAGGGTGTAGGGCTCCACCGCCTTCTTGAAGTCCTCGAAGGTGATCAGCCAGTGCGCGGCGGGGTTGCCGGTGTTCTTCTGCTCCACCACCTCGCCCTCGGTGCGGCGCTGGGCGATGGCCTCGTCGCGGTCCAGCTTGACGCGCAGTTCCTTGGCCTGGATGTCCTTCTCCGCCGGGTAGGCGAACTTGTCGGTGGCACGCATGCCGTAGCCGATGTCATAGGGGCCAGTGGTAAACACACAGTGTTTGGCGACGAAGTCCTTGTTCATGGCGTCCCGGGCCAGGATCTCGCGGGCAATGTAGTTCTGGATGGCCAGGTCGGTCTGCGGCTTGAAGATGATCTCCAGGTCGGCGATGTCCGACGACATGTTGCGGTAGGTAGTCAGGTTGATGATGCGGCAGGCCTTGTGGCCCAGGCGCCGGTCGGTGATGCGCGACCACAGGATGGGGTGCATCTCGGCCATGTTGGCGCCCCACAGCACCATGGTATCGGTGTACTCGATGTCGTCGTAGTTGCCGGCCGGTTCGTCGGTACCGAACACGCTGTAGAACGCCGCCACCGCACTGGCCATGCAGTTGCGCGCGTTGGGGTCGATGTTGTTGCTGCGCCAGCCGGCCTTGAACAGCTTGTTGAAGGCATAGCCTTCCTGGATGGTCTTCTGCGCCGAGGCGAGCATGGCGACGCCGGTCGGCCCCTTCTCCGCGTAAGTTTTGCGGAACTGCCGCTCCATCTCGTCGAACGCCTGTTCCCAGGACACCGGCACGAACTTGCCCTTCTTGTCGAACTTGCCGTCGGTCATGCGCATCAAGGGCTGGGTCAGGCGGTCCTTGCCGTACATGATCTTGCCGTTGAAATAGCCCTTGACGCAGTTCAGGCCGCGATTGACCGGCGCCTTGGGGTCGCCCTTAGTCGCCACCACGCGGCCGTCCTTGGTCGCCACCATGATGCCGCAGCCGGTGCCGCAGAAACGGCAGACCGATTTGTCCCATTGCCAGTCCTTCTCGCCGGCCTTGACCGCGGCCAGGGCCTCCTTGGACAGAGGCATGCCCACCGTGGCGGCGGTGCCGGCGGCGATGCTGGTTTTCATGAAGTCACGTCGCGAAAGTGTCATGTGTTGTCTCCTGTATGTGCGTTGGACCGGGTGCATCCTCACGGATGCGCTGTGCTGCTGCATGCGCGAATCCCGTGGCGTCCGCGCCACCGCGAGATCGTCCGCGCAACATAGCACCGGTGTTTTTTCAGGTTTTTGATCCAGATCATGGTTTCTGTCGATTCCCCACTGTTTCCGTGGGTAATTCCTGAAAAAAGACCCGGCCACAAGGGCCGGGGATCGAGACAGGAGGACGACAGCCGGCGGTCTCTGTGGACCACTCGGAAACGATAGCCGGAGGTTCTACCTGTAAGGTCTAGTGGCCCCGGCATATTCACGCGCGGCGATTGCCGCATGGTTGCCTTGTACGCAATCAAAGTTCGCCGTTGGCGGCCGCGCGCATGATCTCGTCCATCTTCGCGCGGATGTCCTTGGCGTGTTTCGCGACCTCGGCATCGATGCCCATCTTGCCCTGCACGGAGTCCAGCCAGGCCAGGTCCCAGTCCAGGGTAAGGATCCAGATCTGCTTGTTGGCGTCTTCCATGATGGCGATGCGGCAGGGCATGTAGACGATGGACTCCGGCGCGGCCATCAGCACCGCTCGTCCGGCCGCGATTTCGCAGTAGTGATAAACCTCCATGCGCGGCGCGTTCATGTCGCCGAGCACGGCCTGGATGTCCTTCCACATCGGGCTCTCGCCCACCTTCTTGAAGTTGACCTGGTTGGCGCGCAGTTCCATGGACTGCTTGACGTCGTCGAAGGTCAGGCCATCCTTGGCCTTGTACTTGGTGGTCATGAAGCTCATGGCGTCGCGGATGCCCATTTGCGGCATCAGCGCCATCATGGCCTGCATCATCAGCATCTTCTGCTCGTGCGGCAGGCTGGGCGCCATGGAATAAGGCTTGGCGGCGACGGATGGCTTGAAGGAAGCCATCGATCCGACCAGGCCGAGCACATTGGGAATATTGGGCAGGGATACGGCGGGCACGGAAAGCCCGGGGATTTTCACCAGATAGGGGTTCGTCGGCGCCGCCGCCTGTTGGGCGAGGGCTCCACCCGCAGCCAGCATCGCGCCGGCGGTTGCCATAGCAAGAACTGTCAGTCGTGTTTTCATGATGCGTCCTGTCTCGAAAAAAGGGAGCCGGGCGAGCGGCTCCCGACTGCATCGATCAGCCGACCTTCGCCTCGTCGGTGCGCTTGTCACCGGTGTTGTCCACCCAGGTCACCGATACCGTGTCGCCAGCCTTGGCCGCTACCCGGAAGTGCAGGTAGGGGTTCTTGCTCAGGCCGCCGCCCCACTGGGCGTCCAGCACCGGCTTGCCGTTCAGCGTGGCGGTTACCGTGGTGATGTGGTGCGCGGGCACCATCTGTCCGGTCTTCGCGTCCTTGCGCAGTCCGTTCTCCATCGGGTGGTTCATCAGGCACTTCACGTCGGCGGCACCGCCGGCCATGCTCGCGCGGATCCTCATGGGTTCTGCCATTTTGCTTCTCCTGTTGGTTTCAATCGGTCGTCAGTCTCTGCAGCACTCGATCAGCCGCCGCAGCCGCCAATGGTGACCTTCACTTCCTTGCTGGCCTTGTAGACCTTGCCGCCCGCCTTGACGATGGCGGTGACGTTGGAGGTGGCACCCATCTTGATGCGCGTGGAGACAAAGCCTTCGGCGCCGTTCATCAGCTTGAAGTCGGCGATCAGCGGCAGGGCGTTCTTATCGGCAACGATGCCGATCGATTCCGTGCCGGCAATCTTGGAGCTGATCTCGACCGGCACCACGGCGCCGTTCTCGGCAATGTCCGGGGCCTTGACGCTGACGTCGCCACTGGCGGCGGCACCGCTACCGCCAATCGAGGCGAGCGCGGCATTGACGTCCTTGGCTTCGAAGCCAGCCTTGTTCCAGTTCGCCAGCGCCATGCCGGGCTTCAGCAGGCCAGCCATCACCGCCACACTCACCGCGGTGGTGGCGCCGGCTCCCTTCAGTACGTTCCTGCGCAGATTGTTCATGCAAATCTCCATAAACGTTAGTTCCAGGTTATGCCCGTTCCGGTCTCGCGACCGGCTACGATGACATTCAACGAGCGCTTAATTAAACGCCAATCAGACGCCCCGGGTGTACATGTACGTCTGATATTTTTTGACTAGTGCGTCCCTGTAATAAGGACGTCCGTCGAATTCGAACAATGACACGAACAAACACGTTTTGTCATGAGGCAAATCATGTTTCCGGACTATATAAGAAGCCCCTAATTCAGCTGCAGACGGACGCCGAAAGGCACCGGGGCCTTGCCCTTGACCAGCCACACCAACGGGATGCCCGGATCCCGTTCAGGAAAGGCGCCTTCCGCGTCGGTGAAATAGACCAGCAGATCGGGCCCCAGGTTCTCACACCGCAACCATTCGAATACCGGACGGAAATCCGTGCCGCCACCGCCCGACAGCGTCTCCGGCAGTTCCAGGGTTTGCCACATGGCGTAGCGCCAGGGTCCGGACGGATCGAGCTTGTCGTCGCAGGCGTGCAGGGTGACCTCGGCGCGCACCTGGGCCTTGAGGGCATCGACCTCGCCGAGGAATTCCCGCAGTTCCTCGCGCGTCACCGAGCCGCTGGTGTCCAGCACCACCACCACGTTGACGCCCTGGCTGTAGAGGCGCGGCATCAGCGCGTCGCCCTCGCGCCGCGAGGTGCGCTGGAAACTGTAGTCGTCGCGGGCCACGTTCATCATGTAGCGTGCGAGCAGGGCGCGCCAGGGCAATTGCGGCGACAGCAGCTCGTCCACCATCCGCTGCATGGACACCGACAGCTTGCCGGCTTGGCGCGCGGCCTGGGCGGCGGCGGCCAGCCGGCTTTTCCACTGCTCGTCGAGCTTGTCCGGGTTGGCGGGTGGCGGCGGCGGTTCCCGCTTCTCGGCGGACTGCCCGCTCTCGCCCTGCTCTTCGGCGGAGTTCGCTCCGGCTTCCCGGCCTTCGCTCGATTCGCCTTCGGACTCGCCCTGCTTGCCCTCTCCGTCGCTTTGTTCGCGTTCCTCGGGCTCGCCCTCGCCGCCCTCGTTGGGGCTGTTGTCGAACAGGTGGGTGTCCTGGGTTTCCTCCGGCGGATCCTCGTGCAGCAGCGGGTAGATCTCCTCCGCCGTCAGGCCCCGGTAGCTGGCGCTCATCAGGGCGTTGTCCGGCGGCTGCATGCGCTCCTCGTCGAGGATCATGTTCACCGCGTAGTCGCAGGCCACGTCCCAGCGGTGCTTCTGCCTGTGGTTGCGGCGGGCGAAGTGGGACAGGGCGCAGTGCATGGCCTCGTGCGCCAGCACGAACTGGGTCTGTTCCAGGGTCAGGCGGGCGATGTAGGCCGGGTTGAAGTAGAAGTTGCGGGCGTCGGTGGCGGTGGTCTTGCACCACTGGGCGTCCGCGGCCTTCAGCGGCAGATGCATGACCAGGGAACCCAGGAATGGCTTTTCCAGGATCAGCCGGGTTCGCGCGGCGGCGAGCTTGGTTTCGAGTTGCGCGAGGTCAGGCATCACCAGCCTCCGTGAGTGAAGTGGCATGGGGTAGCGACCTTTCCGGAGATTGGCGGCCGCATCGTCGACCCGGACACCTTGAATCCCCCCTGCCCCCCTTTTCCAAAGGGGGGAAAACCCTCGCCCGCCTCACGCCTCACGCCTCACACCGATGGCTTGAAGTCGTAGAGCATCAGTTCCGCGACGCTGTTGGCCCAATCAACGAACTCGGGCACGGCGAACAGGGGCTTGCCCACCGCCCGGTGCAGGTCGGTGACCAGCATGACGCCCATCTCCCGCTGCGGATAGCGGCGGGCGTACTTGAGAATGTTGGCGAGCTTGCCCACATCCCCCGCGGATTCCTTGGCCCGTCGCACCAGGGCCGCGGCGACGCCGTATTGCAGGTCGATGCCCTTGGGCACGTCGCCGACCGTGCCGTCGAGGATGCCGTCGATGTCCGGCAGGTTCTCCAGGTTGTCGATGAAGGCCTTCAGCTCGACGCCGCAGGCCTGGCCGACGCAGGCTTGCAGGGCATCGCCGAGCAGGTCCGGGCGCTCGCCGAACTTCAGCAGGGCGCGGTGCGCGTATTCCCAGGAACGCGGACTGGGAAAGGCCACCGGATTGTGGGCCGCGTCATAGTGGAACAGGAGGTCGGGGCGGAAACGCAGAAAGCCGAGGATGCGCGCGTCCATGCCGGCATTCAGCGCCCAGCTGACCCAGTCGTCCAGGTTGGGCTCCACCTCGTAGTGGGTGAAACGGTTGGCCAGCGGCGCCGGCATGGCGTAGGTGACGCCGCGGTCGCCCTGGCGGTTGCCGGCGGCGAAGATGGCCCAGCCGTCGGGAATGACGTACTCGCCCAGGCGCCGGTCGAGGATGAGCTGGTAGGCGGCGGCGGACACCGTGGGCGGGGCGGCGTTGATCTCGTCGAGGAAGAGGATGCCCGCCGGGCCGTGGCGCGTCGCGTCAGGCAGCATGGCGGGCACCGACCATTCGACGTTGTCACCCTTGCGGAAGGGGATGCCGCGCAGGTCGGTGGGTTCCATCTGCGACAGGCGCAGGTCGATGAGCGGCGCGCCATGACGCCGGGCGATGCCGGCGATGATCTGCGACTTGCCCACCCCCGGCGATCCCCAAAGCATGACCGGTGTGTGTTGTCCGTCCGCGCAGCTCATGAACTCACGGTCGAGGATGGTTTCGATATGGGAGGGACGCATGATTCGGTGTCTTCTTCAGGTTATACAAGCTCATCCTGGTAGGCGTCGCCGCCGGCCAGGGCTTCTTCCATGCGCGCCGCCACCAGGGCGGCCTGGATGCGATCCGCCTGCAGCAAGGGCGGCAGCAGATGGCGCACCCGCGCCAGCCAGTGCGGCTTCTCGCAGGCCTGGAGTTCCAGCCGGCGCCGGGTTGCCTCGCTCAGGCGCGGCCATAACAGCAGCAGCGGCGCGAGCCAGCGATGATAATCGTTGATAACCGACTGTTCCAGTCGACTATTCCATTTTTCCCGCACCAGCAGCTCCGGAAATGCCTCCGCCGCGACCGCTCGGCTTCGCCACTCGTACGGCAGTCGCACCCCCACGGCGCCGTGGCCAATGCCGTCCTGGCCACGCTGGAACCATTGCGCCATGGCGAAGGGGCGGGCGGTGTGATTCACCATCTTCGCCAGCATGTCGCGATGACCGCCGCCCGCGTTGGGAGCCAGCGCGTCGCGCTCCGCCAGGGCCGAGGCGCGAAAACCCGTGTAGGTCAGGGTGAAGGGGAACCATTCGGTTTCGATCCCCGCGCCGCCGCGAGGAGCGCCGCGTGCTGTCGACAGCAGCGCCAGCGGCATGCCCTGTTCCCGGTCCAGCAGCCACAGTTCCCAGAGGTCGAAGATGGGAAAAGGCAGGGTGGGACGCGACTCCAGGGCCACCAGCAGATCCTCGAGACCGCGCGGCTGGCCGAGCTTCATGCCGCGTCCCTCTTCCCAGACCCCCACCGGCCGTACCAGGCCGTAGCCGTCGTCGGCGCGAAGATGCCAGACGAGACCGTCGTGGCTGGAAGCGATGGCGCCGCCCACGTCGACATGCTGCACCACCCCCCGGTAGGGGTTCACGCGGCGCAGGGCGTAGTAGCTGGGGTACAAGTCTTCCATTCCCGGGGTGGCTTCGGCACCCCGTCAATTCAATTCGTTCGCGGCGTCGCTATCGCGCTCAACCCAGACTGCGCAGGCGCCGCCGGCCCTCGTCCAGAAGCTGGTCCATGAGTTCCTGGCCCGGACCGGAGAACGCGTCGTATTGATCCTCCAGGCGTTCCAGGACGTCCATCAGTTCGCTCCGGGTGGGCGAATTACGCATGTCGCGCACCAGGTTGAGCAGCCATTCGTCGTCGACCATGGGCTATGCCTCCTCTCGCTGTTGCTGCAAACTTCGCGCAATCCATCCCCCGCGTCAAACATGAATTTCTGTTCCCACTGCGGCGGTCCGGTGCGCCTGGAAGTTCCCGCCGGCGACAACCGGCCGCGCCACGTCTGCGAGCGCTGCGGCGCCATCCACTACCACAACCCCAAGGTGGTGGTGGGCTGCATCCCGGAATGGGAAGACAGGATCCTGCTCTGCCGGCGCGCCATCGAGCCGAAGTATGGCCTCTGGACCCTCCCCGCGGGCTTCATGGAGAACGGCGAGACCACCGCCGAGGGCGCCGCGCGCGAGACCCTGGAAGAGGCCGGCGCGCGCGTGGATATCCTCGGCCTGTACAGCATGATCAGCCTGCCGGACATCAACCAGGTCTATCTGGTGTTCCGCGCCAAACTCCTGCACCTCGATTTCACGCACGGCGAGGAGAGCCTGGAGGCGCGGCTGTTCGCGGAACAGGAGATTCCCTGGGAGGACATGGCTTTTCGCACCATCCACCGCACCCTCATGCATTACTACGCCGACCGGCGCAATGGCAGCTATGCGCTGCATGTCAGCGACATCTTCCACAAACCCAGGTAGGGCTGCCGCCGCAGTAAGGCGGCGCACCCTCGCCGCGCTGGTCGCCGCGCTGGTCGCCGGGCTGGCCCTGGCATCGGCGCCTGCCATCGCGGCCGCCGGCCTCGACAAGGCGACCGCCGTGCCGCACCTCGGCGCGCGCGGCCAGGCCGGCTACCGCGATTTCCTGGCCGCCGAGCCGCATCGCGCCTTCGCCATCGCTCCCGGCGGCGGCTGGGGCTGGAGCCAGGCCGCGGCGAGCCCGGACGCCGCCCTGGAGCAGGCCCTGGCGGCCTGCCAGCAACACACCCGGCAGCGCTGCGTGCCTTACGCGCTGAATGCCGACACGGTCTTCGACGCCCGCGCCTGGCCGCGCCTTTGGCGTCCCTACGCCACCGCCGCCGAAGCGCGACGGGCAAGCGTGGGCACGGACCGTGGCCAGCGCTTTCCCGACTTGCTGCTCACCGCTCCAGACGGCAAGCCGCTGAAGCTGTCCGAGTTGCGCGGCAAGGTGGTGGTGCTGCATTTCTGGGCCACCTGGTGCCCGACCTGCCGCCTCGAACTGCCTCAGTTCGAGACCCTGCGGCGCGGCTTCGCCGGCCGGCGCGACATCGTTTTCCTGTTCACCCAGGCGCGCGAGCCGGCGGAGGTGTCGCGCAAGTGGCTGAAGCAGCAGGGGCTCGGTCTGGTCCTGCACGATTCCGGCGCGCGCGGCAGCCGCGACGAGCGTTTCCGCCTGGCCGACGGGCAGACCCTGGCGGATCGGCAGGTCGCCGCCGTCTTCCCCGCCACCTACGTGCTGGACCGGCACGGCGTGGTGGTGTTCGGCCTGAAAGGCTCGGCGGAGGACTGGGGCGAGTACGTTCCCTTCCTCAAGGATCTGCTGAGCCACGCGAAGTAAGCCCTTCCCTCGCGGGAAGGCTCAGTCCACTTTCTCCCAGCCGGTGATCATGGCCTTGATGTGCGCCAGCGGCGTGTGGCCGGTGGTGGTGAGATAGACGTGGGCGATGACGAAGAGCAGGAACACGAAGGCGGCCAGGGTATGGAAGAAGGCCACCCATTCCAGCGACAGGAAGGCGTCCCAGCCCCATTCGTTCCACTTGTCGTAGAACAGGTAGAACCAGCCCGTCACCCAGATCACCGGGCCGGCCACCGCCAGGATGCCCAGATAGGCCAGGCGCTGCAGGGGGTTGTGCTTGCGTTGCGGATTGACGTGGTAGGGGTGCGGCGCCTGCGTAAAGATACCGATGGCGTAGAACTTGATCATGTCCGTCACCTTGTCGAAGGTGGGGATGTATTGCCGCCATTCGCCGGTGGTGAAATGCCAGAAGATGGCGAAGCACCACAGTCCGACCAGGGTCCAGGCGGCGATGGTGTGGTAGTCCACCGCGTTCTCGAAGCCGAACAGCTTGTAGGAGCCGTGCACCTCGAAGCCGGTGACCAGCATGAACAGGATCAGGCCGGCCTGTGCCCAGTGCCAGAAGCGTTCGAAGCCCTTGAAGATGTAGATGCGTTCGCTCATTTGCCCTCTCCTTCACGCGCCTTGGCCTTGCGGCTGGCGAAGATGCGGCCGGCGCCATGGCCCAGCACGCCAAGCAGGGTGAGTCCGGCCAGGCTCCAGCCGGCCAGGTCCATCAAGGCGTTGCCGTGGCGGCCGGGGATGTACAGGCCCGGCACGTTGTCCAGGCGGCCCGGCGCGGCATGGCACTGCCGGCACGCCAGCGCGTCGGCCTTGGGCGCCACCATGTGGGTGATGGGCCAGGACATCTCGGTGCTGACGAAAGCGAACTTGCCGCTGTACTCGGCGCCGATCTCGCGCATGCCGTACTCGATGGCCTTGTCCCAGTTGAAGTTGCTCCACAGCGCGCTGTCGTCCTGGCCGTAGGTGTGGAACACCACCAGCTGGTTGTTGCCGATGTCGTAGGGCTGTTTGCCGACGAAGCGCTTGATCGGCCAGACCTTCGACTTGCCGTCGTCCGGACTGCCCTCGAAGCGGTTGATCTCGACCACCTTGCTCGGGTCCAGCTTGGTCTCGCGCAGGGTGTACTGGACCTCGCCGTTGAACCACACATAGGTGGGAATGACGTTGGATTCGTAGCTGAAATCGCCCTTGCGGCTGTCGTAGGACTCGTGCCCGCTGCTGTCCTTCAGCTTGAAGGGCTTGCCCTTCTCATCCATCTTGCCGGCGGTGGACCAGTCCCACTTCATCTTGGTGGGCTGGGCGCGCGCGAATTCCGGGATGTGGCAGGTCTGGCAGGCCAGCTTGGTCGCATGGCTGTTCAGGCGGTCGGCCTGGCGCGCCTTGTGCGGCTTGTCGCCGTGGCAGGACTCGCAGGTGGCGGGGTTGCCCTCGGCGCGGCCGCGCATGTGCATGCGGGCGGCGTCGGACTTGGCGACGGTGACCCCGTAGCGGCTGCCGGGCACGTCGTGGCCGGAAGTCATGTGGCAGGTGCCGCAGGTGAAGTTGAGGCCGTCCTTGGCCATGTGCACGTCCAGGTACTTGCCCGGTTTCTTCAGCGAGGTGTCGAGATCGCCGTGCTTCACCGCGTCGCCGCCGCCGCCGAGGAAGTGGCAGGCGCCGCAGGTGTCGCGGCTGCTCTTGCCGACCGCGCGCGCCACCTTGCCGAGATCCGGCGCCTTGGCGATGCGCCCCGACTTGGGCGGGAACTCCATGTCCTTGTAGGGCGGATGGCCGGCGAGGCCGGGAACCTTGCGGTAGGTGCCGGTGGTGTCATGGCAGACCAGGCAGTCCACGTTCTCCTGCGAAGTGAAGTCGAACTTCTCGTCCTTCCAGCCGTAACCCACGTGGCAGGCGGTACAGAACTCGTAGTTGGAGGGCACCGCCGTGCAGAAGTTGTTGATGACGTGCTTCTTGCCCAGGCGCTGCTGCGTCTCGGGATTGAGAAACTCCCAGGTCCAGTGCTTGCTCTTGTGCACCTGCTTGGCCGCCTCGGTATGGCAGGTCAGGCAGGCCCGCGTCACTTCCGGGCCGGATTTGAACGGCTGTTGCAGGACCTTGAAGGCGGCGTGGTCGGCGGTGGATTTCGCCGTGGCCCGCGCGGCGGACGCGGCCTCGGCATCGGTGGAGGCCCCGGCCGGCGGGGCGAGGACAAGCGTCAGCGCCAGCAGGGCGCCCAGGAAGGGATTGCGCATGTTTCCTCCGTGCAGGGATGGCGCGAACGAGGGATAAATACGGCGCGACGCGATCAGCAACCGCCGCCGCCACCACCGCCGCCGGTGGCCGGTCCGGCCGCGGCGGGCAGGATCATGGGCGGTGCCGGGGTGGAGGGATCGAACAACAGGAATTTCTTCTGGTCTTCCGCCACCTGGCTCATCACGTCGCCCACCAGCGGGCCGAACATCTTGCCCATCAGGCCGGCGTTCATGGTGCCGATGTAGATCTTGCCGTCATCCTTCTTGTACACGGAAACCTTGCAGGGCATGAGGATGGACAGGAAGCGCACCGTGTCCTCCTTGAGGATGGGCTTCGAATACTTGGTGCTGCACGCCTCGATCATCATCACCGGCAGCACGTTGCCGCCGTCCTTCTGCACCGCCTTGGCGGGGTTGCGCAAACCGGACAACTCCCAGCCGTTGCCGGTCTTCTGGATGTTGTGCTGGATGCGGGCGACGGTTTCCTCCATGCCGAAAGGACTCTGCGTCTCCGTGAACATCAGGCGGCTCATCATGCTGTAGGCCAGGCCCACGCATAGCAACAGGCCGAGTACGACACCACCGAGTACTTTCCACATGCTGTTCTCCTCTTCGCGCTGTTGAGCAACCGCCCGGATGGACGTGCGTGCATTTTGAATTAAATATTTCTATATCGCAATATTATTGATTGCTGATATACCTACAGGCCGCGGAAATACTCCAACGCCTCCGCCAGGCTGCCCACTCCCCTCACCTCCATGCCGGCGATACGGCCCTTGGGCAGGTTGCCGCGTGGACACAGGGCTTGGGTGAAGCCCAGCTTCGCCGCTTCCTTCAACCTTTCCTGGCCCCGCTGCACCGGGCGGATCTCCCCGGCCAGGCCGATCTCGCCGAACACGGCCAGCTTGTGCGGCAGGGGCTGGTTGCGCAGCGAGGAGACCACGGCCATGGCCACCGCCAGGTCCACCGCGGGCTCGGTGATCTTCACCCCGCCCACGGCATTCACGAACACGTCCTGGTCGTAGCAGGGCACGCCGCCGTGCCGGTGCAGCACCGCCAGCAGCATGGCCAGGCGGTTGCCGTCCAGGCCGACGGTGAGGCGGCGCGGGTTGGGGGCGTGGGCGGCGTCGACCAGGGCCTGGATTTCCACGAGCAGGGGGCGGGTGCCTTCCAGGGCCACCACCACGCAGGAACCCGGCGCCTCGCGTTCGTCCCGCTGCAGGAACAGGGCGGATGGGTTGGCGACGCCCTTCAGCCCCTTGTCGGTCATGGCGAACACGCCCAGCTCGTTGACCGCGCCGTACCGGTTCTTGAAGGCGCGGATGAGGCGGAAACTCGATCCCGTATCGCCCTCGAAATAGAGCACCGTGTCGACGATGTGCTCCAGCACGCGCGGGCCGGCCAGGGTGCCTTCCTTGGTGACGTGGCCCACCAGCAGGAGGGTGATGCCCATCTGCTTGGCCTGGCGGGTGAGTTCCTGGGCGCACTCGCGCACCTGGGCGACGCTGCCGGGCGCCGATTGCAACTGCTCGGTGTAGACGGTCTGGATCGAATCGATGACCGCCACCCGCGGCTGTTCGGCCTTCAGGGTGGCGAGGATGGCCTCCAGACGGATTTCCGTGAGCAGGGGTAGATCGGCCAACAGGCCCAGGCGGTTGCCGCGCAGGGCGATCTGCGCGGCGGATTCCTCGCCGCTGACGTACAGGGTTTTCGCGCGGGCGTGGATGTCGGCCAGGGCCTGCAGCAGCAGGGTGGATTTGCCGATGCCGGGATCGCCCCCCAGCAATACCACGCCACCACCGACCAGGCCGCCGCCGAGGACCCGGTCGAACTCGGCCAGCCCGGTGGCCAGGCGCGGCGTCTCCACCGCCTGCACAGCGGAAAGACGCACCACCTCACCGCTCGCGGCGAGGGCCTGGAAGCGTCGGGGCTTGGCCTCCTGGACCGATTCGGAAAGGGTATTCCAGGCCAGACAATGCGGGCACTGCCCCTGCCATTTGCTGGTCTGGCCGCCGCACTGGCCGCAGACGTAGAGGGTGGTCGCTTTCGCCATGCGCGGATTAGAACCCAGTCCCCGGCAAAAACAAAAAAAGCCCGGCGAACCGGGCTTGTTTCAACGCGGCAAGGACCTCAGTCCATGGCGCGGATGTTGGAGGCCTGCTTGCCCTTGGGGCCTTGTACCACCTCGAAGGAAACCTTCTGGTTTTCCTTCAGGGTCTTGAAGCCGGAGGACTGGATCGCGGAGAAGTGCGCGAAGAGATCTTCGCCGCCGCCATCGGGGGAAATGAAGCCGAAACCCTTGGTCTCGTTGAACCACTTAACGGTGCCTGTAGCCATGATGAATATCCAAAAAAAAGAAAAAGGTCACGCGAACCGCGGAACAGTTTGGAGACAGGCAGGTATCGGCAAACGACGACTGACGGAAACGCACTGGCAGGTTCAACGCGCGCGCATCATCTTTGTCGCCGCGGAGCAAGTCAAGAGGAATTTCAATGGCGCTGGCGGGGACGCCTTCATCCGACGCAGCCGTGGTGAACGCCGCGCCGGCCGATCCGCCTTGTCCAACGTCAAGGAAGGACGCCAGACGCGGGCGGAGGATGCGCCCCGTCCCATATACTGAAAGCGCGACATGAGCACCCTAGGCACCTACCTCACGCATGACCACCATGCCTGCGACGATCTCTTCGCCGCCGCCGAGAACGCGGTGGCGGCGGGCGACTGGCCGCACGCTCAGCAGGAGTTCGAACGTTTCGACGCCGGCATGCGCCGTCATTTCAGCATGGAGGAGGATGTCCTCTTCCCCGCTTTCGAGGCGCGCACCGGCATGAGCGGCGGCCCCACCTTCGTCATGCGCGAGGAACACCGGCAGATGAACAACCTGTTGGCGGAAATGGTCGCCGCCCTGGCCAGGCGCGATAGCCAGGCCTATCTCGGCCAGTCGGAAACCCTGCTGATGCTCATGCGCCAGCACAACATGAAGGAGGAGAACATCCTCTATCCCATGTCCGACCAGGCCCTGGCCGACCGGCAGAGCGAACTGTTGGCTGCCATGGAGGCCGTCACCGCGCCATGAGGAGGTGTGTCCGGGCATGAAGCAGGAGGTGCTGGTCGACGCCCGCTGGCTGCCGCCGCCCGAACCCATGGAAAAGGTGCTGCTGGCCCTCGACGCGCTGCGGCCCGGCCAGCGCATCCGCCTGCTGCTGCACCGGGAACCCTATCCCCTCTATGGCATGCTGGAAAACATGGGTTATCTGCACCGCACCCACATGATCGCCGACGGCTGCTTCGAGATCCTCATCGAAGCGCGCCAGACTTGATGCCGGGATGATCGCGCCCGGCCTCGCCCTCGAACAGGCACCGCCGTTTTCCGCGCCGCTGCGTTTCTTTCTCACGGCCCCCCTGTTCCTCGCCGTCGCCGGCCTGCTCGCGGCCTGGCAACCCGACTGGAGCGCCGATGTCCGCGTGCCCTTCGGACTCGCGCTGACCCATCTGCTCACCCTGGGCTTCCTCGGCATGGTGATGCTGGGCGCCCTCACCCAGATGCTGCCGGTAGTCGCCGGCGCGCCCGTGCCAGGCGTGCGCCGCGTCGCCGGCCTCGGTCACCTGGCCTTGCTGCTGGGCACGCCCCTGCTGGCCTGGGGTCTCGCCGGCGGCGGCGAGATGGCCCTGCTGGCGGCGGGCGCCTTGCTTGCCACCGGCCTGCTGCCGTTCCTGGGCGCGGCCAGCCTCAGCCTGCTGCGCGGCCGCGCCCTCGACACCTTGCGCGCCATGGCCCTGGCCCTGACGGCCCTCGCCGCCACCCTGGCCCTGACGGCCCTCGCCGCCACCCTGGCCTGCGGCCTGGCACTGCTGGGCTGGCTGGCCGGCCTGTGGCTGCCAGCCGACCCGGCAGCCTGGCTGAATGTCCACGTGCTGGCCGGAATGGCGGGCTGGATCGGCCTCCTCATCCTGGGCGTGGCCTGGCAGGTGGTGCCCATGCTGCAACTCACCCCCGCCTACCCGCCCCGCCTGACGCGGTTTCTCCTCGTCGCCGCCGGCACGGGCCTGCTGGCGTCATGGCTGCCGGCGGAGTCCATGCGCCTCGCCGGCAAACTCCTCCTTGCCCTGGCCGCCGTCGTCTTCGCCCTCACCACGCTGCGCCTGCAACAGCAGCGCAAGCGCAAGATCCCCGACGTGGCGCTGTCCTATTGGCGCCTGGGCATGGCCAACCTGATCCTGGCGGCGGCGCTGCTGCCGCTGGCCAACTCGCCGGCGCTGCAGGGCCTGACCGGCCTGCTGTTCCTGCTCGGCTTCGCGGTGTCGGTGGTGAATGGCATGCTCTGCAAGATCGTGCCCTTCCTGGCCTGGTTCCATCTGCAAGGCCAGCGCGGCATGCTGGCCAGCGGCCTGCCCAGCATGAAGGACTATCTGCCCGACGCCGCCTGCCGCGCGCAGTTCCGCCTGCATCTGGCGGCCCTCGCCTGCCTGCTGCCGGCGCCCTTTCTGCCCCTCATGGCGGCGCCGGGCGGCCTGCTGCTGGCCGCCTCCGCCATCCTACTGGGCTGGAACCTGACTCGCGCCGCGCAACGTTTCCATGCTTGCGGGGGCCGCTTCTGATCATTCCGCCGGCGGCTCCGGCCCCCTGCCGCTGGCTGGCCCCGGTTGAAAGGCTTATCATCCGGTTCCCGATTCACCTGCTGGGTTACCACCCGCCTCCTGCCTTGATTCCCGTCCGATTCCCCGGATCGCCCCTCGCCAAGGCACTACTCCCTGGAATGCCATGAAATGCGTGGATGATTTTCGCCTCCGTTTAGGCCGGCACGAGCTGGTGCCCATCATGATCGGCGGCATGGGTGTCGACATCTCCACCGTCGAACTGGCCCTGGAGGCCGCCCGCCTGGGCGGCGTCGGCCACATCTCCGACGCCATGGTGCCCACCGTCATCGACCGGCATTTCAAGACCCGTTTCGTCAAGGACAAGCTCAAGCTGTACAAGGCCAACGTCACCAACCTGGCCGACAAGTCCCTGGTGAAATTCCATCTCGGCGAACTCGATGAAGCCACGCGCATGCACGTGCGCCGCGCCATGGACGCCAAGCGTGGCCCTGGCATGGTGTTCATCAACTGCATGGAAAAGCTCACCATGAACGCGCCGAAAGAGACGCTCAAGGTGAGGCTCAACGCCGCCCTGGATGCCGGCATCGACGGCATCACCCTGGCCGCCGGCCTGCACCTGGGTTCCTTCGGCCTGATGGAGGAACACCCCCGCTTCCGCGACGCCCAGCTCGGCATCATCGTCTCCAGCCTGCGCGCCCTGCAGCTCTTCCTGCGCAAGAACGGCCGCACCGGGCGCCTGCCCGACTACGTCGTGGTCGAGGGCCCGCTGGCCGGCGGTCATCTGGGCTTCGGCATGGATTGGGCGGAGTACGATCTCGCCACCATCGTCGCCGAGATCCAGGCCTGGCTGAAGGCCGAGCAACTCGAAATCCCCCTCATCCCCGCCGGCGGCATCTTCACCGGCAGCGACGCCACCGCTTTCCTGGAACAGGGCGCCGGCGCCGTGCAGGTCGCCACCCGCTTCACCGTCACCCGTGAATGCGGCCTGCCCGATCCGGTCAAGCAGGAATACTTCAAGGCCGACGAGGACGACATCGAGGTCAACGGCATCTCCCCCACCGGCTATCCGATGCGCATGATCAAGAGCAGCCCGGGCATCGGCGCCGGCACCCATCCCAACTGCGAATCCTTCGGCTACCTGCTCGACGCCAACGGCCGCTGTGCCTACATCGACGCCTACAACCGCGAGGTAGCGGCGCATCCCGAGGCCAAGAAAATCAAGGTGATGGACAAGACCTGCCTGTGCACGCACATGCGCGACTTCGACATCTGGACCTGCGGCCAGTACACCTGGCGCCTCAAGGACACCTCGGTGAAGCAGGCCGACGGCGGCTACGCCCTGCTCAGCGCCGAACACGTGTTCCACGACTATCAGTTCAGCAAGGACGGCAAGATCCGGCTGCCCGGCTGAAGCCCACGGATCCGGTGAACCCGACGCCGTCCCGATTGCTTCCTTGTACCACGCCGCCCGGCCGCGGCCTGCGCGCGCTCCTCGCCCGCCTGGCCGTCCCGCTGCTCATCGCCGTCCCCACCGCCGTCCCCCAGGCCGTTGCCGCCGATCCGGGCAAGACGGAAGCGGTCCGCGTCGAGGCGCAGCCCGATACCTCCGAATGGCTGGCGCGCGCCCGCCTGCTGGAAAAGCGGCGCGACTGGCCCGGCCTGCTGTTGCTGGGCATGCATTGGACGCGGGTGGACATCGACAACCCGCTGGCCTGGTTCGTGCTCGGCCGCGCCCATCAGGAACTCCGCCAGCACGCCGAGGCCATCGCCGCCTACCAGCGCAACCTGCGCCTCGACCCAAGCGATTTCCACGCCCGCAACAACCTGGGCAACGCGCTGCGCGAAAGCCTGCGCCATCGCGACGCCCTGCTCGCCTACCGCGAAGCGGTGCGCGCCAATCCCCGCTATTTTCCGGCCTGGCAGAACATGGGCCGCACCTATTACGTGCTGAAGGGGCAGGCCGGCATCTTCGACGCGGTCGAGCAGGTGCGGCGCGTCAATCCGGAACTGGCGAGGGCCTGGTACAGCCTGGTGTTGAATCACTACCGCGGTCGCGAAGACATCGCCTCGCGCGAGGCGCTGGAATACCTGTCCCGCCTCAGCCCGGCTGAAGTCGATCAACTCTTCAACCTGCTGCTGGAACGGCTGCATTAACGTGAAAGTCGCGCGGCGACTTCTCGACGCTCCCCTCGCCCGCGGGCGGGAGCCCCCATTCGGGGATAAAAGGGGTTGGGGGGTGAGG
>Ga0209835_1000656_pt1 | contig 21615 bp, 19 predicted proteins | sample LakKivwa52mmetaG_FD_184138 | JGI IMG/M metagenome (GOLD analysis project Ga0209835, IMG submission 184138) | Anoxic lake water microbial communities from Lake Kivu, Rwanda to study Microbial Dark Matter (Phase II) - Lake Kivu water 52m metaG... | ecosystem: Environmental > Aquatic > Freshwater >...
GATATGAAGCGCCCGCCCAAAAGATCGTATCAGATTACCTCAGCCCCATTGCCGATGATATCGAAAAAGACCTCAATGGTAATCTCATTGCCTATAAAAAGGGCAGTGGCAAGCTCAAAGTAATGCTCGTTGGCCATGCCGATGAGATAGGTTTTATCATCAACTATATCGATGAACAAGGCTATATCTATGTCAAGACATTGGGTGGCTTTGATGTCAACCTCCTCCCCGGTTTACGCATTGATATCTATCACGGAGACCAAATTGTGCGAGGCGTACTGGGTAAAAAACCTGTCCACATGATGCGCGGAAGTGATGACAATCCCAAGCTCAAAATCGAAGACGTTTGGATAGACATTGGAGCAAAAAACAAGGAGGAAGCTCTCAAAAGAGTAAAAATCGGCGATGTCGCTACCTATTCATCACAGATCGAGATGCTCTCCGATGATTTGATCATTACCAAAGCCACAGACAACAAGTGTGGAGTGTACGTTGCCGCAGCAGTCATGAATGAGCTTGCCAAAAAGAAACTCAAAGCCAATCTCTATGCCGTATCATCCGTGGGTGAAGAAACGACCATGAAAGGCGCTAGAACCAGTGCCTATCAGATCCAGCCCGATATCGCCATTGCTATCGATGTGACATTTACATCCGATATCCCAGGTGCCGACAAACGTGTCTATGGTGATGTAGGATTGGGTAAAGGTCCTACAATTACTCTGGGCGCAGCATTGCATCCAGCTATAAATAATAAACTCCAAGAATTGGCTGCCAAACACGAAATCCCCCTGCAAATAGAAGTCTCTCCGGGACACACAGGCACCGATGCCGATGCCATTCACGGGCTTAGATGCGGCTCTGCAACTGCCGTTATTGGCATTCCCAATCGCTATATGCACTCTCCCAATGAAGTGATATCTCTCAACGACTTGGACAATGCAGTAAAACTGGTTGCCCACTTTATCGCTGCTCTGGATGATAAGTTTGAGCTGATTAGATAGGATCATAGAAACGCTAATAGGGTTTTACCCATAGCAGCACATAGTTAAACTAACCTCGCAAGAGTCCTTTGCGCCAGCAAAGCTTAGATATCAGACTTATTTTTAAAAAGCGCAAATGACTCTTGCTGAGTGATCTGAAATTCACTTCGCAAACGCTTACCAAACAGCTTCTCAAAACCCAAGCACTTAGACTACAACATCGCTTTGCATACTCGGTAGCGAGAAACTCGCTGTCTATCATTGTATCGTGGCTTCTCGGGGCTGTTTTTGCTTCATTTGAAGCATCTCTTTTTGACTATTCGAAGACAGGCTCTGCATTGTCCAGGGTATTCTTAATTCACACTATTGAATTGACTTTGACCCGCTTTGGGGATTGAGACTGTGGGGTCCAGTTTGGTACATGATAATGTGGATCACAATCATTGATCTTGACTGGGGTGAGTTTACACTAGTGCGCAAGATTAGTGATGCTGTAGTTCAAGCCGCTTTATGGTGGCAATCTCCGAATTACCATAAAATCCATGCATCCCAGCAAGTATCTTAGCAGCAAGGTTTTACGAGCGCCACTCCAGACATTTATCAGATAAACTCGCCTAAGCCAACGCCACCCCAAATGTGTTTCATAAAATAAATATTCTTGGTTATAATACTTGTGAAAAGGAGGCTAAGATGAGCAAGAGCAAGCATTCGTGGATTGAGTATCCAGACGGAACCTATAGTGTCATCATCAATGGTGATGACGATGAAGTGGACGAAGAGGAGGGTGAGGATGAGAATGGAAGTATTAGTAGTGATGAATGTGCTGATTACTTCAATCATGATACGGATAATGAAGATAGTTTTGGGGATGATGAAGACCTGAAAGAGTAATGGTATTGGCAATATTATAAAGAGATGCTTATGTTTCAGCAGTACATGTTTGTGCTACTGCCCCAAATGGCATACAAGCAGCACCTCGCTTTCGATTTAAATTGACAATAAGTCCAAAACGAAAAAGTATGCCGTTATGAAGAAGATAAAGATTCAAAGCGGACTTGATAAAGTATTGGAAGGATTACCCGATAGCTGGGGTGTATTTGCCTTTTACCGTCAGGATGAGTGTCTTTATTATTGTAAATCCGGCAATCTGCGTTTTCGGCTTTTGGGAATGTATCAGCGTAAGGATAGCGACAGCCTCCTATCGGAGCTGTTTCTAGAGGCGGATACAATCTCTTATAGGGTTTATGCAGAGCCCTTGATGGCATTGATCGACGAGAAAGTATTTCTCAGCAAGCATAGCTCATTGTTTCAGCAAAGGTTATGGGTTTGGAAGGCTTATCCCTATTTGGCGTTCAATGCCTACCAGTATCCCTTTATCAAGGTATGCGATCAACCAAATGATGATTGGCAGTATATTGGTCCCTTTAGGAGTAGATTCTTTTTGGCAGATGTGATTGATACCTATGCCAAGCTACTGAAGATTCCCAATTGTGATGGTGCATCCTATCCCTGTGATCGGAGGCAAAATGGAACATGCAATGCCTATTGTCTGGCTCTGGAAGAGGGAAATGGAAATGATCTTGACAAGCTAGACTGTCTTTTAAAAGAGGCATTTGTACATCCTAATAATGGGATATTGGAATTGGTACAAAAGGAAAAACAGCGCTATTTTGATGAGCTTGCCTTTGATAAGGTAGATCTCCTCAATGACGAGACGGAGCTATTGGCAAAGTATCGTGATTGGCTGAGTTTCCTCTATGTGGCAAAGGATCTGGAATATGAGGATGAGCTTTGCCAGATCAAGGACGGTCTTTTGCATAGTGCGGTATTCCGAGGCAAGAGCTACCGCTTTACACATAACAAAACTGAGTACCGGACAAATGAGGCACTGGCTTTGAATAAAGAGCAGGTGGATGAATGCCGGATACTGTATTCTTACATAAAAAAACATAGATAAAGAGGATGACCATGCACGAGCAGATTGGAAAATTGGGGATAGTTCAGCAGAGTTGGCGAGGCAAAGTAAGAGATATTTATGACCTGGGCGATAAGCTCTTGATCGTTACTTCGGATCGGATTTCCGCTTTTGACGTAGTATTTCCAAACGAAATACCAGACAAGGGAAAGATCCTAAATGGCATCTCCCAATACCACTTTGAAGAGACCAAAGATATTATTACAAATCATCTCATCTCTGCCGATGTGAAAGATTACCCAAAGGAATTTACCGAGTTTGCAGATTACCTCAAGGGCAGGAGTATGTTAGTCCGCAAGACGAGAGTGATACCCTTTGAATGCATTGTGAGAGGATATATCACCGGTTCTGCCTGGAGCGAATACAAAAAGACCTCCACAGTCAATGGAATGCTCTTTCCCGAAGGACTCTCCGAGAGTCAACGCTTTCCCCATGCTCTGTTTACACCTTCTACCAAAGCTACCGATGGACATGATATCAATATCAGCTATCGGGAAATGCTGAACCACATGGATGAAGCCATCGCATCCTACCTCAAAAACAAATCCATAGAGCTTTATAGCTATGCCCACGAAAAACTGATGCAATTGGGTATTGTGGTGGCAGATACGAAATTTGAATTTGGTACCATCGGCTCTGAAATCATCCTCATCGATGAAGTTCTAACTCCTGATTCATCACGCTTTTGGGTCTTGGATAGCTATGAAATAGGCAAAACACCTCTCAGCTATGACAAGCAATACATCAGGGATTTTGTCACTGAAGCTGGTTGGGACAAAAACCCACCCGCACCCGAGCTACCCGCAGAAGTAATCGCCAAAACCAGAGAGAAATACATCCAAATCTATCAAATTATAACCGGAGATACAGAAACCAAATGGTAAAAACCATCTGCATAGTCGATGACGAAGAGGAATTGGTTCACAACCTCAAGCTGGAGCTGAAGTCATTAAAAAAGGATTGGAATATCCTTGCCTTTGCCTCCGGTACAGAAGCCTTGCACGAGATACTGAGAGGAAAAGTCGATCTGGTGGTATCTGATATCGCGATGCCGGATATGGATGGCTATGAGCTCTTTTGGCGCATCAGAGACTATAATGAACACTTGCCGGTAATCATGATGACCGGATTTGGTTATGACCCAAATCATGTATTGGTACGTTCCAAGGTCGATGGCTTGAAGGATATCGTATTCAAGCCCTTTGATGTGGAAAACTTGGCAGAACTGATCGAAACGCGGATCCAAGAAAGTGCCTCCTCATAGATTTGCACAAAGTATAGTGAAGATAGACCTATAGTATGAATGGTTTGATCGAAAGGCATTTGCTACATAGGTCTATCTTTAGCTATCTGCTATATCCTCTTTCCTTGCTCTACCGGAAACTATGCCAATACCGCCAAAGGCAACAGCAAAAGCGATGCTATAAAAGCCCTTGCACCATCATTAGCATCGGCAATATCGTAAGCGGTGGCAGCGGAAAAACACCTTTTTGTATCGAGCTTGCAAGTGCTCTCAAGGCAAAAGGCATCCGGGTGGGGATATCTCATCGTGGCTATAAAGGCAATTTTGAAAAGAAACCAAAGCTGATTTCAAACTATGAAAAAGTATTTCCCATTGCAAAAGTAGCAGGTGACGAAGCACTGCTCTTGGCAAAGAACCTAAAAGGTGTGCCGGTAGCGGTAGGAAAAGATCGTAAATGCGCCATCGAATTGCTCTGTAGCCTCTCCCCCGTTCCGGAGCTGATCATCTTGGACGATTCATTTCAAAATCATAGTGTGTATCACGATCTTGATTTTTTGCTTTTTGATGCTCGAATTGGCTTGGGAAATGGTTTTCTCATCCCCGCAGGATATCTCCGAGAGCCGATAACTGCTCTCCAAAAGAATCATATAGCCATTATCAAAGAAGCTCTCAATATTCATGACCAGCATGACCCCAATTCAAACTACCCTGATTCTTATAGACACAAATCACTTCAGCAGATTACTGACCGAACCACTAATGTCTATCGGGCAACAACCGAATCCAAGGGTTTCTTTGATGTGAAAGGCATGCGCATTGAGCAATCTGAATTGATAAACAAAAAAATACTCGCCGTCTCGGGTATTGCATTTCCCCTTAGCTTTGAACAAAGCCTGATGAAGCTGGGACTCAAGATTTGGCAATCCAAACGTTATCCAGACCATTATGGGTTTGATGATGAAAAGGAACTTCATAAGATAATTACATTGATCAATAGCGATCCTGAATTGCTCATTATCTGCACAGAAAAAGACTTTGTCAAGCTGGAGCAGATTCCCTCGCTTGGCGAAAGACTGCTCTATTTGAAAATCGGCTTGCAAATTCCGGAGTTGGATCGCCTGCTAAAGATCGTCTTAGACAAGGTAAAGGAAAATGCTGGAAAAAGTCGATAAACTCCAATTGATCCACTTCTTTCTGATTTCATACCTGATCTCCAGGGTCTTTGTGAAACACCGGCTATCGGAAAAGATCGTATATTGGCTTTTTGAGACCAAAAGGGTTTCGATATCCAGACTGACATGGGTATTGATCTTTGGCTCGGTGGTGCTATCGATGATTATCGCCAATGTGATCACACTTCTTACCCTCTTGCCTTTGATTTTAATCCTGCAAAATGACCACGTAGGCAGCGTTCGCGAACATCGTAAGTTTTCTACTTTGATCCTCTTGGCGCTGGTCTGGGGAGCAAATATCGGAGGCATGGGAACATTGACCGGTACTACGACAAACGGTATCCTAGTGGGCATGTTTGAGATGTATAAGTTCCCAGTAAAGCAGTCTTTTACCTTTTTATCATGGATGGCATGGGGCATCCCTTTGGTGATCCTGCTCTGTGGGATAGGATGGACGATTTTGATGCTGGTCTTTAGACCCAATCAATATCTCTCGGGGATGAAGATACGCCAGCATCTCTCAACTGCCGAAATCCCTCCGAGAGTGCAAAAGATCGGGATTTGGCAAGCCTGCATTTTTCTTTTGACCTCTTCTCTGCTATCTTTTGAGATGAGTATTTTACGCAATCATCGTGGACACATCTATCTTTTGACTTCGATCTGGACACTGATTTGGCTATACTTTATCTTTTTACATAGGTATTCATCCGGCAAAGGCATGCAAAAGGTATCGATGCTCACAGACAAGGATATTCTGCACGATTTTCCCAAAAAGGGTCTGATGTGGATTGGCTTGGGCTTGGGCGTTACTGCACTTTTGGTGATGTTCAAATTTCCGGATAGGATAGCCATGTGGACTGTGACGCACCTAAATAATGGCTTTTCGATCTTGATCTTGTATTTGGTTGTGGCATTGATTACGACATTTACCACCGAGTTAGTAAGCAATTCGGTAGTGCAAATCAGCATGTTTTTGGCACTTTTCCCGCTCACTAAGATGTATCCGGAGATTTCTTGGCAGATGATGTTGATCATTACCTTGTGTTCCACCTGTGCATTTATGACACCTATCGCCACACCCTCCAATGGTTTGGGTTTTGGTTCTTCTCAGAAGGTATCTCTCAAACACATGCTGTGGGCTGGGGCACTCATGAATCTCTTTAGTGCTGTCCTGATAAGCCTTTGGACGCTTTATATTGTCCCTCTTACCCTGGGATGGTTCAAATAATCTTTGTAGCACTTCAGTACTTTTATGGTTTTTGGCTCAGAAATTGTATCTGATAAATTAAATTGAATATCGAAAATGGAGTATCAAAAATGTCTAGAACCAGTATTGGTTTCATACTGATCTTGTCTCTGTCGTGCTTGGGATTGGGGCTTTGGGCTCATGACCTGAGTCAGACCGGGCAAAGTTATGATCTCTCTGAAAACTATCGCGCCTTTACCGAAACACTGCCTCCAGTGGGACCCGTGCGTCCGGTGGCAGAATGGGAACCTTCTTCACACGTTCTGATTCGCTACCCCTTGGGTATCCCCATATCCTTGGTCAATCATCTTTCCAATACCGCCCAAGTCATTACCTTGGTTAGTAATACAAATAGCCAAAACCAAGCTACCACAGCCTTCACCAATGCCGGTGTAAATATGGCAAATGTGAGTTTCTTCATAGCTCCTACGGATTCATATTGGACGAGGGACTACGGTCCTTGGTTCATCGTAAACGGGAACAATCAATACTCGATAGTCGATTTTGTCTATAATAGACCCCGCCCAAACGATAACGCCATCCCCAGCCTCTTAGCTCCCCATTATTCTTACCCATACTATGGCATGAACGTTCAGCAAACCGGCGGCAATTATATGACAGATGGCATCAATACCGCCGCTCAAACCCAGATTGCATATACAGAAAACAGCAGCTTGGGACAAACTGGTGTCAATCAAAAAATGCTAGCCTATCTGGGGATATCAAATTACTTTGTGATCAACGATCCTAATAATACCTACATCGATCATATCGATTGCTGGGGTAAGTTTTTGGCACCGGACAAGGTTTTGATTCGTTCTGTTCCTACTTCGCATTCCCAGTATGACGAGATTGAAGCAGTGGCAAATTTCTTTGCGACTACAAACAATGCTTGGGGATATCCATACCGTGTCTATCGGGTAAACACACCCCAAAACCAACCCTATACCAATTCTCTGATCCTCAATAAAAAAGTATTTGTCCCCATAATGAATAACTCCCATGACAATGCAGCTTTGCAAGTTTATCGCAATGCCCTGCCAAATTATGAAGTAATAGGAGTAGCCGGAACCACTTCAGCCCCTTGGGAATCCACGGATGCTCTGCATTGCCGTACTCACGAGATAGCTGATAAACAAGCGCTGTTTATAGAACACACTCCCTACCGAGGGGTATATGACCTAGACGAGAGTATCGATATCAACGTCAATATCCGCGCTTTTAGCAATGCCGCTTTGTACAGCGATTCGCTATTTGTAAGTTACAAGATAAACCAAGGTGTGTGGCAAAGACTTGCTTTGACGGAACTCGTAGCGGGATTTTATACTGCCGTATTTGATCAACAAGCCCCTGGGGATACTATCCGCTATTTTATCCATGCAGCAGACCAATCCGGCAGAAGTATGGATCATCCCTATACCGCTGCCAGCGACCCACATATCTTTTCCATCACTGGTGATAGCATAGCTCCAACCATCGTACATGAACCGATGCAAAGTATCACCAATATGGATATTCCCATCCAGTTTGTGGCGATCATTACCGATAACCACCTCGTTCAACAAGCCATCCTAGAAACTAAGATCGATGACGACCCTGTGCAAAGTTTTGCCATGACAAGCGATCAAAACGATACTTGGATCGCACTGTACAATACAAACTTCAACGCCACTCAGACAACTTTTAGCTATCGGATTGTTGCCTCAGACAATGCCAATCCCCCCAATCAAAGCATTTTCCCCTCGGCAAATTCGTGGATTTCTATCCCCATCGATGTTATGGCAAATGACGACGAGATATCCATTCCCATCGGATTGCAGATAAATAGCATCAGTCCCAATCCCTTCCGTGCTTCAAAACACAAAGCAGTTAGCATAGATTTTGCCTCCAAACTAAATCAAGAAGTTGAGATAGGCATCTTCAATGTAAGAGGTCAAAAAATTCATAGTATGCGGCATCTCAGCAAGGCAAATGGACAGAATCGCATTAATTGGTATCCGCTATCGCAAAATAGCAACAACAGGACACCTGGTGTGTATATCATACAACTGAAAGCCGGAAAACAGGTTAGCTCAAGGAAGCTGATCATCTCCGAATAGCGATGTTGACGTTTATCCACAAGCAAGTCGAAAAATTTACACAGATTGTCCTTGACAAAAAAACGGGGTTTTGTAGAAACGAACCAAGCCTACAGACCCTACATAGAATGCCCTCCGAGCAGTGGGGATACCACCCGGTGTTCCCCACTGTATTTTTTTCCCCATTAAAATAGGAGTTATGCTCATGAAACGTTTTTACTTACTTGCGTTTATCATTCTTTTGGTCGGATCCGGCTATGCAATTCCAGCAAGATTTATCATCCGCCTCCCCCATCACGAAACAGCTTTGGCTGCCAATCTAGAATTGCGTGGCTATGACATTGCCTCCGTCAGACCCGGAGAATACATAGACTTAGTTGTAGATCATCAGACTTATGATCTGCTCAAAATCCAATATCCAAATGCGAGGATTATCTTTACTGAAGATGAGCTCAAAGCAAATCTACAAAAGGAACGAGACATCCCCGGATATCAAAGCTATGCTCAAGTGATGCAGGTGATTGCAGATTGGCAGGCTCAGTATCCAAACCTTTTAAGAGTAGCCAATCTTGGCAGTAGCTGGGGGAAAATATATTCTCAACAGGGCATCTCCTATTACAATCCCTACAATCATGATATCATAGCCGTGATGCTTTCGGACAATGCCACCATTGATGAGGACGAGCCTGGATTTTATTTTATGGGAGCGCACCATGCCCGCGAACCCATTAGTACAGAGGTTTGCATGCATATTCTGGGGTCTTTGTTGGCAGGTTATGGTACTGACCCTGAAGTAACAGAGATGGTAAATGAATCCGAGATTTGGTTTGTTCCCATCGTCAATCCAGACGGACACAAGATTGTCTTGGATCAGACTGATGTATGGTGGCGTAAGAACATCAGGGATAACAACAACAACCAAACCTTTAACAACGATGAGTATGGCTATGGAACTGATGGTGTCGATCTAAACCGTAATTATGGCTTTCGTTGGGGATACGTGGGTGCCACGAGTGATAATATGTACCCTACGTATCATGGACCCAGTCCGATGAGCGAACCGGAAGTGCAAGCTGTAGAGACCTTGATCCAAGACCGGCATTTCCTGGCGGGCATTAGTTATCATTCTTATGGTGAAATGGTCTTGTATCCTTTTGGATTCGTGGGGAGTCTCTATGCCCCAGACCAAGCGGAGATGAGTGCTTTGGCTCAATCGATGGCGAGCAGTATTCCCAAAGAGGGAGCAGGGACTTATGATCCGATGCCTTCATGGCAATTGTATCCAGCAGCAGGAAATACAGACGATTGGGCTTATGGAAACTTTGGCATTTTTTCTTATACGATAGAGCTTGCCACACAGTTTATTCCCACTGCCCAACAAGTACCAATCATCACTCAAAACAACCTCGAAGCAGCCAAAAGACTGATTCAACGCCAAAATAGTAAAACGCTCAAAGGGCACGTATATGATGCGGAAACTATGCTACCCGTGCTTGCGACAATTTTCGTTGATGGCATCGATGATCATCCTCTATATCGTGCACCCTATCAATCTAATAGCACCTTTGGGAGCTATTATCGTTTTTTACCTGTGGGCACGCATACTGTTCATTATCTTGCACCCGGCTATCTGAGACAGAGTATGAACCTTGCCATTTCAAACAATACTGCTACAATCCAAGATGTTTATCTGATAAGAGGCGAGACCTTTGATCTGAGCATCTTTTTGGTGGATGAAAACGGCTTTGTAGTAGATAATGCTAGCATCGAATTTGTTGGCACCGATATCCCTATCCAAAGCTCAGATGCCCAAGGCATAGTACATATTGCGGAGTTCCTCGGTGGTGCTTATCGCTTGCGAATCAGTAAAGCTGGTTATGAAAGCTATGATGTATTCCACAACATCCAAACCCCAAATTTGATCATTACCTTTGTGGGGACTCCCATGCTGAGCGAAGGATTTGAAAATGGCATCCAAAATTGGACACGCACAGGATCGTGGAATACCACAAGTTCACAATCCAATAGTGGTCAGTTCTCCCTCGCCGATAGCCCCAATGGATCCTATTCAGCCAACGGTAGCTCATACTGCCAATATGCGCAGCCCATCTCTTTGAGCGGTGCCTTGTGGGCAAATATGCAATTTTGGATCAAACACAATATCCGCCAAGATGGTGATCATTTGCTTTTACAGTACTCTTTGAATGGACAACTGTGGCAAAGTCTGGATACCTTTGACGGCGTAATGGATTGGACGCTTAAGACATACGATCTCAGCTCCTTTGGCGGATCCTCCATTTATATTAGATTCCAACTCAACACGACTAGCAATCTCAATGCTGATGGTGTCTACATTGATGATTTTAAGGTCTTTGTAAATTCCTATCCCAGCCATGAAGATGATAGCCCTATTCCCATCTCAAATATTGTAGCCTATCCCAATCCCTTTTCCCGGCAGATCGCCTTTTCCATACCCAAAACACTACAAAAGGTAGCTCGCAAGCTTTCCATCTACAACGTTCGCGGACAGCTCGTGAAAGAGCTTGACTTTGCTAAAGATAGCGATTCTATCGTTCTCTGGGATGGACTATCAGATACCAATACTCAAAGCTCTTCCGGCATCTATTTCCTGCGCGTTGAAACAGACTTCGGAAAGAGCATAACCAAAAAAATCCTAAGATACTAATAATGGAGATTGCATAGCACGTGGAAGAAATCCGTATTGATAAGGTAAGCAAGTATTTTGACTCGTTTTGTGCTGTTGATGATGTAAGCCTGAATATAAAACCCGGTGAGCTTTTTTCGTTCCTTGGACCCAGTGGATGTGGAAAAACGACTCTTTTGCGGATGATCGCCGGTTTTGAGACTCCGAGTAGTGGCAAGATTATTATTGGAGAAAAAGATGTATCTCAAATGCCCCCTTATCGTAGGCAGGTGAATACAATTTTTCAAAATTACTCGCTGTTTCCGCACATGAGTGTCTTTGACAACGTTGCCTTTAGCCTTAAAATCCGCAAGCAGAGCCAATCGGAAATCAAGGATCGTGTCTATGAAATGCTTTCGTTGGTCAAGATGCAAGACCAAGCTAAAAAATATCCCACCCAACTCAGCGGAGGTCAAAAGCAACGCGTTGCCATTGCCAGGGCGCTAATCAATAAACCGGAAGTGCTGCTACTGGACGAGCCTCTGGCAGCCTTGGACTTAAAACTAAGGCAACACATGTTGATTGAATTGATGAATATCCATGACGTGGTAGGAATCACTTTTATCTATGTGACCCATGATCAAAGCGAAGCCATGAGTATCTCCGATACAGTGGCAGTAATGAATAGGGGAAAGATCATCCAGCAAGGACCCCCAGACGATATCTATGAAAGACCCAGCTCCATCTTTGCGGCATACTTCATCGGAGAAACTAATCTGATCAGTGGCGAAGTCGTCTTGGTTGAAGATGATTACCTTCAGCTAAAGTGTGCCATTGGCGATGAGAAGTTTATTGAAATTGACAGCGTTTACAAGACCAAACCAAATATCGGAGATAGGCTGACCTTTTCTTTGCGTCCGGAGAAAATGGCTATTTCACGTTATAAGCCCAGAGAACAAGATGACATCAATATGCTCAAAGGAAGCATTGAAGACATCCTCTATCTGGGTACCCATACCCAGTATATTGTTCGGGTAGGAAATCTCAAGTTGCGAGTTTTTAGCCAGCATAAGCGGGTGTATTTCGATGAAAAAGCTTTGGACTGGGAAGAGAGCGTTTGGCTCTTTTGGCATGATTCGGATTCATGGATCATCAATGAAGTCATGGATGATGTAGATTTTGGAAAGGATGATGTATTGGAAAACCAAGCACAGTATCTCAGAGCCATCAAGAAGGTAAACCCCAAGCTGATATGAGACACTTTACACCCTACCATGAATCTACCGATGTTTATGCTCGTTTGGAAGCAAAGGCAGAAGCCGTTCGCAATCGTAATAGCTGGTTATTATCCACTCCGGCATTGTTGTGGCTCATCGCTTTTTTTTTGATCCCCTACTTAATCGTCGTATTCTATAGTTTCCTCACTCCAGATATCTATGACGTAAAGTTTGAATTGTCTTTGGCTTCCTATGCGCAGATTCTCAGCGGTGATTATGTGCGATCCTTTTTTCTTTCCTTTCGCTTGGCATTTTTTACTACCCTGCTTTGCCTCCTCTTTGGTTATCCGGTGGCATATTTTATTGCCAGAAGCAGCGAACGGCTCAAAAATCTACTCCTGATTCTGATCATCATCCCCTTTTGGACAAATCTCATAATCCGGATTTTCTCTTGGCGCATCTTTCTCTCTTATAATGGAGTGCTAAATGATATCCTTATCAAGAGCGGACTTATTACTACTCCTTTGGAGATAATGCGTACCGATCTGGCAGTTATTTTGGTGATGGTATATGTATATCTCCCATATATGATTTTACCCCTATACAGCGTAATCGAGAAGCTGGATTTTACTCTTTTGGACGCAGCCATGGACCTGGGTGCCACAGAGCGTAAGGCTTTCTTCAAGATCAGTTTACCGCTGTCGTTGGAGGGGATTTTTGCCGGCTCGGTATTGGTCTTTATTCCTGCTTTGGGCGCTTATTTGATCCCACAACTTGTTGGCAACCAAAAATCTCTGTATATCGGACAGATCATTACCTATAAGATCAAAAACATCCCCCGTAACTGGCCCATGGCATCCGCTCTATCGCTTATCCTATTGACACTTGTAGCATTTTTGCTTATCGGTTTGTACTACATCTGGCAAAGAAGAAGAAGTAATCAGTTATGAAAAACCTAAGCTACAAATCCAAGCTATATCCCACTTTGAACCTTTCCGTCTTTACTTTGGTCATGATCTTCCTCTATGTTCCCATTTTAATCCTCATTATCTTTAGTTTTAACGACGCCAAAATTATCACCGGTTGGCAGGGATTTACAACCAAGTATTATGAGCAGTTATGGCAGAATCGCGCGATTAAGGAAGCATTTAGAAATACTCTGCTGATCGCTAGCTTGAGTACTTTGATTTCTACTGTTATAGGTATTCTTACAGCATTAGGTTTAGAGAATAAAAAGTTCAGCGGTAGGCGAGGCATTCTCTCCATTTTGTATATCCCCTTGGTCATTCCGGATATCCTGATGGGCGTTTCACTTGCTTTGCTATTCAATTTTACCAAGATCAATGCCGGAATGTTTACAGTACTGATAGCTCATATTACATTTTGTATCTCCTATACAGTTATAGTCATCCAATCAAGGTTGGAAGGCTTTGATCACTCTTTGGTAGAGGCAGCTATGGATTTGGGCGCAAAACCCTGGCAGATCTTTGCCCGTATCAAATTGCCTCTGATGATGCCGGGAATTATCGCTTCTGCGCTATTGGCATTCACCTTATCCATTGATGACTTTATCATCACTTTCTTCACCTCTGGTAGAGGTTTTGATACACTTCCCATATATGTGGAAGGAACCATTCGTAGAGGTACTATTACTACTATCAACTCCCTCAGTACTCTGATGATAGGCTTTACTTTACTGCTCGTAGTTCTCACCGGCAGGATTCGTAAAATCCTCGTCAAAGCACTATAAATTTTATTCAGACCTACACTGCCCTCCGAGGCATCCATTTATTATGAGCTTGCAGTGTATTCATAGTTTTTTGAGCATACCTGTCCCTACAGAGGATACTCTGTTTTTTTTGAATTACTTAATGGCTTAGTGGATCAGCAGTCCCATACAGTCCAAGGGTAACGATCACCCTTGCGACGGTTATTCTCCCATCTTAGTGCTTGCAGATTTGTAATATCATCAGACCCACCATTGGAAACCGGATTGATATGGTCTATTTCCCAGCCAAGGGATGTGCTCGTATCACCATATTTGTCATATTGTATGATCGAACCACATTTGTCCTTTCTATGCTCCATAGCGCCTGCCCCAGATAAATATACTGCCTTCTTCCACACTGCGTCGATTTCTGCCTGAGTGAAGGCACGACCGTCTCTTTTTCTGTTTGGCATACTCGCCTCTTTATCATCAAATCCGTTATAAATCTCACCTACAAGATCCATACCTTCCAGCAAAATCGGTTCTGTCTTGCTCATAATAAACTCCCGTTTTTGACCAAGGTATGTGGTTTGTGATCCATTACTGCCTAAAGTCGGATCATGGTTGCTACTTGTTTTTAATAATCTGATAAGTTACACCGTTTATTTCGACGATTATCACTTCCGGTGTCTCTTTTACTACCCGGTAACTTACTTCAGACAAATTGCCATGAAAGATGGGATAGTTTTCGGCATATAAGCCACTATTGAGAGTAATGATGCACAAAGTCATCGCTGCGAACTTGAGAATCCGTTTCATCGGAAACCTCCTATTAATTTTTGTTCTAATTAATAGGTATGGTTTTATGCGATTTGTACTTGCAGGATGAACTTATTTTATTGTTAGACAGCGCCTTACAAGGCACCCTTTTTTATTTTGTTATACTGGAGTGGGCGAAAAATGTCTTTCGTACATTTGATCCATTTCGGCTCTTGTCAGATCTATCATTCCCTTAACTTCGTAGGGATTGAACACCGATATATCACCATAGCCGATGCACGAAGACTCTGGGACATAAATACTCTTGAGATTTATCACATTTTTTTTGGTGAAATCCAAGGTAGCTATGATGAAATGTGGCTCTGAATCTTCTTTTAAACAAACCAATGTAAGATTGTACAAGCCTTTGCTAAAAGAAACTGACCATTCAAAGCATTCTACTACAGGAGCCAGAATACTACTTAGCTCTTGTGGATCAATTTTGGAGGTGTAAAATTTCATGTCTCTCAAGCGCTGATCTTTTGCAGACTCTACCAAGGTATTAACGAAGCGCTGAATATTGTAGTATTGAGTATGATTCAAAATCTTGTTTCCAGTGCGCCAGCCATCTTCCCAAAGCAGTGCTGCCAAGATATTACACTTGATCCGTAAGCGGTGATTCTTTGCAGTGTTGTATGAGACGTTTTCTTGTATCGAATAAGTTTGAACACTAAACTTATGATTGCGCAAGCGAACATAGATGGAGTAGTCTGCAATGCTGAGAAGCTCTCTCACGTGCTTGGAGTCCAAAGCAAAAACCTTATCGGTATCTTCCTCTGTCTCGGTTTTGGGCAGGGTCTCAACTTTTACGCTCTTACCAATCTCGCGTTGAGTTATCTGATCACTGGTATATTTTGCCGCTTCTCTACGCACAACCACTTTGATCCAAGAGCGAGGATTGGAAATCTGTGTTTTATTACTTAGAAAGGAGAGAATGACGTTTTGAGCTACATCAAACGCAGAATCCCCATAGCCTACATACCTGGATGCAGCACTCAAGGAATATTTGTAAAGCTCGGTATAGTCCTTCTCGCTCAAATTCATGTTTCACTTCCAGATACCACATTTGCCTAAGCATTTACAGTGTCAAGGATTTTTCTTTCAGCCTCACTATTTATCAGATTCTGAGACTGATTACTTATAATGGTGACTCTCATAAACTATAAATCAACTATAACATTGAAAAGACGAACATATTTTCATCATGCTCTCTTACTTGCATCCCTAATGATTCTCTAATGATTCCCTAATGAATCCCTAATCGGATTAGGGAATGATTAGAGAAACATTAGTGGATGATATGAAAATAATAGAGGAGGCTGGTTTTGGCGGAGAGGAGCTTTTCATAGCTCCGTAAACTGCTCCGTAAACGCACATATCAACGCAAGCCTAGTTCGAAAAAGTAGTGGATTGAAGTTATAGGTATCTTTTGCAGTGTCCGCTACCTCAAATCACGATGTAGATACGCCAATCTCAATGACAATCCATTTAAATTCGATGCATTGAGAAGCCATTTCGTATTTTGGGCTTGACATCCGCTTATGTACATTATTTAAGGGTTTCATAAGTGAAGTAAGAGGAAAAATGAATACACTGCTGAATGGACTTTACGCCTTTGATATCCGGCAGCTTATTATGCTTGCGGTTGGATTGGTGCTGATTTGGCTGGCGATAAAAAAGAAATATGAGCCAGCTTTGCTATTGCCTATTGGTTTTGGCACGATTTTGGTAAACATACCCCTATCTGCTGCAATAGGAGATCATGGTCCGTTAACCATACTTTTTAATGCGGGAATTGCCACAGAGTTGTTTCCACTCTTGATTTTTATCGCCATTGGAGCGATGATAGATTTTAGCCCCCTGCTCAAGAATCCCTTTATGCTCTTGTTTGGTGCCGCTGCTCAGTTGGGTATTTTTATCACTTTGATTGGTGCGGTGCTATTGGGTTTTGAGCTCAAGGAGGCAGCGGCAATAGGCATCATTGGCGCAGCCGATGGGCCTACTGCTATCTACGTGGCAAATCGTTTTGCCGTCAATCTCTTGGGACCTATATCTGTTGCTGCTTATTCGTATATGGCTTTAGTTCCCTTGATTCAACCTCCTGTGATCAAATTGCTCACCACCAAGGCAGAAAGAACCATCCACATGGATTATCATGCCGGAGACGTATCCAAGACAGTAAAGATCATTTTTCCTATCGCTATCACAATCATTGCAGGGCTCTTTGTTCCGGCTTCCATTGCTCTCATCGGTTTTCTAATGTTTGGGAACCTGCTCAAAGAATGTGGAGTATTGGAAAGTCTTGCCAAAAGTGCTCAAACAGAATTGTGCAACATTATCACCATCCTCTTGGGAATATCCATTTCAGCCACCATGCAGGGTGCACTCTTTATCAGACCTCAGACGCTATTGATAATTTGCTTGGGTTTAGTTGCCTTTGTATTTGACACAGCCGGTGGAGTACTTTTTGCCAAGCTGATAAATCTGTTCTTAAAAAAGAAGATCAATCCGATGATTGGTGCCTGCGGAATATCCGCTTTTCCGATGTCTGCTCGGGTGATACATCAGATGGGTCAAAAAGAAGACCCGTTTAACTTTCTTTTGATGCCTGCGGTTAGTGTCAACGTAGGTGGTCAGATAGCTTCCGTAATCGCCGGTGGCATGCTCTTGGCACTTTTGGGGTAAGGATGCAAGAAAAACTCAAACAGCTACTCGATGTTGCGAAGGCAAGCACTGCTGAAGCCTATGCTCCCTATTCGGGATATCGAGTTGGGTCTGCTATACTCTGTACTGATGGAAGGATTTATAGTGGTTGCAATATCGAAAATTCCTCCTATTCGCTTACAGTTTGTGCCGAACGTACCGCAATATTCAAGGCTGTTAGCGAGGGCTGTAAGGATTTTGATGCCATCGCTATCTATGTCGATTCGGAACACCTTTTTCCGCCCTGTGGAGCTTGCCGGCAAGTAATCGCAGAATTCAATCCACATCTGAAAGTAATCTATGCCAACAAGATTGAAATTGTGCAAACAGATTTGAGTGCTTTGCTACCAGGGGCTTTCTCACTGGTGGAGTGAATTTTATGCAAAACCTTCACCGCTGCATGATGTGTCCACGCATGTGTGGAATTGACAGAAAGACCCAAACGGGATTCTGCCATGCAGGAGAAATGATCAAGATCAATCTTGCGATGCTGCACTTTGGAGAAGAACCACCCATCAGCGGCTTATCCGGTAGTGGCACCATCTTTCTTTCCAATTGTAATTTAAAATGTGTTTTCTGTCAGAACTATAAGATAAGTAGCTTGGGATGGGGAAAAGAGTATAGCACCTTACAAGTAGTAAAACTCATGCTCGAGCTACAAAACAAAGGTGCTCATAATATCAATTTTGTCACTCCCTCTCATTTTAGCGAGCAGTTGAGAGAGTGTATTCTGATTGCCAAGGAGCAGGGTCTGAGCATTCCCATTGTTTGGAACAGCAATGCTTATGAAAACGTTGAAGTCTTGGAAAGGCTTGATAAGCTGGTAGATATCTATCTTCCAGATTTAAAATTTGCCCATGGCGTTTACTCCAAACGTTATTGTAATGCCGCAGATTATGTCTCGATAAGCAGAGCCGCTGTAAAATTTATGTACAAACAGGTAGGAAACTTGCATGTAGATGCAGAGGGTATAGCCAAAAGCGGTATGATCATACGCTTATTGGTTCTTCCTCATAAGCTTGCTAACGTGGAAAATACTCTGAGATGGATAGCTGAAGAATTGGGTACTGAGATCGACCTAAGTATAATGGGGCAGTACTACCCAACTCACAGAGCTCTAGATTTTAAAGAACTCAACAGGGGAATAGAGCAAGCTGAGTATGATATGATTTTATCGCATGCTCACGAACTGGGATTTACCAATGTCTTTGCCCAAGAGTTGTCCTGCAACTCCGAATGGACGCCAAATTTTGAAACAGCATGAGAGGATAATGATAAACTCAAGATTGATAAGAGCAATACTGATTGCCGGAATGCTAGGGGCATGCGCGCATATTTGGGCAAATCTAAATATCGTCATTGGTTCTGGAAGCAAGAACCGTCAAACTAAAAGCATAGCCTATACCAAGATCAATGGTATTAGTTATGTAGAGATGGAAATGATGAGCCCCATCTTTCGCTCCATTCTCAAGGAAGATAGAACTGACCACAGAATCATTCTCTATTTGAACGGTGAGCAATTCATTTTCCTTATCAACTCATCTTTCTACACACACAAAACCCAAGACTACAACATGCAATATCCCCTTGTAAGACAATCTACTAAGTTTTTCTTACCCAGTGTTTTTCTTACCGAGCATCTTCCTTTGCATTTCAAAGGAATGAAGTTCAGTGCAAATAGCCTAAGTATTCCCCAACCTGAAGATAGATCAGTAAAGACTATCGTGCTTGACCCGGGCCATGGAGGCAAAGACCCAGGTGCTGTGGGCAAGAAGGGAACTCGTGAAAAAGATGTAAATCTGGCAGTTACTCTCAAGCTGAAGAAGCTTTTGGAACAAGAATTGGATGTAAAAATCTTGCTTACCAGAAGTGACGATAGATTTGTATCCCTGCAAGACCGTACCAAGTTTGCCAATGACAACAAAGCTGATCTCTTTATCTCCATCCATGCCAATGCCTCCAAAAACCGCGACAGCAAAGGTATCGAAACTTATTACCTTTCTACCGCCAAGACAACTGAAGCCCGAGCCGTGGAAGCTCTGGAAAACTCCGTAGTAGAAATCTATGAAGGAGGAAAACAAGCCACGGCAAAGTATGATGATCTTTCCATCATTCTTTCTGACATTCTGCAAGCAGAGCATTTAGAAGGCTCAAATGATCTTGCTACGCATATCCAACAAAACATAGTTGCAGGTGTCAAGGGACTTGACAGAGGTGTAAAGCAAGCAAATTTCTTTGTTTTAAGAGGAGCTTTTATGCCTGCGGTGCTATTGGAGCTGGGGTTCATCTCAAATCTCCAAGAAGAAGCTCTTTTGGCAAATGAGGAGTATCAGGATCGATTGGCAAAGACGATCTTTGAAGGAGTCAAACGCTTTAAATTTCGCTATGATAGGATACGTAATGCTTGATTTATCATCGAATACTGGGGAGACTCTCTGATGAAAAAACACCTGATTGGTTCTTTACTTTTGGTAATGCTCATGACCCTCATAGGTATCTATATCATCGATTGGATGACCAAACAGCGGGTTGAAGAAAACATCGATTTTCTCCTCAAAAGAGCCGTTTACACTTCCAATCGCATAAAAAACTACGTCGATACTTTCCCTGAAGAGATTGAGTTTTACATTCATGAGAATCGTTATGTGGACGTTTTGAATAGTGAAACTGTAGATCCTTCTTTGTATTGGGATCTGAAACGTCTGTTCAATAAGTACAAGCATCTGATCGTCGAAATCGAAATCTCAAACTCGAGCTACAAAAGAAAGATAGCCAATGATGGGCAAGAACGCTTTGTTGTTTCTAAACAAGAACCCAATTATCAAGTTTTGGACGAGAACCGAAGCAGAAATCAGAAACAGAACATAATCCATCTTGTTTATCCCATTAGAAAAAACTCCATGGTGATTGCAAACATAAAGTTTACGATTGATCTTGATAGATATATTAAACATGAGCTAAGTACCGAAAGTTTGGACAAGGCTACATGGGTATTCTTTATTCAAGAGGAACGCTTGTTGAATACAATTTCATTTAGCGAGAGGTACTCCGAAGAGAGCCAGTTTGAACTAGTGAATTTGAGCGATTTGATCAGAAACCACAAATACACCTTTGCCACACACCCTTCCCTAATCCTTCAGTCTGAGACGAAGAGCACCAAGCTAATCTTATCCTACTACTCCTTTTCAATTTTAAAGACGGATTTTGGTATCGCTTATGCAGTTGAACGGAGTAAAGCGCTCTGGGGTATCCGCTATGTAAGTATTGTGCTTTCGGTTCTGTTTACGCTTATTATTATCGTTGTACTAAATGCCTTTAGGAAGTTGATCCGGCATATTCGCAATGAAGAGCTAAACTTAACGCGCATCCAAAAGGCTGTGGATAATGCAAACGATTTAATTTTAATCACCTCTACCGATAGCCATCTGATCTTTGCCAATCAAGCATTTTATCATTTATGTGATGAGCAAACAGCAAAGTCCAAAAATCCTTTGGAACGTTTGATACCCGATGGTACGGTAATGAATACGCTGCTTTCTGCCTTACGGGACAATAAGGTATGGAATGGTGAGCTTGATTTACGGATTCGTCAAGGTCTATCAATTCCTTGCCTCCTGCGCTCCAATGTGATCCTCGATATGGGCGGTGCGATTATTGGCTATCTTTTTATCGCTACGGATATTAGCGAAAGAAAAAGATCTGAACGCATGAAAAACGAATTCATATCAACGGTAAGTCACGAACTCCGTACACCCCTTACATCCATCCGCGGATCCCTAGGTCTTATCAAAGGTGGTGTCTCCGGAGAGCTTCCTGCGCATGCAAAGAAA
>Ga0209835_1000659_pt1 | contig 21542 bp, 11 predicted proteins | sample LakKivwa52mmetaG_FD_184138 | JGI IMG/M metagenome (GOLD analysis project Ga0209835, IMG submission 184138) | Anoxic lake water microbial communities from Lake Kivu, Rwanda to study Microbial Dark Matter (Phase II) - Lake Kivu water 52m metaG... | ecosystem: Environmental > Aquatic > Freshwater >...
TCCATTATGCCCATCAACGGGGTATTGAAAACCCTGTTGTCGCTTTTGGTGGCCGCATTGACCATAGGGTTCTATGTACAGAAAAACCGTACTGACGGGTTTTCAGAACGCAGACCTGTGTTCAGGTATTACGACAGGGACGAAAGCCGTGATGAAGGCCGCTATGAAGACCAGTACTTTTCTGAAGAGATGACAGATGGCATCAACAAGGCTAAACTTAAGCTGGATGCCGCTGCCGGTGAGTTCAGGCTCGACGGAACCACAGCAAAACTGTTCGAATTTGCCAAATCGGGTCGGGCCATGAGTTACTCGTATAAGGTTGAGGAATTCGAAAACGAAGTTACAATTCAGGTGAAACAGGAAACAGACCTGCATGTGGGCAAAAAGAACAAGAACGAAGTAAGCCTGTTGCTGCATCCCGATCCGGTATGGGATATGGATATTGACATTGGTGCTGCAGACTTCAGGTTCGACCTCCGCAATTTCAAGGTCAGCAAATTAGACATAGATGGCGGTGCAACGAGTATCAGGCTGTATCTGGGCGGATTGAATCCCGAAACCGAAGTTGACATCAGCGCAGCAGCCTCATCCATCGAAGTACAGGTGCCCGATTCGGCCGGTTGCCGGGTCGAAGGAAGCACGGTGCTCTCGAGCCGAAATCTTGAAGGATTCACAAAACTCGATAAAGGTATATATGAAACGGAGGGTTTTGAAGGCGCATCACAAAAAATAACCATTAAGGTTGATGCAGCCGTGTCGAGCTTTACGGTCAACCGAAAGTAAACAAACAAAAACGCTCAACAGACAATTTCGGCGAAGCCACATTGATTTACTGCAACTGACAATTTTTCTGTTGCCATAGGTTGGCATTGGATTTGATCCGATATTAGCAATGGATTACAAGGATTATTATCAGGTACTTGGTGTTCCAAAGACAGCCGGGGCGGAAGAGATCAAGAAAAAATACCGCAAGCTCGCCGTTCAGTTTCATCCCGATAAAAATCAGGGAAACAAATCCGCCGAAGACAAATTCAAGGAAATTTCGGAGGCTTATGAAGTGCTGGGTGATCCTGAAAAAAGAAAGAAATACGACCAGTTGGGTCAAAACTGGAAACAACGGGGAGGTAGCTACAGCACCGGAAGACAGGCCGGGCGTAATGATGAATTCGGAGACTTTTTCGGGGGCGGGACTGGCTTTTCAGATTTTTTCGAAGCATTTTTTGGGAGCCAGTCTACTGGTTTTGGCAGGCCGAAACAACGTGCGATGAGGGGCCGCGATCTTGAATCTGTGCTGGAGCTTAGTTTGTCAGAAGCATACCACGGAACCGAACGGATAGTGCTGGTGAACGACAATCAGGTTAAGATGACCATTAAAGCCGGAGTCAGAGATGGCCAGTTACTGCGGATGAAAGGAAAAGGCCAGTCCGGACGAAACGGAGGCGCATCGGGCGACCTGCTGATCCATGTTAAACTAATTCCACATCCGGAATACAGCTTCGAAGAAAAAGAACTCATGAAAACTGTTCCTGTCGATTTTTATACAGCGGTTCTGGGAGGAAAAGTGCACACTGAAGTGTTCGGGAAAACCATACAGGTACCTGTGAAAGCCAACACCCAGACCGGTGCTATGCTCAGGTTAAAGAATTTAGGCATGCCTGAATATGGCAGCATCGAACGGGGTAATCTGTTGCTTCACTTAAAAATCGTGCTGCCGCCCGAAATATCGGATTCAGAAACCGAACTCATCCGAAAAGCTTCGGAATTAAGGAATCATTAAACCTGTTGCACACGCACAACACGCTTCTTCATTCATTTTTGCCGGTTTATTTATGCAATCAGGCACACGATAAACCATGGTTTTTCGTTTCTTTGCAAACCCGTTCTGATCATGCAATATTCGGGTCGTTAAGAGTGTCTATTCAGCATAATTTGCTATTTTATGAGAATTTCTTTCCTTCGTTCGTTCCAGATAGCGTTGTTTTTTATTTCATTGGTTATATTGAAGCCTGCATTTGCTCAGGAAGGCATTGTCAGGGGATTCGTTTACGAAGAAGCCACCGGTGAGGCAGTAATGTTTTCCAACGTTTATCTGCAAGGGACTTCCTTTGGAGCATCAACAGATATTAATGGCTATTTCAGCATCACCAGGATTCCGCCCGGGCGTTACACATTACTGGTAACATATCTGGGCTATGACACCATAACCATTGACCTTTCTGTGAAAGCAGGTGATGTGTTAAACAAAAAATATTATCTGAAACAATCAAGTGTCAGCCTCGAAACGGTTAATGTTACGGCCGAAAAAGTGGAGGCTCTTACCGAAACCAAAACCTCCGTCATCAATATAACACCTAAGATATTAAAGCGATTACCTTCTATAGGCGGCCAATCCGATCTGGCTCAGTACCTTCAGGTTATTCCCGGAGTGGTGTTTACCGGCGATCAGGGCGGGCAATTATACATACGCGGAGGTTCGCCCATACAAAACAAAGTGTTGCTTGACGGGATGGTTGTGTATAATCCGTTTCACTCCATCGGATTGTTTTCGGTTTTCGACACTGATATCATGCGCAATGCAGAAGTGTTCACCGGAGGTTTCGGTGCTGATTATGGCGGAAGGATTTCTTCCGTGATGGACATTACCACACGCGACGGGAATAAAAACCGGATTTCGGGCAAGGCCGGCGCCAGCACATTTGGAGGGAAACTGCTTGTGGAAGGTCCTTTGAAAAAAGCAAAACGTGAGGATGGTTCCAACACAACTTTTGTGTTGTCGGTTAAGAATTCCTATTTAGCCGAATCCAGCAAATCGCTGTATTCATACATTGATGAGAACGGTCTTCCTTTCAATTTTCTGGATGTATATGGCAAGCTGTCCATTCATGCAGCCAACGGAAGCAAGATCAATTTCTTCGGCTTCAGTTTTGACGATGAAGTGAAAAACTACAAAGCACTGTCCGATTTTGGGTGGAAATCGGCCGGAGGGGGATCAAATTTTGTGCTTATTCCCGGCAAATCGCCTGTCCTCATAGAGGGTAACCTTGCCTATTCGACCTACGATGCCCGTTTGTCGGAACAAAACAGTCCCGACAGATCAAGCAGCATCGACGGATTTAATATGGGATTCAATTTCAGCTATTTTCTTGGAAAAGACCTGCTGAAGTATGGGGTTGAGATACTCGGTTTCACCACTGAATTCAACTTCACCAACGGTGTTGGCCGTGTGATCAGCCAGGTGGAAAACACGACAGAACTGGCGGGCTATGTGCGCTACAAAGGGAATTTCGGCAAACTTTTATTCGAACCCGGACTTCGTATGCAGTGGTATGCCTCGCTGTCAAACATTTCGCCCGAACCACGTCTTTCAATGAAATATCTGGTGACGGACAGGTTCAGATTGAAAATGGCCACTGGCATGTACTCGCAAAACCTTATTGCAGCTAATAGTGACCGTGATGTGGTGAATTTATTCTATGGTTTTCTTTCAGGGCCCGACAACCTGCCGGCAAGGTTCGACGGCAAAGAAATCACGCACAAGCTGCAGAAAGCAAATCACTATATCCTTGGAGCCGAATTTGATCTTTCGCGAAACCTGAATCTCAATGTTGAAGGTTACCTGAAAGATTTCACACAGCTTACCAACCTAAACCGGAACAAACTTTATGACGAATCAACTGCACCTCCCGGCACACCCGATCAGCTAAAGAAAGACTTTATGATCGAAAAAGGTGAAGCCTATGGCGCTGATATAGCCTTCAAATACGAAAAAAACCGCCTGTATGTGTGGGCAGTGTACTCACTTGGATTTGTGAACAAAAAATATGAAGATGCAGACAAGAAGCTCTACAACTACCGACCCCACTATGACCGCAGACACAACACTAACCTGATCATTTCTTATCAGGCCGGTGACAGAAAACAATGGGAATTCAGCACCAGATGGAATTTCGGTTCAGGATTTCCGTTTACACAGGTACAAGGCTATTATGAATACCTACCCTTCTCGGACGGCATCAACACCGATTACACCACTGCCAACGGACAACTCGGCATCATCTATGCTGAACTGAACAAAGGCGAACTACCAACATACCACAGACTTGATGCCGATATCAAACGCAGGTTTTTCTTCAGTGAAAAAACCGAACTGGAGGTTAACTTCAGCGTGTCAAACGTATATAACCGCGAAAATGTGTTCTACGTTGACCGTATCTCAAACGAAGTCGTCCGGCAGTTGCCCCTGATGCCCAGTCTGGGACTTACCCTGTCATTTTAATAGATTGCTGTTTTTTGAATGTTAATTACAAACCATAATGAATACAAAAACCTCTAAAACCTTTCTGATACTTATGTCAGCCAGTTTTATCCTCTTCAGCCTTGCCTCGTGCAACAGCAGCAAAACAAATACACCGGCACCGCCGCTTGCCAAAATCATACCGCACGAACTCACAGCACATGGCCACACACGTGTTGATAACTATTACTGGTTAAATGATCGTGAAAACACAGAAGTAATCGCTTATCTGCAGGCCGAAAATGATTACACCAAAAGCTTCCTGAAACACACCGAGACCCTGCAGCAACAGTTGTTTGACGAAATGCTTGGCAGGATTCAGCAAACCGACATCTCCGTGCCTTATAAGCTAAACGGGTACTATTATTATACTCGTTTTGAGGAGGGACAAGAGTATCCGGTTTACTGCCGTAAAAAAGAAAACATGGAGGCCCCGGAAGAGATACTCCTCAATGTAAACGAAATGGCAAAAGGCTTTGCCTATTATCAAATCGGTGGACTAAAAATCAGTGCGGACAACAATATGATGGCTTATTCGGTTGACACCGTGAGCCGCAGGCAGTATACCATTCACTTTAAAGACCTTACAAGCGGTGAAGTTCACCCCCAAAGCATCCCAAACACCTCAGGCAATATGGCCTGGGCCAACGATAACGAAACACTTTTTTACAGCATCAAGGACGAATCACTCAGACCATACAAAATCATGAAACACCAGATAGGTACTGATGCCTCAACCGACGAAACCGTTTTTCATGAAGAGGACGCTACCTTCAATACTTTCGTGTACAAAACAAAATCTGAAGAATATCTTGTTATTGGTTCAACAAGCACAGTAAGCTCCGAATACAGGTTTATTTCTGCCAATGATGCATCAGCTGCCTTTAAAGTGATTCAGCCCCGTCAGCGCGATCTACTTTATGGTGTTGATCATTTCGGCGATCATTTCTATATCAGGACCAACCACAATGCCATCAACTTCAAACTGATGCGCACTCCGGTTGCCAAAACAGAGCTGGAACACTGGACCGAAGTTATTGCCCACCGCGAAGATGTATTAATCGAAGACTTCAGTGTTTTCAGCCAATATCTGGCAGTTTCGGAGCGCAATGAAGGCCTTATCAGACTCAGGGTAATGCGGTGGGATGCCACAGAAGACTACTATGTGGACTTTGGCGAACCCACCTACCTTGCCTATCTGAGCACCAATGTTGATTTCGAAACAAGCAAACTGAGGTATGGTTACACTTCACTCACCACACCTAACTCGATTTACGACTTTGATATGGCAAGCCGCGAAAAAAACCTGCTCAAACAACAGGAAGTTGTTGGTGGTTATGATCCTGCCGGTTATATTAGCGAACGGGTTTATGCCACTTCACACGATGGTGTTAAAGTTCCTGTTTCGCTGGTTTATAAAAAAGGTGTTGTCAAAGATGGCAACAACCCCCTTGTACTCTATGGTTATGGCTCATACGGAGCCAGCATGGATGCCTATTTCAGTTCTTCGAGGCTAAGCCTGCTCGACCGTGGCTTTGTTTATGCCATAACACACATCCGCGGCGGTGAAGAAATGGGCCGTCAATGGTACGAAAACGGAAAAATGCTCCACAAAAAGAATACATTTCATGATTTCATCGCCTGTGGTGAATTTATGATTGCAGAAGGCTACACAAGCCCCGGAAAAATGTTTGCGGTGGGCGGCAGTGCAGGAGGTTTGCTCGTGGGTGCCGTTATGAATATGCGTCCTGACCTGTGGAAAGGAGTTGTTGCCCAGGTTCCTTTTGTGGATGTGGTTACTACCATGCTCGACGAAAGCATACCGCTTACAACCGGAGAATATGACGAGTGGGGCAATCCGAACGACAAAACATATTACGATTATATGCTTTCCTATTCGCCTTACGACAATGTGGAAGCTAAAGAATATCCCGCACTACTGGTAACCACCGGACTGCACGACAGTCAGGTACAATACTGGGAACCGGCCAAGTGGGTAGCTAAACTGCGGGCTACCAAAACTGACAACAACACATTGCTTTTGCAAACCAATATGGATTTCGGACATGGTGGAGCATCAGGACGATTTGAAGTACTCAAAGAAACTGCCCTCGAATATGCCTTTATGCTCAATGAACTTGGAATGGTAAAATAGACCTGCTTGACATTCTTATTTGTTGTTGTTTGAAGGTAAAATTCCAGTTGCTTTCTTCCAGTTTGTGGGAGCAATCCCATATTAAGGCAATGATTTTTCATTGATTATTCTATCAGGCAAAAAAGCTGATATTTGTTTGTAAATAGCGTTAATTATGACAGGTGTCATCGATTTGTATGATTTGAGGGCCGTTGCCCAATTCGCCGGAAGTTTTGTGCTCTTCGTACACAAAAACGATATAGGCAGTGAGAACCCCTTGTGCACACAACTGAATATGGGAATGAAGCGGTTCGATGTGGTACAACCAATAGGGAACTATTTAAAATTCAATCCTTTTGAACCTGTCGATCATATGAATGAGGAGTTGCATAAATTATATCACCGAGCCATCTGCGACCACCTCGGGCCGGAGGAAATTCTAAGGTTGAGGCACGAGTTTTCTCACAAAACCGGATATATTGATGAATAATGCCTGATTGGCACAATTTTTCCAGTAGAAAACACAAAGGGGAGCTTCGCCGGTGACGAACTCCCCTTTTCATTTCAATTGATTATGTTTACCTTAGAACCAGATAACCCCATGCAGGCAGAGTAAGTTGTGTGCCTTTCGACAGTTCAAACTCCTGCGTGGTGAAAACATCGGTAAAAGTACCTTCTGCTTTATCGTCTTCGATTGTAAAGCTGATTTCGCTTGCACTCATGTTGATGAATACGAACAGTTTGCTGTCGTCCTTTTTACGCGCGAAAGCAAACAGTTCGCTGCTGTTATTGGTTTTAACCGGACGCATTTTTCCGCCATGACTTCCGTTCCAAAGTACCGGATTTTCTTTCTTTAACTGATTCAATGTCTTGTAGAATCCGCTGATATCTGCTCCGTTCCAGTCGATCTCATCTTTTTCGAAGAACAATAGCCTTTTTTGCAGCGAGACTTCCTGTCCGTTATACATCAGCGGGAAACCGGGTACAGTGTAGGAAAGAACCGCAAAAGCCTTTGTTCCTTCACCCATCCGTTCAAACTCGGTACCGTTCCACGAATTTTCGTCGTGATTCGAAGTGAAATACATCCTGTACGATGATTCGGGGAAGATGGAATCGTTTTTGCGGAAATAAGTCCACATGTGCGATGCATTTTGTTCGCCTTTGGCGATATGGTTCATGATGTGGTGCATCTCCCAACCGTAGTTTGCGTCAAAAGCCTTTTTCATCAGGTGGCGTTCACCTTCGTCTTCGGCGAGCATAAATACCGGCTTGATCTCATCGAGGGCCACACGAGCCTGTTCCCAAAATTCAACCGGAACCATTCCCGCTACATCACAACGGTAACCATCAATATTGGCTTCTCTGACCCAAAATTTCAATGCGTCTGTCATGGCTTCCCAAAGAGGCATGTTGTTTTCATACTTCAGGTCGGCAACATCAGTCCAGTCGAACGGAGCAATAACATTTCCATTCTCATCTCTGTTATACCACTCGGGGTGTTCGGTCATCCACGGGTGATCCCATGCGGTGTGGTTGGCCACCCAGTCGAGGATGACTTTGAAACCCATTTCGTGGGCCTGGTTAACGAGGTTTTTAAAGTCATCGAATGTACCGAACTCAGGATTGACAGCTTTGTAATCCTTAACTGAATAATAACTTCCGAGGCCACCTTTACGGTTGAGTTCACCTATCGGATGAATGGGCATAAACCACAGAATCTCAACCCCAAGTTCTTTAAGACGGGGAAGATGCGCAGCAAAAGCGTTAAACGTGCCTTCTGGAGTAAACTGTCTGACATTTACCTCATAAATAGATGCATCAACTGCCCATTCGGGGGTCACAACCTCCGAAACAGGCCGTGTAAACTCTTGAGGTTGTTCGGTTTTGGGGTTAGTGCACGACCACGAAACGATCAGCATCAGGGCAAGCAGCCCGGCAAAGAGAAGGGTTGACATGGAATTTGTTTTCATGTTACGAGTTTTACCAATGAATATTAATTTGATTATCTGAATGTTCAACAAGGAATTGCATGGTTTTGGAATGTGGAAAATCTTTTGCAATGGTACTTAAATAAGTTTTCTGTGGCTCAGAAAGCCCAGAATTCTTTCCGTTGATCTGAATTTTGGTCATAGGTGCCTGAAATCCATGCAGTACAAACCGAATGTATTTGAAATGACTTTTGAAACTGCCTTCGGTAATGCCCAATATGATCTTATTGGCAACAGGGTCAAATTCCACCACGCGTTTGTAGAAATCGCCTTTTTCAAAAGAGTAGGTGGTTCCATCATCATCGTACCAAAGGAAAGTAGATTTGTCCGATCCGAAATACACGTGCAGTTCAACTGTGTCAGAAGGTTTCTGATCAGTATATTGCACTACAGATTGGAGCGGGATTATGCTTCCGGCTTTGACAAAAACAGGAAGTCGGTTCAGGCCGGCGGGATGAAAAAAGCCGGTGCTGCCTTCGTAAAACTTGTCGTCGTAGATATCATACCACTGGCCTTCGGGAAGATACACGTTTGCAGCCATTTGTTCGCTGCGCACAGGCACAACAAGCAGTGAAGGGCCAAAGAAATACTGATTATCGATTCCCGGTTCAAACACCCGTTCATCGTTAGCATAGTCAATGGCAAGGCTTCGCTGCACCGGCAGTCCGTCTTCGGCTGATTGATTGAACGATGCATATATATAAGGCATCAGGCTGTATCGGAAACTAATATAGTCGCGTACAATATCCTCAACATATTCACCAAATGACCAGGGTTCGGAGCGGTTGGTGTTGATGGAAGTATGGCCTCTGAAAAAAGGCGAAAATGCGGCAATGCTCATCCAGCGGGCATACAGACCTGGTGTGGGATTTCCGCCAAATCCCCCCGCATCGTAACCGGCAAAAGCAATTCCGGATAATCCCAGACTATTCACCAGCCTCACCCCCAAAAGCATATGATCATCATGTGCCTGGTTATCGCCTGTCCAGACTGCTGTATAGCGCTGCATACCGGCGAATCCTGCTCTTGTGAGGCTGAAGGGACGCTGGCCGTTGAGCAGTTTGCGGGTTCCTTCAAAAGTACTTCGTGCCATCTGCATGCCATACATGTTTTTGGCTTCCTGGTAGGATGTCTTCCTGCCTTCCCAGTCGAAAGAAACCATCGGAGGGACAAGTTGTCCCCAGGTAGCAATCTCGTTCATGTCGTTCCAGAAACCTGTAACTCCCTTGTCAACATAATCCCTGAATTGTTCGCCCCACCATAATCTGGCTTCGGGTTTGGTGAAGTCGGGAAAATGACACCAGCCCGGCCACACCTGTGCAGTGTAGGGTGACCCATCCGGATATAAGGCAAACATCCCCTTGCGCAAACCGTCCTCGTAGGCGAAATAGCCGGGATCGACCTTGATGCCGGGATCGACGATGATGGTGGTTTTGAAATTCATGGCTTTCAACTCATCAAGCATCGTGGCAGGTTTCGAGAATGACGTCGGATGCCAGGTAAAGATCTTATACTGGTCCATATGATCAATGTCGAGATAGATCACATCGGCCGGTATGTTTCGTTCCCTGAATGTACGCGCTACCGAAAGCACATCTGTATCTGGGGTATAACTCCAGCGGCATTGCTGGTATCCCAGGCTCCATTTCGGAGGCAATGACATACGGCCTGTGAGCAATGTGTAATTCCTGATGATTCCGGCAACATCGTTGCCACCGATGAAATAATAATCCATCTCGCCACCATCGGCAGAGAAAAATGAAAAGCGGTTGTTTGAGGCACCAAAGTTAAACTGTGTGCGCCAGCTGTTATCAAAGAAAATGCCATAGGCTAGATCTGAATGCAGGCCGATGTAAAAAGGGATACTGGTGTAGAGTGGGTCGCTGTGGTTTTCGTAATGGGGATTGTCAGTGTTCCAATTCACATAACCTGATCCAAAGCGGTTGAGGTTGCCGGTTTTGGCACCCAGACCGATAAACTTTTCGTCAGGTTTCAGGGTTTTGTAGGCTGTTACCTGATGCCCGATCCATGAAACACCAAATGACTGATCGTCTTCGTTGAGCAAGCGGCCCTCCTTATCATAGAATGCCAGACGAACAGGATTTCGCTGGACGAAAACCCTTAGTTCGGGTGACTGAAGCTCGATGAATCCGCGGTTCTCGGTAATCATGCACTTGACGGCCTGAGGTTCCAACACCACTGCGTAAGAGAAGTCCTTCACAAACTCAGCCTGAACCACGCGCACACGCACTATGGATTCGGTGTAGAAAGTTAGCAACACTTTTGCATTGGTGGCATGTACCATCAGTTGTCTGCCGTCCCACTCGTGGCTAATCATATCGCCAACAGTAAGGTTGAGGTTGTTCTGTGCATTCGTGTTCATAGCAAGAAAGAGTACGAACAATACATAAATCAAATTTTTCATAGTGTTTCTGTTATCTTTGAACCTCAAGGGTCGAATCCGATCCGTCCCAAACAAAACGCACCCGCCACACTTCATTTTCGTCTTTCCACCAGGCCTGCGTATTTCTGTCGGGGACGACAGTTTTTACATATTTCACTTCTTTTCCATTGACAGTAACTGAGTCAGGTTTCATGTTCCATCCATGCAGCACCACTTCCACCATTCTTGATTCGGGCATTCCGGGATAGCCATCACCTGTTCTACCCAAGGTCAAACTGACATTCTCTGTCGTATTCGTTCCCTTAAAGGCCATCAACTCAAACTGGCCGTTACTCCAGCTATAGTTTTCCCAGCCGTCATCTTCGTACATCGTGCCGTTGAGCTTGCCTTCTTCTGCGTGTAAGTAGGCATGCAGGAACAATCTTCTGCTGCTGTAAGCATCGGTCGTATTCACGGCTTCAGTCAAAGGGATGATAGAACCGGCGCGGGCAAATACAGGTATTGTCTCATAATCAACCTCCATTCTCAATTTTGTTCCTCCTTCGACAGATTTATGTGTCCACCAGTTGTACCATGTTCCTTCGGGAAGGATCACTTCCATTTCGCTGAGTCCGGGTGATACAACAGGAGCTACAATAAGATCGGGACCAAAATAATATGCCTGATCATAGCCTTTGAGACGTGTATCGTCGGGATGATGAAAAAACAAGGGCCGTGTGATGGGCATTCCGGAAGTGGTTGCCTCCCAGCTACGGGTATAGATATATGGCAGCAATTCGTAGCGAAGCTTCATAAACCAGCGGACGATGCGTTGCGTGGTATCATTAAAAAATATTGGTTCGGAGGGAACGCCCGAGCCATGAGGCCTGAGTATGGGTGTGAAAGCCGCAAACTGCAGCCATCGGGTGTATAGTTCATCGTCTTTTGTTCCCATGGCAAAACCTCCGGCATCGGCGTGGATATATGGAAGGCCGCTGAGGCTCATATGCAGCATGGCCGGCAGTTGGGCCTGCAATCCTCCCCAACTGCGCGAAACATCGCCTGTCCATGGAAATATGGAATATCGTTGAGAACCTGCAAAACCACTTCGGTTGAGGTTAAACAAGCGCTGATTGGGATAATGTTCCCTGAATTTTTCAAAAAGTATTTTGTGCCAGTAATGGGCAAAAATATTGTGCACTTCATCGGCTTTTCCGGCTACATGGATCATACCTGGGGGATGACTTTCGGGTTCGCCCAGATCGCCCCACCAACCGGCCACTCCTATTTTGTTCTGTCTGTCGATCTGATCCCAAAACCAGTCGCCCGCAGCAGGATTGAACATATCGATGAGTCCTGCATCTCCGAAATAAAACTCACGGTTCACATATGTCTCCCCAAGACTGTCTGTTGCCAGTATGCCCAGATCCGAAGCAATCTGAAAATTTTTCAGCGTATCTATAATATAAGGCTCTGTGATCAGTATGGTTTTCACACCCTTTTCACGAAACGAACGTATCATGGTTTCGGGATCTGGCCAGTTGGGGGTAAACCAGTCGAGCCTGCCCACATGGCCGAGTATGCTGTCACCAAACCAGTAAAAGTCGATGATAATGGCATCAATAGGAAAGTCGGCTGCAATCATCTTATCCACAATCTGTGTTGTCTCCTCCTGTGTTTTATATGCCATGCGTGATTGCAGGTTGCCCAGTGCCCAGCGTGGTGGCATAGATTGTGTGCCTGTAAGTTTTCCATAAGAACGCATCAATGCAGGATAATCATCACCTGCGACAAAATAATAGCGCAGCGGACCACCAATGGTGCCAAATTCAAGCACACCATCACCCTTGCTGTCGATATCGAGATAAGCCTTTTGCGGATTGTCAATCAGCATCAGGTAGGGTTGTGACGAAACCAGCACAGGGAGTGAGTAGTTGAGGTTTTTTGCGCCGAGCTCATATCCGTAGTGGGGTCGGTTGTACAATTCAAACTTGTCGCCGCGAAGGTTCATGGCCGTTGCGCGCTCACCGGTGCCATAAATATATTCGTCATCCGAGAGCCTGAAACGGATGCCTCTGGCATCGTTCCGCACAAAAAACCCCTTTTCATGTGCTGCCAGAAATTTCTCATTTCTTTGAAAAGTCACCGAAAAAGGATTTTTTCCAATCATTACCTTCAATGCACCGGATGAAAAAATAAGTTGGTTCTTTTGTTCCTCAAACTGCATGGATCCTTGGTCGGGCTGCAGGATAACTGCATGGGAACTGTCGTGTACCGAAAAACCATCAGGATGCCATGTAACTTCGATGATTTCGGGGCCGAATGCCCTGAAACTTACAGCTCCTTTGCCGGTAAGCACCATCAGCTGTTCTTCATTCAGGCTGTGCGAGATGTAATTTCCGGGCAGCAAAAGATCGTGACTTGCCGTTGGTTGTTTTGGAACATACCCTTTCAAAGGAAATAGAATGTCCGTGCCTTCGGATGTTTTGCCTGTACGGGTGCCATCAGCATTCCGGAATACAAATGCTAATTGTTGAACCTGAACATCAGCTCCGATGTTGTAAAAACTCCGCGGATGAATCGTAAACTCATAAAGGTTGTTTCCCAAAGGATTCATGATCACCCTGTCATCGGCAGTGCCCCAGTTGCCCACAACTTTTTTCCAGTCGGTGTGGTCAACACTGGCTGATGTGATCAGTCCTGTGTGGAAATATAGAGGTCCGGCAGCCTCCAGAAGTCCCTGATTGCCGGCCGAAGCATCAAAAACAAACCTAATGGAGTCATCTACCCCGGGATGAGAGGGTACAGCTGAAAGTATTTGTGCATTGAGGTGAAGACTAAGGGATAAAAGAAAAACTGGCAGAAGTATCCACCTGGAATAGCGAAAACGGCTCTTGATGTTCATAAACTGATTTTCAGGGTTTGGTCAATTCGATAATGCGTACCGACATTGGAGCAAGTTCGAGCATATTGAATTCGTTCAATAGTGTGCGTTGCAACACATCGCGGCCTCCGGTGTACCCTTCGGTATCTTCAGCAAAGCGATCAAGAGCAAGCTTTTTGGCTGTCTTGTTGTTGTTCAGCACCACCATCACCGATTCGTTTTCATTGTAGCGGAAAAACACATAGATGCCGTCTTCAGGGACATAATGGCGGGTGTTACCTGTATGGATTACTGCCTTCCCTGCACGCCATTTCATCAACTGCTGCAAAAAACCAAAAGCTTCGAGTTGTTCCGGTGACAGTCCTTTTCGTTCAAAAACATCCACCTGATCGTCCTTCCATCCGCCCGGAAAATCTTCGCGGATGTATCCGTGCCCCTCATGCTCCCATCCGGTCATCAGAATTTCAGTACCGTAATATATTGAAGGGATGCCACGAACGGTGAACACAAATGCCATTGCCATCTTAAACTTATCCATATCCTTGCCTAACCGGCTGAAAATTCTGTCGGCATCATGGTTGTCGGCAAAAGTGACGGTTTTCAACGGATCTGAATACAGGTAGTCGAGGCTGAGGGTTTCGTATAGTTTTGCGGCCCCCGTGCTCCAGCCGTTGTCCTCATTAAATGCATCGGTGATGGCATATTTCAGCGGAAAATTGAATACATAGGGCAGGTAGCTTCTGAATCCATCGGGATTGTGATGGTTGTCCTGCCAATAGGCTACCTGAGGCACTACATTCAGCCATGCCTCACCCAGAACAGAAAAACCGGGATACTCATCATTGACAGCCTTCACCCACCTGCTCATGAACTTCTGATCAGAATAAGGATAGGTATCCATTCTGATACCATTCAGCCCTGCATACTCAATCCACCATATGCTATTCTGTATCAGATAGTTTGCAACATAAGGATTGGTTTGGTTGAGGTCAGCCATGGAGGTGTCAAACCACCCTTTGAGCATGCGGTTTTTGTCGGCTTCCGATGCATAAGGATCCATAATCGTTCCGGCCCTGTAGTTCGAACGGGTAAACTTCGGCCATTGGTTGATCCAGTCGGGCATCGGAAGGCTTTTCATCCATTTGTGTTCGGTGCCAAAATGGTTAAATACCATATCTTTAACAATCTTCAAACCTTTGGCCTGGGCATCCTCAATGAGTTGTCTGTATGATTCGTTGCTTCCAAAACGCGGGTCAACGCGATAAAAATCCGTGATGGCATAGCCATGGTAAGAATAGGCAGGCATATTGTTTTCCAAAACCGGATTCAGCCAAAGTGTGGTCACGCCGAGATCAGTGAAGTAGTCCAGATGGTCGGCAATACCTTTCAGGTCGCCACCATGACGGCCATCACTGTTCTTTCTGTTGGCCTTTTCCTTCATGCCGGCTACATCGTCATTAGCAGGATCGCCATTTACAAATCGGTCTGGCATAAGCAGATAGACCACATCGCTGCTGTTGAATCCCTGACGTTCGGCAGAGCCGGGTTTTCGTGCCTCCAGCACATATGAATATTTGTAGCGCAATTTGCCTTCCTTCATAAACCTTATTTCAAAAGTACCAGGTTGGGCATTGGGCCTGATATGCAGGTTCAGGAATATGTAGTCGGGATTAACAACAGCAATGGATTCCCTGAGCTCCACGCCGGGATAATCAATCAAGGCCCGTGTGTTGCCGATTTCTTTGGCATGCACCATGAGTTGCAGTTCCGGGTTTTTCATCCCAGTCCACCAATGAGGTGGTTCAATAGAGATTTCTGCCTGAGCAAAAGAGATTTGCCACGAAACAAAAGTCAGAAATAGATAGATTAATCTTTTGTTTATTAAACTCTTAGTAATTTTCATCAATTAGGCTCCTTTTAAAACTTTTTTTAATAGTTATGGACAATAAAACCAAGATATGCAACAGATTTCAAAGATAATAAGTTTGTATTATTTTTTGGTCAAAAACACAAATCAACCGTAAACGGTAAACTGCAAACGATTGTGATTTTGCCATAGAACAGTTAAGCAATGCAACTGTTCCTTCAAGAATCCCTTACGGCATGGAATCTCATTTTGTGCATCAAACCTCATCAATTCAAATCATATGAATCATTCCGTAATCGATTGCAAAGACAAAAATAAGGTTTATGGCTGCCTTGATACCTGAAATCCGGTGGATTGCCTACTTTTGAAACTTGTATAACTTTAACTTATATCATTGATAATGAGTAGTAAAGAAACTTTGCAAGGACTATGGTCCTCGCTTTACCCGCAGGATGATCAGTCGCGTTTGCGTAGTTTGTTTGCCCATCTGGATTCGTTGAAACAGGATAAATCAGCTGAAGAATCGGATTGGTATAAGCAGGCCGTTGTTTATTCACTTTATGTTGATTTGTACAACCGTAACTTTGCAGGTCTTTCACACAAACTGGATTATCTTCAGGGATTGGGTGTGAGTTGTTTATGGCTGTTGCCCATTCTCGACTCGCCCATGCGCGATGCCGGTTTCGACATACGCGATTACGAACTCATTCGTCATGATCTGCTGGGGCTCGAACCTGGTTTCAGCAAGCAGGAGCAGGAAGATGTTTTTGGAGATTTTCTGGCCGAAGCGCATAAACGTGGTTTAAAGGTAATATTTGACATTGCCATGAACCACATTTCGGACGAACATCCCTGGTTTGTTGCTGCAAAATCTTCAGAAGACAATCCCTTCCGCGACTATTTTATCTGGACGAAAGACACAAGCCTTTACGGAGAAGCCCGTCTGCTGTTTAAAGGAATGGAAAACAGCAATTGGGAACCTATGGGCGACTGGTATTATTTCCACAGGTTTTTCAGTTTTCAGCCCGACCTCAACTACCGCAATCCTGAGGTTTTGATGGCCATGACCCGCGCTCTGCTTTACTGGCAATCCCTTGGTGTTGACGGATTCAGGGCCGATGCCATCCCCTATCTGTGGAAAGAAGAAGGAACCGACTGTGAAAATCTTCCAAAAACGCACACCATTGTCAAGTTTTTCAGGGCAGCACTGGACTATGTGAAACCCGGAACCATACTGCTTGCCGAGGCCTGCCAGAAACCGCACAAACTGATCAAATATCTGGGTAGTGGAGATGAGTGTCATGCGGCCTATCATTTTCCGCTCATGCCCCAGATGTATAAAGCGCTGGCCATGCAGAAAGCTGCACCGGTAATTGAAACCCTAAGCCCATCCGTTACCCCTCCGATACCTGACTCAGCGCAATGGTTCACCTTCCTCCGCTGCCATGACGAACTCAGCCTGGAGTTGGTGTATGTTTCAGAAGAAGACCGGAAATTCATCCACGAAAACTATTGCCGCGAACCCCAATGGGACTTCCGTCTCGGCGAAGGAATCTCTGCCAGACTGGCCAACCTGCTCAACTTCGACGACCGCAGAATAGCATTGGCATACAGCGTTATGCTGAGTCTGCCCGGCACTCCGGTGATCTATTACGGCGATGAATTCGGCAAAGAAAACGACGAAAACTACTACCGCGAAATGATCAGCATGACCGGCAAAAACGACACCCGTTTCCTCGTCAGGGGAAAAATAGACTGGAAAAAACGTGAAACACAACTCTCCGACCCCGATAGTTTCCAATCGAAAGTGTTTACAAAGCTTCAGCAACTGCTCAAAATCAGACATCTCCATCCAGCCTTCGGACACGGTTCACTCGAATTTGTCACACTCACCAAGTCCAATGGTGAAGCAGCAGAAGAAGTTTTGGCCTACCGCCGCATCATCAATAACGACCATATGCTCATCGTGCAAAACCTTTCCGAACACACGGTGGAAGCTAACTTAGCCTGTGAAAAACAAAGCAGGACCGACTTGTTGACCGGATTACAGCATAATTCCGAAAAACTTACCATCCATCCATTATCATATTATTGGTTTTCATGCAAATAAACTCCGGAAAAACCCGACAAACCATGTCAGACACAGCTCAGAAATCCACAAATCATTTTGATGCCGTCATTTTCGACCTCGACGGTGTAATTACACAAACAGCATTGGTCCACAGCGCTGCATGGAAGAAAATGTTCGACGAGTTCCTTGCTTCGTGGTACGCCCGCAACGGTAAAGAATTTAAGCCATTCACGCACAAAGACGATTATCTGCCTTATGTGGATGGCAAACCGCGGTATAAAGGTGTGGCTGATTTTCTCGAATCAAGGAATATAAACCTGCCTTTTGGAGACGCTTCGGATGGCACTGAACTGGAAACCATATGTGGATTGGGCAACCGCAAAAATGACGCCTTCAACGAAGTGCTCGAACGTGATGGCGTGGAAGTCTATCCTTCCACCGTGGCCCTCATGCGCGAACTAATCGCAATGGGGGTGCATGTGGGGGTGGCCTCATCGAGCAAAAACTGCGAAGGAGTGCTGCGCAAGGCAGGACTGCTGCACCTGATCGAAACAAGGGTGGATGGAGTGGTTTCGGCCGAGCTTGGCCTGAAAGGCAAGCCTGAGGCCGACATATTTACGACAGCAGCTGCAAATATGGGCTGCATGCCTGAACGCAGCATCGTTGTAGAAGATGCCGTTTCGGGTGTTCAGGCCGGTCGGGCAGGAAACTTCGGACTGGTGCTCGGCATTGCCCGCGAACACAATGCTGCTGAACTAATTGAGGGTGGTGCCGACCTGGTGGTAGAAGACCTTTCGGAAATAAGCATTGACAACCTCAATCATTGGTTCCTGCACGGCATCGAAGACGACAAGTGGTCCGTGACCTATTACGACTACAACATCAAAAAAGAACGCTCGCGCGAAGCACTGCTCACCACCGGCAACGGTTATTTCGGCAGCCGTGGAGCCCTCGAAGAATGCGATGCCAACGCAGTAAACTATCCCGGAACCTATATGGCAGGGATGTACAACCGGCTGATCACCCCCATCTCGGGCCGTGACATCGAAAATGAAGATTTCGTAAACCTTCCCAACTGGCTGCCCGTTACGTTTAAAATTGATGAAGGCGACTGGTTCGACATCAACAGCACCAACATCCTGAAGATAAAACGCAGTCTGGATTTTCGTAATGGTTTACTTACACGTGTGCTCATTGCCGAAGACAAAAAAGGCAACCAAACCCAAATTGAAGTAAAGCGTTTTGTGAGCATGCACAACCCCATGCTTGGTGCCATCAGTTACAGCATCACCCCACTGAACTACGAAGGAATGATTTCACTGAGAAGCTCAGTGGACGGAAATGTCATCAATGCCGGAGTAGAGCGCTATAAATCACTCAATTCAAAGCATCTTGATATACTGAAAGAAGGCGCTGAGCGCAACCTGATCTTTGTGCTGGCCAACACAACCCAGTCGAAACATCAGATTGCCGTGGCTGCCGGTCATCGTCTGCTGGTGAACGGCGAAGAACAACTGCAGCAACCCGGGATCAGTGAAACAAACGGTAAAGTTTCGGCGCAGTTCAGCCTGAAACTTTCCCCCGGACAGCAATGCAGCATCGAAAAGATTGCCGGAATCTGCAGCGACAAGGAAGATTTCGTGGATGATGCCCTTTCGGCAGCCCTGCAAACAGCCGGCACATCAGCCGGATTTGAAACCTTATGTTCAGAGAGCCGCAATGCATGGGACAGCATCTGGCAGAAAGCAGACATTGCCATCTGTGGCGACCGTAGGTCGCAAAAACTACTCAGACTGCATCTGTATCATCTGATGGTGAGCATGTCGCCATTCAACAAATTGCTCGATGCGAGCATCACAGCACGCGGCCTTCATGGCGAGGCCTACCGTGGCCATATTTTCTGGGACGAACTGTTCATCCTGCCCCTCTACGACCTGCAGATGCCCGATGTGGCCCGTTCGATGCTGCTCTACCGCTACCACCGCCTGCAAAAAGCGCGCGAATACGCTGCCGGTCACGGCTACAATGGCGCCATGTTTCCCTGGCAAAGCGGAAGCGACGGACGCGAAGAAACACAGGTGGTGCACCTGAACCCACTCACAGGCACCTGGGGCGATGACCACAGCTCGCTCCAACGTCATGTCTCACTGGCCATAGCCTACAATGTTTGGGACTACTACTGGATCACCGGCGACCTTGATTTTCTCCGGAAATTCGGCGCTGAGATGTTTCTCGAAATCTGCCGCTTCTGGCGCAGCAAGGCACAGTTCAATGAGCAAAACGGCAGGTATTCCATCAGCGGTGTGATGGGCCCCGACGAATTCCACGAACACTATCCCGGTTCAGAATCAGGCGGACTGACCGACAATGCCTACACCAACATCATGGTGGCCTGGATGTTTGGCAAGGCCAAAACCATCGCAGACCTCACCGGAAACGAAAGCGTCAGAAAAGCAGGCTTTGAAGCCGGTGAAATTGACGAATGGCTTCAGGTGGCTGCTAAACTCAGACTCGTGGTCAACGAAAACGGAATCATTGCCCAATACGACGGATATTTTGAACTGAAAGAACTCGACTGGGACTACTACCGGAGCAAATACGGCAACATCTACCGCATGGACCGTATCCTGAAGGCCGAAGGCAAATCACCCGATGAATACAAAGTAGCCAAACAGGCCGACACACTGATGGCCTTCTATAACCTGAACAAGGAAGAGGTTGACGGCATCATCGCCAACATGGGTTATTCCTTGCCCGATGATTACCTGCAGCGAAACCTGGCCTATTATCTGGCCCGCACTTCACACGGCTCAACCCTGAGCAGGGTGGTGCATGCACGGCTTGCCGCTCTTGCCGGAGACAAAACTTTGAGCCGTAATCTGTATCAGGATGCGCTCGGCAGCGACTACAACGACATTCAGGGCGGCACCACAGGCGAAGGCATACACGCCGGCGTTATGGCCGGAACCATCCTCATTGCGCTGAATACCTTTGCCGGAATCAACTACAGGGAAGAACTGCTGCATCTCGACCCCAATCTGCCCGAAAACTGGAACCAAATGAAGTTCGGCATTACATTCAAAAACATCAGATACAACTTCCTTCTGACAAATACACACATGCAACTGACCACGACGTCAGCAGCCAGACTTGTTGTGGCAGGTAAAGAATACAATACTGCAGCCTTTGAACCCCTCACCATTAAACTGTAACCCATATGCTCAACGATAAACTCACCGTAACACCCAAACACACAACGGCCGCGCAGGTCATTGTGGATGAGGTGCGGGCCATAATAAGCCCGAAATTCATTATTGCCATCGGAGGCGAAGTAGGATCGGGCAAATCTACCCTTTCATATGCACTCGCCCTGAAACTCAAAAAACAAAACCTGCGCAGCAAAATCATCGACCTGGACGACTTTTACACCATCCCACCACTTGAACGCAAGGAATGGCGACGCTCGAAAGGCATTGACTGCATCGGCCCTGACGAATATGACTGGGACAAAATCAACCGGATTGTTGACGATTTCGTGCAGGACAAGGAATCTACCATGCCCTGCGTGGACCTGATCACCGATTTTGTGGATACCATCACTACCGATTTTGCAGGCGTGGATGTGATGATCATCAACGGGCTGTATGCCACCAAACTCAAGCAGGCTCATTTCAGGGTGTTTATCGAACTTACCTACGACGAAACCGAAGGGGCGCAAATCTTCGGCGGCAAAGAAGAAATGACCCCGTTCAGAAAACAAATCCTCGAAAGGGAACACCAGATCGTGCAAAGCCTGAAAAAAGGATGTAACCTGTTCTTTGATTTCGACGCTTCGCTGGATAAGTACCATCTGTAGGGTTACTCGTTACTGGTTACTGGTTACTGGTTACTGGTTACTGGTTGCTGGTTACTGGTTACTGG
>Ga0209835_1000661_pt1 | contig 21488 bp, 21 predicted proteins | sample LakKivwa52mmetaG_FD_184138 | JGI IMG/M metagenome (GOLD analysis project Ga0209835, IMG submission 184138) | Anoxic lake water microbial communities from Lake Kivu, Rwanda to study Microbial Dark Matter (Phase II) - Lake Kivu water 52m metaG... | ecosystem: Environmental > Aquatic > Freshwater >...
CCTGCCAGTGATACGGGAAGGATTTATCAACCCATGTATTCTGCCCCGCCCTAATAATAACTCCCGCTGCGTTTTTTGACATAGCGGTAAAGTCCACCTTTTGCGGGGTGGTCGGGTCGTCTTGCCAAAACGATATATCAGTGACTAGGACTGTCATTATAGGCATTATATCATTTTCCGCCTTCCAATTTCTTCACAGCCTCATCGCTCAACCCAAGTATTTGCAGCGCCAGCGGTATCTTCGCATCCAGTTCTGGGCGCGCCTTCCCTGGCTCCGTCAGTGTTTGTAGAATCGCGGTCAGGTTCCCGCCCACGTCCCGCTGCCCGAGAAAATACTGACGGGATAACCGTGCCGCCCAATACGCTTCTTCCTCCGCCTCTAGCTGCTCACTGGTTACGGGCGGCATTTCTTTCAGCAGGGCATACAGGGTGTCACACTCGCGCAGGCGTCCATTCAGCAGCATGGATATACTTTGGTTCGCGCGTTCCTTCTGACCGATCTTTATTCGCAGCCTTTGCACTTCACGGGAGTTTCCCTGCCCCTTTATTTGCTCCTGCATTTCCTCAATGTCCAATTCATTCAGGCGGATCTCATCCGCCTGGTTCGCCAGTTCAAACATCAACCCCTGCAATTCCATCAACACTTGCTGACGTTGGCGGGCGGGTAGGTCGTGCTGCCCAACCACAAAATGACGCAGGGAATAATTAGATCGCGGCTGTGACAATGCGCTCATCTCGTCCAGCAGATCGCGCAGTTTTCCGTGCATGGTGTTAAGTTCGTTTTTCATAAATCTCCTTTAGAGCGCCGCATAGCTGGCGGCAGCGCCGTATATTACGGCTGGGTAATTGGTGATGCTCGAATACACGCCCGTCGAGCTTGCCAGTTTATTGGCTGCCGCCGTGCCGCTGGCATAGGCAAGCGCCACACCGTCCGTCACTTGTGCGCCACCAACAATGTTTCCGCTTGCGCTGCTGCCATTGTTGGCATCGGTGGCGGTTGAGTATGTCAGTTTGCGAGAATAGGAAGTACCCGATCCGTTGTTGTAAACCCGATAGCCCGCGCTGGCTGGGAAAGATAGAAAATTGTATCTACTTAAAGCATTGCCTAAAGCTGCACTTGCTGTCAGCACGTAAACTTCTGTGGCATTATCTAGCCTGTCGGTATTCACTGAAGTATCACCACCTACATAGCAATAGGTTCCATCACTTATGCCACCTTGAGATTCTCGGGATGATGAAAGATTGTTTCCCGCCGCCTCCGCATCGGTGGCGTAGGTGGTTTTATAGGTACTGGAGAATGTGCCTGCGTTATTTCCGCCTGTCATCCATCCCTTTGTCGCGAAGTTTACACCAGACCTATAAGTGTGGCGTGACACTGCACCAGCGGTAAGGGTACTTGATAGTTCCGTGCTGTACGTTATTTTGTAGCGTGAATTCGATGCAGTTGCGACCGCGCTTGCCCCATGCGTGGTGTAGGCACAGGTCGTCCCATTCCCCATCCCGCTTGAATCATATCTCGCTGCGGGCAATGCCGCGCCCGCCACCGTCGCCCATGTCTCTGTCGCTATCGTGAATTTTTGAGAAGTCACCACAGCAGCGCTACCACTCCATCCGCCCATGTTCCATCCACTTGTACCGATGATCGCCTGTCGGTAGTTATCCACCAGCATAGCCTTCACGGTGCCAGTCGCGCCTGCCGCCTTGCTTGTCACGGCTACGGCGAATACGCCAGGCTCACGATAATATGATCCACCTGTCGCCTTCCCCGCAGTTGTAGATGTAATCAAAAATTGCCCGCGTGCCACGGCTGCCGTATCACAGTTCACGGTCGTAACACTACCCGCGCCTGTCGCCACATTTCCAGTCGCATCAATCGCTATCGTTTCCGTTGCCACGCCGCACACGCGCAAATCTTTTGCATATACGGTTGTATTAAATGCCTCATCGTATCCCGTTTCAAAGATCACCACATCCCCCAGCGCCACGCTGTTACTGCTTTTGTTTGTCAAGCTGGTGGCGGTTCCTCCGCCGACTAAACTCATCAACACCTTCTTCGCCGCCCCTGCGTCTGCGTCATACGCCAACAAGTAATCGGCGGAGGTGTCGGGTGTGCCGTCAGCGGTCAAGCTGTTCACTACCTTTAGCAAGTTGGCAAGGGTAATATCCTGGAGGGAAGTTGTCCCGTCATCCACCAACAATAGTCTATCCGTTGTCGCGGGAGCCGTGTTGTTTGTCAGATTCCCATCTACGGTTATATCAAGGTCAGCCATAATTTACCTCTGCATTTATTGTGAAACTTCTCTTTTGTGCTGGGAACACGAAAGCATAGAGGGTACGGATGACATTCGCAACCAACCTGTCACCATCCTCGTTGGTCAAGTAATCCCCGTCTTGATTGACAAGGTAATACTGAATACTGATATCAATAAGAACTCTGTTTTCGGTCACGGCTCACTCCTGCGCTTCACGATGTACGGAACAGTGATTACGTTCTGCACCATCCCGTCTACCTTGGCAAAAACCGACAAGACAAAGTCGCCCGCTTTCAGCCCTGTGGTTTGCTTGGTGATAATTGAATTTTCATTTACCGACATTGAACCTATCCAGTAGGTAGAAGATTTATCTGTCAGCTGTCCCTCCTGATAGAAGTACATTGCGGGGTTTTCCAGCGTAGACACCACACCCGCCACTAGAATGACATACACTACCTCGTCACCCTCGCGGGCTATGACGGGCTCGCCGCTCGTCTCATCCTTTACAATCGTTGTTTTCTTCATCGTATGCCTACTTTTTTCAATGCCTTTTCTGCATCTTCCTCAGTTGTCAGTTCGTAGTCGAATATCTTGTGAATTTTCGTTACTGCCCTGCCGAGTTTCTTTAGCCTGTCCATTATCAATAGTTCGTTGATTGCGTCCTGATTACGTTTGGATTCGCCACGATGGACAAATGACGCACCCTGAACGGATATAGCAATATTACCATGTGTAGAAAATATCTCAAAATCCAATTCAAGCCAGCCAGGGATGCCCTTCGGGATACCTGGACTACTACGAAAATAAAAGTCTCTTACCTGCCCGCGCTGTATCTTCTTGTACAGAACTCTTGCGATCCGTTCCTCGCCCTGCGAGGCTTTCAAGTCTTTCACCTTCCCCGTCAAAGGCTTCTCTTGTTTGCGCTCAGGGTTGAACCCGCCACCTCTTGTCGAAGGTGGTGGATTGAATGGGCGGGGAAGTTGTCCGAACCTTTTTACCATGTTTTAATAAATACCATAAACACTAATTAGCGTACCTGCCTGAAATTTTGCACTAGCAAAAGACGGGTCGGGGAAAAACTTTATGCTGTTTATCTTACTTGTACTCAACCATAAACCCTGCCTCATTGCGTCAAAGATTGCCGTGGAAAATGCGACTCCGTTTATATTCAATATCATTTTATAATACGAAGAATTATAGTGAGGAATAAACATAAAAAAAGCACCTAGAAAAGAATTTGTAGCTTCCCCGTCCGCTGTAAAAGAAAACAATCTCATAGAAGGGTCTGACAAATCTTGTTCCGCCGTAACCGTAGAGCCTACATGATAAAGCCTTCCCATCATGTAATTCGTTGCTCCAGTATCTCCATTTAATTGACACATTACAGACGCGCTAGTTTGTCCACCAGTTCCATTTATGCGCCCGCTACCCATGATTAGTAAGTGCTTATATTCACCTGGAATTTGAATAGTCAAAGACGCTAAGTCATCTTGTAATGTTTCTGAGTAAATGGGAAAGAACGGGAAGTTTATTGCAAGCGTGTTATCCGCACTCGTATTACCCGCCACAAACGAGTTCCTTTGTTGCGTCTCTGTCCCATACCCTTTCAACTCGTCCAACTCTTGTGGCGTGAGTCTAGCGTTATCCGCCATCTTGTGAAGTAGGTCGGCAAAGGTTGTCATTACAGCACCAATAGACTGAATGTGATAACATCTTGCTCTGGGTTCGCCCGAACTGGGTAAATGGATGGTGGAGCCAGCACGCAATCGAAGTCGTTCAACTGCTCCCACTGTGAATCAACGTGGACCATGTATGCACCCTCGCTCGCTTCTTCCAACCATGTAATGACTTGCGCGGCGGTCTGTTTCTTACCTGCCACAGTAAAGTCTTTCACCCTAGCTGTACATTCCAATATCCTGCGCTGGGGGGAACGGGCAAAGCCATTCGGAACGATGCCCAAAATATCAGGGGGGGTCAGTTGGTTGTCGGTGTGTCCGCGTAGACGATAGGCAAACTTGTGTAGGTTTCCTTTATTCACCACAATGGTATCTTCGGGGCTTTCAAAGAAGGATGATACACGCGGTTTCTTCCACACACCCGAACCGATATTGTCATCTGTCTGGTACTCAAAGTCCACCTTGATGCCCTTCTTATTCAGGTTCTTGGACGAAAGTACCATATCTTTAATAAACTTTGGTAACTTTGATGCAGTCCCCATATCAATATCAGAGGACTCTAGTACAAATTCGTGCATGTACTTCACGCCCGTATCATACAAGGGATTGCCTTTGTTTAATGGCAATTCCACGAATACGGTATCTCCACCGCAGTCGAACCATAATCTATTTCGTCCGCCACTCACGGGTTGAATGGCAACATCTCGAATCCTTCTTCCCGATGCCCAGCCTCTTGCAAACTCATGCCAGTTCAAGCCGTCATACAGCATGACAGAGGAAGTCCCAGAAGCACCCGCGTCTTTCGCTACGAACATCCATGCAATGTAGGAAGTGTAGGCAGAATCTACGCCTTCGCGCCCGAAGGGGAATGAGTTCGATTTGAATCCCTGTCCTACATCGTCCACCGTTCCACTGTAAACCCGTTGGGTGGAGAATAGCCAGTTGTAGTAGTTGAAACTATTCCACGATAAGAACGCAATTCCATTATCAGCCGAGGGTGTTTTCTTCACACCGTAATTCAATTCGGTGTATCTATCATTGTCCACGGTTCCGATTTCGTTTGACTTGCGTACCCATAGGGTGTTATTCACTACGTCAATCCCTGTAATACTGGTAGAGTTGTCACCGATAAGGATTGAGTTACGGAAAGATAAGTCGGTTGTATATGCCCCTACCGCGTCCGCACGTGATACAGAAACTTTCAAGCCCGTGGTAGTACCACCAGAAACTAGGGCGTTGTTATACCGCCACATTTGGATTTTCCCATCAGCGGCAGAATACCCAGCGGCTAAACCGTAAGCGCAGCCCTGCCCGTTTGAGATAGTCTGAGCATCCCAATTTGTACCGTTGTAGGTGCGAATGGCGGTAGAGTCACCACATGGGAAATAACAGAACCCGTTCATTTCCACGGGTCGTCCTGTGACTGTGGTCAGTCCATGCCCTGTGACTTCATCCCAATCATCATCCGTCTCATTCCATTTATACAGTTTGGTGGTGGCTTCGTCGGATACCTTGTAAAAGTTTGTCGCGTAAATAAAGAACCACCACCTTCTTGCGATCTCCGCATCAGTCATGCGGTAATACATTGAGTAGGTTGCTGCCGTCCACGTTCCCGCGTCGGTGGCGCCAGAGGCGGAATACTTACTGTCGGTTCCAGACACATCCACAGCGACTTCCCAATGGTTCTTGTCGTTGTCCGTATCCGCACCGCAGGCAACCAAATGATACACAGTCCCAGAAGTCACGGCTTGGGTGGTATCCCAATCCAGTTCTTTTAGAATGGAGACAACATCGGTCACGTCAGTTGTGGTCACGTCCATTGTTTTTAGCACCGTCGAGGTCGGACTGCCGCCACTGTCCGTGCGGAGTTCCACCGTCATGGTTCCAGGATTTCCCACTCTGCGGAGCCATAGCCACGCCTTGTCACGGTTGGAGGATGCCGAAGCCGTAACAGTACGGCTTATGCTTTGGGTCGCGCCGTACAAACCGCGCCAAGATTTAGAACCGACTAAAGCCTGTTCTGCGTCACGATAACCCGTAGAGATTTGCCACTGTAAAGACGGGAACACATGCCCTGGAATCCACGTACATACTTCTTTCCCGTCCTTGTACTTGGTCGGGTCGTCTGAATATCTTTCTCCACCCCGTCCGCCGCTCCAGTCTCTTTGTTCGTCAAAGTCACCTATCTTCCTGCCTTCGGAGGATAGGACGATGGAGAATTGATCCTGTGTCAGCCAAGAGACGGTAGGCCTTCCCTGTAACTGGAAAAACCACCGTCCGCGAGAATTGCGGTCAGTGAGAATGAGATTGGAAGGGGGAGGGAAAATTGTCATGAGAATGGCAGTTCTGGGAAGTCCATGTGGAATCTGCTCTTGGCGTTATTCGAGAAGAAACGCGGGGCTTTCCTTGCGCGTTGGATGGGACTTTCTGCAAGTGATAAAGGCAGGTGAATTTGTCGGTATTGATTTTCCAGCCAAAGGGTATAACTCTCTGGGTCTTGATTGGAATCCTGTCGGTTGTACCATTCCAAGAGTTTCAAGATGGCAGCGGCTGTAATGACTTTCGGGTGAACGTACTCGTTGATTTCGTCGTCGTAGTCATTCACTTTCGGATGCACACCGTCGTATTCAAGTTTGATTGTGTACCCTTCGGCGTATTGTGGAACGTGCAGAACCCCAGCCGTACCCGCGCCCGTTAGTTCATTGCGCCTGTCAAAGACTTCAACCCACTCGTTATCATTGGCATCGTCCGTCATACCTTGCAACCAAACACGCTTCAATCCGCGCTTTACATTTACAGGGATGCTGTATTCTGTTTGGTTGGCAACCGTGGTCAGTGACGTATCCGCATTGAATGGCAAGTCACCGAGGCTTTCCAACCCGCGATTGATGGCAAAGATAATCTGAGGTAAGGGGTATTTATCCTGCTTGGCGATCATCAACGTGTCACCAGAACCCACCGCATCGGTCAGGGTCGCCATTGTGCCTGTGTAGGTCGTGTCGTTGTAGGCGGAAATAAGCGAGTATTTCCCCTGCGGGCTTGCGCCAGCAGTATCACGAACAACGATAAGCAGGTGGTTTTTGAACACATCCGTTTCAGGGGGTGCTTCATACTCCCCCCAAGATGTGTTTACGAATGTGGTAGCACTCCCGCCTGTGGCTGTAAACAGTCCAAAGGTAGGTTCGACCTGCCCCAGTTCGTTCAGGATATTTTGAACAATGTCTGAAACAGTAGTCATTTATTCCTCCGCGCTCTTGCGCCGCTTGTCGCGTTTCTTGGTTTTCTTATCCTTGCGGCGTTTCTCGAAAGCCTCCCATGCTTCGGAGTACTTTCGACTGGCAGCAAAGGTATATCTGTGTCCAGGCTCGTGCGTTTCGTTGTCTTGAAACGGGGCGATGGCTAATTTCTGACTACCTTTTTTTCCGTACATTGAGTCCATCTCCCGTGCGATTCCTTCATCTTCAATGACAAAGGTATCGTTCTTGTCAAAGTTGAAATCTTTTCCATCGTGCCGCACTCCCTTGAAATCCGATGTGTCGGCTTTGATGGCTTGGAACTTCTTTTTCTTCGCCATTACAAATCCTCCAATCTCACCTTTGGGTACTGTGTCAGGTGTCCGTTCACAGTCGCATCCAAAATCGGGATAGGGCAGTTCTCTATCAGGAAGTCATGCGCCATTTGAATATTGATATTGTTTCGGTTGGCGTAATCAGAATCGGCGGTCTTGTAGTAATCGTCGCAGAAGTGATCTTCCGCAGGGTGGGTAAAATGCCCGTCGCAACCTACCAAAACAATCTCATCGTACCCAAGTTCCACCGCCCAGATAACCATTGTCACAATCGAGTTCAAGCCCGTACAAATGCCGTGCCAATCCACCGTTCTTGCGTAGTGATGTTTACAGCGGGGAATATAGGTGACGTTATAAAACCAACCGATCCCATCAGGGATGTATTTATAATTGCTATCGCCCTTGTCTGCGCCATTCCGAAAGGCATCCCATAAGAGACATTCCGTGCCTTTCAAAATATGTGGCATGACTTCGGCTTTCCAATCATCCCCGTCAAACTGTGAGTAATCCACCTTGACGTAGTAACGCAGGTCGAATGGTAAATCCATCATGCCGATTTTATTTACCCCCATGACATCCTTGCCCTCTAGGAGATTCAACGGTGTTTCCCGCAAACTTCTACCGTTCCCCAGCAAGAATATCCGCGAGGGCTTGTCTGTCCCATAGTTCGAGTAAGCCACCTTCGGTAGCATTAATAACTCTGACATGCTTTGCCTTTCTGCGGAGATAGTTCAACGCCTGTATGTGTCCAAAGAAAGCGTTCCTGCTCGCGTAAAAAGCGGGCTGCTCCCCGCCATGTTCGTAATCTCTGTGCATGTGGCTTGGCTTCTTGTCCCTGTATTCTAGGTCGCATCCGAGTAATACTATCTCTGTTGCGCCCTTCAGAAACGCCACCTGCATTGCCACATTCACTGAACCGCCAAACGTGCAAATCATGTGCCACTCGTCTGGAACTTCGGGGCTGTCAAAGTTATACAAGTGGTGGTGACAATCGTTTATCCAGTTGATGTTCGGCGCATCCTTTAGCCCTAACTTGCCTCTGGGCGGTTCTGCAAAATGCTCTCCCAGATAACATTCAATCCCTAAATCAATATTCTCTTGGATGAATGGAAGGTCAGGGGCTAGGCTTTCAGGATGGACGTAAACCGTAGGCCGCCATTTCGTTTCAGGATAAACAAGGTTGATTCTGTTGCAGGCAATGGATGGTTGGCCGATTATCAAATCCAGTTGGCTTGTTTGTAAACTCTTTCCATTGCCTACAACAAAATATCTCATAGTAGAAGGGCGGGCTTTCACCCGCCCTAATTGTTATGCTGCGACGTAGGTGAGACCGTCACCGCGAATGGTCAGCCACGAAGTACCATCCCAGATAAACTCGACATACGCGCCGATAATGCGGGAGGTCGTGTTCATGGTGATCGAGTCTGCGCCAGCATCGTTGAGGATGATGATGTCGTCAGACGAACCACTGGAAGCCACAGCGAAACCATAGGCTGACACGCCATAGAACGCAACCCAGAAGCCAGCCTGCAAGCCAGCAGTCGGGGGCAGGGTAGCGGTAATCAAGGCGGTCAAACCGCGATTGGTCAGAATCTTGCCAAAATCGGAACTCTTGACTTGGTAGGTCGTACCAGTCATGGCTTCGATGTTTTTGAGAGCGTTTTGCCAAAGTGCCATTAGATTACTCCTTTACGCATCCACGCTGACAGCAACTTCACGGCGCAGAAGATAGGATTCGTTCCAGCGGGAGTAGTTACCGTACCACTTCCAACCCAACTGGTAGATGTGTTTCAAAGCGCCCACACGGTCAGGAGGCAAAATTTCGCCGTACTCACCAGTGATGGGGTCATAGACTTTCGCAAGGGACTTCGGCCCGCCGAACACAACAGAGGCAACCGAGTCATCGTTGCTAACCATTTCACCAGCGGCGTGGTCGTAGCGAAGGCCGCCATTTGCACCGCTGCCAGAAATGGTAATCGTGGTGCCGCTCACGCCGATAACCTGAACGCGCTCATTGCGCTCGTAGTGGGTGTCACCCGTTTCGTGCGTGCCGAGACAGACGAAGTCACCAACATCAATGTTGGTAGCCGAAGTAACAACAATGGTTTTAGCCAAAGCACTTGCGGAACTTGCCAGCGTGGTTTCGATAGCCGAGGCATTGGCCGCGCCGCCTGCGTAGAACATCTTCGCATTGGGTGTCACAACCAACTTGAACGGGCCAAGTTCACCAAGTTCGTGCTTCAACACGATATTGGCTTTTTGATACTGACCAGTTGCCAAGATGGGGGTATCGTTGCGGAGGTCTGCGAAAGCAAACGGGTGCATGACAGAGAACCACATCGGACGGCCAGCATCCACGAAGCCAGGAACTTGCTTGTCCATCAGGATTGACGAAGCGTTGGAGAAAGCAGCAGCGGTCAAAAGATGGGTAGAGGTTCCAGCATCGAGGGAGGTGCGGGCTGCGGCGCGGGTCACAGAACCGCCCTGATTGGCAAGGTTGTTCGCAATGAGGTCAAGCGTCATTGCGTGATGTTTGCCGAGGGCGTAGAACTTCTCACTGGCGTAATTCGTGCCAGCGGTGTTCATCAGGACTTCGCTCGCTTCGATGAGTCCAAAGCGGGAAGTCGGGGTGATCTGGAAAGTCGCGTCGCGCTGGGCGGTAGCGGACACATCCAAAGTTTCGGGGATGGTCGCCGTGCCAGGTTCGAGGTCGCTCAGAAATTCGAGGTTGATGCTCGAAGAACGGAACAGGTCAGACATGCTCGCATCGGGGACAACATTGTCCATAGCGAAAGCATCATACACGCGCTCGAACTGAGCGGCGCGGATGTAATCAGTTACATATTTTGCCCAACGGGAGTTGGACAGGTTAGAGGTGGTTTGAATACCAGTAACAGCCATTAGGTTGCTCCTTTAGAGTCTACTTAATCATCTTCTGCAAACTCTCGATTTTGGCTTTATTCACTGTGTAATTCTTTGATAGGTCGGCAATCTGGGCGTAGATAGCGTCATTGTTTGCCGAGCCTGACGGTGAACTTCCAAGCGAGGTCGCTTCGGACGAGTCAAGTTCTTGTGGTTTTGCCCGCTTCAACGCCAGTTTGGAAACCGCCCTCAGTAACTCCACGCCTTGCAGCGCGAGCAGGGGGGTTGCCTCTGGGTCGTTCGGGTCTACGTTGTATTCTTCAAAAACCTTAGCCGTTTCGTCCGCCGCATTACTGCCGTTACCAGCGACATTCTGCGGAGAGCCGCCAAGTACACCGACTTTCTGGGCAATCTTGTAAAGCAGTTCGTCCTTCTCGACTACCTTGCGGTGTTCGTGAACGGCCTGTTCTGCTTCTTCCAAAGTCTTACCTTTTGCCATCTGTGCCTTGACATCCTCCATGAACCTCTGTACCTCATTCTTTTCCTTGTCCTGTCTGGACTGTAAGCCTTTCATTTCAGCCCGCGTCAGTTCAAGTTCTTTTTTGAGTTCCAAAAATTCCTGCGAAGTAGAGGGCGCACCAGCAATAGACTTTCCCTGTTCTTGGGATACGCCAGGTTGGTTTCCTGCCGCACCTTCAAGATTGGTACTGTCCACATTTGTTGCATCGGTCATTGTTATTATCCTTTCAGTAGGTCCAACCAGAAACCGCTGTCACCCATAAAGGGCGACAGCGGTTTTCACGGCTGGTTGAGTGGGGACGGATTTCTCAGTCCTGTTTTTCGGAGTATATCACATTTCCTGACTGTACGTCTCGAAACTCGCCAAAGCCCCATCTTCGGGCGATGGCCTTTTCAATCATGCGGACAGCCCGCCAAATCTGCTCCCAAAGTTCTCTATCGCTCATCGGTTTTCCATACTGTTCAAAATCATGGCTAGTAACTCCTCTTTCGATACTCCTAATTTCTTAGCCTCGAAGTCAAGTTTCCTGTCGGCGTAGTAAGAGATGTCATCAATCTCGCCCGTGGCGTACTCGGAAATATGACGCACCATCGCATCGCCCATCGTCTGTTGCCAGTATTCCAGCGGGAGTTGCTGGGACGTTGCGTACTGGGCTAGTGCTTCCTGCGACTCTCCAAGTGGTCGAGCGTCCTCGCGTAGTTCTGGGCGGGGCGGTAAATACCTCTCGACGCGCAATAGAGCCTCGTCAATATTTTCCGTGTATTCTTTGCGCTCGTCAAGGTACTGTTTGAATTGCGGGTTTTGCTTCTCGAATTCCTTGCGCTCTTCGGTGGTTGGCAGTCCGTAGTATTCCTCTTTGAGTTTGATAACTTCGGAGCCGTACTTAATGACAAGTTCCTTGTCCATCAAAAAATAGTAATACCTTTGGGTTGCATCAAATCCACCATAGTATTTATTAAGTGTGGGTTGGTTTAGAACCAAGTAGTCCTGCACCAAAAGCGCATCCCTCACTAAAGGATTGTCGTCTAAGAAATCTTCCTTCAATCCGCTATCAAGGCCGTAATACTCATTGATAAGGTCGTACACATCGTCACCATATCGTTTCGTGATGATGGCTTTCATGTCACTGTACAATGCCCTAGCATCGCCCCACTCCTCACGGGTGGCGTTTTCAGGCATGGACAAAAGAAGTCCCATATCTTCAATGCCAGAGATGAAACGCTCCTTGTCTTGCTCTGTCAGGTTCATTTTGGACAGGTCGCCTTTGGAGTCGTAGAATTTGCGGATCATAACGGGGGTAATGCCGACCTGTCTGGCCGTGTCGTTCATCTGCCCAGGCGGGATTCTGGATAAAACATTGAACGCATACGCGGTTTCCTGCTCTGCGCCTGTCTTGCGTCCGAGTAAAAGACCGTCCACGAAAGCACCGTACTCAGGATGTTCACGCAGGTTCTCCCACGCCTCACGGTAGTCGTCAGCCGACATCATCGAGCGGGATGAAAGTAACGCGTTGTAATCACCCCAGAATTTTTCAATGACCAAATCATCCTGCGTTCTGGGTCTTGCGCCTACACCTACGAAGAACGACATCATGTCGCCGTCCCAGCGTTTCATTGCGGATGCTTGAACGGCGGCATCCCAAATCTCACCAGACTCGGCGCGGGATGCTTCTATCATTTGCTCTTGGGTGATTTGCCCACTTTGTACCATTGCCGCCATAGACGCAATCACGCGGTTTCTTTCGTAGGCGTCCACACCTCCGAGGAACTGCCCATTTGTCAATTGCACGAATGGGTCAATCTCAATCGGCGTTCCCGTCAAGGCGGTAGTGGATTTTATCACTTGAGACTGCGGGAACATGCGCCCCAACCATCGTTCCGCTGCGCCGTCGTAACCCGTATTGTACAAATGCAAGGCAACCGACCACGATACCAGCGGGGAGAAACTGGGGCCGAGTTTGTTCATGTTGTCCACTGTGCGCGAGAGCCAATCCACACTCTTGCGCGGGTCGTTGAAGTCCACTCCCGTAAGACCATAGACGGGGTTGATCATAGACTCAAGGTTGAGATAGTACGGGTTGCCCAAGTCCATCCCCAACAGGGAATTGACCACTACGTTCTGTCTGTAGAAGTCAGGCATATCCGCGTGTTCTTTGGTGATGTATTCCTTGTACGCGAGGTAGGCATTTGCAGTCCTGGGATTGTTCACAAGGCTCTGCGCCATCTTTATGTAGGATCGGGTTGTCCAGTAGTGGAACGAGTTTCCGAACAGATAAGTGATCGCATGATCCATGTACGTTTTATCGTAGTCGTGCAGAACGAAGTCACGCGCCTCAACCGCCACGCGCCCCGCCATCGTACGGACAGATTGCATCCGACTTTCGTACGCAGGGCGGAACTTCCTCAACTGCTCGGAGAAGTCAATGCTTGACGATGGGACTTTCACACCCCATTCATTGACAACCCTGTCAGCCCACTTATTCACGTCTGCCAAGAACGATTCTTTGGTTTCCACCAACATGCGTTCCATGCTCATAGTGCCATCATCGGGCGGGATTCTCTTTCGGCGTTGAATGGCTTTCCACGCCTGTTCGAGTGTAATATCTTCGTACTTTAACGCCTTGCCTGTGTCTTTGCGCACGGATTTGACGATATGAGTCTTTCCGCCTTCCCACTTGTCAAAGACTTTCTTGAAATCCCCAACCACTTCCTGCAATAGAATGGATGTTCCATCTGGCTTGGTTGGCATGGCTTCAAAGTCGAACTGACGCAGAAGGCGTTTCCACGCGATTGCGCTTTCAATATCCTCCGCCTGTTTCTGCATCATGGTCAGAACACGGTAGGGATTATCTCCGCCTTTATCGGCTACGGCGATATTATCAATCGTTGTGCCAAGAGCCTTCGCCATTTCGTCAATGGCTTCAAGAGCCTTTGTGTAGTATTGATTATTTCCTGTGCGGTACACGCCCGCCGAAGTTTCAAAGAACGCCGTCCACATCCTCTGACGAAACACTTCTGGTGTCAGTTTAGACAAGTCCTGTTCGGCGTAAATGTCAGACAACTTGAACGGAGCGCCTTTGTAGCCGTAATTCTTGTTCCAAAGCCGTAACAGTTCGGCTTTGTCGGCGGTCTTTATTTGTTCCTTCAATACCTGAATTTGGTCACGCAAGGCATTGATAGCGCGATAGGATTCAGACGGGAGTTTGTGCGCCTGTTCGACTTTTTGCTTGGCAACCTGTACTGCTTCAAAGAACGCGGGGGCGTTGGGGTTCTGTTGCTGCGCCGCCATAAATGCGATCTGGTCAGCGGTGGAGAACGTCTTATTGACCGTTTCCCGAAGGATGTCAATCGTGTTCTGCCAACTCTGAATGAGTTCGGCATGAAGGTTCAAGTCGGCGGGATCGGCGTTGTTTGCCAAGTCCTCACCAAACTTGTGGAGTTCTTCGGGCATCTTTGTCAAAGTGGACGGGAGTTTCTGCCCGTTCTTCGTGACAAAATTGTCGTACTTGTCTGCGAATTTCTCAATGAACGCCTTGAAGTCTTCCGCCGATTCTGCGGTTCGCTGCATCTCGTAGAACTCATCCATCATCCCTAAAGAGGTGAGATGATTCCGCATATTTTTTGACGGTTCAGTCAAACGCCATGCGTCAATCTGTCCACTCTTGGTTGCGTTGCGGAATATTTTAAGGGCATCATCCAAGACCCCGCTTGTTCGTTGCATCTCCAAGTTCAGCAATGACTGTTGCTCAACGGGCAGGATGGACATCAGGTCATCCCATTCGGGCATTTTTTTTAGTACGGAGGGGATAGCCTTCTGCAATTCGCTGTCAATCGTCTTTTCGACGATGCGGGAGGCAGTTATCTGTTCACTTCGTTGCATGGCAGGGAGAAAACCGTATTTTGTTTTCTTGCCAGCATCCACAACGTCACCGATACCCTTTGTCGCTTCGATGGGGGAGAATCCGATTTTCCTGACGATGGAGTCATTCACCATTGAAATGACATTATCGGAGTATTTCTTTATCGGACTTTTGATGAACGCCTCTACGGAGATTTCCAAAGCGTTCCACATACCACCCTGCATGGCAAGCATTACCCCCTGACCGTAAATGTTCCTCGCCCACGCGCGCGGGACGAAGTTCATAAACACCTGCACCATGGCGCTCGTTGTTTTCTTTGCAATCTTATCGGCGGGTCTGGTGATGCGGTTGATCGTGCGCACTACGGCGGGGACATCCTTTGCCATTTCCGCAAGTTGTTTTTCTTTTGCGGTAATCTTCTCGCCCCTTTTCAGTTTCGCGGATGCTTCCAGCATTTCATCCGTTGAGGGGATAAGGTCGCCAATCACGCTTTCAAGTTTGCGGTAGATTACGTTGTGCGTCTCGATGTGGTTCGTACTCGCCATGATAGTCTCAAACATCTTTTCATCGTCAAGGCGCGATAATACTTCTCCGACCATCATTCCAACATCGGAGTAAACAAAATCCTTTTTAGGTAACAGGTTAATCGCTGCCTGAACCGCCTTTGAGCCACCTTTGCGGAGGTTGACCATATCTCGGAGGGTCATGATGGTTTCGTCAAGTCCTGCGTTCCCCATCAGGTTCTTGATGAAGAAGTCGGCATCAGACGACATCCGACGAACCTTGCCGTCCCTGTCCACTGTGGTCAGACTGGTCATATAGTTCTTGTGCTTGCGAAGGTCGTCGAACTTCTGCGTTGTCTTTGTTACCGCTTCTTGAATAACTTCGGCTGCAACGCGCTCGTTGGTAATGTCACCAGCTTTTTCTAGCAGTCCATCCAACTCAGGCAGGTTGTTGTTTACGAACCGATTGACACCCTGTGCCTGTTTTTTAGAACCAACGTTCAGGTTGAACAATTCGCCAAAAGTGGGGATTTTACCCACTGTTTCCCACGGCAGTTTTTGTTGAACACCGAATAAGGTTATATTCTTACCGAACAACTTCATCGGCGTGCCTAGACGGCTAAATTTTACAATTCCCATACCAAGATATGTAGTCGGGGATCCCAAAATTGAACCCGCGAGTTCGATACCGATATTTCCATATTCCTGCGCGAGCAGTCCAGGGTCTTTACCTTCGGCAATTCCCTTCTCAAACTCAGCACGCATGGCCTCATCGAATACCATCGTGTACGCCATTTCAGAACCTTTCTGAAAGTCCTGAATGGTTTCTTTAGCATCAGCCCAAGTCAGCTTTCCTTGACTTAAAGCGGTGGCAATCGTGAAAACATCCTTACCGACGGCAATACTTCCCGTGCTTGTAATTTTTGTAAAGATGTTCTTTGGTTCGTCTTTGTCAAACTGATCCGCTAACGCGTCAATCCCTTGAGTGGTAGAGATTATTTTACGAACAGCTTTATCGTCCAAACCCAGAAGTTCCAACCCGCCCCAGATAGAATTTTGAACCGTATCAACGCCAATACGAGTGCCGCGAGCGAGCATCGTTCCAGCCGCGCGAACCTTCGCCTCTAATGCTGTATCGCCTTTGACTTCACTCACGCCCTCAGTGATTTGCCTCTCTGTGCTAATTCCAGCGGGCAGGGCGGCAACTTCTTTGGCGGATAGGCCGAATATCTTTTCGCCCCATGCGCTCCATTTGGTTTTCTGCTCGATTATCTTTTCCCAACCTTCGAGCCTGTTTTGATATGCACTCAAAACGGCATCTTGGTCGTCCTTTTCGAGAATGTTCAAATCCTGTTGAAACTTCTTCGGGTCTGTCAGGTCTGCCCACGCCTTGCGAACCCTGCCAACTAATCCCGTACCGTAATACGCAAACCCTTCCGAGGTGTTGTCATACGCAAGATACGGAACAGGTTTCAGGTTTTCAATGTCGGCATCGTTGTCTTTGTAGTTCGGCATAAGCAAACTGACAAGAGACTGCGCTTCGGGAATCGGAACAGCAGGAAGCGTTTTCTTTTCCTCTAGCTGTTGATTGTATGTTTGTTCCCATTCGTCCCGCGCTTTCTGTTGCCTTGATTGAATAGCTTCGGGAGAATAGTAACCCGCTGGTTTAGCCATTGATTCTCCAATTTACCATCATGTTGGAAGCGTTGCCGCTAACCGTACCCATGTCCTGTTCCTGACCCTGTTCCTGTTCCTGCGCCATTCTTCGGCGGCGTTGGTTCGCTTTCATGTTCCATATCTCATCTCTGGTCATCACCTTCGGTGGTGGAGGCGGTTTAGGTGAGGGATTGGCGGCTTGGTAATTCCAGTAATTACGCCACGCTTGGTCATTTGCTGAATTTGTTCCAGTGTAAATGCCCGTAGGCCTTTGCGGCTTGGTAGCATTTGTCGGGGCGGTAAGTCCCTGATTTACTCTTTGTCCGTAATCGGCATAACCAGGCTGGATGGGCGGCGGTACATACGCTTCGTTCATGCGTGCCTGTGAACCCACCGAGGAAAAGGGAGTAGCACTGAATTGGAACGGCAACGGAGGTCGCTTGCCCCCAATACCCGCGGCGGGAAGTGAACCCGCCGATTGGGGCGGTGTGTACGGCGCGGCTGTGATTTGCGTTGAGTACGGCCCCATCGATAAAAAGGGAGTAGTGGTAGAGAACGCATCTGTGATTGAGTACGGCACCAAAGACGGCGCGGCTGACGGCCACACCGATAAGGGCGGCGTGGACGGCGCGAACGGCGCACTCATTCCAACCTGATTAGAGAATTGGAACGGCTGTTGTGTGCCAAACGAAAAGGTGGTTTGCGGGAACGGATTTGTTTGTGGAATCATCCCGCCAAAATTACCTTTCTTATTGCGGGGCGGGATTCGGATTGTCTGCCCCGCTGTCAGGGATTTGATTTGGTTCTGGTTCAATATCGTCTGTGGCGGAACCCCGAACTTCTTGCCCAGCGTCAACGCTGACTCGCCCTTCTTCACTGTATATTTTTGAGCCATTATTAAGTTCCTCTTCTAAGTCGATAAGCATCATATCGAAACGGATACGAGATATATCGAGCGTGCGTTCCCATTTTTTTACTATCATCGCATACCCTGTGTGATCTCAGAGTTGGCTTCCTGCGGAGGCATACCACCCATCGCTGCATCCATGCCCATACCTTGCGTCATTCCGTCAGACGGTAGAGGCATACCCTGTTGCGGAGCTTGCTGTCCCTGCATGTTATTCGGCATGGGCGGTTGTTGTACGGACTGCATTTGCATCTGTGCGGCCTGCATCTGCTGTTGAAGTTGGGCGTTGAATACCGCCATCTTTTGCTGTAATTGAATATCCACTTCCGAGACGATCTCTTTCAACTTCGCTTGAAGCGCGGCGTTTCTCAATTCCTGTTTCTCGTACTTCTCTCGTAAAACATCGGGACTGCCCATGTATAACATTTCGACATACTCATCATCAGGAATTGGAATTCCTGATTGTTTCAGCATCGCAATCTGATTGGTGATTTGAAGTTTATCATTATCGTTGTTCGGCAGGATGCGACATTCGATATATAGGGCATCGAGGTTTATCTGTTCGGGGTCAATCGAAATCTCTGAACCGCGCTCGTATTGTTCCTTTGCATAAAGAACCTGCCCCTTCAATATCTTTTCCTTCTTCTTCGCCCACTTGAACATCAAGTAGGCTATCTGGACGAACACTTGTTCTGTAATCCGTTTGTACGGTTCCAACTGCGCCAGTCTCAACTTGATCTGGTCTTGCAAAGTGGAGTGTTGAATGTTTGACGCTTGCAGGGTCGCAGTCGGCGCAATACCAATCGAGTTGATTAAAGCGTTCCGATCCTGCGCGGACAACTCATTGAAGGCTTGGTCGAGCGGGGGAGGGATAATGGGAGTGATGGTTGCGCCCGTCGGGGACTTCATCACCACCTGTGCGCCAGAAAAGTCTATCTCTGCGTCCGCGTCCTCGCGTCCCTGTTGGAGGAACATCGGATAGAACGCCCGCCGAAAAGCGACTGTTCGTTTCAGAGTCTCGGTGTCGTTGATGTTGTCGTAATATTTGCCCTTCAAGAGTGGGGATAAAAGCGGGTCGCCTTCGCCTTCGGCAATCGCCCAGTTGATAAATCCCAAACTGTTCTCTTTGTCCTGAATGGTGATGATGTCGGTAATAATGTTCCCGTCATCGTCATATCCCAACTTCTCATCCATAGTGTCGTCGTTGACAGGATAACAATAAGTAAATCGTTTCTTGTCATCGGTGTAATCAATGTACATCATTCTCTGCTCGGAATCTTCGTCGACCAGATTTTGAATCTTTTTCAAGGCCGAACCAATCTCGTCGCCCTTCGTCAGTTTCTCAAACCAGTTCGGTTTGGCGTAGTCCGACCAGTGTTCAATGATGGATACAGCGGTAACGTTGTTGACGGTGGCAACCCATTGGAGTTTGGAACCATACTCATACACTACCGTGGCGGGGTGGTAGACCTTGACGCAGAATGAATAGTCATTCGTCCATTCCAACTGCGCGGCAACCTTGTTATATTTACAAGCGTTGATGAGGGCTTCGGAATGAAATCGTTTACGACCCATCTGCGCGGCCTTCCACATATACCACTCGATGACGCGTTCAAATTCCTCAGCGGTGTCAATATCTCCGATGCCTCTTGGGAGAACGTCCCACTTCGGGCGTTGGGTCGAATAAATATTGACGGCCTGTTGAACAATATCACGGCCTGTGGTGTCGATGTATTCGACGTAGTAATCCTCGTCCTTCAAGTTGGGGATGCCGTCCCACTTCATCGCCACAATATCATCGTACGCACTCATGTCGTCAAACTCTGCCGCCATGAGCGCACGCTGTCTGTAAATTCTGTTGATGATTTTCTTCATCGGTTACTCCTTCCAGCTAAAGGATGCGGGAATTTTTGTTTCTTGAAAATGGATGGAAGTTCTTCGTCAAACCGCTTACCTACCAAAACTTCGGGCATGCCCTTGACGGCGTGATAAAAAGCGTCAAGTACATCAAGTCTATCATCTGCGCCCCTATCGTCAAGTTCTGAAAAGTTATCCAAAGCATTCCGAACAGCATTGAGATAGGGATCGTCGCGGTCCGAAATCAGAACCGTGCCGTTTTCCAGCCACGGGGCTAACTCGGTTTGTATTCTGGTTTTCTTATTCTTCGACTTGCCCGCACCCTCACCAGGTTGTCGAATGATTTTCCCCAAGTCCGACCCCATAATCTTCATGTGGGGGAACATCAGTCGCGCCGCTGAGATAAAGACCCTACCACCGCCGACATTCTCACAGAAGGTGTGGATGTAGTTGGTAAAGTTACTTTGAGCGGCCAGAATGTAGTTGAACGCTGCGCCAATGGTGGGGTTATCCAAAACACCTCCAACCAGAACCGCACCGCCCGAAGGCCTCTTACTGACATGCGCCATTGCGAAGGCACTCAACTTTGTCTGTTTGTCGTGTCGTTCTTTGAAGTCATACGGAACATCCACACCGCCCGCAGTTGCCCACAGTTCGTCGATGTTGGATTGGGGGTAGATGTAGTATATCAGACTACCACTTTGGGCTTGAGATAAGTCCATCATCATCATTTGCCAGAAGTCGTACTTCCCCAAACCCCGTTCCTTCTTGATGGTGTTGATACCGAACTTCTCAGGCCACGCCAAAACCCACCAGCCTTTTATATCCTCATACGTAACGCCTGTTTGTTCGTTCACGCCATCAATGTAAACCGCGTCCTTTTCCCCTTCACGGCTTTTTGCCATCAGCGGGAGGTCGGAGGCGTAGAACGCACCAGATGATTTCAAAGTTCTATGGGTGTCATCTGTCGCCCACGGAACTCCAACATTGATAACCCACGTACTCAACTTATCATTCAGGCGAATGACGGTTTTCATCAGAACGGTGGTGACGAATTTGACAACGTATTTCCGCTCGGTGTCCGAGGTCGAGTTGTTCAAATCGTGGATGTCGTCAATATTCAAAACGCCCGTAGGATGCTTACCGTTGATTCTGGTCGAGGTGTAACCGCCGCCAAGAAACGTGGGGTCAATCACGCCCGCTTGTAGTCTAGCCCATTCCTCTTTGTCCATTGAGTTATCCACAACCCAATAGCCATTCGATGACCATCTGCCAGACTCAGACACAATCGACGGAAAGGCTTTTTTCCAAAACGGATGAAACTCGATAATCTGTGCAATCGCCTTGGTAATCTTGTCGGCACTATCATCATTGGCAGAGATAACCAAATTCGTCTTGCGAGGTTCATTCCCAATCCGCCAAGACAAAAAATCCACAGAGATACTAACAGACTTCCACGAGCCGCGAAATCCATTGACCGTAAACCCCAAACCTTCCTCATGCGCCTTATAAATTTCCTCAATCCACATCTTGACCTGCCACGGCGGTTCAATCCCGTGCAACCCCTCATAATACGCAAAGAACCCGTCAGGAGTATCACGCTTGCACCTGACAAGTAAATCCAGTTCCCGCTTCTCATCCATGATGGCTTGCAGCCACTCAGGATGCTCCTTCACCACCGCTTCAAATTCAGCAGGGTGTTTCTGGACTAATTGCGCTAACTGCTCATACAGTTCAAGATTCGCCATCAGACCCATCAGACCCGTCAGTACCATCAGACACATCAGTACCATCAGTACCCAAAAGAATACGCATCAGTTGCTTGTAC
>Ga0209835_1000662_pt1 | contig 21484 bp, 22 predicted proteins | sample LakKivwa52mmetaG_FD_184138 | JGI IMG/M metagenome (GOLD analysis project Ga0209835, IMG submission 184138) | Anoxic lake water microbial communities from Lake Kivu, Rwanda to study Microbial Dark Matter (Phase II) - Lake Kivu water 52m metaG... | ecosystem: Environmental > Aquatic > Freshwater >...
AAAGGATCATCCTATACCAAGGAATGATAATGCTATCTCTTGAAGAATTGGATTAAAGAAAACCAGGAAAGAATATTAGGCGGGAACCACCCTGCTATCTTTGGCACCTCTTAGTCTGTCGCTAACAACGACGAGCCGCTTGTCATGATGACGGGCCAGTCGGGCTTCGGTTAGGAGGATATCCTTTCCTAACTCCTGACTCTCTCTTTTGAGCGCCTGCATGGCCTTTTTGGTCAAGGCGATATCCGGATTTTCGACAAGCGGTTGCTTTTCCAACTCCTGGATGTCATAACCCGGATGATAGTTGAGGTTGAATCGAGCCATCATCTCTTTGAAAAAGTTCTCGGAATCGCCCCAGCGATGGAGCATATAATAGGCGATGTCGGAAGCGAGCCGGGTGGTATTATTGGTATAAATACCAAGTCTCTTTCCGCTTTCCACGTCTTTGAGAACCACCAGACGCAGTTGCATGGAACTGGGTTTTGGGCGACCCTCTTTCTGGGCAGTGGCTAAAGATTCTTGAACCGTTCGCTGCTGTTCGGCCACCAGGTACTTACGAGCCCGAAAGGGTAACCCCAGGGTGAAAGCCTCCTCGGGGATACGTTCCAGAGAGGCCTCGCCCACGTATTTGGCCCAGGTGACGAAATCAGCCTTTTGGCTTAGCTCTTTGAAAAAATGGATGCCATATCCTTCTCGGTCAAAGACCAATATGGGCCGGGAGATCCCCCACTGGATGAGCATGGCCGCCGTCCTGGAAATGATGGGGCGAAAGTCGATCTCATGGGATTCGTTGATAAAAAACAGGGGTCTTCCCTGAAGGTCACTGACCGCATAAAGCTCATTGCCACGCATGGCGAGTCGTCTGACGGTATAGTAGCCCTTCGCGATCACATGAAGGCCATAGTAGGGGAGAAAGTGGCCATCGAGAAAGAAGACCTCCGGATCAATCCGCCCCTGGGTGAGGAGGCAACGAGCAAATCGGTCAATCAGTTCATCACTGAGGTATCGTTGGCTGATCTGGGTAAGATGATCTCTGAGGGTTTCCTTGTCCGGGGAACGGGTGCGGCCGATCAGGACTCCCAGTTCGCTCGCATTGACCAGCTTGAGAGCTTCGATCGAGGCGATCCCCTGACTCACGCTATGAAAAAGGGTGCCCAAGATTTCACTGCTCTGGTAGGTGTCCCCTTTATTAAGACCAAGAGGTTCAAGGAGTTGTTCAAACCCGATCTCCTGAAAAAAGAGAGAATGCATCAACCCCCCGGCAAAGACATTACGCTCGCCCTGTTGCAGCCGTTCGATCAACAACCGCTCCGTTTCCCTCTCTGCCCTGGGAGAGGGCTGCTGAGAAAACTCTTCACTCTTTTGCCTCAGGTGAGGGTCTTGTTCAAAATTAAGCTCCAATTGCCGGGTATCAAAGCCCTCCTGGTCAATGGCCTCTGCTACCTTGCTCATCTCCATGATCTCTTTGATAGGAGGTTGTTTCAGAGTCGACGGGTGGTCTTGGGTTTCGGTCCGTATTCGAGCTACGGCGCTACGGGAAATCTCCATCCCCAACTCTCTGGCCGCTTGGTCGGCAATGGCCTGGTCGGTCCAATCCGGATATTTTCGCTGAAGCTTCTTGATGTGGGAGCATATTGCGTTAATATATTTTAGCGGCTGCTTAAGACCCCGGTGATCCTTAAGGGCGGCCTCTAAGCCCAGAAGGCTCTTGGTACGTAACAGTTTGAACACCGTATTGCGATGAAGGCCACAGACCTTAGCGGCAGTCTTCTGGTTACCTAAAGCTCTTTCAACGAATTCGATGGCGGCCAATTTGATCTCCATCGGGTTATCGACCCTGAAGTGAACCACAGGGATATAGTTAAGGAACACGGTTTTAACGAAATGGCCTCTTTTGTTGAGTTGCTGGACGATGAGGAATTGACCAACTCTTTCGGTCTTGATCTCCATATAAGGAGATCATACCAAAAACGTTTTCAAAGTCAAGCGAAAAGTTAAAAAAATAATGTCAATAATATCAATATGTTATATTTTCCAAATTTCATTTTGCACACGTTTACTTGAGAAATCCATATTCAATGTTTTCAACCACTTAACTCGTATGTTCCTGATTTACCGTGATGTCTGATAATAATACCAAGGTCGTTTAACTAATTAAAAACTCAAGGAGAAAAATGGACAACCACAAAAGAAGAGTAGTCATCACCGGTATGGGAGTCGTCGCCCCCAACGGGATCGGAATAGATAATTTCTGGGATTCCTTAGTCCACGGCCGGTCCGGAGTCAGAAAAATCACCCACTTCGACGCCTCCTCCTACCCCTGCCAAGTCGCCGCTGAAGTCCCAGATTTTGATCCCACGGATTATATGGATCCCAAAACTGCTAAAAGGTTGGACAAATTTGCCCAATTTGCTTTAGTAGCTTCAAAAATGGCTGTCGAAGATTCAAAATTAGATTTAGATTTAATTGATCCCTATAGGATTGGGGTAGCTATTGCAACTGGAATCGGTGGTGGGGAATGCAAAGAAAATCAACATATTATTTTTATGGAGAAAGGAGTCAAGAGAATAAGTCCTTTTACTGCAGTAATGATCTGTACTCATTCAGCTGCTGGTATTATTAGCTGTGAATTGGGAGTAAAAGGCCAAAATATTACAATATCTTCGGGTTGTACATCAGGGCTTGATGCAATCTACTCAGCTTATAATGCGATTCAATTGGGAGATGCTGATATAATGTTTGCTGGTGCAGGTGAAGCTCCGATTACACCTTATATTATTGCAATTTTTTGTGCTGCCGGACTTCTTTCAAGGAATAATGGAGAACCAGAGAGAACGATTAAACCCTACGATTCTCGTGGAGATGGAACAGTATTAGGGGAAGGAGGGGCCATATTGATATTGGAAGAGCTTCAAAGTGCTCTTAAAAGAAAAGCGAAAATATATGGCGAAATTTTAGGTTATGCTTCGTGCAATGAAGCCTATAATATATTTAGAATAGATCCAAGCGGAGAAGCAACTGCAATGGTAATGAAAAAAGCAATAGAGATCGCTCACCTTAGCATAAAAGACATTGACTATATTAATGCTCATGGGAATGGTTCACCAGAATATGATTTAAATGAGACGGTTGCTATAAAAAAAGTTTTTGGCAAATCGGCAAACTCCATTCCTGTTACTTCAATCAAACCAATAACTGGGCAATCCTTTTCGGTTACTGGAATTCTCCAAATGATTACCTGCCTATCAGTCATTAAACATGGTATTATCCCACCAACTATGAATCATACAATTCCCTCAATAGGTTGTGATCTCGATTATGTACCCAACTATTTCAGAAAGAAAGAAGTCCTTTCTTTTAATCCTCCTTGGCCAGAAGATTTTCTATGGAAAGATAGATTATTTGTTTACGGGGATGATGTTTTCGATCCTTTTTATGGCGGCTGTCCTATTTCACAGGATCAAACCCAGGACCGAGAAAGCAGTGGACTATCTCCTTTTTAAGGATCGCTACAATTATCGGGAGACCCTCGGGAAATTCAGCAAGGCGATGGTGAACATCATCGATCTGCAATCTCTTTTGAAGAGAATCATCGAGACCATTACACAAACAATGAAGGTGGATAGGGCGTCCATGTTCTTATTGGACGACGAAAAAGGGGGATACGATTTGTTAGAATCAAAGAATATTAAAACGGACTCCCCTTCCCTTCTCCTTCCCAAGGGAGCCCCTCTTCCCGGTTACTTACAGAAGATGAGAGAAATTGTTGTAAAAGAAGAATTAGCCAAAGGAACCAATATTCCCGAATTAAAAATGGTCATTGAGCAGATGACTTCGCTTGAAGCAGAGGTCAGCATTCCCCTGATCTCGAAAGGACAGCTCATCGGAATTATCAATCTCAGTCATAAATTCAATAAGGATGTCTATTATCAAGAGGACATTGAACTGCTCACCACACTGGCCAATCAGACCGCCATTTCCATTGAGAATGCAAGGCTCTTTGAAGACCTGAAAAGGTCAAAATCCTATATTCGCAGGGCGGACCGCCTCGCCTCCCTTGGAACCCTGACGGCAGGTCTGGCCCATGAAATTCGCAACCCCCGATCCCAAAATTGGAATTTGAAGATGTCAACAGCATTTTGGATGGAATGATCCTTCTGGTTTCGACAGAGAGCAAGAAAAAGAATGTTCATATTGAGAAACAATATGCGACGGATCTTCCTTCCGTTAAGGTTGACCGGGAACAGATCAAGCAGGTTTTTTTAAACATCCTGCTAAACGCCATTGAAGCAACTCCTGAGAATGGGAAAATCACTGTAAAAACCCATTCCTTTTTAAAACCCGGAGGGGAACCCTATCTTCAGGTCGAATTTAAGGATACGGGATGCGGCATCCCTCAAGAATATTTAGAGGAAATTTTCAATCCCTTTTATACGACGAAAACGACGGGAAGCGGCCTGGGACTGTCGATCTCCAACCAGATCGTACGGGACCACAAAGGATATATTGATCTTGAGAGTCAAAAGGACAAAGGGACCTCTTTCTTCATCAATTTGCCCGTGGACCAGGACCATCCAAGAAGAAGGCGAGTTGATCTCGAAACTCAGCATACGCCTTTTTTTGAGCCACGATGAACTATCAAGATTTAATTCACTCTCCCATCCTCTCCCCCGGGGTTGCCAAACTGGTTCAGAAATGCGCCCTGAACAATGCCCCTGTTTTTATCCAGGGCGAACAGGGGACGGGAAAAGAGCTGATCGCAAAGATCATCCATCATACAGGGGATTGGAAATCCTCTCTTTTTTACAGGGTGGATTGTCAAATCCTTCATGAAAATACTCTCTTTGACCACCTCTCTCCCTTCTTTGAAAAGATCCTTTTCGGGATGACCCCGGCGACCTTCTTTTTAAACGAGGTGGGACGTCTCGGCCGTAGGGATCAGTTGAAACTCCTGGAACTGGTCGAGGACGGCCTGCTCCAGAACGGAGTGGAGAAAAAAACCGTTAAAAACATCCGCTTCATCTCCTCCTCCTCGGAGAACTTAGAAGAAAAGGTGGCGCAGGGAGCATTTTCAGAGGACCTCTATTTCCGCTTAAGAACCATGGCCATCCATGTCCCGCCGCTGAGGGACCGTCCGAGAGAAATCGGCGCCATCGCCCAATATATTCTCGAAGAGAGTGTCAAACAGTTGAAGCTTAAAAGAATGGGGATCTCGAATGACGTCCTCAGGTTGTTGGAGAGATACTGGTGGCCCGGGAACCTGAAGGAACTGGAAAGGGTCGTCACCCGTTGCGCCATTTTATCAGAAGGTGAAAAGATTATGGAAAAAGATCTCTCGATCGAGAACGGGATGGATAGAAATTCCTTTTTCTCTTTCGTTGAAAAGGCGGAGACGAGGCCGGCGGCGCCTCCCAAGAACGAACCCTCCGGTAACCATTCCAACGGACTCAATATCCCCGATGCCTCGCATTTTTTCCTTGAATTGGTCCATCGCATCAAAAATCCCCTGGTCTCCATCAAGACCTTCACTCAACTGCTGAGGGATAAATTTAATGATGCGGAATTCAGGGACTATTTCTACAGGATCGTCACCGAGGATATCGAAAAGATTGACGGCGTGCTCAATGGACTTCTCAATTACATCCGGATCAATCACCCGGTCGAGAAGAAAGACACCATTCATTTCATCATCGAAGATGTCCTGAAAAAGCATGGGACGCAGATTGAAAACAAGAGGATCAAGCTATTCAGGAAGTTTGAAAAAGACCTTCCCGAAACGATCCTCCATGAAGAGCAGTTGCGATACATTTTGACTTCCCTGATTCAGTATGCCATTCCTGCGATCCCAGCCAGCGGAAGCATCGGTTTTTTAACGAAGTCCATGGATGACCGCCCGGTTCGCGTGGAAAACGGAGAAGGCCAAACGCCTTCCTCAACAGAGAGGAGATACATCGAAATCATGATGGTTTTCACCGGCTACAAGAAACCCATCGATCCGCTGGATACGTTATTGGGGGCGCCTTTACTCCGCGAGGAGGAATTGACCGATCTGGAGATAAGGCTCATCAAGGAGATGATCGAGAGGAACCGGGGGATGATGAAATTCGAAGTCAATGAGAAGAAGCTCAGGACCCTGGTTTCCCTCAAATTCCCCGCGGAGAGAAGAAGGTTGATCACTTATCAGGCTACGAATTCATCATAAGGAAGCCAGGAAGGCAGGAAAAATTCAAATTCTTAAACCTAAATTCTTTACCTTTTTTATTCATGGGTTCCTGGATTCCTAATGAGAAAATTTCTAATTACGAATTCATCATAAGGAAGCCAGGAAGGCAGGAAAAATTCAAATTCTTAAACCCAAATTCTTTACCTTTTTTATTCATGATTTTCTAAATTCATAATAAGGAGTAACATCATAAGGAAGCCAGGAAGGCAGGAAAGATTCAAATTCTTAAACCCAAATTCTTTACCTTTTTTATTCATGGGTTCCTGGATTCCTAATAAAAAAAATTCCTAATAAGGAGTGGCGATGGTTGGCAAGGAAGCATTGAAAAGCATTCTGGTTGTCGATGACGAGGTGGGGGCCAGAGAATCCCTAAAAATGATTTTAAAGGGGGAGTACCAGGTCTTTTTGGCGAAAAACGCCGAAGAGGCCTTTCAACAGGTCGATGGCCATATCCCTGACGTAATCCTTCTTGATATCATCCTGCCGGATATGGATGGCCTGAGGATCCTGAAAAGACTGAAACAGACCCTTCCCGAACAGATTGTCATCATGATCACTGCCACCAAGACAGTGAAGACAGCCGTGGAAGCGATGAAACTCGGGGCTTATGACTACATCACCAAGCCCTTCGATGTGGATGAGCTTCGCTTAATCATCAACCGGGCCCTTTCCACAAAGGCGCTGAAGGAGGAAAACCAGCGGCTCTGGATGGAGGTTGACCGGAATTTTGGCTTTGAAAATATCGTGGGAAAGAGCAAGGGAATGAAGGATATTTTTAAAGTGGTGAAGCAGGTGGCCGATACCCGATCAACGGTTCTGATCATGGGAGAGAGCGGAACGGGGAAAGAACTCATCTCACGCGCCATCCACTACCATAGCCCGCGGAAAAATCATCCCTTCGTCACCATCAACTGTGCGGCCATTCCGGAGACCCTGATCGAGAGCGAACTCTTCGGCCATGAAAAGGGGGCCTTCACCAATGCGATCGAGAAAAAATTAGGACGTTTTGAGGCGGCCCATGAGGGGACTCTCTTTCTTGACGAGATTGGTGAATTGAGCCTGATGACCCAGGCGAAGATCCTCCGGTTTCTCGAAGAGAAGGAACTCAACCGGGTGGGAGGTTCGAAGACGATTAAGGTCGATGTGAGGCTCATTACAGCGACCAATAAGGATTTGCCCCAGCTTGTCAAGACAGGACAGTTTCGAGAGGATCTCTATTACCGGATTAATGTGGTTCCTATCATCCTTCCCCCGTTGCGAGAGCGAAAAGAGGATATCCCTATATTGATCAGCCATTTTACAAAGAAATTCAGCGAGGAGAACCAAAAACAGTTGAAGGGGGTCAGCAAAGAGGCCTTGGAATTGCTACTGAACTACGAATGGCCCGGAAATGTCAGGGAATTAGAGAACCTGATCGAACGGGTGATTGCCCTCACCCACAATGAGTATATCCAGCCGGACGAATTGCCCCTTCCCATCATCAATCAATCCAAGGCGAATGGTTTGAAAGAATCGGTCTTAAGCGGCCAGATCTCCTTCTCGAGGGCGGAGGAAGAATTTGAGAAGGAAATCATTCTGGATGCCCTGAGAAAAGCCAATTTTATTCAATCGCACGCCGCAGAGATTTTAGGGATCAGTCGAAGGATTTTGAAATATAAGATGGACAAATTGGGGATCCAGCATCAGGACCGGATCAAGCAATACTCCTAAACCCTTCGCCTGGCAAATATGATGGTCTCGTAAAAAGTCGTCTCACCGGTGAAAACCGGTGTCCAGTGTTTTCCTAATTATCTGAAATTACTGGATGTGCTCGCTCGCTTCGCTCACTCCGCCTCCCTTCGGTCGCCCGGCTGGAGTTTATCCCGATGAAAATCGGGGCCGGAATGACGATCTGTAGTGTTTTTCGACTTTTTACGAATTTGTCAATATTTAGTTCCTGCGCCGAAAGATACGGTTTTAAGCCCAAGAGGCCCGCCTAAAATGTAAACCCTTGTTCATTTTTGTACCTCCCTTTTAGCCCGATAATACCAGATTGCCCCCTTCATGACTTGTAATAACAATAGTCCTTAAATATCAATAAATTATCATACGGCAACGATTTAATAATTTAACTTCAGAATGGCAACATTTTTGCTTTAATAATATGTCTATTCAATCGGATCGAAAGGAAAAAAGAATGGAACCTAAAAAGAGTTTGGCAAATATCCTGATTGTGGATGACGAGATAGGCCCGAGAGAATCCTTAAGAATGATTCTTAAACCCCATTACAACATCTTCATTGCAGAAAATGGATATTCAGCCATCCAGATGCTCCGGCAGACCGAGATGGATGTTGTCACCCTGGATATTAGAATGCCCGGAATGTCAGGCATTGACACCCTCAAGGAGATCAGGCTTCTCGATCCTGATGTGATGGTCGTCATCATCACGGGTTTCGGGACGCTAAAGAGCGCGATCGAGGCCATCCGATACGGGGTGTTCGATTATATCCCTAAACCCTTTAATGTCCCGGAGATCATGGGGATTATTGAAAAATCGATCCAGCGGAGAAAATTGAACCTGAAAGTCAAGGAGATGCTTCGTCAGCGCTCCGATTCCGGCAATCAAAACGGTCCGATGGATACCGACCTTTTGCTTTCGAAGGAAATGAGCGGTCTTGCCGATTCGGGAAACGGAGAAAGAGGCACTTCGGAAAATCAGAACTGTCTCGAATTTTCAAAAGTTCTTGCCTTTACGCTTGAGGAGAAAGACCCTTATACGTCGGGACATTCAGAGCGTGTTTGTTACTATTCTGATTTCATCTCAAAAAAATTGTCGCTCAATCCAAAGGACAGGAATGAAATCAGGGTCGCTTCTTACCTCCATGATATCGGAAAAATTGGCATCAGCAACCGTTTTATCAATAAGAAGGGCGCGCTCTCGTCCACCGAATGGGCCATCATCAAACAGCATACCAAAAAGTCACTCGAACTCTTGGTGCCCCTGAACCTTTCACCCCATACCCTTTCCTATATTCACCACCACCATGAGCGGTATGATGGAACCGGTTATCCGGATGGATTGTCGGAGGACCGGATCCCATTGGGAGCCAGGATTATTGCAGTTGCGGATGCGTATGACAGCATGACCTCCGACCGGCCCTACCGCAAACCCCTAACGAATGGGGATGCCAAAAATGAGCTCTTGAAGTTTGCCGGAAAACAGTTTGATCCCCAGTTGGTCACCATTTTTCTTAACATTCTTAAGGAGATGGAAGAGGTCTTTCTGGTCAAGGACCATGTCAGAGTTCCATCCGTTTCCTATTAAATGAAAAGGAGCCTTCAATGAACCAGATCATCCGATGCATCACCTGCGATGAAATATTCACGATAACCCCTTATGACCGGTGGCCCGAGTATGAGTATGTTTCCGTTAACGGCCCTGAGCCCAGCCAGACGATTGAAAAAGATGATTTTCAAGATTTTTTAAAACATCATCGGAACCATCCGATGGAGGACCTGAAGGTTCTGGAGGACTCCTTTGTCAGCGAAAAACCTTATTCCGAGCCGACAAAGGTCTCCTATTTCAAGGCGACAAATGGAAAAGAGATGTTTGTGATCAAGAAATTCAGGAAGAGGATCGATGAACCACTGTCCTATCAATTGATCCGGGGAGACTACTCCTTAAAACTTCTCCGCCTTGAAACCCAGGCTGAAGAGATTGTCAAACAACTTAAAAAAGAATTGAATCCCTCCCCTCCTCCGGAGCATCAAGTAGAGGCATTTCTCAAATTGTATCGGCAGGTTCTCAAAACCATCGATGTAAATCGCCTGGAGAGGGTTCCCGAAGATTCCCCTCATCCCCTCGAGATCTATTATAAAATGGATGATGTCAGCCTCGCTTACCTGCTAAGAAATTGCAGGACTATATTTAAAGGGCAGGAATATCAGGCGGTCGAGGCGTTTATCCAGCGTCACAGGGAGGATGGGGTTTTATTGTTGAAAGCCGTCTACCAGATTCAAATCTCTGAGTCATCCAAATCAAAGAAAGGCGCCCTTCCCATCCCTCACGCCATAGAAGGGAAGAAATATGTAGAGAAAACATGACCCCCTTCTCCCCTGGAAATTCCTCAAAAAGTCCAGCAATCTCTGTTTACACCGATTAGGAACCGATTGCACAGATTAGAAATGCATTGTTAAATAAATAAAACCTAAATTGAGCGATTTTCTTGAATTTCATCGTAGGGCAACCCTTTAGGGTTGCTTCCAAAGCAAGGCTAAAGCCTTGCCCTACAAATCACCCTTTGGGCGATTTTGAAACGCAGGCTGAAGCCTGCGGCCACAGGATATTCTCAAAAGAATCGCTCAATTTAGGTAAAAATCTGTGGGATCATTTTTAAAAATCCCTGCCTACCGGCAGGCAGGTGCGTAATCAGACAGCGAAAATCAGTTTTTCAAAGTTTTCCTCTCTTAAAATTTCCTCTCTTAAAAATTGACAAGGCGCCGGAAGTCTGTTAACTTTTTAATACTAAGGAGTCCATAATTGAATGGGCATTGCTTTTATTAAGCCGTTCGTGCTGAGCCTGTCGAAGTATGAACGGCTTAGCTACGCACCTTTCGACAAGCCTGTCCTGAACAAACCGTTCGCCCTTCGAGAGCCTCAGGGTGAACGGTATAGGTAGTAGGTTCACTGGAAGTTTTAGAGAAGAATATGTCTAATCTATTGTGGGCTCCTTATTAATTGACGACTTGGTTTGATACGGGGTGAAGCATGGATTTTTTTTGGACAAGCCACGTCCTTTTTAATATCTCGATGGGAATTTATCTTCTCAGCTTCCTGGGGTATCTCCTTTTTGCAGCCTCACGGAGCAATCGACTGGGAACGGCTTCTACCTCTCTGCTGGTCATAGGGCTGGTCATTCACTCGGTTGGCCTGGTATTGCGCTGGCTGGAAACCCATCAGACGGGATATGGTTATGTTCCCCTTTCGAATATGTATGAATCTCTTGTCTTTTTCTCCTGGACGATTGTCCTGATCTACCTCATCCTTGAATTCAAATACAAGCAAAAGATCATTGGCGTCTTTGTCACCCCCCTGGCCTTTTTGACAATCGCCATCATCTCCATCATCCCAAGCGTCAGTCCCAAGATCACCCCGCTGATGCCAGCCCTCCAAAGCAACTGGTTGACCATTCATGTGACGACCTGTTTCTTCGGGTATGCCGCTTTTGCCATCTCCTTCGGGATCAGCATCCTTTACCTGATTCTAGATTATAAAGGTGGACCGCAGGAGGGAATGGCAAAATGGCTCCCTGCTCTTCCCATTCTTGATGAGATTAACTACAAATCGATTGTGATCGGATTTCCGATGCTGAGCCTGGGCATCATCACCGGTGCGGCATGGGCGAATTATGCATGGGGAAGTTACTGGAGCTGGGATCCGAAAGAGACGTGGTCTTTGATCACCTGGTTTGTTTATGCGGCCTTCTTACATGCCCGTATCACACGGGACTGGAGGGGGAGAAAAGCAGCCATTCTATCCATCATCGGGTTTGCGGCTGTCCTGTTTACCTACTTCGGGGTCAACTACCTCCTTTCCGGACTGCACAGCTACGCCTAATCTTTGAAGCTCTTGTCTAAAGGTCAAGGTAACGATGCCCGTTTCGTTATACGGTTACGTCTTTCGTCTTTAAATTCTTTACACACGTAACCTCTCGACGTCTCACGATACGCCTGCCTGCCGGTAGGCAGGGGCTTCCTAACCGTAACCTATTTACTTACCTTCCCTTTTATAGTTTATAGAGCTCATCGTCGTACATGTGGACCCAGTTCTTTTTCAGAACCTGGATCGCCTCCTCCATCTGATCGACGCCCACGATCAACACCGTCTTTTCACCCCTGCCCAAACAGGTGTAGAGGTAATTGACATTGATTGAAACCTCTTTGAGCGGCTTTAAAACCGCATTCAGACCACCCGGATGGTTGGGAGCTTCTACTGCGAGCACCTCGGTAATCTTAATTGAATAACCATGTGTCCTTAAGACATTGGCCGCCTTTTCAGGGTCGCTGGCGACAAACCGGATGGCGCTGACATCTGAGGCGTCAACCACACTCACCGCTATGATATTGATCCCATTCTCTCCCAAATAATCGCTCATTTCAGAGAGCTTTCCGGGAACATTCTCAAGGCTTACGGAAATCTGTTTGACAGGCATAGCTAACTCCTTCACTTCAAATATTCGTATCCAAGCATTAAAGCTGATTTGTTCAGCTTGAAGACCGCAGGATTCTTGCCGCCGAAAGTATCTTTCAGAACCCGAATCATTGTTTCCGGGGACACCAGGCCGGATTTTTTGATGAAGGCTCCTACCATGATCACATTGGCGCCCCTATTTTCGGGAAGTTGTTTGGTCAGCTCATTGAGCGGGATCTCGTAGATCTCCAGATCTCCCCGGATGGGCCTGTCTTCGATCAGGCTTGAATTCAAAAAGATGGTCCCTCCGGATTGAACCTGATTCTGAAATCGGATTAAGGAGGGGTTATTCATCAACACCGCATATTCGGGCTCCGAGGCGACCGGAGAGGCAATCTCCTCTGAGGAGACCACCACCGTGCAGTTGGCTGTTCCTCCCCTGACCTCTGCTCCGTAAGAGGGCAAACAGGTCACATTCTTACCTTCGACCATCCCTGCGGTGGCAAGGAGGTATCCCATCATAATGACCCCCTGGCCGCCGAATCCTGAAAAAACAGTCTTAATGAGCATCTTTCTTGTCTCCGGGGGCATCCTTCAGCACTCCGAGCGGGAAATGGCTCGCCATCACTTCATCGATCCATTTCGAGGCTTTTAAAGGATCCATTTTCCAGTTTGTCGGACAGGCGGACAGGACTTCGACAAGCGTGAACCCATATCCCTGTATCTGAAAACGAAATGCCTTTGCAATCGCCTTCTTTGTTTTCAAAATATTGGCAGGAGTATTGACGGCCGTCCGCTCAATATAAGAACTGCCAGGGGCAATGGCAAGCATCTCGCTCAGATTGATTGGAAAACCTTCTACCTTTTCTTTTCTTCCGCGTGGCGAGGTGGTGGTGTTCTGTCCTAAGATCGTGGTGGGCGCCATCTGGCCCCCGGTCATCCCGTAGACTCCGTTATTGACGAAGATGGTGGTAATGTTCTCTCCTCTGGCCGCCGCATGAATCGATTCCGCTGTTCCGATGGCGGCCATATCTCCATCTCCCTGGTAGGTGAAGACCACCCTGTCCGGAACGGCCCTTTTCAGTCCGGTCGCCACCGCAGCCGCCCTTCCATGGGACGCCTCGCCCATATCGATATCAAAATAGTTGTATGCGAGGACCGCGCACCCAGCCGGAGGAACGCCGATGATCTTCTCCTGAAGGTTCATCTCATCGATCACCTCTCCGATGAGCCGGTGGATGATGCTATGGCCACATCCAGGGCAGTAATGGAAAGGGGTTGTCTTCAGGGACTTCGGTCTGCTGAATATTTTTTTCATCGTAATATCTCAAGCCAAGTGTTTTTTCGATTGATTAGGTCGTCATAAGCTTTTTGTTAAAAGGTAACGGTAAGAAACTAGCGTTTGTCGTTGTCCCTGCCCGCCGTAAAGATACCTTGGCAGGCGGGGAGGCTCGTATCCCTGTCTGCCGACAGGCAGGGAGTCTCGTATAGGGATGCTTGATGCTCGATCTTCGTTTTCCGAGCTTCTTGCTTCGATACCAGCATCGTCACCGTAAACCCATTTTCTTTTTTTGCTACCCTAACCGATAACCGAAACGCCTGCCTGCCGGTAGGCAGGGGCTTCATAGCCGTAACCTTGACCGATTGACTTTAAGTTTATCCCAGCCTCTTTTGGTAATACTGACTGGAGATGACCCGTGCAATTTCAAGAGGGGTGAGGATCACTCCTCCCGGCCTGCCATAGAAATGGACTTCTGCGTTTCCCTCGATGCCAAGTTTCACATCCTCCACCATCTGGCCCATATTCATCTCAAAGACAAAAAAATGTTTCACCTTTTTTGAAAAATCCTTGATCGCTTTAAAGGGAAATGGCCAGAGAGTGATGGGCCGTAGAAGTCCGACCTTGACCCCTTCTTCCCGCAACCGTTTGATCGCCCCCTTGGCAATCCTTGCGGCAATGCCAAAAGCGATGACCATCATTTTTGCGTCGTCAGCAAAGTAGGTCTCCCATTTCACTTCTTCCCGGATGATCTTTTCATATTTCCTCATCAATTTCCAGTTATGCTCTTCCTCTTTGATCGGGTCCAAAATGAGGGAACGGATGAACCGGCTTGGCCTTCCCTTGGCGCCAGTAAGCGCCCAGTCCTTAGCAGGCAATTTCTTCAAAGGAATTTCGTGTGGCAGTTCAACCGGCTCCATCATCTGGCCGAGCATGCCATCTCCCAGGATGAGGACAGGGGTGCGGTATTTATCTGCAAGATTAAACCCTTCATAAGTGAGGTCTGCCAGCTCCTGACAGGAGTTGGGGCCGAAGACGATGGTGCGGTAATCGCCATGCCCCCCTCCGCGGGTGGCCTGAAAATAGTCGGACTGTGACGGAGCAATATTGCCGAGGCCCGGTCCTCCTCTCGACATATTGACAATCACAGCAGGCAATTCCAGAGCGCAAAGAAAGGAGATCCCTTCCTGTTTCAGGCTGATGCCCGGTCCCGAAGAAGAGGTCATCACCCTCCCCCCGGCCATGCTGGCTCCGATGACCATGTGGATGGATGCGATCTCGCTTTCGGCCTGAATAAAAACCCCTCCTTCCGCTTCCGGAAGTTTTTCCGACATATATTCGGGGATCTCATTCTGGGGCGTGATGGGATATCCGAAATAATAGCGGCACCCCGCACGAATAGCCGCCTCTCCCACCACATGATTTCCACGCATCAATACTTTAGGCACGGTGCACCTCGATGGCGATTTCAGGGCACATCATAGCGCAAAGAGCGCATCCTGTGCATTTTCTGCCTTCTTTCTTGTGCTGGCTTTCCGCAAAAATGACGGGGGTATATCCCTTCTGGTTCAACCGATTGAAAGGTTCAATTAAATGATGAGGGCAGACAGAGATGCATAACCTGCAGTCTTTGCACAATTCAGAGTCAATTTCGATCATTCCTGACGGCAAACTTTCCTCCTGATCATAAGGGATCCAGGAACTCAGGAAAAATTATAAGTTCTTTAATTAAATTATTTCCTGTCTTCATGGCTTCCTAATGATCTAAGTGAAGTTGAAATTTCTTGACCAATAAGATTAAATATTATAAAATCTAAAACCTATAAAATCAAACTCTTCCGGAGATAAAAGATGGATTCATCGTTAAGCCGGCTCGATCAGGAGCCAAAAAGACTGATTATGATCGGAGGGAAAGGCGGCGTAGGCAAGTCAACCTGCGCCTCATCGATTGCCCTCCACTTCTCGCTTCAGGGCAAGAAAACGCTGATTATTTCAAGCGATCCCACCCCTTCTCTTTCCGACATCTTTGAAACAGAGATCGGCGATCAAGAGACGCCCATTAAGGGAGCCAAAGACCTTTATGGCATTGAGATTAGCTCCGATGTCGTTTTAAAGAAATGGAAAGAGCGGTTTGGCCCTGAAATCTATGAGGTGGTTTCCTCCTTTGCCTCAATCGATTACGACTTTGTAGAGTATATCGGGGGAGCGCCCGGCATCGAAGAAGAGTATATGCTCAATTATATTCTCGAACTGGTTGAGAGTGAACAGTATGATCTGGTAGTCTGGGATACGGCTCCGGCTGGACATACGTTGAGGCTGTTGCATCTTCCGCAGATCTTCCTAAGGCATCTTGAAGCTGCAACGAAATTCTATATGAATTTATATAGTTACTTTGAAAAGTTCAAGGAAAGTGTGAAGTTGAAAAAGGGGAAAAAGACCTTGCTGGAGATCATCAGTGGATGGGAGAATCTGGCTGAGAAAGTGGTCAGTTTCATTCGCGATACCCAGAAGACAGACTTTATCATCGTCACCATTCCAGAGGCGCTGGGCGTCAGGCAGACCGAGAGGATCATTCGGGATTTTGACGCATACCAGCTCAGGGTGAATCATTTGATTGTTAATTATGTGATTCAGGAAGCCGATTGTGAATTCCATAAGGCAAGAAAGGAGATGCAGCAAAATTACATCAATATCCTGAAGGATCAATATGCTTCGCGGATTCGGTTGATTGAGCTTCCCCTCCTTCCCCATGAGGTTAAAGGGGTGGAAAGAATTGGTAAGATATCGAAGATTCTATTTAAGCAGGAATAATGAAATGGTGGAACAGTGGAATAATGGGTTGAACATTTTGAGGTTTAAGTTTAGGTTAAGGTCGAGATTTGCTTAACCTTATCCTTAGCCTTCTATTTTCCCAATATTCCAACATTCCGGTTAAAAGGAGGAAACCATGTCCGTACTATCGAATCGGGCAAGAAGTTTAAAACCTTCCCCTACCCTTGCCATCAATGCAAAGGCAAAGTCGATGCAGGCCCAGGGCATCCAGGTCATCAGCTTTGGCGCTGGTGAGCCTGACTTTGACACTCCTCAGAACATCAGGGCCGCAGCCATTAGGGCGATTGAAGAGGGTTTTACAAAATATACCCCTGTCGGCGGGACGGATGAATTGAAGGATGCTGTTATTAAAAAATTTCAAAGAGACAACGGGCTAACCTACAAACGATCCGAAATCATTGCCTCCTGCGGCGGCAAGCATTCCTTCTACAACCTGGCGCAGGCTATTTTTGATGCGGGGGATGAGGTGATCGTGCCCGCCCCTTACTGGGTCTCCTACCCTCCGATGGTCGCTCTGGCCGGAGCCACTCCTGTCATCGTTGAAACAAAGGAAGAGAATGGGTTCAAATTATCGATGGAGGACCTGAAAAAGGCGGTCACGCCAAAAACGAAAGCCTTGATCATCAATAGTCCCTCCAATCCGACTGGAAGCGCTTATACGAAAGAAGACCTGGAACGGATTGCGGGAATGGCTCTTTCGCATCACTTTTTTGTCATCTCGGACGAAATTTATGAGAAGATCGTCTATGATGGCTTCAAGTTTATAAGCATGGCTTCTTTAAGTGAGGAAATCAGGAAGAGGACGATCATCGTTCACGGGGTGGCCAAGACCTATGCGATGACAGGATGGAGGATTGGTTATACGGCAGGGCCAGAAGAGATCATCTCTGCCATGAGCAATATTCAGAGCCAGAGCACCTCAAACCCCACCTCGATTGCCCAGAAGGCATCCGTAGAGGCGCTCGCAGGTCCCCAGGAAGAAGTTTTCAAAATGGTTTCGGCCTTTGAAGAGAGGCGTAACTATATCGTTGATCGCCTCAATAAGATGCCAGGAGTCTCCTGTTTTAAACCCATTGGCTCCTTCTATGTTTTTCCCAATTTCTCTTCTTATTACGGGAGATCCTACCAGGGAAAGAAGATTTCCAACTCGACCGAGCTGGCTGATTACCTGCTGGATGTAGCCCGGGTAGCGGCTGTCCCCGGTGTTGAATTCGGAGCGGACCCCTTTGTGCGGCTATCTTATGCGACTTCTATGGAAGATATTAAGGAAGGGTTAAATCGGATCGAGGAAGCGCTCAAAAAGCTCGTTTAAAGTAGTCCTCGAGGATGGAGCGGTGGTCGAAGGCGATCTTCTCAGGAAGATTCAATTCATTAAAAATTCCGATTTCCAAGGCATCGTCCATGGCCTTAGGCTTGCCCTTAGCTTTTGCTATGTAAACCGTTGAAATGCTATGGTGTCTTGGGTCTCTCTTGGGATCCGAATACGTATGAAGTTGTTTCTCAAGTTTTATATCTAAGTTTGTTTCCTCTTTTGCTTCCCTGATAGCGGCCCCTTCCAGAGATTCTCCATAGTCCACGAACCCCCCTGGGAGGGCCCATCCCTCAGGAGGATTTTTTCTTTTGATGAGAACAATGCCTTTCGCTTCGATTTCAATGATGATATCGACCGTAGGCAAAGGGTTTCGGTAGAGTTCAATCTCATTCTTGCAAACCGGGCATTTAATGGTTCGGCGGGCCATAGACTTCAACCTTTCGAGGAGGAAAAAAATGTTTAAAGGGGAAGGCCACGATGCCCGTTTCGTCATTAAAAGGTCATGTCTTACGTCTTTAAATTCTTTTACACACGCAACCTTTCGACGTCTAACGATACGGGCTTCGTAACCCTCACCGTCACCTATTTGATCAGATATTTTCTCAGCATGTCGAGAGCGATGATGGATGCTCTTTCGCGCACCATCCAGAGCTCTCCGCCCAAAGAATATTGCTGTCTCTCTATTTCCTCATTTGTAGAAATGGAATAGAAGGTTTCTAAAAGGTATTCCTCCCTGCCCTGCTCCTCAACGGTTTTCGCAACCATGGCAAGCCCAAGGGTCGCCTTAAACTCACCCTTTGCCCTTAAGGCAAGTTGGTCGCAAAGTGTCTGGGGATCTTTTTGAAGGGAGAGAATCTCATCTTCTGAAATCTTTAAAAAACCGGATTGGGACCTGTCGCTTGGAAGAATCAATCCCTGGATGAAGGAAGACCTTCCCGTGCCGGTTAGCTTACTGGAGAGGATGCCACCCGTAAATGTTTCAATGACCGATAAGGTGAGGTTGCGACTTTCCATCTCCTTCATAACATTTCCATGGAGGGTTTCCTCATCCACACCGTAGATCAGAAGACCGAGGCGATCCCTGATCTCTTTTTCCATTTTTTCGATGTACGATGATGCTTCAACCGAGCTATCTGCTTTTGCCGTAATGCGGATTTTAATATCTCCTATGGAGGCAAGGGTTCCCACGGAAGGATTCTGGTTTTGCTTCATCAGGTCTTTGATTTGAAGACCGATAGCGCTCTCTCCGAGGCCGCAGGCACGGAGGACCTTATATTGAATGATCTCGCTCTGCAGTTCGAATCGTCTTCTCAAATAAGGAATCACTGAAGTTTCCATCAAATATTCCATCTCCAAGGGGACACCCGGGACAGAGATGATGGCTCCATTGGGATATTCTACGATAAATCCGGGAGCAGTCCCTTTCGGGTTTTCAACAGGGATTCCTCCTTCCGGTATGAAAGCCTGTTTCCGGTTGTTTTCTGCCATCCGGAAACCCCGCCTTTTGAATAAGGCTTCGATCTGTTCCATGAGATGGGGTTGGAATTGAAGGGGACGGTTAAAGACTTCCGCAACAGCCTCACGGGTCAGGTCATCCTCGGTCGGACCGATGCCTCCTGTTGTGATGACGATGTTCGATCTGGCGATGGCTTCTCTGATGACTTCCTTAATCCGCCGAAGATCATCTCCGACCGTTGCGGTCCGAATCAACTCCACGCCCGAGGCGGCCAATTTTTTTGCAATTGAAGAGGTGTTTGTATCTAAGATTTGACCCAAGAGGAGTTCTGATCCGATGGAGATGATTTCAGCATTCATAGATGTGCGTTATGATTAAGTCAAATGCCATCATAACACCATCGAACGGACTTATCAAAAATTAATTTTTGCTGATCAATGGGATTTTAAAGGAGGCGTGATGGAAAGATAGAAGTGTGAAAAGTTTGCATAATATGACAATTTGTGCGCCATTTTTAAAAAGGTTAAAACATCCCTAAAAAATCTTCAAGGAACTTCTTTCCTTTATGGTCAAGTTCGTCAAACTTAATACCTGCCTCATTTTCTTTCTGAGACGCCCAGATAACCTCTCCTTTTCCTTTCAGTTTAAAAAAATCTTCATATGTCTCAAAAAATATTTGTTTTCCTGAACGAAAAATATCCTTAGTTATTAAAGGGTTATCCGCCTTTAATTTAAATCCGCCACGGGATATATTCTGAACCCATCCAAGCATTATGGGTTCCATAGCAGATGTTCGAATGGATACCTTTGTTTCCAGATTGATTCTCGGATATTCCCGTCTCTCAGACTGGCCATGCTGGGCAATTTCCATTTTTTATCCCTTCAAAAAAAAAGAGATTTTGTAAATTATAATTAATCGATATTTATTAAGCAATTAATATGCCAAATAATTTCAGAGCTTTCAATAAAGACTGAAAGAGAATTCGATAAAACTTTGAATCCAAAAAAGCGCCCCTGGCCCGACTCGAACGGGCGGCACACGGATTAGGAATCCGTTGCTCTATCCACCTGAGCTACAGGGGCATTCAATCCAACAATATGATTTTCACGCAATTTCGTCAAGACTATTTCAAAAAAATTTACCCCGTTAGAAAGTTGAAGGCTTTCTAACGGGGTTTACTTCAAAGCAATCCCCTATGGAGGCTACGTCAATGTTTGCCTGTCGCGATGGCAACCCGGCACGGCGGGCCTTGCGAAACGGGCGTCTTCACCCTGACACTTACCGAAGAATTATTTAGAACGGATTCTTGGATGGAGGTCCGAGGGGATGAGAGCCGGGACATCTCACGGAGGGGGGGGCTGCCCTTTTAAATCGTTAACCTCCTATTTGGATTCAACTATTTCACCTGTCATCTTGTCAATGGTCACTTCAATAAAACCAATTCTTTCCATATTCCAATCATTCCCTAAAAGCTTTTTCACCCAATTCATGATCGATTCAGGGGTGATTCGTTGAGGATCTTTCCTTCTTTCGGGGAGAATCCCAATTAAATGACGTTGGTCCTCTTGGTTGTGATGGTAGAATTCATAAGCCAATATATGTTCCATATCTCTTATCCCTTAATTGATCGATGAATTGATGGATGGATAATAAACGACCTTCCTTCTCTCTACTGGAAATCTTAAAGTGATTAATGTCCTTCCCTTTTGGTCATCTATTACACATTCCATCACCCCTTGATTTATTTTGACCATTTCGTCAATGAGTCTTAACTCGAAATCGAGGGTTTCTTTCTTTCCGGTAGAGGGGGCTTTTAACATGGGGTTGGGTGGCTCAATTGTTTTTCTATGCTCATCAAAGAGGAGCATGATCTCGATATATTTTCCTTCCCCGATGGATGGGGCGCTGCCCTCTCCGGGCCCCTTCTGATGGACAAACGATCGGGTGATGAAGCCAACCCCTCCATTGAAAGGCATCCGTTGGATTGCATACTTAAGGGCAGAGTCCAAAATATATTTCAAATGTTCATCCGGAGTGATGGTTTCGGGAAGGTCTTCTTCAAATTTTTTAAACACTCGAATCTTCTTTTCATCCCTGGAACTCCGATATAAGGATCAAAGATAATTATGGTGCCGCAAATCGATTCGCCCAAAGTATGTCGATGAATCAGGGGGGCGAGAGTCCGGTATACTTGGTATAGATCGAGGAT
>Ga0209835_1000663_pt1 | contig 21472 bp, 12 predicted proteins | sample LakKivwa52mmetaG_FD_184138 | JGI IMG/M metagenome (GOLD analysis project Ga0209835, IMG submission 184138) | Anoxic lake water microbial communities from Lake Kivu, Rwanda to study Microbial Dark Matter (Phase II) - Lake Kivu water 52m metaG... | ecosystem: Environmental > Aquatic > Freshwater >...
ATAGGCAAAATCGGTATTGTCTTTGAGGTTTTTACCAAACTTCTTATAGCCTTCGCCATTATAGACACCAAAGGCATATTCGCCAAAACCGGAGGGCAAAAAGCCATTAATTGTAACGCCATAGTCGGCAGATTGGCTAAGCTTGTATTCATCGACGGGGTCTTTTCCGATCAGCGTATAATCCCAATCGTAAATCGTGCCAAAAAACACTTTCTGCAAACCAGCGGTCAGGATCATATCCGGTACGGGAATCAGATTGGCAAAATCTACAAAGGCATACTTGAGCTTTAGTCCGGCTCCGTCAACGCTGCCATTCGCATCAGCTACAAAAAAGCTATCTACTGGCATTACTTGGTCAGTGATAGTATAAGTTTTAAAGGCATGTGAGGCATCAGTAGAGAAAATATCCACTGTGAAACGGGCATTGGTATTCTCGCTAAACTTGGTACGCAGATCAAGGTATCCACGATCGAGGGCAATGGAGTTTTTTGACGTTTTGTTTACATATTCTCCGGCTACATTAGTCTTAATCTTTGCAGTCTCATTTGTGTAGCGGCCCCAAAATTCTCCGCCAAGTCTGGTCTCTTGGGCAAATCCAAAGACAGGTAAGGTGGCGATTATGATCGCCAATGCTAAGGCAAACCATTTGATTGAAGTCATGTGTACTCCTTTAAACTTTTGTTTTATGACATCCCTGTCTTACCAGTCTTTTGTTAGGATATTATTAGCGAAGTGTTAAGATTTGGTTAAGGAGGAGGTTTTTTGGTAAAAAAGAATGACGACTATCCGAAAAGGATCTGGCTTTCAAGGCGCAAAACCTGGGCTACCAATCTCCGAATTGGCAGATTGATATAGTGGCAAGAAAGGAGATTGCCACTCCAAAGCGACTTGAATCTGTGCATAAAAGCGATTTGGAGTTCAAGTCGCAAACGCAGATTAAAATGAGCCTCAAAACCCTGTGCGAATTGGACTTTACATGAAAACGATTTGGAGTTCAATTCGCAAACGAGGACTTTATTATATCTCAAAACCCTGTGCGAATTGGACTTCAGCATCGATTTTCATACTCGGTAGCGAAAATTCCTTTTCAGTCAAGTTCAGCATCGCGTATCATGCTCGATAGCTAAATTCTGTATCTGCAGAAATTCAGTGCTTATGACACGTAGCTATAGCAATATAGACAGCTTCTTTAGCATGAGCATCTTCTTTGTTATGCTCTTGCCGGAGTGGGATAAACGATAATAGTAGATGCCACTGGAGCAGCTCTTGCCGGAGCTATCTTTGCCGTCCCAAAGGATAGAATGGGGTCCAATGGACTTGCGTTGGTTCAGTAGATGTCTCACAAGCTGACCCTTGAGGTTGTAAACCGTTAATTGAACATGACCGTCATCGGGAAGCTCATAACTAATGGTCGTAGAGGGATTGAAGGGATTGGGATAGTTGCTCATGCTGAAGGCTGGAACCGCAAGCATATCCTCTGAATCTGTCTGACCTTGCCATTCGTAAGCACCCAGATCTACGTGGTTACCAAAAATCCGGGGATTACTTGCCAGGTCAAAGGGAGGAAATTCATACCAATCTGGGATATCAAAGATGCTGAAATCTAATGTTCCTGCATCAATGCAGGGTGAATCCTGTCCCAGAGTATATGGATTATCTTCAGTCCAAGCATAGAACCCCGGATCCGAACTGAGATTTGTACCAAACCACTCTATTGTGTTGTTGGGGTTCATATTGAAAATGGTGTCTTCAGGATTTTCAGATGTCCCCACAAGGCAATTAAGAAACTGTAAACTTGAGGGTAGAAAGGTGTTGCTTCTCAGTATAAAATTCATTCCCGTCTCATGGCTTATAATGCTATTGATAAAGGTAACCTTGGCATCCTCGTCCAAATCCACAGCAGCCCCCATACCAGTATTCCATTGATTGTCCGTGATAGTGCAATTTATGAAGTAGTTCCTGAAATCCGTTGGCATAAATGAATGCTGGATTCTCACAATATTGCTTGGACTGCCATCAACCGATCTGGAGTTACAACCAGTTATCTGCATATTATGAAACACATTATCCCCTCCGGTGTTAATCGGCATATTGGCGAATGTCATAATAGCTTTTCCTTCTATCACGCCAGTAGGTGATCCATGGGTATTATGAATACGAACATTATCTGCATATACTCCACCACCCCAAAAGTAGAATGCAGTATTAACCATGCAGTTTTCCACAGTTACATTGCGCAAAGTAGCTCTTTCAGGTTGCACCAGTTGAACCAATCCCATCGGATAGTTATAATGCTGTGGGTAGATATTAAGAAAGCTGATGTTTTCCAAGGTTATGTTGAATTTATCAGTACCATCATAGTCGTATCGGGAACTGCAAAGAATCAGATACTGTTTCCCAAACCCTTGGTATAAATCACCTTGGAAGGTGATGTTCTTTATCGTCACTTCCTTTTCACTATCCCAGCCTTCAAAAAAAACAGTCGGTGCGCCATCTTCAAAAATGACACCAGCCTCGTTTTCACCCACAATACTCACATAGCTACGAAGATTAAGCGGGAAATGCTGATCTGCGCCATAGATACCATTGGCAAGATGAATCGTACGAGGATTTTGCGCATCGGCACCAATTCTTTGGATAGCCAGTGCGATAGTCTTCAGTGGATCGGAAGCAGACAATCCGCTATTTGCATCATCCCCCTGGGGACTTACATACAGATCAGCATACTGCTGAACCAAAACCGCCTCGTTGTAGTGCAAAGTATAGCTTAGTGTATCTCCATAGATATCCGACTTTGTGCGGATACATTCTATATAGTATGGATTTGTGTGATCTACAGTGATTTTGTCTAAGTAAATATCTATTTCCGTGATGTGGTATGAACTTATCCATATGTCATTTCCAACTGTTGCATGGTTATTGTATATGCTGCATCTGTTCTCAGCATCAAAGATCAAGTACTCTTCTTCATAATCGGGAGATGCATATGGACAACCAGCGAATGCAAATGCCCCGTTACCTTGGCCCCAGTTATCGCTAATGATCGTTCCCGCCAGATACCCGGAGCAGTAAGTCATTAATATCCCTGCAGCAGAGTGTGCTTTATTTCCGATTATTCTGCAGTTGATTACAGATATCTTGCTTTCCATCGCATAGATTGCCCCACCCCTTCTATAGATATCTCCATAATCTGGATGAGATGGAGTCCCACTACCATTGGTCAGGTACAAGCCTTGGATCCAAACCATGGCATCCTGAGCGATATAAATGCAACTCCCGTTTTGATTGCCATCAATCACGGTTTGAATGATGTATGTGCTATCAGCAGTTGTAAGCTCCAGACTTCCTATAGTGAGATGTCTGCCGATGATCGCAATATTCTCATAGTAGGTCCCGGGGTGAATGAGGATGGTATCCTGATCTGCAGATGCGTTAATCGCACTTTGGATGTTTTCATAGTCCTGCGTGCCATCCAGCGATACGTGCAGGATGGCTGCACTAAACGCGAACGGCATCAGAAGTAGTATTGCTAATATAGCTTTCATGTTGTCCTTGCTTGCAATAATTATACCAATGTTTTATAGTAGGAAGCGGGAATCCGCTTCCTACCATTGTCGTAGATGCTATTACTTCATCAACAGAGTCTTGTGGGTGTGTGATTCAACTCCTATATTGATGCGAACAAAATAGATACCGCTACTAACAGGACTATTAGCATTGTCTCTGCCATCCCACATAACAGTATTTATGCCAGCTTTATATGGCTTGAAACCCATGTCTCGGACAATCTGACCCTTGATATTGTAAACAAGGATATTGGCTTCCGCCTTATCCATCAAAGTGAATGAAATACTGGTTTCAGGATTGAAGGGATTGGAATAATTTGATATTGCTCTGACTATGCTTGCGGCATTGGCTCCTTGTCCTGATCCATTTCCGTTTAATTTCACCTGATAAACACCGTCTTTTTTTGGTACAATGTGATATTCATTATATGTAAGGTCATTCATTTCAAGCACTTCGTACGTATAGTGGCTGGAAGGTTGAGTTTTGCTGTTATAGACAAACTCAAACGTGAGGGGAGATGGATTTTCATAATCAGGATAGGCAAGAATCTGGCATGGAAATGAGTCAGTTTTGACAGCTCCGATGCATATACCATCCTTAGGGTCACAATAAATTCTGGTCTGTCTTCTTCAATTCTACCGTTTTCATTATCAACAACAAATACTATTGCACACTATGCCGTTGTTGAAATCCGCTCAGTAGCATCATTATTCGCAATCAAAATGCTGTCAAGAAAAAAAATATCTATTGTGCGATGTTTGTCATAGCATTACAAATCATTCCTTGCAACACAAATAAAGGAATCGAATGTATCAAATTCCAAATATTAGATTCTGAGCATATTGTTCTAAGCATAGGTAGTAAATATACATAAGTTATCATGCCAGATGAATCTGGTACTCCATAACGGCTATAGTTGCTGTGAAAAACTAACATAATATGTCGATAGCGTCCCATCTGTATTTTTCTCACAGTTCCAGAACAGGTGCTGCAGGACTCATGCGAAACACATCATGTTGATCATCTCAATTATCATCCTCTCACCGCATGCATAGATAGTCTAAAGACCATTTTTCACAGGGCGCTGGCACAAATGCCTGCACCTCCCTCCAAAATCTGCAATCCCCAAAACTCAAAAACTCCAAGCGAAATTTACCTTAGTCGCACCTCATTGCATCTCTAATGATTCTCTAATGATTCCCTAATGAATCCCTAATCGGATTAGGGAATGATTAGAGAAAGATAAGAGGATGATTTGACACAAAAGGCTGGGATATAGCCAAGCCAATTTTGCTTGACGTTTTCCTATGGCTAAAAATAGCTTGTAATCATTGAGAAATGAGGCAGGAAAGCGATCATGATAGAAGAGAAGATCCAGCGTGCATTGGATAGCTATGCAAGCGGTTTTAACTGTGCGCAATCTGTGGTAGCGGCTTTTTCGGAAGCGGTCAATGTAGATGCGCAAACACTGTGCAAATTGAGCTCATGTTTTGGTGGGGGGATGCGGATGGGTGCTGCTTGTGGTGCTTTTAGCGGTGCTTTGATGGTCTTGGGGATGAGATATGGGTTTGGTGAATATTCCGAAGACGGCAAGGCATTTATCGAGGAAAAGACCATAGATTTTATTGCGTTGTGGAAAGCTCAAGTGGGTTTTACCGATTGTCGCAGCATTCTTGGTATCGATGTTTCCGATCCAGCACAACGGCAGGCGGCAAAGGAAAACCATGTTTTTGAACAAAAGTGTCCCAATTGTATAGAAGCAGGTGTGCGCATCTTGCAACAAATGATGGAGGAATCATGAAGCATTGGATAACGTTTTTACTACTAATCAATTTGTCTTTTCTCTTTGCCCTCCCGCGTGGCACAACCCAGGCGGAGCTACCCTCCGGTTTTGGGGTCTATGATCAGGCTGAGGAGCTCGATCTGAATTTGTATCAGCAAATCAAATCGGCAAAGAAAACCGCTTTGAACAGTAGGGATTGGATTTTGGCGGATTCCTTGCGGCTCAATACGATCCTTCCCGCAGGAGCGCAAATTGGAGCAAAGTATTACAATCCCACGCGCGCTTTTTTGCCCTTTGCTTCGGATGGGACTTTGGTCCAGGAGGCAAAAGCGGCTATTGCCAAGGCTCCCAGATGGCTGGAAAGTGAGCTAACTAATGTCCTGAGAAGGCTAAGCCCAGCAAATCAATTGCGTTGGGCAAATGTAATCAACGCTGCTGTCGATCCCTATATCGATGAAATCGCTTTTGCCATTGCCCATAGTTCTCATGCCTTTTTACAATATGAACATGCCAATCCCCAGCTTGTGGTAGAAAATGCGGAATGGATATATGCAGTTGATAACGAGCTTTCCTATGTGGAAGTAATCAATGTAGGCTCTTCCACTTCAGACGAAAATTACTATAGCCATACGCGCTATTGGAAGCGCAATGCCTCCGGTGTTTTGGTGCAGGTAGATGTTCCCAAAGAAATATATTATTGGTATATCGTACATCCCAAGCTCACGGATGAAATCCCTGCTTATATCGATCCGGCAATTGTGGAAAATAATTCCACACACAACAACAATATCGCCCTTCCGCCCACGGGTAAGTTTTGGCGTAGCTTTCTCTATGAGGTTCAAGAAGAAAATTATCCGGTGCTAAGGGATACATTGATGCAGATAAACAGCCTTTTCAATACCGGTGGTAGTACGGACGATGCCATCAGAGCCATTACCTGGTGGGTAAATCAAACCATGAGCTTTACATCCAATAATGAAAGACCACACCAGCCGGTGAGAATCTATCGCAAACATTTTGGCAGGTGCGGAGAATATGCAGACTATACTTCTGCTGTGGCACGAACAGCACTGATCCCCTGTACGAGTATTTTATCGATGTCCGGAGACCATACCTGGAACGAATTTTGGGATGAGGATTGGATCCAATGGGAGCCGGTCAATGGCTATCTCAATGTTCCATTGGTCTATGAAAATGGCTGGGGCAAGGTCTTTGGCTCTGTCTTTGAAATCCGTCCCAATGGCTATCTAAATCCGGTTACACAGCGGTATTCGGAAGGCTCTGCTACGATTGTTTTACGCGTGGTCGATGTGAATGGAGTACCATTGGATGGTGCAAGAGTGGTTTTGGCATTGTTCAATGCTGGATATATCGTTGATATGGTAGGCTTTACGGATAATGACGGCTTTGTCATATTGACAGTGGGGGAGAGCCATAACTATTATGCCCGTGTAGAAACGCCCATCGGTATTCATCCGCCCATTGCCGGTACTTATACACAATTGGTCAATGCCGCAGTGGATGGCCAGACTTACAATCTGCAAATCAGCCTGGAGGCAAGTAAAACGCTTCCAGAAGTCTCTGTTTTGGGCATGCCTCCGGACGAAGTGGAAGACTACCAGATAGCCATAACTTATTCTGTTCCCTCATATTACATCAGTGGACGCAGTACTTGGGACGACATCGGTTCTAGCGGGACTTATGGCAATTTCTATCATGAAGTGCCGGAAAATGGAGAAGTAGCACTGCTTCTGACGGATTCTGATAATGTGATTTTCTATCAGGATATGAATGTCTGCGAAGCTTTTGCCTACCATACACCATCCCAAAGCGGAAGCTTGCTCTTTGAGATTCCGGTGGGACAGGACTATTATCTCTTTGCGGATAACAAAGCCCACCTCGGCAATGCCCAAAAACTGGATTCCGTACTATATTACCACCGCAATAGCGTTAGTAGCGATGATCCTTCCCTTTTGCCACAAGCTATTCGCTTGCTTCCCAATTTTCCCAATCCCTTCAATCCCAGTACGACTATTACCTTTGAGCTTACAAAGCGCACAGCAGCGAGATTGGATATTCTCAATCTGCGTGGACAGATAGTAAAAACTCTCCAAAACGAGCATAGCGAAGCAGGGCGCTATCAGAGAACTTGGGATGGAACAGACCTGCATGGCAAAGACCTTGCCGCAGGCATCTATCTGTATCGTTTGCAAACAGATAATGGTGCACAAGTGCGCAAGTGCATCCTGCTAAAATAGGTGTTAATCGACTATTGAACCGGTGAGCTCCAAGCGTTTGAGATCAAAGCCATTGGCGCGCAGCTTGGCGATGATCTGATCGTAGGTGGCTTTTTCCAGATTTGGTTTTCGGGTCAGAATCCAAAGATAGCGTCTTTTGGGTTCGCTGACTACGGCGTAGCTATAGTCTTTTTCATCAAGATCGATAATCCAATAGTCTCCGCTAAAGGGCCAGAAAAAGCTTACTTTGAGCTTGGCGTTGTTGCTACCGTTTACGATTGTAGCCTTGCCACGAGCTTGCTTTTTGATTTTGCTCCTTGCCGCATCTTCATAGCAGATATTGTGTACTTCGATGCTGCCATTTTTGCGGAGGCTATACTTTGCAGTAGTAGCTCCGCAATTTTTGGGTTGAAAGCTATTGGGGAAATAGGCAAACTGATGCCACAAACCCAGATAACGGTTTAGCTCTACCTTGGGGACGGTTGCCAGGCTGGTCTTGGCTTCCAGATAGCTTGTCCCCATACCGAGCATCGCTATCACTATTACTATGAATTTTATCATTTTGTGCTCCATAATCTGCTTTGGGCATGCAAAGTGCCAGGTATTGATAGAATAAGCCAAAACCGCTATCTTGCCACAAGTGATCATTCTTTACTGGGGCATTGGAAGGTTTATTGCATTGCAGAAATACAATATAAATAGATAGAAGGCTATGATGAAAAAGCTATTTTTGTATCTGATGATGATGATTCCGCTACTGGTTTTTGCCGGAACTCTCAGTGTGATTGTGGATTTTCCGCTTCCTACCCAATGTGCTGACGGAGCTTTGAAAGATTATCATACTATGGGTTATGGGACGATAAGCGGAGTCGGTAAATACCAGCTTCCGGTGCGCAACATCAATATCCTGCTCCCCGCTGGCGCTGAGCTGGAAAGCTATGAACTAAACCTTTCTGGCAGCAATACTCTTTCTGCTCCCATACCTCAGATCAATCCGCCTTTTAAGAGCAGTGATGGGGTTTTGCAGGCGACGGCAGATAAGTCTGCTACTTCTCGCTACAGTTTTTTGGGGATCCGCAAATGGGGAGACCTCACCTATGCATCCTTTGCGGTGCTACCGGCGATTTATGATGAAGCGGGACAGCAATGGCGCTGGAATCACAGGGTGGACATCAGTCTGGATTATAGCCTTCCCTCCAAAGCCTTTAGAAACATCATTCCACCTACTTTTAATAGAGACGATTTCTTTGTCAATCCCGAAGCCCTGAGAGGCTTTTACCGCAAGGCGCAGAGCCGTAATTATGACTATCTGATCATCAGTACAGCGGAGCTTTACAATGCTGCTCAAGCCCTAGTGCAGTTTCGCAGTTCACAAGGTTTGATTACTTCATTTGCAAACATCGCCGATGTTTTGGCACAGACTCCGGGGGCGAATAATGCCCAAAAAGTACGCAACTATCTGATCCAGGAATATGACACCCATCCCTTTAGCTATCTGCTTTTGATCGGCGATATCGATGTGCTTCCCGTTGCTATGCTGACACCTGAGCCAGATGGTTCTGAAACTGTCCCATCAGATTTTTATTATAGTGATCTCAGCTCCAATTTTGATAGCGATAACGATGGCAGATTGGGAGAATACTCCACTGGCATGGCAGACCAGGATTGGGGAGTAGATTTTACTCCGGAGCTTTTCGTAGGCAGGATATCTTGGAGCACTACTGCTGCTGTTGCGGCAATAGCAGCAAGAATTGTGAGCTTTGAACAGAGTACGGGAGACTGGAAAAACAAGGCATTGCTGCCAGCAGCCTACTTAAACTATGCCCAAGAAGAATGGAACATGGACTTTGCAGAAACGGACGGAGCCGGATTCATGGAATTTGTCAAAGATACCGTATTGTCGGACATGCAAACTACCACACTTTATGAGCAGCTTGGCTATCTACCCTCCTATCCCAGCGACTATGCTTTGGATTATGATCAGTTGCGAACGCTGTTGAATACTCAGAGCTATGGGCTCTTAAGTTGGAGTGCGCATGGCAGTGCAACATCATCCTCGCGCAAAGTTTGGATGGAGGATGGCAATGGCAACAATATTCCCGATTCTTATGAGATGCAGTGGATGAACATGGTCAATCGCAGCAGCTTTGACAACCTGTCAAACCAAGATGGGATGGTAGTATTTTGTGCCTCCTGCTATAATGGCAGGATAGACCATAGCAGCACTTCACTCTCCGAGCAGGTCTTGCTCAAAAAGGGTGTGTCTGTGATCGGCGCTACCCGCACGGGATGGTACAAAATCGGTTGGCAAAATCCCGGATGGGGAGGCTTGAGCTCCTACAACTATCACTTTTTGGAAAACTATATCCGGCAGGGGATGACAGCAGGGGCGGCTCATGGCTATACCAATCTTTTGCATACTCAATACTATCTCTTTGGAGACCCGATAGATAGCGGTGGAATCATCTGGCCCGAACTGCAAAACGTCTATACCTATCTGATGTACGGCGACCCAGCGGTGGGCTATGTACCAAACCCCATACTGCCCCAGGGTGAAATCTTGGTTTGGGAGCCAAATCATCACAACGGTATCCCTATCGTCAATGCGATCAATGACTTGGGGAGTTTTAATGTAGTCTATACGGATAAACTGATTCCCGATTATGAATATCTACACCACTTTGAAGCAGTGTTTTGCCTCTTTGGTTTTGGGGACACGGCATACATAATCGAACCCGAGTCTCTGGAATACAATCTCCTCAATGCCTATCTGAATGATGGAGGCAGGGTTTATCTCGAAGGTTGGGTGGATTGGAATATGACAGACCCGCTTTTTGCCAAGTTTGGGGTAAGTGCCGTTACCGATCACATGGCGGAAATTGCATCCATCAGATGTATGTACAATGGCGAAGAAATGAGCTGGAGCTATGATGCTCCGGTGGATATTACTATTCCTCTCGTTCCTACTATTGCCACAGCCCATCCTCTTTTTGAAAGCATTGGCAGCACCGGCAATACCGATGTGATCGGAGTTTACAACAGCAATGGCAGCTACCGCACTATCGCTTCTACCTTCCAGCTTTTTGGCGCAACAGAACCAGTTTACAACCTGGTCGATATGGTAGCGGTGATCTTTGATACTCTCAATGTGGGATCAAGCTCCCCAGTTTCCAATCCCGAGGAGCATTTACCCGTCCAGAAACTCTCTGCCACAATCTATCCAAATCCCTTCAATCCCAGTGCCAGTATCTCCTACAACCTTCCCCAAGGGCAATTTACCACGATCCGGATTACCAATATCCGTGGTCAAGTAGTTCGCACCCTTGATAGTGGATTCAAACAAACTGGTAAGCATTTGGTCGTTTGGAACGGCAAGGACGATGCTGGTAAAAGTGTTGCCACCGGTGTTTATCTCTGCCAAGTTATCGGTGCGCGAGATAGGATCACCCAAAAGATGCTACTCCTGAAATAAGGACTTCCTTTTAGGGGGCGGATACACATCCGCCCTATATTTTTGTTGCTTGGTCAGGCTATGAAGGATTCCCGGTTCTAATCCACGATCAGACAGGTGCTACAGCTTTTTAGTACCTGATGTATCGCTGCCCATAGTTTTTTGGGATCGTCTGTGGCAGTAAGAAGCTGTACGAATTTTGTATCACGGATAGCCAATGCCAGGGTTTGGAGGATTTGTAGCTGGGCTTTGGGATTGGATTTTGGGGATAAGATAAGGAAGGCAAAATGAACTGGAGCACCATCGGGACTATCCCAATCGATACCTTGGCGGGTTTTGGAAAAGACCAGAATAGGTTGTTTGATACTCTCAAGACGCGCATGTGGAAAGGCAAAACCCTTTCCCGTTGCGGTACTCATTTGCAGTTCACGGGTATTGATCTCTTCATACAGGAGCATGGAACTAAGCTTGGTCTTTGTGCAGATGCTCTCGGCAAAAAGGTGTAGCACGTCAGATATATTTGTGCTTTGCTCATCAATCAAGACAAAATCACGTTCAAAGCGAATGTGTATCTTATCCTTTTGCATTTTTCGCACAGCCCAGGACAACCAAGGTCCAAAGACTATCGTGGAAATGATGGCAGCAGCAACGATGCTTACGAAAATCTGTTCCGAAATCAAACCGCTGGAATAGGCAAGCATACCGATAACGATGTGCATTTGACCACCAGGAGAATGGCAAATAGCAATCGTCGCCCATGATGCCCGATCTTGCTTTGCCCACCTGGCTCCCAAATAGGCGGCAAGGTACCTTGACATGATTCCCACTACAGACATGACCATCACCAAAAACCAATCAAAGTTTTCGATGAAATTTAGATGCAATCCGATATTGGCAAAGAAGATTGGCACAAAGATGGCATAGACCATCCGGTTTACTACATGTCTATCCTTTTCGGAGACGTGTTTTGCCTCGCCCAGGACGATACCCGCTATGAAAAATCCAAACAGCGAATGAATCCCGATCTTGAGCGTAATCGCTCCAAAGACCATGCCTACAATGATGATAAAGGTAGTTTTGTAGCCGGTTTCAGCTCCCAGACGCTCATGGATAAAAGTCATTACTCTATCCACAACGCGCTTGAGAAGGGTGAGGCTGATTAGCGTAAACGCCAAGGTCAAAGCCACAAGCTTGAGGATAAAGCCCAGCTCAATGCTGCCATGGGCAAAGATTCCAAGGATAATGGTAAAGAGTACCCATCCCACGATGTCGTTCAAAGTAAGTGCGGAGATGATCAAAAAGCCCATGTCTGATTTGAGGATATTGAGGTCTCTCATACCACGAATGGCGACCGGCAAGGCAGAAATTGTCATGATTGCTGCGATGAAGAGGGCAAAGATCGTCCTCTGAGATTCATCAAGGAGGTACTCGCCGGGCAGGAAATAGATAGGTACAAAGGAGATCAATATCGGAATGATAAGGTCTGCCAGCGAAAGTTTTACCGCATCCCCACGCTGCTGCCAAATGCGTGAAAAGTTGATCTCCAAGCCGGTTTCCAGGAGCAAGTAAAAGTTTCCAAACCAGGCGATGGTTTCCAGCATCGATCTTTGGATGGGTTCATTTGGGAAAAAGGTTTGATAGATACCCGGCGCAAAACGCCCCAAAATTGCCGGACCCAGGATAATTCCCACCATCAGCTCTGCCGTTACTGTGGATTGCTTTAGCTTTTCAAAGAGCAGTCCCGCCAGTTTGCATGCTCCCAAAAGCATCCCAAACTGGATGAGGAAGAGCATCAAATGGTGTTCGGTAATAGGACCCATAGCCTTATACGCCGTTTCTCTGTATCTTGTAAATTAGTTTTTCAGGAGCTATCTGCATATCCAAAATCGCATACGCCGCTTTGATCTCATTAGCTACTAGCATTCCTTGCTCTGCGTCATTGCAATGTACCAAAGCCAAGACGCTATCTGCTTCTACATAATCTCCAATCTTGTAGGGCAACGAGGCACCGGCACTATAATCCAAGGTATCGGATACCTTCATTCTACCGGCTTTGATCTTGACAAGCGCATAGCCGATGCGACTGCTATCGATTTTATGGATATAGCCACTTTGATCACAGAGCACAGGAATCGTGCATTCAGCTTTGCCAAAGATGCTATAGTCTTCTATTACAGAGGGGTCTCCTCCCTGGGCGATGATGATCTCTCCAAAGGCTTGTAAAGCCTTACCGCTATTGACTACGGCGTCAATCTGCTTTTTGGCATCTGCAAAATCTAACGCTTTACCGCTGATGATCAGCATCTCCGCTACCAAAGCAGTGGTAAGTTCATAAGTATCCGGACGATAATTTCCTTTGAGATACTCAATGGCTTCGATTACTTCGAGCGCATTGCCCACCTCTGTTCCCAAAGGGGAATTCATATTGGAAAAGATCACGGAGACGTTTTGTCCAAAGGCATTTCCGGTTTCGATGAGCGAACTTGCTAGTTCCTCTGCTCGACGCAGATTGGGCATAAAAGCGCCACTGCCGATCTTGAGATCGATCACCAAGTTTTTTGCACCTTCGGCAATCTTCTTGCTCATGATGCTTGCTGTGATCAAGCCTACGCTTTCCACGGTGGCACTTACATCTCTCAATGCATAGATTCTTTTATCTGCTGGAACCAATTCCGCAGATTGACCAACTAAGGCATAACCGTGTTTGATCACCAAATCTCTAAATTCTGGCATGGTGTATTGGGTATTGAAACCGGGGATGGATTCCAATTTGTCCAAGGTACCCCCTGTGTGTCCCAAGCCCCTACCGGAAATCATCGGAACATAAAGACCCAAGGCGGCAGCTATCGGAGCCAGCATAAGGCTAATCTTGTCTCCGACTCCGCCGGTGGAATGTTTATCGGCAGTTATCATCTCCTCTGGAAAGCTAAGTGTCTTGCCACTATTGATATAAGCGGCAGTAAGAGCGCGGATTTCCGCTGTTTCCAAGCCTTGAAAATACATCGCCATCAGCATGGCAGACATTTGATAATCTGCGATAGCTCCGCTAAGGAAGCCATTGATAAAAAAGTCTATCTCATCTGTATCGAGCAAAAATCCATTTCGCTTCTTCAGGATCAGTTCTACGGGGTTATACGTCGTCATCATTGTTTCCTATAAATCAATTTGTCAAGAGTTTATCACGAATATATGCGCTAAAGAAATCCATCACCCACACCGTGAGCGCTACCAGCCACATGATCAAACCCACATTTCTCCATGCCAGCATCTGTTGCTGTTGATAAAGAGCCAGTCCGATTCCTCCGCCTCCTACAAAACCAACGATGGTAGCCATGCGCACATTGATATCCCAACGGTAAATCGTGAAGGCAAGATAGGGAGCCAAAATCTGTGGTACGACTGCATAGCGGTAAACTTGCAAGGTCGATGCTCCGCAAGCTTTGATGGCTTCTACCGGGCCGGGATCGATGTTTTCTATCTGTTCGGAGTAAAGCTTGATCAGCGAGGCGATCGAATGAATCCAGAGGGCAAGCATGCCCGCAAAGGGACCGATCCCCACCCATACGCAAAAGATGATAGCCCATACGATAGCCTCAATGGAACGAAAGACCGTCGCAACCGTACGGATCACAAGATAGATGAGCTTGCCCCATACAGAGGTAAACATCAGATTCTTGGCTGCGCCAAAGCTGAGCACAAAGGCAAAGGGTATGGCAAAGACGGTTGCCAAGAGCGCCAGAAAGATGGTCTCTACCAGTGCTTGCAACATGGGCAGCATTTGTTCCGGATTGGGATTGAAGATACCGCTGAGGATGCTTTGAGTATTGTGGGCTTGGGTAAAAAAAGCAATTGGCTTTACATCAACGATTATCCAGCCCATCACCAAGCTGAAGATTACACCTAGCCAAATCTGAGCTTTCCACAGGGAGCTACGTGATTTTGAGGTGTTATCCGCACCTGGATCGGAAACGATGAAAGAGCCCAGCCCAGATTTGGTAGCCGTTAGTATGCCGGCTATGGCAAAAGGCAAGCCAAACACCACTCCCGTTGGGATACCAATATCCAATAGGCGCAAAGCCATCCAGGCAATACACGCCAAGGTATAGAGCCAATACAGATATTCTATACAGCCCGCTTTTAGATACTTTATGTTCATCAAGCCTTAGAATCCCTTTCTTGCCACGCGAAAGCCCATTGCATTGGTCTTGGTGGTTGCATAAGTTGATACACGTCTTGCCACAGTGCAATTTGCCTCATCGTGCAAGCAGGAACCACCACGCATCACTCTTGAAACTCCGGTAGGAGGTCCCACGGGATCAAATTGCTCCGTTGTCGGCAGTGAGGCAAAGATATCCCAGCAATACTCAAAGACATTCCCGCTCATGTCATGGATGCCAATCTCGTTGGGTAGCTTGGTGCCGATGGATTTGGTTTCGCCTTCGGAATTGACGGCATACCATGCCACTTCATCGATATCGTTTGATCCGCTATACAGAGTTCCCGCACTGAATTTTTCCCCCCTGGCAGCATACATCCATTCCATTTCCGTGGGCAGGCGATAGCCATTGGCATTCCAATTGCACAACACATACTCGTGATTGTTGGAAACGCTATTCCAGCCGGCGGGCCAGTTCGAGGGGTCTGTCCCATACATTCCAAAAGTATAGCAGGGTTCCAAAGTCTCTGTCATACTACGATAATTGCAATAGGCGATCGCTTCCATCCAGGATATGCTTTCCACTGGCAAGGTTGTATAAACTGAGGGATCATCCTCCGGATAAAATGAGGGATCGGTAAGCATGATTACATACCAATCAAATTGCGTCACTTCGTATTTGGAGATGTAATAGGCAGAAAGCAATACGTCTGAATAACCGTTGTGAAATGATACCTGCGGAACCAAAACCATCTGATCTGGGGCACTGATCTGGAAAGCAGCGGGTATAACCAGGCTCGCATCCCAACCGGTTTTCATCGCCACCGCCTTTAGCAAGGTATTGGAGATCAGATGAAAAGGACCCTGATATACTATCGATTGGGCATCCGGATCACTGCCATCAACTGTGTAATAGATTGTAGCACCAGCAGTTGGGCAAGATATATTTACGGTCTGAGAGACGGGAAAGACTCCGCCAAATGGTGTGATAATCGGAGGTAAAACTTGAAAACGGTAGATTCTTGATACGGTGGAGCTGGGCAATTTTCCACTTACAAAAGCTCGCGCTTTGAGTGTCATACTCGCATCGATCGTCAAAGGAGTACTATAGAGCATGGAGCTTTCGTCCGGAGTGCTGCCATCAGTGGTATAGCGAATCTGTGCTTCTGCCATGGCACAGGTTATAGAAGTGGTTTGAGCCGTAAAGTACAAGCCCCCAATCAAGGATATTTGTGGAGCCGGTACTGTATCGATGTTGTAAATAGCAATGGATATTGCAGAGGAAACCCAGCCAGCTTTGAAGGCTCTGGCTTTGATGGTTGTAGTGCTATTGATAGAGATTTGCTCGCTATAGACATTGGAATTGCTGTTTGGCTCGCTGCCATTGGTCGTATAGCGAATGGTTGCTCCGGCGGTACTGCAAGAGATCAATACACTGATACTATTTTCATAAGAACCACCGGAAGGCGAAAAGACGGGAGTGGCAACCTGCTGATCCTCGGGAGATGTACTCTTCTTGTCACAAGAGATTAGCGCCAAAGCTAAAACAATTAGGATTAGAGAGCCTGTAAAGAGCCTGAAATACTTTGCCTGTCTCATAATCCAACTCACAAGCTTATCATCAGCGATTGCAGCTTAAAATCTGGCTTTGTGGAGGCATCGCCAAGATTGTATAGCGAACCTGTGAACCGGCAATCTATTATGTATTCATCCTTGCCTTCCCGCAGGTGCCTGGCATAATAGGCTCCAATCTGATATGATGTGCCCGGGTGCGCGGCTTGCGATCGCATATCCAAATACCCATAATAGGCTTCCACATCATTGGTGACACTTGCCAAATCATAATGCAAATTGTACTTTCCATCACTCCCAAAAATGGTGGAAAACCCCATCCCATACTTGATTCCCCATTCGGGATCGACTGCATGCAAACTACCCACGATGCAGAATGTAAGGATCAACAGAACCAATCTGTTCCGCATAGGAACTCCTTATCTTAGCATGATTTATCCAAAATATTCATAGCAGCAGAAACAAAACGCACTGCCATACACACTATCCTGAGCAAGATAAAACTCAAGGTAGTAGCATTGTGAATTATCATCCCTATGGTGTCAAGTGATTTTATCGCAAAGATACTTACTTTCAACGGCTCCAGACTATAGCGAGAGCTTATACACCCAACTGAAATTGACTGAAAAGGTGTTTTCGCTACCGAGCATGAAAAGAGATGCTGAATAAGAAGTGACACCTGAAATGTCAAATCGTGACACCCGTTTGACAAAACCGCTGAAAAACCCTCAGTTTGTGACACCAGTTTGTCAAATCATCGTATTCCAGAGCCAGTCAGAAGTGACAGACTTTTGTTTTGAAGTGTCGGGGTGAGGGCATGTAAGTACTTATCCCCCACCCCAAGGGAGCATTATGGCACAATCAGCGAAATTGACTATCTTTCGGGATAGGCTCTCTATGAAAGCGGCCCGGAGCATTTAGAGGACACTCATCGATCACAGGAGTTATGTACCTCGGATACATATCTTGTTGACGCACCCCCACTAAGATAAACTTGAAAGGGTACCATTTAGTGGCGTATTCAGGATGCTCCTTTTCGAACTTGATAGAGTCTTCCTCCTTGGGAAGCAGAGAGCAATAACATGCCTCATCTGTGAATCTCCAATCATCATCGGGATCAGGATCCTGGATAATGTAGCAGAATTGACACTCAAGACAACTAAAAGCAGGTGCTTGGATGGATGGGTCAGCCAGAATCTCATCGATATTCTCCCTCCGTTTCACTTGCTCATGAATTTCATTGAAGTCTGGCAATAAGCCCATGTGTTTGGCAACGATTTTGTGTTGATCTGGATACATAAATCCTCCATTTTTGGCAGGCGTAAAGATCCTGCAGTTCTGTTGTGTGAGATTTTTCTCAGCCTGTGGGCACGTCTCCGGTGGAGACAATCCCAAGGGAAGATTTGATAGGTAACCTACGTGAGCTATTTTTCTAAACAGCGCTTTTTTGTCAAGTTATTTTTGCATTATTTGGCTCAGTCAGAGTAAAGGATGCCACCCAATTGTTTATCGGTTGCCATCAGGTTTGGCAATTTCTGCCAAGGTTTTGGCAAAAATCAAAACCGCACCCATCCTCATAGCTTTTTGCCAAAGTTTTGGCAACAAAACTAAGAAGTGACACCTGAAATGTCAAATCGTGACACCCGTTTGACAAAACCACAGAAAAGCCCTCAGTTTGTGACACCAATATGTCAAATCAGGACTGTAGATTTGTAGGCAGTACAGCGAACTTAAATTCGGTGTGTTCTGCTTATACTGATGGATGCATGACATTAAGGGGCTGATACCCCAAGGTCGGTTTTTTTTAGATTTAAAAGGAGATGATTATGAAGACTTTTTTACGTTCAGCCAAGCAGTTGGTGATTGCTCCCAACAAAGTAGTAATCTTGTTTTGTTTTATGGTTGTTGTATCAGGGTATATACTTGCCTCTGTACAGACAAATGCTGTGCAGTTTAGCGGAACTACATCAAGCTACATCGACTGTACAAACAACAGCAATTTCAATCTTACTGGAAACATCACTATAGAAGCTTGGATTTATCCTACTGCTGCAGGCTATTCTGTAATAGCAGGCAAGCTAAATCACAGTGGTTCTGAGATGGGATATGAGTTGGGGTTCGGTAGTGATCGCAAAATCTCTTTTTCTTGGGGACAAAACTGGAACAGCTGGAATGAGGTATTTAGCACTGGTACTGTTTCATTAAACACATGGACTCATGTGGCAGCTACAAGAAACTCCTCCACAAATCTTATTAGTATGTATATCAACGGTTCACTCTCCGGCAGTCAAACTTTAACTCGACCCATTACATCATCTTCTCAAGCTTTTGTGATAGGAAAAAGGATTGCGGGCAACTCCTTTGCTTTTAGTGGTAGGGTTGATGAAGTAAGATTATGGAATGTAGTAAGAACTGCTACCCAAATATCAGATAATAAAAACGTATCAATCCAATCCTCTCAATCCAATCTAATCGCTTCATATTCATTCTCAGAAGGTAGTGGCTCAACGACTGCTAATCATGCCGGCTCTTATGGTAATGGAACTCTATACAGCACTACATGGATCACGGCTCCTACAGTGACAACTCCTGTCCTCGTGGATAGAACAGATACTTCCATTACGGTAAGTGCCACCGTCGAAAATTCCGGACATGGTATCACAGGAGGGAGAATCAAGATCGGCAGCACTTGGTACACAGGTACTGTAGTAGGAACAAAGGTTTATTATACCAAGACGGGCTTAAGTGCCGGAACCAGCTATAGTGTGCAGGCAGAAGCAACTACTGTAGCAGGAACTGCTACCAGTAGTACTGCCTCACTTTCTACCCTTTCGGATCCCATCCCCGGACAGGTTTCAATTGGCGATGGTTTGGTAAGCACTGTGAATCTGCCCATAAACCCATACTATGCCTATTCATACACCCAACAAATATACCTTCAATCCGAGATCAATATGCCAAATTCCAAGATCGAATCTGTTTCGTTTTTCTGGAATGGTTTAGAAGCTGCCAATGCTTCAAACTCTTGGGTGATCTATATGGGACATACCACTGCCTCAAGTTTTAGTTCTACCACAGCTTGGGTACCTTTTGCGGATCTAACGCAAGTTTATTCTGGCACAGTTGATCTACCAGCCACCGCAGGATGGATCAGCATCCCTCTTACTACAACCTTTTCCTATAACAATACGGATAACCTTGTAATAGCCGTAGATGAAAACGAGGCAGGAGCAAACACAAACGTCCCAAAATTCTTTGGAACTTCAACTGCTGGATACAGAGGGATTTACTACAGGAATGATTCCACCAATCCCAATCCCAGTTCACCACCCACTGCATCAGGCAGATTCTATGGATTTCCGAACGTCAAGCTGGTTTTTCAGACTCCCCCTACAGTTACAACCCAAGCAGTTTCTTCTATCACGACAACTACAGCCACAGGTAATGGAAATGTAACTGATTTGGGAAATCCCAATCCCACCCAACATGGGCACTGCTGGGCAACCACTGCCAGCCCAACTACTTCCAATAGCAAGACCACTTTAGGTGCTGTGAGTGCCACAGGTGCCTATACCTCATCTATTACCGGACTAACGGCAGGAACACTTTACTACGTAAGAGCCTATGCCACAAATACTGCTGGTACATCCTATGGCAGCCAAGTATCCTTTACCACCACTCCTGCTGCACCTTCTGCCTTCGCTGCTACATCTATCTCAACCACTGGATTCACTGCCAACTGGAGTGGCTCTACCGGTGCTACAACATATTATCTCGATGTCTCAACCTCCAATACCTTCGCCTCATTCATAAGTGGATACAACAATCGCAACGTAGGCAACAATTTCTTCCAGATCGTAAGTAGCCTAAGTAGTGGCACTACTTATTACTATCGGGTAAGAGCATACAACAGCGGAGGTACCAGTACCAATTCATCTACCATCACTGCTTTGACTCTTCCTGCCGCGCCTACCGCTACGGCAGCAACATCACTTTCTACCACAGGCTTTACTGCCAATTGGGGTTCAGTAAGCAGTGCCACAAAGTACTTTCTGGATGTATCCACAGTAAATACATTCGCCAGCTTTGTAACCGGATACAACAACCTCGATGTAGGCAATGTGCTGCTCAAAGCAGTAACGGGACTATCAGCAGGAACTACATATTATTACAGAGTAAGAGCATACAATGCCAGTGGCAGTGGAGCATCTTCCAATACCATTACCGCTGTTACTTATCAAACTCCCACGGTTACTACCCAAGCCGTTTCCTCAATAGCAACCACTACAGCTACAGGCAATGGCAATGTTACCGCTCTGGGAATACCCAATCCCACTCAGCATGGGCACTGCTGGGCTACTACAACAAATCCCACAACTTCAAATAGTAAAACAGAACTGGGAGCAAAGAGTAGCACGGGAGCCTTCACCTCTTCCATGACTGGTCTCACAGCCGGAACAAGATACTACGTAAGAGCTTATGCTACTAATACAGCAGGTACGAGTTATGGCACGCAAGTAGATTTTTGGACTATTCCTACCGCCCCTACTGCCAGCGCTGCTACATCTATCACAACCACTGGTTTTACTGCCAATTGGAGTGCCTCTACCGGTGCTACAACATATTATCTCGATGTCTCAACCTCCAATACCTTCGCCTCATTTGTAAGTGGATACAACAACCTCGACGTAGGTAATGTTACTTCA
>Ga0209835_1000665_pt1 | contig 21442 bp, 21 predicted proteins | sample LakKivwa52mmetaG_FD_184138 | JGI IMG/M metagenome (GOLD analysis project Ga0209835, IMG submission 184138) | Anoxic lake water microbial communities from Lake Kivu, Rwanda to study Microbial Dark Matter (Phase II) - Lake Kivu water 52m metaG... | ecosystem: Environmental > Aquatic > Freshwater >...
GGCAATAGCCGTGCCGTGCGACTGCTTGACTCCGGAACTCGGCCTTTGGAACCATGGAGAATCGAATGACAAGTTCGAGGCGACTGCGGTCCGACAGACGGCCAAGGTGACAGGCCGCATAGGGTCGGATCCAGTCCTTCAGGCCTACCAGCGCATTGCTTGAGGTAGCACGGATGTGCTACGTTGCTCAGATGTTTTTCTGGAACAAGACATGTCATCGATCACGATACATCTATCGGACAGCCTGAATGCTTGCGTTGCAGAGAAATCGGTGCAGGAAGAGCAACGTGCCAATTTCGACGCAGTAGCGGAAAAGCGCTACGCTGGCATCTTGGCCTATGGAAAAACCATTCCATGGCATGAGATGCGCAGATACCTCGAAGCACGCATTGCTGGTAACCCGGAGCGCAATCACGTCGAATAGCCTCGTCGGTGCCGTCCTATCAGCGCCGACTTTCAGTGGCTACTCGACGCCCTGGCTGGCGAGGTATTCCTCGTAGTTGCCGTGGTAGTCGACGATTTCGCCGTCTGTCCTGATCTCGATGATGCGCGTGGCGAGCGACGAGACGAATTCGCGGTCGTGCGAGACGAAGATCAGCGTGCCGGGGTATTTCTCCAGCGCGTTGTTGAGCGACTCGATCGATTCCATGTCGAGGTGGTTGGTTGGTTCGTCCATCAGCAGCACGTTGTTGTGCAGCAGGATCAGCTTGCCGAACAGCATGCGGCCCTGTTCGCCGCCGGAAATCACCTTGACCGATTTCTGCACTTCGTCGCCCGAGAACAGCAGCCGGCCAAGCGTGCCGCGGATCAGGGTTTCGACTTCCGCGCCAGCAAAGCCGCCCTCGCGCACCCACTGGCCCATCCAGTCGCTGAGGCTCATGTCCGTCGCGAAGTCGGCGGCATGATCCTGCGCGAAATAGCCGGGCCGCGCCTTTTCGGCCCATTTGATATGGCCGTGACTGGGCGATAGTCCGGCCATGGTCTCGCCGGCCAACAGGCGCAGCAGGGTGGTCTTGCCGACACCGTTCTCGCCGATGATCGCGACCTTCTCGCCGGCATCGATGGCGGTGAAGAAGTTGTTGATGATCGGCGTGCCGGCCACGTAGCTGAAGCAGAGGTTCTCTGCCTCGACCGCGCGGCGGTGCAGCTTTTCCTTGAGGTTGTAGTCGAAGCCGATCCACGGATACTGGCGCGAGGAGGGCTTGATGTCCTCGATCTTGATCTTCTCGATCTGCTTCGCGCGCGAGGTGGCCTGCCGGGCCTTCGAGGCGTTGGCCGAGAAGCGGCGCACGAAGCTTTGCAGGTCGGCGACTTTTTCCTTGGCCTTGGCGTTGGCGGCCGACTGGCGCGCGCGCGCCTGTGTCGAGGCCTCCATGAAGTCGTCGTAGTTGCCGGGGTATACGGTGATCTTGCCGTAGTCCAGGTCGGCCATGTGGGTGCAGACCTGGTTGAGGAAGTGGCGGTCGTGCGAGATGATGATCATCGTGCTCTCGCGCTCGTTGATCACGTTTTCCAGCCAGCGGATGGTGTTGATGTCGAGGTTGTTGGTCGGTTCGTCGAGCAGCAGGATGTCGGGATTGGCGAACAGCGCCTGCACCAGCAGCACGCGCAGCTTCCAGCCGGGTGCGACCTCGCGCATCGGCCCGTTGTGCTGTTCGATCGGAATGCCCACGCCCATCAGCAGCTCGCCGGCGCGCGATTCAGCCGTGTAGCCATCGTATTCGGCGAACTGGTGTTCCAGTTCAGCCGCATGCATGTAGTCGTCCTCGGTCGCGTCCGGGTTGGCGTAGATCGCGTCCTTTTCCTGCATTACCTTCCACATCGCCTCGTGGCCCATCATCACGACGTCGAGCACGCGCACGTCTTCATAGGCGAACTGGTCCTGGCGCAGGAAGGCCATGCGCTCGTGAGCGTCGAGGCTGACGTTGCCGGCACTTGGTTCCAGAATGCCGGCGAGAATCTTCATGAAAGTGGTCTTGCCGGAGCCGTTGGCGCCGATCAGGCCGTAGCGGTTGCCCTCGCCGAACTTGACGGAAACGTTTTCGAACAGGGGCTTGGCCCCGAACTGCATGGTGATGTTGTTGGCGACGAGCACTGAAAATCCTTCGGTAAATCAAATAAAAGGGTGCGAAGTGTACTCGTAATGGGCGCGCGGCTTGCTAAAGTGCCGGCCATGAAAACACTGACATTGGAAAAGATCCTGCAATCGCAGGGCTTCGGCACGAAGAAAATGTGCCGCTACATGGTGCTCGACGGGCTGGTGGAAATCGGCGGTGAAGTCGTCGATGACGTGCGCGCCGAATTCGATCCGCTGGAGAACGGCGGTCTTGAGTTCATGGTCGACGGCGAGACTTGGCGCTATCGGGAGAAGGTCTATATCGCGCTCAACAAGCCGGCCGGCGTCGAATGTTCGCGTCGCCCTGCCGTCCATCGCGGCGTCCTCAGTTTTCTGCCCGACCCATTCACGCTGCGCGACGTGCAGCCGGTCGGCCGGCTCGACCACGACACCACCGGCCTGCTGCTGCTCTCCGACGACGGCGCCTTCATCCACGCCCAGTCCCACCCCAAGCGTCATGTGCCGAAAACCTATGTCGCGACGACGCCGGATCCGGTGACGCCGGAACTGGTCGCCAAGCTGCAAGCCGGCGTGAAACTCATCGACGAGCCGGATCTGCTCAATGCGCAGGCACGGCAGGTGGGCGCAAACGCAGTCGAGATCGTCCTCGACATGGGCAAATACCATCAGGTGAAGCGCATGCTCGCCGCCGCCGGCAGCCATTGCGTCGCGTTGCGGCGTACCGCGATCGGCGGTTTGACGCTGGATGCGCTGGGTATCGCGGAAGGGGAGTGGCGTTATCTTGGCCCGGAACATCTCGCATTGCTGACATGAAGGTCCCGTCCGATCCCTCGTCCTGGGTTGTCCGCTTCGCGCCGCTGATTCCGGAGGGTGGTGAAGTGCTCGACCTGGCTTGCGGTAGCGGGCGACATGCGCGCTTGTTGGCCGGACTGGGCCATCGCGTCGAGGCGGTTGATCGTGATGCCGATGCCCTGGCGGGCCTTGCCGGCGTGGCGAATGTGACGACCCGCTGCGCCGATCTCGAGAACGGGCCGTGGCCGTATTACGGTCATGTGTTCGACGGCATCGTGGTCAGCCGCTACTTGTGGCGGCCGCTGTTTCCGCAGATCTTCAACTGCCTTGGCGAAGGCGGGGTGCTGATCTACGAAACCTTCATGGAAGGCCAGCAGCTGTATGGCAAGCCGAGCAATCCGGCCTTCCTGTTGCGTCCCGGCGAGCTGCTCGAACTGGTCGGCAAGCGCTTCACGGTGGTTGCCTTCGAGCAGGGTGAAATCCCGGAGCAGCAAGTCATCCAGCGCATCTGTGTCCGGCGCGGCCGGCCTACCTTGCTGCCCTGATACGGCTTGCCAGATCCTCGATGCCGGCAGGCGAGAGGTCGTCGGTGGCGAAAACCGGCGCATCGCCGTATTTGTAATTCCTGTCCTGTGAACGCTGGTAGAGCGGGTCGTAATGCTGGTCCAGCAACTCATCGACCAGTGCACGAAAGTCGCCGGCTTCGATCAGTACGGTCCAGCGTGCCAGCGTCTCGCTGCTCTGCAGCCCCTGCAAGTGGCTGAGTTGCCCGATCAGCCACTGCGGGCGGCGGATGAAGTACTCGTAGTCGCGCAGCAGAAAGTCGGCTCTGGCGGGACGGCATGCGTCGATGCGCAGGCAGGGCGCGGCGCGCATCGCGAAGATCAGGGCGTCCGGTACCTGCAAGCTGCCGATGCGGCGACTTTCCGCCTCGACAAATACAGGCTGTGATGCGTCCAATCGGGCGAGCGCAGACAAGAGATTCGTCTCGAACATGCGCTGTGAAGGCTGCGGTTCATCCGGCAGGTTGCCGAGCACCGAACCCTTGTGGGCTGCGCATTCCTCGAGGTGCAGCACCTGCGCGCCCTGTGCGCCGAGGGCTTCGAGGATGCGGCTCTTGGCACTGCCGGTCGGCCCGGAAATGACGCGGTACGAAAACTGTTGTGGCAGCGTCGCCAGCGTGTCGATCACATGGCGGCGCCAAGTCTTGTAGCCGCCTTCCAGCCGGTGCGCGTCCCAGCCGATCTCGCGCAGGATGTGGGCGAAAGCGCCGGAACGCTGGCCGCCGCGCCAGCAATAGACCAGCGGCCGCCAGTTTTTCGGCTTGTCGAGGAAGTGCGCCTCGATGTGCGCAGCGATGTTCTTCGCCACCAGTGCCGCGCCGACCTTCTTCGCTTCGAAAGGAGACACCTGCTTGTAGAGCGTGCCAACTTTCACCCGTTCCTCGTTCGACAGCACCGGGCAGCTTGTCGCGCCGGGGATGCGGTCGTCGGCGAACTCGGCCGGCGAGCGGGCGTCGAGGATCGCGTCGAATTCGCCGAGTTGTGCTACCGTTGCCAGCCCTTTTTGTTTCATGTCGGTCATGTCGATCAAACTTACCCAATTTTCTCATGGCGGCGGCTGCGGCTGCAAAATTGCGCCGGCCGTGCTCTCCCGCCTGCTGTCCGAATCCCCGCTCAGGACGATCCCGCCCGACTTGCTGGTGGGACTCGAAACGTCCGACGACGCGGCGGTCTACCGCTTCAACGACAGTCAGGCCGTCGTCGCGACGACCGACTTTTTCACCCCCATCGTCGATGACCCGTACGACTTCGGCCGCATCGCGGCGACCAACGCCCTGTCGGACGTGTATGCGATGGGCGGCAGGCCGATCTTCGCGCTGGCGGTTGTGGGCATGCCGCTCGACAAGTTGCCGGAAGAGGTGATCCGTCGCATCCTCGCCGGGGGCGAGTCGATCTGCGCGGAGGCGGGTATTCCTATCGCGGGCGGCCACTCGATCGACGCGCCCGAGCCGATCTACGGTCTGGTCGGCATCGGCATCGTCGACCCGAAGCAGCTGAAGAGAAACTCGGCGGCGCAGGCCGGCGACGTGCTGGTGCTTGGCAAGCCGCTCGGCATCGGCATCCTCTCCGGCGCGCTGAAGAAGGGAGATCTCGGCGCGGACGGCTACGCCGCGATGCTGCGCTGGACGACGGCGCTGAACGTCACCGGCGAACGGCTGGCGCGCATGTCTGACGTGCATGCCGTCACGGATGTCACCGGTTTCGGCCTGGCCGGCCATCTGCTGGAAATCTGCCGCGGTTCGAAGCTGGCCGCGCAAGTCGCTTTCGCGCAACTGCCTCTGATCCCCGAGGCCGTGATGCATGCCCGAGCCGGCATCGCCACAGGTGCTTCCACGCGCAACTGGGCGAGTTACGGTACTGCCGTCTCACTGGCGCCGACTGTCGAAGCCTGGCAGCAAACGCTCGTTACCGATCCACAGACCAGTGGCGGACTGCTGGTCGCCTGCACGCCGCAAAGCGTGGCGGAGGTTCTCGCGGCCTTCCGCGCGGACGGTTTCGAGGCAGCCGCGGTGATCGGCGAACTGACGTCCGGCGACCCCCGCGTCAGCATCGGCTAGCGCGGGTCAGCGCTGCTTCAGCAGCGGCAACAGCACGGGCCAGACGTGGTTGAGAATCCTCGGCTGGGCGGCGGCCGTCGGATGCAGGCGGTCGGGCTGGAAGGCGGCGTCGTCGAGCGCGATCGGTTCGAGCAGGAAGGGCAGCAGGGCAATCCTGCGTTGCTGTGCCAGATCGCGGAACACGGCGACGAAGCGTTGCGTGTAGTCGGGGCCGTAGTTGGGCGGCAACTGCATGCCGGCGAGCAGCACGCGCGCACCGGCGGACTGGGCAGCCGCGATCATCGCGTCGAGGTTTGCGCGCATGGCCTGAGGCGGCAGGCCGCGCAAGCCATCATTGGCGCCTAGCGCGATGACGACGAAACGCGGGTTCTCGCGCTTGAGAAGGGCTGGCAGGCGGCTGCGGCCGCCGGCGGTGGTTTCGCCGCTGATGCTGGCATTGATGACCGTGAGCGGGAACTTTTCCTGGCGCAGGCGTTCTCCGAGAAGGCTCGGCCAGCTTTGCTCGATGGCGATGCCGTAACCGGCCGAAAGGCTGTCACCGAAGACGAGTATCTTGTCATCCGCGCGGGCGAGGCCGGCGAGCAGGCAACACACTAATGCGAAAATCCTGAACATGAGCACGACGGTATTGAAGGTTGAAGGGCTGGGCAAGTCCGTCGCCAGTGGCGACAGCACATTGACCATTCTGCACGAGATCGGTTTCACGGTGATGGCCGGCGAGTCGGTCGCCATCGTCGGCGCCTCGGGATCCGGCAAATCGACGCTGCTCGGATTGCTCGCCGGGCTCGACCTGCCGACGCAAGGCCGGGTGGTGCTGGCGGGACAGGAACTCGGCGTGCTCGACGAGGACCAGCGGGCCGCGCTGCGTGGCCGGGAACTGGGTTTCGTGTTCCAGTCCTTCCACCTGCTGCCGGCGCTTACCGCACTGGAAAACGCAATGCTGCCGCTCGAACTGCTCGGCCTGCCCGATCCCCGGGCCGTGGCCGAAACCATGCTGGCCCGCGTCGGGCTGGCGGATCGCCTCGATCATTATCCAAAACACCTCTCCGGCGGCGAGCAGCAGCGCGTCGCGCTGGCGCGCGCCTTCGCGGTGAGGCCCAAACTGCTGCTGGCCGACGAGCCGACCGGCAACCTCGATGCCGCTACCGGGCGGCAGGTCATCGACCTCATGTTCGCGATGAACGCGGAGCAGGGCACAACACTGGTGCTCGTCACCCACGACGAGGCGCTGGCCCGCCGCTGTGGCCGCACCCTGCGCCTTGCGGCGGGGCGTCTGGTCACCTAGTTGATTGGCCGGCGAGCAGGTCTGCCGCCAGCCGCCGCACTGCGGCGCATTCGCTTGCCGGCGTGAAAAGATTGGCACGCATCGCTGCCTGTCGCCGCAGACGTTCCAGGTAAGTCGCATCGTCGCGACAGACGGCGAGCAAGGCCGCCAGCGCTGTCGCGTTGCTCCAGGGGAAGTATCCGGCGTAGTCCGGACCGAGCATGCCGATGTTGCCGTCGATGTGCGAGGCCAGCACCGGCGTGCCGCTGACCACCGCTTCGAGCACGACATGCGCGCCGCCTTCCATGCGGCTCGGGTGGATCAGCAGGTGGGCGCGCTGGATGCGCCGGCGCGTTTCCTCGTGCGGCCGGCCGCCGAGCCAGCGGTAGTTCGGGCATTCGGCCATTGTCTCCCTGGCCTGTCGTGCCAACGCCGGGTCGAGCGGATCGCCGATGTGGTCGAGAAAGATGTCGGGCCGGTCCTTGAGCAGCCGGGCGGCTTCGAACAGCGTGTCGGGCGATTTTTCCTCGCGCAGGTGGCCGACCGCGACGGCGCGCAGGCGCGTGGCGGGTTTTGCCAGTGTTTTTCGTGACGCAGCCGACTGGAAGATCGTGCGGGCCTTGTCGCGCTGGCGTTCCGGCAGCCGGTGCGCACCGAGTTCCTGCAGCACGACGAGAAAACGTGCAAGGTCCAGCGAGCGCTGCGCCGCCGGGTTGGTCTCGATGTCGCGGTAGAGATCGGTGCCGGTCAGCACCAGCGCCAGCCGCGCATTGCCGTGCCGCGCATGCCAGGCCGCGAGCGAGTCGGCCGAGCGGCGTGCGTGCAGCGCGATCATTGCATCGTCATCGCCGGCTTCCGCTGCGTGTCGGTCCGGCCACGCCTTGACCAGCCGGGTCGGGTAAAGTGGCGCCAGAAAACGCTGCCAGCGCCAGGCCGTGCGCCAGTTGCCGTTATTGCTGTCGGCCAGCGCGGGCGTGACGATGACGATTCGGGGAGAACGCTTCATGGCCACAGATTATTCCATTGCCCGGCTCGCCCGTCAGGGTGTCGCCGATCATCTTGCGATTGCGCTGCAGGACGCGCGCCGCCGCACGCTCGACCTGCTCGACGCCTATGTCACCAAACTGGGTCCGGAACTGACGATTCCGTATTCCACCCAGCTCAACCCGCCGCGCTGGGAAGTCGGCCACGTCGCGTGGTTCCACGACGTTTGGATCGCACGCAATCCGCAACGCCATCTCGGCCTGCAGGCCGATCCTGCCTGCGCGCGTCCGGTCGGGCGCATGGCCGGGGCGGATGAACTCTACAACTCCAGCCTCGTCAAGCACACGACACGCTGGAACCTGCCGCTGCCCGACCTTGCCGGTACGCTCGACTATCTGGCGGCAAGCCTCGACGAGACGCTGGCGCTGCTGGCACAGGATGCCGCCGCCGGGCGCGACCTTTACTTTTACCAACTCTCGCTATTCCACGAGGACATGCACGCCGAGGCCGGCACCTACATGGCGCAGGCGCTCGACATCCCGCTGCCCGCGCAGCTGCGGCCGTGGGAACGGCCATTGCCGGAAGCGCGTGACCTCGATATTCCCAAACAGGTCTGGATTCTGGGTTACACCGGGATCGATTTTGCATTCGACAATGAGTTGCACGCGCACGGAGTGAAGCTCGACGCCTTCGCCATCGACAGCGTCGCGGTCACCTGGCGGCGCTTCCTGCCGGCGATCGAGGCTGGCGCGGTGAAGGTGCCACGCTACTTGCGCAAGGAGGGAAGTGAGTGGCAGGCGCTGCGCTTCGGGACGTGGGAAGCGCTGAACCTCGATGCCGCTGCCGTGCACCTCACCTGGGACGAAGCGCAAGCATGGTGTGCGTGGGCGGGCCGGCGGTTGCCGACCGAGGCCGAGTGGGAATGTGCGTCACTCACCCATCCCGAGTTTGTCTGGGGTGATGTCTGGGAATGGACGACCAGCCGCTTCGCCCCATTCGATGGCTTCGTCGCGCACCCGTATCGCGACTATTCGCGCTTCGGCTTCGAGGAGCACCGCTACGTGCTGAAGGGCGCGAGCCGCGCCACCGACCCGCGCATGGCGCATCCGAATTACCGCAACTACTTCACGCCCGAGCGCAACGACCTGCACCTGGGCTTCAGGAGCTGCGCGCGCTGAACAGCGCGAACCAGTCGCGTTCATCCGTCCAGCAGTGCAGGTCGCGGAAGCCGGCCGCTTCCAGCAGCGCGGCGAAATCGGCGCGCCGCCATTTGTACGAATTCTCGGTGTGGATGCGTTCGCCGGCGGCGAAGCGGCGTTTGCCGCCCGGCCAGCTTACCGTCACGTCGCGCACGGCTTCGAGGTGCATTTCGATGCGCGACTGTTCGCGGTTGAAGAAGGCGACATGTTTCCAGTCTTCCAGCGAAAAGTCGGCGCTGGCGAGACGGCATACATTGCGCAGCAGGTTGCGGTTGAACGCCGCTGTCACCTGCAGCGGGTCGTCGTAGGCCGGTTCGAGTACCTCGACGGGCTTGACGAGGTCGACGCCGATCAGCAGCCCGCCGCCCTGGCTAGCCACATGCACCTGCTTGAGGAAATCCAGCGCTACTTCCGGCGTGAAATTGCCGATGCTGGACCCGGGATAGAACATCAGCCGCGGGCCGCCGCCAATCTCGGCGGGCAGCTTGAGATGGCTGGAAAAGTCGAGTCCGACGCCCGCCAGTTCCATGTGCGGATGCTGGCGGCGCAGGATGTCGAGCGAGTCGCGCAGGTAGTCGACCGAGATGTCGACCGCGACATAGCGCTTGACGTGGAAGGGTGCGAACAGGCGCGCCGCCTTTTCGCAGTTGCCGGCGCCGAGGTCGACCAGCGCGTCGAAGGCGGGCAGATGGCGCGCCATCTCTTCGGCATGGGTGGCGAAGATCGCCGCCTCGGTGCGTGTCGGGTAGTACTCGGGCAGTTCGGTGATGGCGGCGAACAGCCGTGCGCCGAGCGCATCGTAGAGATATTTGGGCGCGATCGTCGCCGTCGGCGCCATCAGGCCGGCGAGCAGTTCGGCGCGAATGGCAGTCGGGTCGGCCTGGTGGATCTGGATCAGCCGTGGGGTCATGCGGTCTCCGAAACGAGGGCGGCGAGATCATGAACGTCGGGTTTCGCGTGCGAGCAGGGCGCGGGCCAGCCCAGCAGGTCACTAGCCTGCTGGCAGCGCTGGCGCAGGTCGTCCGGGTCGCGCGCGCCCAGATGCACGATGCCGAAACGATAGCTGCCCAGCCACTTGAAATCGCGCGTCATCGAGCCGCGCGACTTGGGAAAACGGAACAGCAGCGCGTCGGGAAACGCGGCATGGAAAGCGGCCTGCCGCGCGCGGCTGGGCATGGCCGGCACTTCGTCCGGCGCAAAGGCGCGATAGACGAGGCTGGAGGCGATGCCCGCCGTCGCCGGCGCGCGCGGCAGCAGCGCCGGATCGCGGCCGTAGGCCAGTTCGAGATTCACGCGGTGCAGGTCGATGCCGTCCACGCGCAGGTAGAGATCGGAAAACTGCGCCGCCATGCGCGGATTGAACTCGATCACCGTCAGCTTGCCGGTTGCTGCGTCGTGGAAGAATTCCATGTTGAACAGGCCGTGCGTGAAACCGACAGCAGCGAGAAAGCGCCGCGCCGTGTCGATCGCCTTGGCCCGTCCGTCATCGGGAATCGTCGCCGGGTAGTCGAAACGCATGAAGGCCTGCGTGCCCGGATACATGATCGACGTGACGATGCCCAGCGGACGCATCTCGCCGTTGAAGACGTAGCCGTCGAGGTTGTACTGCGTCGCATGCACCGGCTGCTCGATCAGCAGGCGATGGGCGGTGCCGGCCTGCGGCAGACGTTGGCGGGCGACGCGCTCGAAAGGCTCGACCAGATGGCGGATCACCCACAATTCCCAGGCGCCGAAGCGCGTCATCTCGTGCAACTCGGCCCGGTCATGGACGACGCGCGCGAGCACCGAGAAGGCCGCCTTCACCGGCTTGATGAACAGCGGGTACTCCAAACCATCTGGCGCGGGATCGCCGTAGCGCGCCGGCAGCGGCGCAAAGGGCGTGTTGGATTCGGGGCAGACAGCTTCCAGCACCTGCCGCGCATGCAGCTTGTGCTGGCAGGCCAGCACGGCAGCCACCGGCGTGCCCGGCCAGCCCATGCGCTCGGCCAGCAGCGCCGCGCCCAGTGCGCCGAACTGCTCGTGATTCGAGGCGACCGCCAGCCAGCCATGTTTCTTTGCCTGCTTTGCCAGCCGCGCGACGAAGCGTTCGAGATCGAAACCCGCCAGCCGCGCGTTGCTGGGGAAGCTGAACAGGTCGAATCCCGCCGAGTCGTGCGGAAAGTCTCGCGCCCAGCGCGCAAAACCGACGCGATCCCAGTCGTAGTTGAACAGAACGAGGGTGCGAGGAGAGTGGGGCGGCATCGGCTGACGGAGAAATGACGAACAGGAGTTTATCCTGCCGTCTAGCGAGCGCCGACTTTCAGATCGAGGTCGTCAGGTTCACCCACCAATCCGGCAGCAGCGGGATCACCAGCGCTTCGAGCCGCTTGTCCCAACTCATCAGAATGGCGCTGCCGAGGAAGACGAGCAGGACGCCGAAGCCGGTCTTGAGCGCGCCGATGTGGCCGAGCACCCAGCCGCGCATGCGCGTGAAGCCGGCGCGCGAGGCGTAGGCGGCGGCGATCAGCGGGATGGCCGCGCCGAGGCCGAAGGCGCCGAGGATCAGCGTGCCGCGCAGCGCGCCGCCCTCGCTGGCGACGAGCGTCAGCGCCGAGATCAGCAGCGGGCCGGAACAGGGGCTCCAGACCAGGCCGAGCAGGCCGCCGAGCAGGAAGGAACCGCCGAGCGACGCGGCGTCGATGCGACTCGACAGGCCGTCGGCGCCGCTCGCCAGCGGCGTCATCAGTCGCGTGAAGTGCACGTTGAGCGCGGGTATCAGCATCACGGCGCCGAGGATCAGCAGCAGCCAGCCGCCGGCCGTGCGCACGCTGTCTCCGTCGATGCCGAGCGCCGGTCCGGCGACGCCGAGCAGCAGCCCGATCAGGGCGAACGAGGCGACCATGCCCAGCCCCATGAACAGCGGGCCGGCGCGATGGCCCTGCAGGCTGCCGCCGACCACGAGCGGCAGCAGCGGGAAGACGCAGGGATTCAGGGTCGACAGGCCGCCCGCGGCAAGGGCGAGGAAGATGTGTCCGAACGAAGCGGCTTCCAACATGATCTGCGGACTGTCTGGCTCAGCGCGCCGTCAGCAGGGCGGCCTTGATCTTCTCGGGCTTCGTGTCGCCGCCGAGGCGCGCGGTTTCCTTGCTCCCCTTGAAGACGACGATGACCGACTGGCTGCGCACGTTCATGGCCTTCTTGAGCTCGCGCTCGTTGTCGTAATGGGCGACCAGCACGGTGATGTCCTTCAGCGCCGGATCGTCCTTGATATCGAGCAGGACGCGCTCCTGCACCTTGCAGGTGGAGCACCAGTCGGCGTGGAAATGCACGGCGACCGGCTTGCCGGCGGCCTGAGTCTGCTGCAGCGCGGTGGCAGTGTAGGGCTGGATGTCGAGGGCGCGGGCGAGCGGGGCGCCGAACAGCAGCGACAGGGCGATCAGAGTGGGGATCAGGGCATGTATTCTCATTGTCGGTTTCTCCGTGGGTTGTTGATATTGGTTTAGTCGGGGGAAGCGCCAATTTCTGACAGGTGATGGTCAAACGAGTTCAAACCCGCCGCAGGATTGTCTGTGCCGCCGCCACGCCGCTGCGAACGGCGCCTTCGAGCGTGGCCGGATAGTCGCCCGCGACGTAGTCGCCGGCCAGCCAGACATTGGGCCGCGCAGTGGCCGTGCCGGGACGCTTGAGGGCTGGCGTGCAGGCGAAGGTGGCGCGCTTTTCCTCGATCACCCAGGTCTTGCGCGGCGGAGGCAGGCCGGGCAGCAGCGCGGCGATCTGGTCGTGGATGGACACTGCGAGCGCGTCGTGGCCGAGTTCCTGCCAGAGTCCCGCGCCGCTGATCACCGCCGCGAGCAGGCCGGGCTGGCCGTAGAGCGCGCCGCGGTCGAAGACCCACTGGGCATTGCCGGTCGTCGTGTCGAGTCCGATCATCGGGAAGGGCAGCGGGGCCGCGCCGGGGTAGGCGAGGTAGCAGGTGGCGATGGGTTGCCACTCGAAACTGAATTGTTCCGCAATCTCCGGCACCAGCGTGGCCAGGTGATAGGGCGCCACGGCGAGGACCTTGTGCTCGAAATTCCCCAGTTCATCCAACGAACCGACACGTGTCGATCGATGCACGCGGCCACCCTGCGCCTCGATGAAGCGGGCGGCGGGTTCGGGAAACAGCGAAGAAAAATCGGTCGCGGGCAGCAGCAGATCGGAGGCGGACCGTTCGGCGGCGAGGCTGTCGCGCAGGACATTGAGGAAGACCTGCGCCGAGGCGTCGGCCACGGGCGTGTTGAGCGCGGCAAGGCAGAGCGGCTCCCAGAGGAAGCGTCGCACGCGTTCCGGCTGGCGGTGCGCGGCGAGCAGGTCGGCGGCGCTCATGTCGGCCGGCAGCCGGAAGCCGCGCGCCTGCTGCGCGCGCATGAAGCGGATGGCCGCCAGTTTTTCCTTGAAGGACAAGCCTTGCGCCGTCAGCAGCGCCCAGCCGAGATGCAGCGGGGCGGGGAGGTTCGGGGCCGCAACCTTGACGTGGCCGGGGAATTCCAGATGCAGCGGATGTCGTTTCAGTGCCGTACTGCCAGCGCCGACTTTCCGCATGAGCCGCAGGGTTTCGCGATAGGCGCCGACGAGGATGTGGGCGCCGTTGTCGACGCTCATGCCATCGATGTCGACGGCGCGCGCGCGGCCGCCGAGCGTGCGCGAGGCTTCGAAGACCTCCACCGTGACTCCGGCGTCGGCGAGTTCGACCGCGCAGGCGAGGCCGGCGTAGCCCGCCCCGACGATGGCTACGCGGCCAGCCATGCCTTGACGGCGAGCCAGGCCTTGCGCGCGGGTGGCAGCGAGGTACGACGGTCGAGGACGAGGAAGCCGTCGCGCTCGATTTCGTCGAGCAGGGTGCGGTAGATCGCCGCCATGATCAGGCCCGGGCGCTGCGCCTTGCGGTCGGTTTTGGGGAGTTGCGCGAAGGCGCGTTCGTAGTGCTCGCGGGCGCGCTGCGCCTGAAAGGCCATCAGCGCGGCAAATTCGGGGCTGTGGCGACAGTTCAGGATGTCGCGCTCGGTGACGCCGAAACGTGCGAGTTCGTCCTGCGGCAGGTAGATGCGGTTGCGCCGCGCATCCTCGCCGACATCGCGAATGATGTTGGTCAGCTGGAAGGCGAGCCCCAGCGTATGCGCGTATTTGAGCGTGCGGCGGTCGCCGTAGCCGAAGATCTCCGCCGAAAGCAGGCCGACGACGCCGGCGGCGCGGTGGCAATAGAGCTGCAATTGCGCGAAGTCCGCGTAGCGTGAAAGTTCGAGGTCCATCTGCATGCCGTCGATGATCTCGCCCAACTGCTCGACCGGCAGGCTGAAATGCGCGCGCGCGCGCGCCAGAGCCTGCACTGCCGGATGCTCGGGCCGACCATCTTCCAGCTTGTCGAGTTCGCCGCGCCACCAATCGAGCTTGGCGCGCGCGATGATGGGTTCATGGCACTCATCCACCACGTCGTCGATCTCGCGGCAGAAGGCGTAGAGCGCGTTGATGGCCTGTCGGCGCGACGGGTCGAGGAAACGGAAGCCCGCGGCGAAGCTGGAGCCGCTGGCCCGGACCTTCTCGGCGCAGTAATCGTCCGGGTTCATATGGCTTTTAGAAAGACACGCAGCCAGTCTGAAACGCCGAGCACCGGGCGACGATTGAACACGTCGTAGCCGACCGCCTCGATCTTGTCGAGAATGCGGAGGCCCCCGGCGACGATGGCGCGGATTTCCATTCCGATGCGACCCGGCAGGTCGTGGCCGAGCGGCGCGCCGCTCAGCATCAACGCGCGGGCACGCTCGACCTGGAAGCGCATCAGCGCGCGAAAGTCGGCGCTGGCCGCAGTTTCCAATGAGCGGCACTGGAGCTTGTCATCGGTCATGTTGAAGCGGTGCATTTCGTCCTGTGGCAGGTAGATGCGCCCATTGTGCCCTTTATCGAGGTCGATGCCGACATCCTGCCAGTGGTTGATGAGCTGGAGCGCCGAGCAGATCGCGTCGGAGCGGCTCAAATTGACCGGCGTGGCGGCGCCGAACAAGTGCAGCATCAGCCGGCCGACCGGATTGGCCGAGCGGCGGCAGTAGTCCATCAGCTCATCGAATGTGGTGTAGCGGTCCTTGACGACATCCTGCGCGAAGGCATCGAGCAGGTCGCGAAAGAGCTGCAAGGGTAGCCGGTGCGACTCGATGTGCGGCCGCAGGCGCAGGAAAACAGGATGAGCCGTCGGTTCGCCGCGCTCGATGCGGTCAAGCTCGGACTGATAGCCGGCCAGCAGGCGCAGGCGTTCTTCCGGTGGCAGGCTGCCTTCATCGGCGAAATCGTCCGCCGAGCGCGCGAAGACATAGATTGCCGACACGGCCGGGCGCAGCCGCGCGGGCAGCAAGAGCGAAGCAACGGGGAAATTCTCGTAGTGATCCGGTTTTTCGGGCGTGGCCATTGGCCGGCAGTATAGGTTCTAAGGGAGGTATTTAGGCGCTAGAATGCCCGGTCGCGCGAGGGTGGCGGAATTGGTAGACGCACTGGATTTAGGTTCCAGCGGGGCAACCTGTGCGGGTTCGAGTCCCGCCCTTCGCACCAACTTACTTTTTCAGCTTCATTCAAGGATTCTTCATGGAAACGACCCAGGACACCCAAAAAGCCGCCAATCCGCTTGAGCGTCGCATCGACATGGCCGTGACGCTTGCCGACATCGATCGCGAAGTGGAGCAGCAGCTCAAGCGCATCGCCAAGACCGCCAAGATGGCCGGTTTCCGTCCGGGCAAGGTGCCGATGAAGATGGTGGCGCAGATGTACGGCGGCCAGGCGCATTCCGATGCGGTCGGCGCGGCCGTCGAGAAGGCCTTCAGTGAGTTGGTGCGCACGCAGAACCTGCGCATCGCCGGCCAGCCGCGCGTCGAGCCGAAAAAATCCGAAGACACCGCAAAGATGGAGTTCACAGCGATTTTCGAGGTGTACCCCGAGTTCCAGATCGCCGAGGTTGCCGGCAAGGCGATCGAGAAGCCGGTGCTGACGGTCGGCGATGACGAAATCGACAAGACCATCGAAGTCCTGCGCAAGCAGCGCACGACCTACATCCCGGCTGGTCGCGCCGCCGAGAAAGGCGATCGCCTGATCATCGACTTCACCGGCCGCAAGAATGGCGAAGAATTCGATGGCGGCAAGGCAAGCGATTACCCGGTCTTCGTCGGCGGCGGCATGATGCTGCCCGACTTCGAAGCCGCGCTGGAAGGCGTTACCGATGGGCAGGAAAAGACCTTCGACGTGAAGTTCCCGGACGATTATCACGCCAAGGATCTGGCCGGCAATCAGGTGCAGTTCACCGTGACGGTCAAGAAGGTCGAGCAGCCGCAGCTGCCTGCCATCGATGCTGAATTCGCGCGTGCGCTGGGCGTCAAGGACGGCGATACCGCCAAGATGCGCGAGGAAGTCAAGGCGAACCTGGAACGCGAAGTCGCCAAGCGCCTGCGCGCCCGTGTCAAGGAGCAGGCCATGAACGTGCTGCTCGAAACCAACCCGATCGATGTTCCGCAAGCCATGGCCCAGGCCGAGGCTCAGCAAATGGCTGAAAATGCCCTCAACGATCTCAAGCAGCGCAATCCGCAGATGAAGGACATGCCAGTCGAGGCGAGCTGGTTTACCGACCAGGCCGCCAAGCGCGTCAAGCTGGGCCTGATCGTCGCCGAACTGGTCAAGACCAAGGATCTGCACGTCAAGCCGGAGCAAGTCCGTGCCGTCGTCGATGAATTCGCCGCCACCTTCGAGGATCCGAAGGAAGTCGTGCGCTGGTACTACAGCCAGCCGCAGCGCTTGGCCGAAGCCGAGGCGCTGGCGATGGAGAATAACGTGGTCGACTGGGTGCTCGCGAATGCCCAGGTCACCGACAAGGCCGTCGGTTTTGACGAGTTGATGGGTAATCAGGCATGATGCAAATCATGCCAAACCACGAGAGCAATTTCGACCCGCAGGCGCTGGGCATGGTGCCGATGGTCATCGAGACCAGCGGCCGCGGTGAACGCGCCTACGACATCTACTCGCGCCTGCTCAAGGAGCGCGTGATTTTCCTTGTCGGGCCGGTAAATGACGTGACAGCCAACCTGGTCGTCGCCCAGATGCTGTTCCTCGAATCCGAGAATCCGGACAAGGACATCTACCTCTACATCAACTCGCCCGGCGGTTCGGTGACCTCGGGTCTGGCGATCTACGACACGATGCAGTTCATCAAGCCGGACGTTTCGACGCTGTGCGTAGGCCAGGCCGCTTCGATGGGCGCTTTCCTGCTCGCGGCCGGCACGGCCGGCAAGCGTTATTGCCTGCCGAACTCGCGCGTGATGATTCACCAGCCGATGGGCGGCTTCCAGGGCCAGGCCTCGGACATCGAGATCCACGCCAAGGAAATTCTCTTCATCAAGCAGCGCCTCAACGAGATGCTGGCGAAGCACACCGGCCAGCCGCTCGATCGCATTGAACGCGACACCGATCGCGACAACTTCCTGTCTGCCGAAGCCGCCGTCGAGTACGGCCTGGTCGACAAGATGCTGACGAGCCGCGCCGACGCGGCCTGATACAAAACCCAAGGAGACCGGCGATGGCAGAGAAAAACAACGGCCCCGAGAAACTGCTTTACTGTTCCTTCTGCGGCAAGAGCCAGCACGAGGTCAAGAAACTGATTGCCGGCCCATCGGTATTCATCTGCGATGAATGCATCGACCTCTGCAACGACATCATCCGCGACGATACCGGTGGCACTGAAACCGCAAAGCCAACAAGCGACCTGCCGATTCCCGGCGAAATCCTCCGGGTGCTCGATCAGTACGTGATCGGTCAGGGGCGGGCGAAGAAGATCCTCGCCGTCGCTGTTTACAACCACTACAAGCGTTTGCGCGGCGAAGGCAAGAAGGACGAGGTCGAACTGTCGAAGAGCAACATCCTGCTCGTCGGCCCGACCGGTTCCGGCAAGACCTTATTGGCCCAGACGCTCGCACGCCTGCTCAACGTGCCTTTCGTCATCGCCGATGCGACTACGCTGACCGAAGCCGGCTATGTCGGCGAGGATGTCGAGAACATCATCGCCAAGCTGCTGCAGAAGTGCGACTACGAGCCGGCCAAGGCGCAGCAGGGCATTGTCTACATCGACGAGATCGACAAGATTTCCCGCCGCAGCGAAAACCGCTCGATCACGCGCGACGTGTCGGGCGAGGGCGTGCAGCAGGCACTACTGAAACTTGTGGAAGGCACCATCGCCTCGGTGCCGCCGCAGGGTGGGCGCAAGCACCCGAACCAGGACTTCGTTCAGGTCGATACCGCCAATATCCTGTTCATCTGCGGCGGTGCTTTCGACGGCCTCGACAGGATCATTCAGGAACGTTCGGAGAAGTCCGGCATCGGTTTCGGCGCGCAGGTCAAGAGCAAGACCAATGTCAGTGTCAGCGAAATCCTGGCACAGGTCGAACCGGATGACCTCGTCAAATACGGCCTGATTCCCGAACTGATCGGCCGCCTTCCGGTGGTCGCAAACCTGTCCGAACTCGACGAGGACGCGCTGGTACAGATCCTGATCGAGCCGAAGAACGCGCTGATCAAGCAGTACCAGAAACTCTTCGCGATGGAAGGTGTCGATCTGGAAGTGCGTCCCTCGGCCCTGCAAGCCATCGCCAGGAAGGCGGTCAAGCGCAAAACCGGTGCACGCGGCCTGCGATCGATCATGGAAAACGTTTTACTTGACACCATGTTCGAACTCCCTGGCCTGAGCGGTGTCGAAAAGGTCGTGATCGACGAGAACATGATCGAATTGGGCAACAAGCCGCTGCTGATCTACGCCGACCAGCCCAAGGTTTCCGGCTCGAACTGACGATTTATTGGTTTGCGGTATCCTGACGTTGCCCGTTGCTGCCAGTCAGCCGGGCGGGCAACGGCTTGAATCCCTTGCCGCTGTCCCCATGTGGGGAAAACACGTTAATCATTGAGAGGATGCGTCCATGTCAGACGATCTCGAACTAGCCAAGGAAGACACCCTGCCGCCCAACACCCTGCCGCTGTTGCCGTTGCGGGATGTGGTGGTGTTTCCGCACATGGTCATCCCGCTTTTCGTCGGCCGTCCGAAGTCGATCAAGGCGCTCGAAACCGCAATGGAAGCGGGCAAGAGCATCCTGCTCGTGGCGCAGAAATCCGCCGCCAAGGATGAGCCTGATCCCGCCGACCTCTACGACATCGGCTGCATCTCGAACATTCTACAGATGCTCAAGCTGCCCGACGGCACCGTCAAGGTCCTCGTCGAAGGCACGCAGCGCGCGCACATTCACGCCGTCGAAGATCGCAAGGCGCTGTTTGTCGCGGAAGTCGAGCCCGTGCCGCTCAACGAGCGCGGCAGCCACGAGATCGAGGCGATGCGACGCACGATCCTGGCGCAGTTCGACCAGTACGTGAAGCTCAACAAGAAGATTCCGCCGGAGATCCTGACCTCGTTGTCGGGCATTGAGGAGGCCGGCCGGCTGGCCGACACCATCGCCGCCCACCTGCCGATGAAGCTGGAGCTCAAGCAGGAAATCCTCGAAATGTTCAATGTCGATGATCGCCTCGACAAGCTGCTCGGCCAGCTCGAGACCGAACTCGACATCCTGCAGGTTGAAAAGCGCATCCGCGGCCGCGTCAAGCGCCAGATGGAGAAGAGCCAGCGCGAGTACTACCTCAACGAGCAGGTCAAGGCGATCCAGAAGGAACTCGGCGAAGGCGAGGAGGGTGCCGACATCGAGGAAATGGAGAAGAAGATCAAGGCCGCCGGCATGAGCAAGGAAGCGCTGGCCAAGGCCAACAGCGAATTCAAGAAACTCAAGCTGATGTCGCCGATGTCCGCCGAGGCGACCGTCGTGCGCAACTTCATCGATGCGCTGATCGGGCTGCCGTGGAAGAAGAAGTCGCGCATTTCCAAGGATCTCGGCGCCGCCGAAAAGATTCTCGACAAGGATCACTATGGCCTCGAAAAGGTCAAGGAACGCATCGTCGAATACCTTGCCGTGCAGCAGCGTGTCGACAAGCTGAAGGCGCCGATCCTCTGCCTCGTCGGGCCTCCCGGCGTGGGCAAGACCTCGCTCGGCCAGTCGATCGCCAAGGCGACCAATCGCAAGTTCATCCGCATGGCGCTGGGCGGCGTGCGCGACGAGGCCGAGATTCGCGGCCACCGGCGCACCTATATCGGTTCGATGCCCGGCAAGATCCTGCAGAACATGACCAAGGTCGGCGTCAAGAACCCGCTGTTCCTGCTCGACGAGGTCGACAAGCTCGGCATGGACTTCCGCGGCGACCCGTCTTCGGCGTTGCTGGAAGTGCTCGATCCCGAGCAGAACCACACCTTCCAGGATCACTACATCGAGGTCGACTTCGACCTGTCGGACGTGATGTTCGTGGCGACGGCCAATACACTCAACATTCCGCCGCCGCTGCTAGATCGCATGGAAGTGATCCGCCTCTCCGGCTATACGGAGGATGAGAAGGTCAACATCGCGCAGCGCTACCTATTGCCGAAGCAGATGAAGACCAATGGCGTGAAGCGCGAGGAGCTCACCGTCACCGAAGACGCGATCCGCGACATCGTGCGCTACTACACGCGTGAAGCCGGCGTGCGCGCGCTCGAACGCGACCTGTCGAAGATCTGCCGCAAGGTCGTCAAGTCGCTCGTGATGCGCCAGCGCAAGAACAAGATCATCGTCAATGCGAGAAACCTCGACAAATATCTGGGCGTGCGTCGCTATTCCTTCGGCATGGCCGAGAAGGAAAACCAGGTTGGCCAGGTCACCGGCCTTGCCTGGACCGAAGTCGGCGGCGAACTGCTGACGGTCGAAGCCGTGGCCGTTCCCGGCAAGGGCAAGACGGTCACCACAGGCAAGCTTGGCGAGGTGATGCAGGAGTCGATCCAGGCCGCGCTGACCGTCGTCCGTCGGCGTGCCAAGCAGCTGGGGATTCCGGACGACTTCTATCAGAAGAACGACCTGCACATCCATCTGCCCGAAGGCGCAACCCCGAAGGATGGACCATCGGCCGGCATCGCGATGTGCACCGCGATGGTCTCGGTCCTCACCGGCATCCCGGTGCGAGCCGATGTCGCTATGACCGGCGAGATCACACTGCGCGGCGAGGTGCTGCCGATCGGCGGCCTGAAGGAAAAACTGCTGGCGGCGGTACGCGGCGGCATCCGCCTGGCGCTGATTCCGGAAGAGAACGTCAAGGACCTCGCCGAGATTCCCGACACGATCAAGAATCGCATCGAGATCCTGCCGGTGAAGTGGGTCGACAAGGTGCTGGAACTGGCGCTGGAACGCATGCCGGAGCCGTTGCCGGAACCGGTTGTCGCGGAAGCGCCGGCAGCGGCCCTGCCGGTGGCTGAACCCAAGGTTGACGCCGCTCTCATCAAGCACTGAAACCGCGCGCTTGCTAGAATGCGCGCGGTTTCACCCCGCGCGGGTGCTTAGCTCAGTTGGTAGAGCGTCGCCCTTACAAGGCGAATGTCGGGGGTTCGAGCCCCTCAGCACCCACCA
>Ga0209835_1000666_pt1 | contig 21430 bp, 20 predicted proteins | sample LakKivwa52mmetaG_FD_184138 | JGI IMG/M metagenome (GOLD analysis project Ga0209835, IMG submission 184138) | Anoxic lake water microbial communities from Lake Kivu, Rwanda to study Microbial Dark Matter (Phase II) - Lake Kivu water 52m metaG... | ecosystem: Environmental > Aquatic > Freshwater >...
GCAGGATAATTACCAGGCAACCTGACAGTTTACATTCTGATTCCGGCAGGACTTATCCACCGGGAATGCTATTTCATCCCGAAAATAAACGGGAATCCGAAAACCACAATTATAATCCACACCAGGTAAACAGGCAGGAATTTCGCAACAGTCATCTCAAGGATCATGAAATCCTTCCTTCTGAAGTTGATCCTGAAGAGGTCTGTCATTATCAGGATCAGGTTCGCAAGAACAAGAATGTTTGATACCAGGACTGCAAGCCTGTTAGGAGTCAGTCCGTATTCACCCAGCCTGTAAAAGATTGCCGATAATGCGATCAGATCGATTATTATGGTTATCAATGACAGAATCAGCAGGATCATCGCGTTGAATTTCTGATTTCTGATTACCGAAGCCCCGGAAACAGAAAAGATGATTATTCCCATTACGCCAAGAAGCATGACATTAAAAATCAGAAGAAAATCACGGTCGTTGTACGGATCTTTCCCCGTGACCAGGATTGTTACCAGGAATACAATCAATGTTATAAGTACCAGCGGACTGAAAGTAACAGCGATCAGGGGAGCGGTTCTGCTCACCAGGGCCGGAAACTTCTCGATTAAAAAAGCTGCAATGACAGGTGCAGCGACAGCGCCTGAAATAACAATATACTCCATGTAGATTTCTTCAATGCTGAGCCCTATTGAATTAAATAGTCCTATCGTGATCAGAGTGAGGATGCCCCCGGCTATTGCTATCAGGGCATATACAATTGCCAGATCACCGTTGTATCTTATAAATAATATCCGCTTATTAAGATCCCTGAGGTCGTATCCTGAGAACACGGTGCCAAATATGTACCACATAAGCAGAGGAAGATGAATAAAGGCCAGTATAACCGAGTCTCCGTGTTCTTCTGACGGCAGAAGATTAATATAGACAAGCGGGATCATGAAAGAAATGGTTACGAATATAATTCTCCTGGTGTCGAAAATCCTATTGTGCCAGAACGTGTAAAGAACCAGTCCAAAGAACACGATGATCGCCGCATTTTTAAAGTAGTAGTCATCAGGTGTGCTGAACTTAAACAGATCAGGGATCTAAATAAGAAATGCTGCGAGAAGTCCAATAGCTGCGACCGCGATTATTTCCTGAAGTGAAAACAGGTTTGCTGTATCGGTTTTATTGTCATATTCCAGCCTTGCTTTCCAGGATTTTGCAGCTTCGCTGGTTTCTATTTCAGCATAGATATTATTGAATGCTGTTTTGAAGTTCTTCCTGTCGGAGCGATAAAGTTTTTCAAGTATTTCGGGATTGCCGAGGTTAGCTTTAATTTCGTTTTCCATGGTCAATTTGATTTTCCAGATTATTCGGGAATGATTTTTTCAGATATTATCGCTGACAGCTATTTGTACAGGGCTGCGGGTGCCATCATCAAAGCTGCGGGCGAACAGGAAATGTGTGATTCGTTCCCGGGATATTATATTTTGTTTAATCCAAAGTCAGGTCTGAATGGTTTCACTTTCCATATTTTTTCACAGTAATCCTGTATGGACCTGTCTGATGAAAACTTACCCATCCTGGCTACGTTCGTAACAGCCATCCTGTCCCATCCGGAACTGTTCTTCCATGTTTCAGAAACCAGATCCTGGCAGGCGACGTACAACGGATAATCAGCCATAAGCATGAAGGGATCATGCCACAACAGGCTGTCGGTGATGGGTTTAAACAGATTGCTGTCGTTTTTGGAGAAGAAGCCTGAGCTGATCATGTTTATGACTTCACGAAGCTCATCGTTATGATCGTAAATGAAGTGCGGGTTATAACCATTGCGTTTTGATTCTTCGACCTGGGAGGCGGTGAGCCCGAAAAGGAAGAAATTATCTTCTCCCACCTCTTCACGGATCTCTACATTGGCTCCGTCGAGTGTTCCTATGGTAAGAGCGCCGTTCATTGAAAACTTCATATTGCCGGTGCCGCTGGCTTCCTTCCCTGCTGTTGAGATTTGCTCTGAAAGGTCTGCTGCCGGGTAAACAGGCTGGGCGTTGGTAACGTTAAAATCAGGGAAGAACACCACTTTGAGCCTCTCTTTCACATCAGGGTCGTTATTCACCACATCGCCCACAGAATTGATCAGCTTGATAATAAGCTTAGCAGTGTGATATCCCGGAGCTGCCTTGCCTCCGAATATGAAAGTGCGGGGTACAATATCTATGTCAGGATCATGCTTGATACGCAGGTAAAGAGTAATGATATTCAACACATTAAGGTGCTGTCTTTTGTACTCATGAATACGTTTTACCTGTATGTCGAACATGGAAGAAGGATCAACGGCAATACCTGTCCGTTCTTTTATCAGTGTTGCGAGGCGTCTCTTGTTTTCCAGCTTAACATTCCTGAATTGTTCCCTGAAAGCAGCATCCGCTGCAAAAGGTTCCAGCTTCCTGAGTTCAGCAAGATCACCTGCCCATGTATCACCAATGGAATCTGTTACCAGCTTTGTTAATCCGGGATTGCTTAATACAATGAACCGGCGGGGAGTTACTCCGTTGGTAACATTATGAAATCGTTCAGGGAACATCTCCACCCAGTCGTGCAATACCATCTGCTTGAGAAGTTCTGTATGCAATGCTGCCACACCGTTAATTGCGCAGCTGCCTGCACAGGCAAGGTTGGCCATACGGATATATTTTCCTCCGGTCTCGTCGATGATGGACATGCTCGACAGTTTGCCATCATCACCCGGAAACTTTTTGCTGACTTCCTGCAGAAAGCGGTGATTGATCTCATAGATGATCTCCAGAACACGGGGGATCAGGTATGCGAAGAGCCCCACGGACCATTTTTCCAGCGCTTCAGGGAGCAGGGTATGGTTCGTATAGCTGAATGTCCTGCAGGTTGTTTCCCATGCTTTATCCCAGTCAATTTTATGTTCATCCACGAGTATGCGCATCAATTCAGCTACTGATACGGAAGGATGCGTGTCATTGAGCTGTATGGCCCATCTTTTATGAAACTCCTCAGGTTTGCCGTCAAACCTCAGATGAATATTCATCATATCCCGGAGCGAGCATGAAACAAAGAAATATTGCTGCTTGAGGCGCAGCTTTTTCCCTTCTATCATCTCATCATTGGGATAGAGTACTTTGCAGATATTCTCAGATTTCACCTTATAGTCCACAGCCTTATAATAATCACCCAGGTTGAATGATGAGAAGTCGAATGATTCCTCGGCTTCAGATTTCCAGAGTCGGAGGAAATTGCATGAAGGCACATTGTATCCCATAACAGGTGAGTCGTATGGTATTCCTGTTACCTTGTAGGCTGGTTTCCAGCGGTAACGTATATGTCCGTCCGTGTCGGTGAATGTTTCGGTATGACCACCGAAATTCACATTAACTGCAAGCTCGGGTCTGGCGCTCTCCCAGGGATTTCCTTTTCGCAGCCATTTATCGGCTTTTTCCATCTGCCAGCCATCGTGTATCTCCTGGTCGAAGATTCCAAACTCATATCGTATCCCGTAGCCGACAGCGGGTATCTGTTGTGAGGCCAGCGAGTCGATGAAACAGGCTGCCAGGCGTCCGAGCCCTCCGTTGCCGAGCCCCGGCTCTTCTTCCTGTGCCATGATTTCAGTGAGATTAAAACCAAGCTCTTCAACAGCCTGCTTCATCTCATCAAAAATACCCAGGTCAATAAGGTTGACGCCCAGCTGCGGACCCATGAGAAACTCGGCTGACATGTAACTGACCAGCCGGACATTCCGGTCTTCAAACACTGCGTTCATTGTCTTATGTTCCCTCTGCAGAAGCCTGTCGCGGACTGTATACGAAACAGCCATGTAGAGGTCGTTAAGAGAAGTATTCACAATGTTTCTGCCCTGCTGGAAGAACAGGTGTTCAGTAACAGCCTGCTTCAGGGATTCCACATTCATGCCGGACCGCACATCAATGGTTGCCGGAGCACTCCTGGCTTTACTTTCGCTGGTATGGTTGCTTGTTGCCATGGGGAAAAGCTTTTTAGAGTTACATGCAGGGGATCATGCCGGTGGCCTTAATCGTTCAAGAACAGCAATCAGCCTCTTTGCCTCATTTTCAATTTCTATGGATTCTTTCCTGAGTCCTGTCACAAATTTATTCTTATCGTATTCACCCCGTACTGCCCTGAAGTCATTTACCCTGGTGTTATTATCGCCGTCAATTCCGAATCCGATGCTGCTGCCGGGATCAAACTCCTTCTCTGCATCTTTGAGGATCATGTTGTTCAGCTTTATGGCACTGGTTTTCCAGTCTGATAGAATAACGATTAAACTATCAACCGGCAGATTTTCAGGGTCAGAGCCGGCTTGATTCGCGATAAGGCCGGAGCACCATCTCCATGCGTATCTGCTGTAATTGCTGTAAATTGAGGAGAGGGAGTTATTCAGTTCATCAAGTGAGTTGATTTTCAGTGTTTTCACCGATTCAATAAGTTCGTTTATCTTCTCTTCAGGTGACAGCATTCCGCAAATATCCGCCCATTTGCCTGTTCTGTTTTCACCGTCTGATGCCAGCATTTTCTTTAAATCAGGTATTGAGGAATTATCATCCAGGCCTCTGATACGTTTCAGAACCTCCTGCCCGACATAGATCTTAAGTGCCATTTCATAGTACTTCCGGGTGGTTTTCAGAAGAAGCCGGTTGATACTTATGCCCTTATAATTAACGTATTCCTGTGTCTTTTCTGTTTTTTCGGCCAGGTCGCCAAGGATTGTGATGGCATTGACAATTTTACCTGCAATGAAGGGATTGAACAGATCGAAATGAATGAGATCAGGCTTTTCAGGATCCTTCCTTCTGTCTCTTGCAGGCCATTTATCAATATCTCTGCGGGTGCCGACAGTAAAGAGGTTCATTGCCGGTGTGAGTTCACTTTTACCCTTTTCCTCCGAGATATATGAAAAAGGAAGATCTGAAGTGTCGAAATTTGCATAGTGCTTACCCATCACCACACTGTATGCTCCGATGTGGCAGGGCAGCAAAAGGTATGAATAAGAGCCTGTCTTGGATCCCCGTTCCAGGATACCCTGGTGGAGAGGCCCCAGCTTGTACATGTGGTTGCTCTGGTTGGTGCCGCTTCCGGCATTGAAAAAAGAAACAAGGCTTGCAATCAGCAGAGTCGATTTGTGGTGGGTTACAGCATATGGTCCTGCAAAAAGGCTGCATGCTTCACCATGGAATGCTTCGCTGTTGGCAAAGAACACCGAATTTTCGGCAGAATACTGTTTCCCTATTCTCACACCCTGCCCCACAAAACACTTCTCAATAATTGCACTTCCATCTATTCGTGATCCGGAAAGGACAATGAACTTCTTCGCAATGACCCCTTCGCCGATAAATACCGGGTCTTCACGACACCCCCTGACAGTTCCTTCTTCAAGGAGAGCAGCGCCTGAAACAGTCACATAACTGCCAATGAGAACATTTCTGATAACCGGGGTGTCAATGATCTTCGCCCCGGTCTGAACCAGTCCGCGGTTGGATCTCTTCGATTCACAATACTCTTTTATCAGGCCTGTTATCCTGGAAGTGAAATCGCTATCATGGCGGTAGAGAACTGTCAGATAGGCAATCTGGGCAGATAACCTGTCAAAGACAGGGAGCTCACGTCCTCCCGCCTCGTTTAAAACAGCAATTTCAGTTCCGTTGCCAAAGGTTGATTCTTTACTTACTGTCAGTGAGCCGACATTTGAAATGACAACATTTGCTTCAATAACATAGTTTGAGAGATTCCTGACATCCGAGATAAAGACATTGTCATCAATTTCACAGTTACTGATATTGCTGTTGTAAATTCCGCAATTTACACTGACATTGTTCTCCAGCTCTGTTGTACCTTTATAGACACCAAGCTTTATCGTGCCTTCAAGCCTGGTGTTTCTGATATTTTCAGGATCAAATCCCTCCTTTACGCTGATGTCTGCCCAGTTGCGTGAAGAGCAGTTTTGCGAAAGGAGCTTGTTTATTTCTTCATTGGTGAGCTGCCTGTATTTCATACCATGAATTGAGAAGGTTAATGATCAGGAATATCTGCCGGGATTGTTTACCAGTTGCGATTATCGTAATTGGAGCTTTCAATATCCATAAAATATTTTACGGTCTGGACATGAAGTTCTGATATTGCGGGCTCGTCACAGACAATTATTCCTCTCTGGTGCATCTGAAGAATTGAGGCGGTCCACATATGGCTTATATTTCCTTCGACAACTTCTTTCAGCGCCCGGGCTTTGTTGTATCCCGAGATTATTATTATCACTTCTTTGGCATCCATAACTGTTCCGACACCGACCGTGAGAGCCTGTTTCGGCACTTTGGCCATGTCGCCTCCGAAGAACCTTGAATTGGCAAGAATGGTATCGTATCTGAGGGTTTTTATTCTTGTTCTTGATGTGAGTGATGACCCCGGTTCGTTAAATGCAATATGACCATCGGGACCGATTCCTCCAAGGAACAGGTCAATACCTCCCACGGACTTTATCTTCTTTTCATAATCGGTGCATTCCTTTTCAAGGTCTCTGGCATTACCGTTCAGGATATTGATGTTCTTTTTCGGGATATCAATATGGTTAAAGAGGTTATCATACATGAAGTAATGATAGCTTTCAGTATGGTTTTCGTCCAGTCCTACATATTCATCCATATTGAATGTTATCACATTCTTAAAAGAGAGCTTACCTGCTTTATACATCTTTATGAATTCCTTATACACGGGAATAGGAGAGGATCCTGTGGGTAAACCAAGGATATAGGGTTTTTTGGGGGTGGGCCTGGCTTTCTTAATCCTTTCAGAAATGTACAGGGCTGTCCATTTGCCTATTTCGGCCGGATCTTTTTTAATGATTATTCTCATAGCATGTATTTTAAGTGAAGTAGTCTGATATCTGGTTTATTTTTTGTCAGGTGTATCGAGCAGGATACGCGCATCTGCGACATAGCATCCTTTGTTTTCCCCGAGCACGATCAGCGGGTTGATATCGAGTTCCCTTATCTGGGGACATTCAAGTGCGAGCTGGCTTAATCTCATCAGGCATTCTCTTATTGCAGGAATATCACGGGGCGCTTTCCCCCTGATGCCGGTAAGGATCTTACTCGATTGGACCTGCTTAATCATAGAATCGGCTATTGCTTCATCAACCGGTGCGATCCTGAAGCTCACATCTTTAAATACTTCAACATAGAGTCCGCCGAGTCCGAACATTATTACAGGCCCGAATGAGGGGTCCTTTTTTATTCCCAGGATCACTTCTTCACCCGATGTGACCATTTTACTTACAAGTATCCCTTTTATTGCTGCATCGGGTTTGATCTGTTGAACCTGGTCGGTTATTGAGGTGAATGTATTTCTTGCTTCTTCCACAGAATTGACATTCAATGCGACCCCGCCTGCATCTGATTTGTGTATAATATCATCCGAGACAATTTTCATTACAACCGGGAATCCAATATTCAGGGCAATCAGGGCTGCTTCATCAGGAGAAGCTGCAAGCTGACTCTTAACCACGGGAAGGCCATAGATGCTGAGGATCTCAGCGGCTTCGTCTTCAGTCAGGTAGAGATGATTATTCCGGACAGCTTCTTCCAGTATCGCATGAACGGTTTCTGTATCGATATCCGTATAGATACGCTGGGGGTGAGGATCTTTATCAAGGTCGTGGTAAAAGCGGTAAACCCTTGAGAAGCTGCGGCACATCGATTCGGGGAGGATATAATGAGGTATTTTGTTGCTCAGCAGTATGTCAATGCCGACCGCGACATCTGATTCTCCCATGAACGATGTATAGACCGGCCTGGAATATTGTCTGGAGACTTTTACCACCTCTTTTGCAATGGTTTCGATATCGGTCATCGATTGAGGGGTCAGGATCACGAAGACTCCGTCCACGCCATCTTCCCTGAAGGCTCCGTTCATGGCAATGTTATATCTGTCGGCGCGGGCATCTCCGATAACGTCAACAGGATTCTTAATATTTGCTGTGGCAGGCAGTGATTTTCTGAATTCCCTGGTAGTCTCTTCGGAGAACTCTGCAAGCCGGAGTCCGTCACGGATTGCTGCATCGGTTGTCAGAACTCCCGGTCCCCCTGCATTTGTGATTATTGCCACCCTGTTTGATTTCGGGGCAGGCTGCCATGCGAATGCAATGGCTATATTGAACATTTCCTCGATATTATCGCAGCGTATAATACCTGCCTGGTTAAAAGCAGCGTCGCATATCTCATCGTCGCCTGCGAGTGATCCGGTATGGGAAGCGGCAGCCCTGGCTCCTGCTGCAGTCCGGCCTGCCTTGAGTATCAGGACCGGTTTTCCGCTCCGGCTTATAACTTCATGCGCTGCCTTCATCAATGCGCGTCCGTCGGTTATTTCTTCCAGGTAGAGAAGGATGACTTTTGTTTTTTCATCTTCCATCAGGTAATACATAAGATCGATTTCGCTGATATCAGCCTTATTGCCGAAACTGACGAATTTTGAAAAGCCGATATGTTTTGCCAGAGCGTAATCGAGGACCGCCGTGCAGAGCGCGCCGCTCTGTGACAGAAAGCCGATATTTCCCTCTTCAGGCATTTTACGTGCAAATGAGGCATTCAGGTTTATCAGCGGATCGGTATTTATGATACCCAGGCAATTGGGACCGATAATTGACATTCCATATTTTGCAGCGATCTGTTTGAGCTGGTTTTCCCTTTCGAGCCCCTTTTCTCCAATCTCCTTGAAACCGGCGGAAATAATAACCACACCCTTTATTCCTTTTTGTCCGCATTGTTCGAGAGCCATATGGCAAACAGCGCCCGGGAATACAATTATGGCGAGGTCGACCGGATCAGGAATATCCAGTACATATTTGTATGCCTTAATCGAACAGATTGATTTCTCTCCCGGGCTGACGGGAAAAACAATGCCTGTAAACTCTGTTTTCAGGATATTGAAAAGGATGTCATAGGGAACCGCACCTTTAACGTTGTTTGTGCCGACCACGGCAATTGATTTCGGATTAAATATCCCCGGCAGGTTCTGCCTGTGTATTTCCGCTCTTGCTGACATAGGGTAATCTATGGAGATTTATTGTTATCTGAGATATGGGTTAAGAACCGTTAGTTTTTCAGAAAGAATCACAACAGGCGGTATGTTCGCCAGTTTCCGGAAGAGAGTGTTCAGATACTTCAACTGAGGTAAGTGCCTATGAAGTCGGCAGCTTCGGATATCGTCTGGACTTCAAGTGATTTGTCTTCATCCATTTCAATGTTGAATTCTTCCTGGTAGGCTGCAACCAGCTGTATGCTCTGAATAGATGATGCGCCAAGATCAAACGAAAAATTTGCATTATCCGCTATTTCGGATTCATTTATGCCAAGCACCATGGCTGTTACTTTTTTTACCCTGTTTTTGATTTCTTCCCTGTCCATCAATGTATCTTATTTAATAAGGATAAATATATAGTTTTTTAATTAATCACTGTTAATTGCGGGTTTAAATTGCCGGCGCGCAGGATACTAATACCGATATTTACGTCTGAACAACCATATTCCGATAAGGAAATAAATCAGAGACGTGACCAATATACAAATAAGTTCAAATGAAATATCGGAAAATGGCGAGTTATAGTTCAGTATCTTATTAAACGCCCGGGTTGCTGTTGCAGTGGGTAATAAATCATTCAGATACACCTGATTTCCGGACAGCCTGAAGAAATTGAACCTGGGCATAGGCAAAAAGCAGTCAGAAAAAAACATCAGGAGAAAGAACGGGAAACAGCCAAGTGTAAGCAGTCCAAACATCGTCCTGATGAAGGATACTGTAATTATGCTTATAGCAATAACCGAAAAGCATGTAAGGGAGCCAACAAGAAGCAGCAGGGGGATTGAACCGGTGGTGCTGTATCCCACAGAGAATGCTGCTAAAAGAGTCAGGAGAAGACAGAACATACCTATCAGAACCTGGTTAAGGCTGATAGCTGTCATGAATTCAAATGAGGTGAGCTTAGACAATGAAAGCCGTGTGATTGTATCCTTTTCTATCTCCCTGACAATTGAGGCTCCTGCAGAGAACAGCATCATGATTATCGCCAATACCAGCAATGCCGGGACATACAGGTCAAACTCATTCAGTCTTTTAGTGCTGCCAGCATATTCATAGGCGATATCCAGTGGTATTTCAATCCCGGTCTCCCTGCTTATAAAACTATAAGTTAAATAATCTATAAAGGAAGCGGCTGTAATGAATCTGATATTTGACTGGTCGCCATAGTTTTTCATGGGCGACAGCATTCTGTTCCTGTTTTCCAGGTATTCACAGAAAGCTGAGGAGAAATCTGCGGGGATTGTAACAAACAGGTCTGTTTCCCTGTTTCTGATCATAGTTTCTGCAGCTTCAGTATCAGTTACCATCACTATTTTCAGTACCGGGCTGCCATCTTCAGTCTTCAGACTTTCCCATTCACCAATAAGCTTTCCGGGCAATACGCCATCCTTATCATTATTCAGGACTGAGACTTTATAGGAGGATGATTCCGGAGCCCCCATATACATATTCATGATATAAACGAAGAAAGGGGCTAAGACTAACACAAGGATAAGGATTTTCCAGTCCCGCAGGTTTTCTTTGAATGTCTTTATGAAACAAGGAATTATCTTCATTCCCTTAAGCTCCTTCCTGTGAGGTTTATAAATATGTCTTCAAGACTGGTTTGCCTCAGCCGCAGGGTTTTTACTTTTAAATTCCTGTTCTTCACAATCCCTGTTATATTTTCAAGCGACAGGAGAGGATCGCTGATACCAAGGGATACTCTGTCAGCTTCAGCGCTTATTACAGTGATAAGATTCCTGTTTATAAACGGGACCAGATCACTGCTTATATCACCCTCAATTTCAATTTCAATAAGATCTTCATTCCCGCTGACCTTTTTAATTTCTTCAGCAGTGCCGGATACCAGCAGTTTCCCCCTGTCGATAATAAAGATCCTGTCGGAGAGCTTTTCAGCCTCTTCCATATCATGAGTCGTAAGTACGACTGTTGTTTTGTTCTTTATTGAACGGATATAGTCGCGGACGAGTACCCGGCTTTGCGGATCGAGGCCTGCCTGGGGTTCGTCGAGAAAAACTATCTCCGGAGAATGGATCAGTGCGAGTGCTATGTTGAGTCTTCTCTGCATTCCTCCTGACAGATTTTTTGCCAGCCGGGTTTTTATTCCTGCAAGACCAAGGGATTCGAGCAGTTCCATGCCTCTGGAGGCTGCCTCGCGGTACGGCATATCATACATCTGGCCCATGTAAATGATCTGTTCAAAGCAGGTCAGGTTTTCCCATATGACTATATGCTGCGGGCAGATACCGATGGAGCGGCTGCGGTTGCCTTCAATAGTTACCCTTCCGCTGTCAGGCTTCAGAAGCCCGCTCATGATACGTATGGTAGTAGTTTTACCTGCGCCGTTAGGTCCCAGGAATCCGAATATCTCTCCCCTTAATATCTCAAACGAAATATGGTTTACGGCAGTGACATCTCCGAAGCTTTTTACAAGGTTTTCAGCTCTTAGTACAGGGGGCATCTGGAAAATGATGAATTATAGCGATAAATTTAACAATAAATCATGTTTCAACCGTCCCTGACTTGATTTTTGAAGAAATATGTTTATCAGATGCTTTCAATCACCCGGGAATCGATCAGAACCCGGACTATATCAACACTCATTTCTATGGTTGAATGAACGTTCAGTCAAAAAATCCCGCCAATGTTTTAATCAGGTCATACATGGAAGAAACTGTCAAGCCTGTTACCCTTTTTAAGACGGTAGTGATAAAAGACCAGTATCAGCGAAACAGGGAGGATGGAAACAGCCGTGATCAGCGACCACCGAAGATCTATATAACCTTCAATATATTTATCCAGCGACATTTCGGTAATAATACAGAACCCTGACACTATCAATAATGCTGCGGCAATAATGTTCAGTCCCCTGAAATGGGCTGTCCTGTAAAGGATCATGATAGCTGCAGCAGCAACAAAAGCAGCAAGCGTTATTGGCAATCCCAGCAGGAAGAACCATTCTTTGATCCCGGTAAAAAGATCAATAAAAAACAGGGAGGTCAAAATTATAAGAACTGCCAGGGGGACCAGGATATAAGGTCTTCTGTTTAGAAACAGGAAGAGTGTAACGATGATCCATGCTGTTGCTATGGAAACATCAGCCAGAAGTGACCATCCAGGCTTATGACCTGTTAACAGATCGACTATGGTACAGACAACTATTCCTGAAAAAGCAATTATGCCGCTTAATTCCCACAGATATCTCCTGTTCTCTTTTCTCTGAAGCCGGATTATCCCTGAAGGGGTATTATCTGAAATATCTTCCTTCTCAGCATTATTTGCCGGATCCCTGCCGCACAGAGGGCAGATTCTCAATCCATCATCCAGTTCAACTCCGCAATTAATACATATTGACATGATCTGTGTAATTAATCATTATTCAAAATTTTAACATGAATACCGGCATCTGCAAGATGCCTCAGAACAAGACGTTCGAGTTCATTTGACTGAGTGATATTGCTGAAGCTTATCCTCAGCCTGTTTTTATATGAAACCAGGGCACAGTTTATTTTAACATTGGGATTGGGAGGGGGAGGAATAATCTCTAAAGAATCAATCATATCCTGCATTTCTTCAGGGAGTGTAACCGGCCCCATATTGGTTACTATCCCTGTCCATCTTCTTGAGGCAAGTCCTTTATAGACTGATGCTATTACCATCTTTTTGATAAACAGGGGCATGATCCTGACAATAAAGTGTTTTTCGGAACTGACATTCGAGGAAAGAAACCTTGATATCTGTTTGATATCCGCACTCATCTGTAACTGGTGGTGAACAGACCTGAGTATCTCCTCAAAAGTATATGTTCCAAGTCTCAGATCGATTTCCGGCAATACAAAAAGGGAGAAATTACGCATTGTTCTGATGGGAAATAGTTTTCTCATGTTGACAGGAACTTCAATTCTCAGGACTTTCCTGTTTCCCCTTCTGCTTTTTTCTCCTGATGACATATAAATTTTCTGGAGTGCAAAGTGGTAAACTGACACAAAGTATTCAGTGACAGATACATTATTTTTACGGGCTGTCTCAAGGATCTCATTTACGTTTATTTCTGCCCGCAGGATTTTCAGTTTTAGTTTCTTGTCAGGTTTAAATGGAAGGTGCCATGCTTTGACCAGCTTAACCGGAGGCGGCAGTTTTTGAAAAAACTTATTATACCCGTCTTCAAATTCTTCATCGGAAACAGGCGTGGAGGGAAGGATAATGTCGCCAGGTGAAGTTATTTGCTTGCCGGAAAGAGTCAGGTATGTGCAGAGCAGTGATTTAAGGTACTCCATTGCGCCTGTGCCATCAGTCAGGATATGAATGAACTCAACCGAGATCTTTTTGCCTTTAATGATAATCCTGTACAGAGGTTCGCCTCTTCTTTTTGCAGCAAATGCGGTACATGGTATAGTTTCTTCAGCCTGGATACGCGGCAGGTGGTCATTAAATTCGAGGTAATTCCAGAAGATGCCGCTTCCCAGGGAGACATTGAAATACGGGAACCGTTTTGAAGTAATAGCCACAGCTTCCCTGATGGCTGAGTATCTTACAGGTTCCTTCAGCAATGCAGTTATCCGGAACACTGAAGTAAGATCGTCCGACATAATTGCCGGAAACAGCTTGGCGGCATTATCAAGCCTCAGCCAGCCCCTGTCCTGAAAAGATCTTGTTTTAATAACCGGGTCTCCTTCCCCCTTGATTCCCTGCAAAGATAAAGTGTTTATTTTATTGTACATTTGCAGTAATTATCAGCTGTCCGATTCTGCGCAATATTCTGCCAACCATTTACCCGGCTGCATGAGCACTGTTCATTATCATTTTCCAGGCTGATCCTTTTTTCAATTTAAAACTGATAAAAACAATATAATGGGCAGATCGCAGGAAACATACAACAAGAAAGAAGTAAGGAAACGAAAAGACAAGAAGAGGAAAGACAAAGAAGATAAGCGTGCCAGGAAAAAAAGCGAAGGAAAGAAGAGCAGCTTTGATGATATGATCGCTTATGTCGATGAATTCGGAAAGATCACTTCGACACCCCCCGATCCTGATAAGAAGAGTGTTGTTGACGCAGGGAGTATTGAACTCAGCGCAACCAGGAACAATCCGGAGGCTTCTGCTTACCATTTAAGAAAGGGAATTGTCACTTATTTTAATGTATCAAAAGGATATGGTTTTATCCGTGACCTGGAATCACACCAGAGTGTTTTTGTCCATGTGAACAGCATCCTGGAGCCTGTTAAGGAGAATGATATTGTAATCTTCGAACCCGGCAGGAGTCCAAAAGGACCTGCCGCTTTGAAAGTCAGACTGTTTACGGAACATCAGAGCAGCGGGTAGTATACATTATTTTGTTCGCCGGGTGGTGTTCCGTGCAAAGTACCGGTTTTTTGCCTCTTCAACATCTGCACCGGGAGCTATATATAATTTTGTCCGGTGATCTATTATAACTTCCTTTAATTTAGAGATATCCGGTGATTTATAAATAATTGGTTTTTTTTCGTACATGATTCCTGGAATTAAGTAAAAAGTCCCGCTTTGGGCGGGACCAAGATTATTAAATGATTATAATAGCAAACTAAGCAAGTTTAACATTTACTGCATTTAATCCTTTTTTACCCTGTGCCACATCGAAGGTAACCACATCATTTTCCTTGATAGTGTCTTTAAGTCCTGATGAATGCACGAAATACTCTTTTGGTGAATCTTCATCTTTAATGAATCCAAATCCTTTGAACTCATTATAGAATTTTACTGTTCCTTTACTCATAATTTGATTTTTAAGAATTTGGTGCAAGATACGCTTTAAATCGGAATAATTTCTTTATTTAATAAAAAACCCTGTGATTCTCCTGTTAAATATTATTAAAAGGAGAATTACTATGCTCCACTGGAAAATACATGTCATAAAAGAAAATTGGGTGAAAGGATTATACCAATCACCGGGGACGAATGATTGTGCAAGCCACCACACCAGTAATACTCCTGCAGCAGAAGGAATGAACCATTTAATGATATAGGTCCACCATTTCCCAAGTTTGAGGTCGTCGCCTGCTGAATTGAGCTCAATCCTTATCCCGTTTGCTCCCTGTCTTATGATCATGGCGGCAATCAGTGCCCCGGACATCATCAGTCCGACCCCCCACACGAAATCCTGGTTACTCAGGATATCAAGGTTTCTTGCAGACGGAAGCCCAAGGAGGAACACAAGAAATACTATAATCACAATGGCAGTGTTCCTCTTCATTCCTGTATCGACCATGACCCTTGCCGGGAGCTCAAGCATGGCAATAAGTGAGGAGAATCCGGCAAATGTGAGCCCGAGGAAGAAGAGGATCGATAATAGTCCGCCTCCGAACATCTTGTTGAACAGCTGGGGCATCCAGATAAAGGTGAGTCCTGTTGATGCCGGACCGCTTGTCTTCATAATTTCAAGGACCTGGATATCGTTCATCCCCATTTCGTGCTTCAATACGGCGAACACTGTTCCGAAGACCATTATCCCTGCAAGGAGTGAAACCGTATTATTTCCGATGCCGGTAAGGAATGCATTGCTTACCGCATCAGACCGAGCCTCGAAGAGAATCGCTGGTCGGCAGATTTGTCAATCATTATGGTTCCATGATAATGTCCATTTCTCTCTCCCGGTTAATGAAGAGTCCGTTGATCCAGATACATATGTTCAGAACCATAAACAGCAGGCCTGTCAGCAATTTTATCAGACTAATTCCTCCTGATTTCATCCTTTACTTTTTCCAGGTGGAGGAATACATCATGATCATAAACCGGTTTGAGCTTCCAGCTGTTTTCAAGGCATTCAAGCGCCTCTTTATATTTCCCCTGTTTATAGAGTCCCCAGCCCCTGGTATCCAGATAAAGATAATTACCAGGGTTCAGGTTATTGGCTTTCTCACTTAGTTCAAGACCTTCTTCCAGATTCAGGTTTTTATCTATAAGAAACCATGCAAGGCTGTTCATACGGGCCGGGTTCTCAGGTTCCAGCGAGAGTGCTTTACGGTAATAATCTTCTGCTATAGAGGGAATACCGGCTTCTGAATATATATTTCCGAGATTTGCAGCAATAGCTGATTCTGATGCATTCCTTTCTTTCCTTGCAGATATGTATTCATCAATAATCTCTCCCGCTTTCTTCATTTTCCCTGACGATAAACAAAGGACAGCTTCCCTGTAAAGAAGCAGAGGATCGCCCGGAAAATATTTCTTCGCATCTTTATAAAGCTTTTTTTCTTCCCGGTATTTACCCGTTTTATGGTACGCTACTCCAAGGGCGGTATAACCATAGACCCAGGAAGGTGATCTTCCCCATTGCTTCCTTATTTCAATGGCTTTCTTATATTCAGGAACAGCCTGATCGTATAAGTGCAGTGCAGCATAAGCTCCTCCCAGAACATAATATGCAGTTGGCGACTGATCATCTGTTATAGTTATTTCCCTTAAGTAAATAATCTCCTCCCCTGGTGTTTCAAAATAATTTGCATACAACCATTCGGCCCACAGCTTTTGTATCAGAGGCATTTGTTCTTTTTTCTGGTATGACTTAAGGCACCATTCTTTGGCCTCTTCGTATATCCCCTTGTTTCCGTATGAGACGGAAAGATAAAACATTGCTGCGGCAAAGCTTGTATCGATGTCTACAGCCCTTGAGAAGAAACTAATTGCCGTAGTATAATCAAGCTTATCAAAGAATGTCTTGGCTTGCATAAAATACCTGTAAGCATCAGGAGAAGTTGTTGAGACAATTGAATGAGCTTCAGGAGTATGTTTTTTTTCCAGTTCAGAGATCAGAAGGAAATTTGTTATCATTTCTGACATTATTTCAGTGTACTGGAAAATCTCTTTTCCCATTTCAGTATTTTCAACCTGGAATGATTTAAGTACATCTTCTGATTTTGAATCGATAAGCTGTGCTGTAAGGCGGATAACCGAACCTGATTGTTTAATTGTTCCCAGAACGAATACGTCTGCTTCCAGCTTCCTTGAGACAGATCCTGCAAAAGAGGGGGTCAGTGAAGCATATGTTACAGACTGGTCACCCCGGATAAGTCCGTTAATATTTTCAGGCTGACGGACTTTCATCTCCCTGTAATTAGTAAGATTATTGATTATTTCATTTTGTATCCCTTCCTGCCATACGTTCCATATCGTATCATTTGTCATGTTCCTGAAAGGCATTATCGCAACAGAGATTCTCTCACCTGAACTCCTTATGCTCTCAATGGTTTGCTTCTTAAATAACCGGGGCCAGGCAATTACTGTGGTTGTGACAAGAATAATCCCTAAAAGTATCCATATCAGCTTCACCCATCTGCTTCCCGGCTTCGTTTCTGAAACAATCTTATCATCAGTTTCACTTGTTCTTTCAATATCATGGTTAATCAGGTCTTTGTTATCTGTTTTGACAGAAGATACTGATTTCATACCCGTGATTATTTCCTTTATAGCCAGGGAAGCTTTATTTATCTGGTTGCGGTATTTTGTTTTATTCAGGTTTGCTTTTTCGTCATCGTCCGGTGTCAGTGGCCTGTTTACCCCGGTTTCCCTGTAAATAAATTCTATTCCCCTCAGAACACCTCCGAGCTCTCCTTCGATAAGTTTTTTATCATCCGGATCAAGGTCATTGATCTGAACAGGGAGAATCCTGCTGCTGATATTTCCGCCCTGAAGCCTGACCTTTAATCCAGGGTCATCCCCTGAGGCCATTTTAATGAAGGCCTTAAATTCATGTTCCCATGCAAACGATTTGGGATCGCAGTATGTTCGAGAGATGACCGGAATGAATACCAGGCATTTCAGCTTTTCCTTAAGAGAAGCATCAACATCGTGTGTTTCAAGCAGTCCGTCATGAGGATTAATGTCAAAATAGAGTGAAATCTCTTCCTTGAATGTGGCTTCAAGTTCACTTTTAAGGCTCCCGACAAATCCTGTTACCCAGCCGTCATACTTATTGTCCTTCTGACGGTAGCTGATAAAGATATCGTAGTTATATCCTGGTATAATGCTGCCCATGTAAACAGTTCATTTATTTATAAAATTACTGTTTTTCTTCAACATTCTTAGGAAGGAGAAAAGTAAACTTTGTCCATATCCCCGGTTCACTGTTCACCCATATCTGTCCTTTGTGGTCTTTGATGATCTGCTTTACGATTGAAAGCCCCAGCCCCGATCCTGTTTTAATATCCCTGGGAACATTTGATGCCCTGTAAAACTCCTCAAATACTTTAGAAAGCTCTTCCCTGGGTATCCCTATTCCTGAATCAGAAATTTCCGTTACAACATGGTTGATCCGGTTTTTTATATTGAGCTCAATCCTCCCTCCAGGTGGAGTATACTTCACGGCGTTCATCAGCAGATTTGTGTACAATTCTTCAATTGTAAAAGGATTACCGGTAATAGTCAGTACGGTTTTATCGATATAATAACTGAAATTGATCGATTTATCCTTCATAAGCACCTGAACGTGGGCCACCACTTTTTCTATCAGCTCTTTCAGTGAAAATACTTCAAATTCACTGTCATGTTTAAGCCTTTTCCTCGTGAGATTCAGAAGGTCCCTGGTGAAGCCTGATAATATTTCAGTACGTTCATATGCCCTGTATGCAAATTCCTCCTGGGTTTCGTTGAGCGGTCCTGTCGCTTTCGACCTGACCACTTCCAGGCAGCTCAGAACTGCAGCTATATGTCCTTTAATATCATGTGTCAGCCGCAGCACATATTCATTTTTCAGCTTGTCCTTGTTTTCCAGCTCGAGATTGGTCCTAACGTATGTTTCCTCACTTTTTATTGACCTGTGTATTATCATATGGGAGAGGCTTACAATCAGTACCGCTGTGCACGCAAATATGAAACCTGCTCCAAAAATATGTAATGTGTTTTGATAAAGATCGTGGGAAATAAAACCTTCAAGCTGATAATGGGGAATAACCGAGAAACATTCAAGCAGTCCGATTAAAGCTGCCATAACAATTACAAATGCAGCATATAAATAACTTTGAAAAGTTGAAAAAATTGAGCTGGCAATTATCAGATGAAAGAAATAGAAGAGGAACAGGGGATTCTCCACACCTCCTGAATAGTGAATGATCAAAGTCAGGATTATCAGGTCTGTTATTATCTGAAAGTGTATATCCTGTTTGATCTTTTTGATCACCCTGCCGCCTTTGTCTTTTTTAAGCTTTTCAAGGATTATCCGGTGAATAATATTAAGTACAAACAAGACAGAAGCGAGTATGTAAATAGCAGTTTCATGGACGGTAATTCCCAGCAGACGGTTAACTGTCAGGTTAGATACAATAAGTAATACTATTGCAATCCACCTGATCCTGATGAACCATTTCACAAAAAATATGTGCGCCGGGACAAGTTTCTCTTCCATTATCAGTCAATGCCAAAAAGTCCGTCAACCTGTGCAAGTACCTGCTGGTCAGTGAAATGCCGGCCTTTTATGGCAATTGACGGGCATGCTGCCACGCATACGCCGCAGCCTTTGCACAGGGCGCTTATTATATGGCTTTGTTTCTTTTCTTCAACATATTCTATGGCACTGAACGGACAGAGAGTTTTGCAGAGGCGGCATCCGGAGCAGAGATTTTCATTTACCTCGCTGTAGAGAGCATCAACCTCGATCTTTTCCTTTGCAATTCTTGCCAGTATCCTGGCTGCTGCTGCCCGGGCCTGCGCTACGGTGTCAGGAATGTCTTTAGGGGCCACACAGGTTCCGGCAATAAAAACGCCATCTGTTGTTGTAGCTACAGGTTCAAGCTTGGGATGGCTTTCAATGAACCATCCCTCCTTATCCTGACTTATGTTAACAATCCTGGCGATCTCCTGAGAGTCTTCCCTTGCTTCCATTCCCACCATAAGGATAACCATATCAGCAGGTATTTCAATGAGTTCGCCGGATAGTTTTTCATTGACCTCAATCAGCATCTCACAGCCGTCTTTCGGATCTGCCTTACGGATTACTGGCCTGTCGCCTTTTTCGTACATAAGGAAGAGGGTCTTGGCTTCTGAAGAGCGGCGGTAAAAATCTTCATGCCCTTTTCCGAATGCATGCATATCAATATAGACGTCAGAAATGTAGCATTCAGGATGGGCAGACTTGATCTCATGTGCGTACTTCAGCGCTGTCATGCAGCATACTCTTGAACAATAGGTATGGAATTCCTGGCTTCTGCTGCCTACACAGTGTATTATTGCCGCATATTTAGGAGGTTTTCCTTCTTTTGTTTCTATCCTTCCTGCCCGTATCATTCGCTCCAGTTCAAATGAAGTTATGACATTTGGAAGTTTCCCGTATCCATAATGTACTATGCGGGAGGCATCAAACTCCTTATATCCCGTGCAAACGACGACATTCCCGATTTCGACCTCAACCGGTTTATTCTTTTCGTTGGCTTTGCCGTTCAGGGAGCTGATTCTGGCTTTGAAATTACCGATGAACCCTGTCAGATCAGTCACTTTTGACTGCAGATGCACCTGGATTTTCTTACTTTCATTTGTTCGTGTAATTCTCTCTGTGATAAGGTCCCTTGCAGAATATAGATATGGGGCTGTCAGGTCGACACGGGAGAGATTTCCTCCGAGGTGATCATCTTTTTCAACGAGGTGGACCATATTACCTGCATCAGCTATTTCGAGGGCTGCCGTCATTCCGGCGATCCCGCCGCCTATAACCAGAACATTGGGACACATGTCAACCGAAACACTCTCCAGTTCCTCATGAAGTTCCACTCTTCTGACAGCTGCCTGTACCAGGGCTTTTGCTTTTTCCGTTGCTTCCCTGGTATCTGTATGAACCCAGCTGCACTGTTCGCGGATATTTGCCATTTCAAAAAGATACTGGTTAAGACCTGCCAGCCGGAGGGCGCTGCGGAAGGTGCGTTCATGCATGTTGGGGCTGCAGGCAGCAACCACTATCCTGTTAAGATTATGTTCCTTAATGTCCTGGGTGATCATCTCCTGCCCGGGATTGGAACACATATATTTATATGTTTTTGCCAGGGCAACATTAGGCAGGGTTGAAGCGAATTCAGCAACTTCTTCCACGTCAACTATCTTGGCGATATTTGTACCACACATGCAAATGTAGACGCCTGTTCTGCAATTTTTCATGGGTAGATTCATTTACTTGATTAAGACCGGATTTGTGCTTAGAATAGTTTCCTGCTGCATAAATGCATCCCTTCTTACAGCAGCAAAATACATAGCAAGAGGCCTGTAAATAAGATGAGACCATTTGCTGAAAGGCATTCTCAGAAGCCATGGGACAACGCTCATCAGATGGATTATGTAAGTGATATTTGCCATCTCCAGGAGTCCTGTCCGGTGGAAAATATGC
>Ga0209835_1000667_pt1 | contig 21402 bp, 18 predicted proteins | sample LakKivwa52mmetaG_FD_184138 | JGI IMG/M metagenome (GOLD analysis project Ga0209835, IMG submission 184138) | Anoxic lake water microbial communities from Lake Kivu, Rwanda to study Microbial Dark Matter (Phase II) - Lake Kivu water 52m metaG... | ecosystem: Environmental > Aquatic > Freshwater >...
GTGGGGAGTTGTGTTCCATGCTTTGCAGGTCGAGGCCTTCGATGATTTGCAGCACCATCGGCTCGACCACGCCCTGCGACCAGGTTCCGTTGCCATAGAAGGTGTAGGCGCCGTAACTGCCGCTGACGGGCGTCTCCCAGCCGCCGGTGTAGGTGGCGAGGTCGTCGTAGGTCATCAGGCCACCCTGCTTTTTGTGCATGGCGTCGATGGCCTGGGCGATGGGGCCTTTATAGAAGTAATCGCGCACGGCCTGGTAGCCCTGCTGGGGCGTTCCGCCCGCTTCGAGGACGGTCTTCTCGGCGTTGGCGAGGGCTTCGAGGCTGTTTGCCAGGTCGGGGAATTTCATCCGGTCGTGCAGATGGATGGGACGCCAATATTCGCCTTGCAGGTAGACACGGGCGGTTTCGGGCATGATGATGCTGAAGCCAATCCGTTCCAGGGCAGAGAATTCGAGATTGCGGTACATGATGGCGTGAATGGGGAAGCCTTCGCGCGCAATCTGGATGGCCGGAGCGGCCAGTTCGCCAAAGGACATGGTTCCGCACTCGGTCAGCAGGGCGACGATGACATCCGGCGAGGCCGGGACGAGTTGGGCCCAAATGTTGAAATCGGGGACAGTTTCGTAACCGGCGGCCCTGAATTTTTCGAGGGTGGCGGCCTGGGGCGCTTTGCCTGCGCCGATGTAGGACTTGACCTGCTGCGTTTGGGCATTGTAATAGAGCATGGGCGCGACGCCGGGGAAGGAGGATGCTTCGCCATGCGTGACGTTGAGGGTCAGGAGCGCGGCGACTGCTGCATCGCAGGCGGTGCCGCCTTTCTCCAATACGGCCAAACCGGCCTGGGTGCTCCAGGGAGTGCCGGTGACGATGGCGTATTCCTGGCCGACGAAGAGCGGTTTTTGCGTGCCGGTCAGGTCGGTATAGTCCATCAGGTCGCGCGGGCCTTTGGGAAGCAGGGCATAGACGATGAGGGCGAGGACGACCAACCCCAGCAGGCCGAGGCCAATCCATTTGAGGATGCGAAACAAGGTTTGCACGTTGAACTCCTGGACGATGTTGTTATCGCACCATTGTACGCTGGAAAAACGAAATCGTCCGCCTGAGTTTTACGGACGATTTCGTTTCTCATCAAGATAATGATGTTCGGGCTGCTCAGTTCATCCTGGCAAGGTTGTATTTTTCAATCAAGGCTTTTGTGCTGCGGTCGGTTTCGCGGTGGATGTGTTCGGTCTCCTGCGAAACAATTTCCACTCCAGCCAGGCCGGACATATATTCGCGGGCAGCGGCCAATAGGATAGAAACAGATTTTCCCAGGTCATCCAGTTTGACATCGCCGGTAACGTTGATTTCCTGTTCCAGTACGCGCACCATTAATTTCTGTTGTTTGGCAACCTGGTTGACCCGGTCACTCAAGCCTGCCGCCCGGCGCGAACCCTCATACTGCGCGGCCAGGCCTGCCAGCATTCTATAATGGATGTTGAAATAAGTGATGAGCAGGTTTTCGCTGTCTTCTCCCGCTACGCCGCTGAGGTAGAAAATATTTTCCACGAGGGCGCGTTCTTCATTGGTTAGCCCCGCCCCGGCCACGCCTTCTGTCACAACCTGGACAACCAGGTCCATGCCGTTATAGCGCCTTTGCTGGTCTGATGATGCAATCGCTGTAATCCAGGCATTGTGCCCGGCGCGGAAATAGGATGGCTCCATCGCATATTTTTTCACGTTGCCTTGCTTGCGCAATTGGCGTTTGAAATCCTGGTAAACCGATTCTGGAATCCCAAGGACCTTGTGCAGCGGCGTACCGGCAGTGACAATCGAATCGGGCAGCCTCATCACATAGCGAAAATTGATGCTGGTCTTAATGACATTATCTTGCTCATCGGTAAACACGAGCGCGCTTGCATTTGGGGAAATCGCATTCCTGGATGCAACCGGCCTGGGCGGCGCAACTTGGAACGCCAGAACGGTATCATACATGAACAGACCGAAAGCGGCAAAGCCATACCAGGCATAGTGGGAAAAATTGGCGAAGGACAGGGGAAATCCCATACCCAGGTTGCTCGGGAACTGAATCACCGCCTCGCCCAGGAACTTTACCCCAAGCGCAACGGCGAAATACTTCCACGGACCGCCAAACTTTCCCCACTGGGCCAGGATGATGCTCCCCAGCAGGAACAGTAAACCCAGGTCGGCCAGCGCGTATAGCAAACCGGCAATGCCCCCACCCACGCTCGGCGCGCCCCCCATTAAGAGCGGAACTAACAGGGCCGCAACCACATATACCAAACCCAGGCCCGCGCCGCCCCATAACACCTGTCGCTGTTGCCTGGTCAACGGTATCTCAAGATCGATATACCGAAGGTAAAGCCCGTAAAACATGGGCAGGTATCCAAGCACCCATAACCAGTTCAGTACCGAAAAGCGCGGCGCAGGCGAGACAAAAAACACCATCATGCGAACGGCTTCCATCAGCGTCCACAGCCCAATCCCCATCGAAAGCGCCATCCAGAGCAAATTGGCGCGAGGCGCATCTTTCAACCGCTCATAGATGCGCAGCGCAAGCACCAAAACTGTGACAGCCGCCGCCAGGGCCACGACACTGTTCAATCCCTGCACAAACCGGTTCCCGCCCATGCGAAGCAGGTTGATTACCAAAACGATAACGCCAACTGCCGCCGTCGAGTAGGCCACTGCCAGGAAACGGTCACTATACAGGAAAATTTCCCTGATTTCTGCGGGCGTTTTTTGTTCGAGGGTGGAATCGTTCATTGATCGAATGCCTTTGATTCAATTTTATGTTATTTTTGAAGAAAATCGTTAACCTAATATTATTGTAATCCGCGCCTGTTTTGACTGAATGTGAATATCCTTACAAAAAAAGCCGGTTCCCGCTGACGAGAAACCGGCCCGGATTTTTAGGCATATCCCCTGGGCGCCTTGCCCGCCCAAGGCTGCGCCCTTTCCAATTGCCCGGCCATGCGCAAGAGCGTCGCTTCGTCGCCGAACCGGCCCACAAAGTGCATCCCCACCGGCAGACCGCCCTCCGTCCAATACAGCGGCACCGACATGGCTGGCTGTCCGGTCACGTTAAAGACCGGCGTCCAGGGGATAAACTCAAAGGTCGCCGCTGCCAGGGGCTTGATGATGCCCATCAGTTTCAACAGGCTACCGCCATCGAAGCTGCCAATTAGCTTGATCAGGGCCTGTTCCCCCGCCGCAGGCTGCAAGGCGCCAATAGGAACCGGCAACTGCGAAAGGGTCGGCGTCAGCAGCAAGTCGTAGCCGGTAAAGAAGCGCGACACCTCGCGCGCCGCGGCCTGCAAATAACGCGCCGCGCTGGTGTATTCCTCGGCGCTCAAAGCCTTGCCCAGCATTCCCAACCCAAAACTGGCCGGGTCGAAATCGTTGACCGAGACCTTTTTCCCGGCTGCGCGGGCAGCTTCTTCAATATCCGCGCGCAGTTCCGCCGCCAGGATTTTGACAAACTCCAGCGAAAAAGCCTCACCATCTACCGGCGGGGCGGCTTCGATAACATCATGCCCCAATTCTTTTAATAATTGAAGGGTGGATTCGAGCGCTTGCAGCACTTCGGGCGCGACCTTTTTCCCGAGCAGCGGCCGCCCCGTGAAAGCGATTTTCAACCGCCCCGGAGCCTGTATGACCGTTTCGATGAACGGAGTCTCGACTGGTGGCGCGTAATATGGCGCGCCCACATCCGCACCCTGGGTGGCATCGAGCATGGCTGCCGAATCGCGCACCGAGCGGGTTAACACATGTTCGATGGCGAACCCGTGCCAGGCTTCTCCCAGCACCGGGCCAGTCGGTGTGCGCCCGCGCGTCGGCTTTAGCCCGAACAAACCACAGGCTGATGCCGGAATCCGGATCGACCCGCCGCCATCTCCTCCCGATGCCAGCGGCACCATCCGCGCAGCCACCGCCGCAGCCGAGCCGCCGCTCGACCCGCCCGGGGTGCGGGACGTGTCCCAAGGGTTGCGGGTCGGGCCGAAAGTGAGCGGCTCGGTGTACGGGGTCAGGCCAAACTCGGGCGTGTTGGTTTTGCCCAGGATGACGACCCCGGCCTTTTTCCAACGCCGCACCAGTTCGGAATCTTGCCTGGCGGGGATATTTTTCCAGAGCTTGTTGCCGCTGCTGGTTGGCGCCCCTGCCACCGTGCCCAGCAAATCTTTGAGCAGGAACGGCACACCCGTAAACGGGCCTTGGCGCAATGGGCCTTTGACGGTATCCCTGGCAGATTCGTACATCTTGTAGATGACGGCATTCAGCGCCGGGTTATGCTCTTCGATGCGCTCAATGGCCGCTTCCACCAATTCGGCGGGGGTCAGTTCCTTTTTGCGCACCAGTTCGGCCAGGCCGAGTCCATCATAATTAGCATATTCAGGAAATGTGTTCATCACTGCGCTCCTTTTGGAATGGGTCGATTTTATCGCTTTTAATACAGAATGCGCAAAGTTTCTGGCCCCACGCGCCGCCCGGCAGGTAGACCTGCCGGACGGCGCATCAGTTCAAGCCAAACAAGCGGCGCATAACAGCCGGCCAATCTGCCATCGCAAGCGGGGTGATACCGTTTTCGGCCAGCACACGCCGCAGGCCAGACTCGAGCGCGCCCGAGGCCCGCAAAACGCCCAAAACCTGCTCATTGACATCATCAGCGGCGATGCGATTAATCGAGACCTTGCCGCACTCCTCGCACACATGGACGAGCATCAACTCGCCGTCGCCGGGGCGGGCATACTTACGGATGGAGTGCTTCAGGGTCAGCGCCACCGGTTTCATGCGCGCTTTGCAGGCTGAGAGCCGGTCGCCCGCCTCGAACAGGTCGAGGTGACGAGACGACAGGCAATAGGGGCAGTGATTGCGGTTGTGGACGCCCGAAATCGCCGTCTCCGCCGAGACGAAGTTGTGACAATACAGGCAAACGAAATTGCCGAAAGTGTTACGCATTCCGTTGGAACGGGTGTAAATGCGCTGGGTGGTAAAACGGGTGTTCATGGTTGTTCATCTCTTAACTTCAAATAACTCTGGTAACGATACGGGCTGATTTCGCCAGCGTTGACCGCGCGGCGGATGGCGCAGCCCGGCTCCTGGTCGTGACTGCAATCCAGCCCAAACTTGCACACGCCCACAAAGGGCCGCATTTCGGGGAAGAACAACGCCAGGTCAGCCGAGTCCACGTCCCACAGGCCAAACTCGCGGATGCCGGGCGTGTCGATAATCGCGCCGCCCGCCGCCAGCGGGAACATCTCCAGGTGGGTGGTGGTGTGACGGCCTTTGCCGGTCAAGCGGCTGGTCTGCTGGACTTTTACTCCCAGCCCCGGCTCGAGCGCATTCAGCAGGGAACTTTTACCTACACCCGATTTGCCGACGAAGACGGAGAGACGGTTGGCTAGCGCCGCGCGAAGTTCCTCCAGCCCCAGGCCGGTTTCCGCGCTGGTAACGATGACTTCGTACCCGATGGCGCGGTATTCCGTTGCAACTGACATAATCTCGGCTGATTCGGGTTTGCCATCCACCAGGTCGAACTTGGTAATAACCACCAGCGCCGGGATTTCGGCAGATTCGGCAGAGACGAGATAGCGGTCGAGCAGGTTCCAGGCCGGTTTGGGGTTGGCCGCCGCAAAGACCGGAATAACCTGGTCAACATTCGCAGCGATGACCTGTTCATGGGCATACGAATCGGGCATCGGTTTGGCAGCGCGACGCATCAATTGGCTGCGGCGCGGCAAGACTTCCACAATCTGACCTGATTCGTTCCAGCGCACAACATCGCCAATGGCAACCGGGTCGCCGTTCGATGCGCGTTTCAGGCGCGCAGAAAGCGCGCAGACCAGGCTGTTTCCGTCCGCCTGGATGTGGTAAATATTGGTCAACTTTTTAGTGACGAACCCGGTATTGGGTTCAGTAATACGAAAAGCGTTCAAGGGTACACTTCCTGCTACAAATAAAAAAACCAGCCACGTGAGATTACCCGTGGCTGGCGGCGTCGTTCCCTGGCAGGTACAAAACCTGGCAGGTTTCCCCAAACCTGAGCGACTTGCAGACCGCCCGGCAGGGGAATCAAAAAGCCACGGGCATGAACGCACCCGTGGCCGTGATTTCAGGAAGTGAATCCCGTTAAAGCGGCAGGCGCGCCCATGTCTGGACTTGAACAACAACCGATGCGAATTTATTTGACATAAAGCGCGCTCCTTTCCTTAAGGGTAGATTAACAACGGGCTGAATATACCACCGGTGTCCGAATTGTGTCAAGGAATTTGTTTCCCCAATTCTATTCTAAACAATGTCACTTGATTGCAACGAATTACTCGAAAAACAAGTTGCTTTTTAAGGCTAAAAAGTGTATGATGGAATCAGTAAAATTAATTTTCAATTAATAAAGGAGGCATCCTGCTTATTCACTTCAATTAAATATCCCGGAAGGCCCTGACGGCTTCCCGGGAAACGGTGTTAAGCCGTTGGATGTGCTGACACTGGTTACATATTTTTTATCGTAGGCATTTGAAATTTGGGGAAATTTTTTTTCTTATTCAACGGCTTTTAACTGTTGTGACACAACGTCACAGAGGTTTGTCAAGAATAAGCCAATGCTGGATAGCCAGCAATAGATCTGCCATTCCTTTACTATTCCATCATCCATTTCACACAACTGACAAACAAAGCCATCTCTGTGAATTTGTCGCGACAAGATTCAGGTGAAAACCGTGGAGGTTGTCATGTCTCAAGTCGACAAAAGCGAGGGAGATGAGCACAGCAATTCCGACCAACCCGCTGAACCAGACTCAACGGTTCGTTTGGATTCACAGACAGGCATCACAAACCCTGACAACGGCAAGCTGTCGACATGGATTGGTCTTGTGGTGGGGCTGCTGGGAGGATGTTGCATTATTCTGCTCGTGATTGGTTTCTTCATGAGCAGGTTGGGATTTCCGGGTATCACTGGACTTTTTCCAACCGCCACACCCAACCCGATTCCGGGCATTGACATCCCGGTTATCGTCAATGGATTGGATGTTCAGATAACCAGTGCGCGATTCGAAGAATCTTACAAGGCAATGGACAGGACATTTCGCGTTTCAAAAACGGGAGAAATTTTATTAGTGGTCAAAGGTTTTTGTCTCACTTCCGATATGGGAAAAACAAAAAATTGGAAAGTAACAATCACCGACGAATTAGGGAATTCCAAGCCCAGCAGTATTACCGTGACTTCCACGAAAGATGAGCGACTTGAACTGACTTGGGTTTTTGTAGTGTCCAAAAACTCAAATACGTTCACGCTTCACCTACCAGGAGGCCAAATAATAGACTTGTCAACCATCTTCAACAAATAAATTGTACATCGGCAAATATGCCGGGAGGAGGATTCGGAAATGGCAACAAAATCGAAAGGGCTATGGTTCGGCTGTGGCATTCCGGCTGCAGTCTTGGCGTTGACAGTGCTATGCGTTGGAGCGTATTTTGGGATTGGGCTGGTCCTGTCCAACAGCATCAACAACGGTTATGCCGAAGGGAACTGTGAACCTTCCCTGAAACATGCCGAGACGCTTGAAACAGTGTATCCCCTTGCAATTGCGCCCTTTGCAGAGCAAGCATTGAAAAATGCAGAAGAATGCAGCCTATATACCCAGGCAGTCAGCTATGCAGAAGCGGGGGAGCATGAACAAGCCTACGAGGGATATAAAGACTACACCAAAACCTATGCCGATGGGAAGTTCACCGAATTGGCCACAGAAGGCGCAGCGCAGTCCCTACTGCAATGGGGCCAGCAAGATTTAGCGAACAAGCAATACGAAAAAGCCATTCAAACATTTACCCGGCTGCTGAAGGAATATCCTAAAAGTCAAGCGGCCTCTGTTGCTAACCAGACCTTGCCTGATGTGCAACTGGACTGGGCTAAGGAAGCGTGGCGGAACAAAGAATACGCCAATGCAATTTCTCGCCTGGAATACTTGAAAAAGCAGTATTCAAAAAGCACAGCGGCTGGTAAAGTAGATGCGCTGCTTGCCCAAATTTTTGTTGAGTGGGGCGAAACGTACTGGCGCAGCAAAGACTACAAAAATGCTGTTACTCAAATATCATATGCCAAAACCAAATATCCAAAAGAAGAGTATGGAGCAAAGGCCAGCGAATTGTTGCCCAAGGTGTACCTGGAATGGGGCCAAGAGCTGCACGGCCAGAAAAAATTCGCCGAGGCTGCTGAAAAGCTCAACTTATCCTTGAAAATGTCAGGGTCTTCAGGCAACGAATCGGATCAGGCGCGGGAATGTTTGTGTTCACTGCACAAGGATTGGTCAGTTTCCCTTTTGGGCCAAAAAAAATTCCAGGATGCGGTCAGCCATTATGAAATCGCATCCGGTTTTACAAAGGATGCCACAGAAAAATCGGAATTAGCGGATTCTGTCGCTTCTGTCTACCTGGACTGGGCACAGGAACTGCGCGCCAAGCAGCAATACATCGAGGCCCTTGAGAAAATCAAATTGGCTGAAAAGGCATCGAAAAGCGCGACGATAGCTGACCAGGCACAACAATCCAATGCCGACACAATTATTGCTTTTTCCAATTCCAGCGGCAGTCAGGCAAAACAGGAGATGACCGCCGCCGTTGGCCTGGTCTGCCAGGGGAAAACGGTCACCTTGCCTATTTTTGCGCTTGACCCGGAAACAAAAAAGTTCTTCAGCGCAAACAACCTGCCAGCTGAGTTAACCGCCAAAACGCCTGGAACGTTACATTATGTGGTTTGCTTGACCACGTCTGAGAGGAAGATTCAAACCTGTCCATATCGAAACCTTAAAACTGGCACGCGTCACTATATTGAGCGGAATCTCACAGAATGGCAGGTCAAAGTGTTCGATGTTTTGACCGGCAAATTGTTATCACAAAACACGTTTACCGGGCCATATCCCAAGGCTTGTCCCCGCACTGAATATTTTTCAGCGTACCAGACGACCAAAAAATATATCGGGGATAAACCCGAAATCAAAGCACTGCATGACTGGCTGCTCAAGTTGAAATTACCCTGAGTGGCTTGGAGATTAGAAGCAGAATACAAAACAGAACCCCATTTGCCGTGTCACTAACCCGCACGCCAACAGCCACCCCTAACCCCACTGCAACGCCCACGCCAATGGTAATGGGCAGTCTTGTCGATGTTTCAACAGGAGACCCATTGGCCTATGCCCGTGTAACACTTTGCAAAGTTCTGGAAAACGGCACAGAATGTATCATCGATACAAGTCTCGTGGACTTTACTGATAAAGATGGCTCTTTTGAAATTCCTGCGCCGCCAGGCGAGTATGCGTTGGTTTACAATATATCGGGATCCAAACAGCCAAAATGGGATGGGAAAAAGTTAAATTATACGCCACCGGAACTTAAGGGATTTGGCGGGCAGACTCTGATGCAGATACTTTTATTGAGTTTATCTGATGGAAAGAGCATCCCCAAAGGCGATGTAGACGGCTGTTTTTTTCAAATATTAACTGATAATGGAGTAATTTATTCAGGTTACTTTTATTACAAACCGCTGGACATTGCCCTGGTTTTGTATCACAATAAATTGGTTTCTGTGAAAGTAAATGATGGCCCTGCAAAAATAAACCTTGCAGTGTGGAACCTGAGCGGAAAGGTGAGTTGCGACAAATTTAACCCATATCGATAATCTCCTATCCAAAGCCTTTTTACCTTGCGCAGGATATGAGATGACTTTTTCTCACCGAAATCGCCCCAGCAGACTCTGCTGGGGCGATGATATCGCTTAATTACATTTCTAAATCTTCAGGAAATCATCACCTGTTTTTTCCCTCGATTTTCGCCCAACTGTCTTTCAGCGTTACGGTGCGATTAAAGACCGGTTTGCCGGGCGTGCTATCGGGGTCAATGCAGAAGTAGCCGGTGCGCTCGAACTGGATGCGTTCTCCGACCGGGGATTCGGCCAGGGATGGTTCTACGAAGCAGTTGGGCAGCACTTCGAGCGAGTTGGGGTTGATGATGGACTCCAACTCACCGTCATCAGGCCGCTCAGTGGTGAACAGCTGCTCGTATAGTCGCACTTCCGCCGGGAGAGCGTGCCCTGCCGAAACCCAGTGAATGGTGGATTTGACCTTGCGCCCATCGGGGGCGTCTCCGCCGCGCGTGGCCGGGTCATAGGTGCAGTGGACTTCGGTCACGTTTCCGGCCTCGTCCTTGACCACATCGGTGCAACGCACCAGGTAGGCATAGCGCAGGCGCACCTCGTTGCCGGGGAACAGGCGGAAATATTTGGGCGGCGGCACTTCGCGGAAGTCCTCCTGCTCGATGTAAAGTACCTTTGAGAATGGCACTTTGCGCGTCCCGGCGGAGGGGTCTTCGGGGTTGTTAATTGCGTCCATCTCTTCGACCAGGTCATCCGGGTAATTGTCAATGACCAGTTTGAGCGGTTTCAGGACGGCCATGCGGCGCAGGGCGGTCTTGTTGAGCACATCTCGAATCACGGCCTCGAACTGCGCCATCTCGACCCAACTGTCGTTTTTGGTCTCGCCGGTGCCGGTTACGAAGTCAATAATGGCTTCAGGTGGCACGCCGCGCCGCCGCAGGCCGCGCAGGGTGGTCAGGCGAGGGTCGTCCCAGCCGCGCACTACGCCGGTTTCGACCAGTTTGCGCAGTTTGCGCTTGCTCATCATGGCATAGGTCAGGTTCAGGCGCGAGAATTCGATCTGTCGGCTGGGGAAGGCTTCCAGTTTTTGCAGGAACCACTCATAGAGCGGGCGGTGGATGATGTATTCGTTGGAGCAAAGCGAATGAGTCACGCCTTCCATCGAGTCGTTCTGTCCGTGCGACCAATCATACATTGGGTAGATGTGCCACTTATCGCCGGTGCGGTGGTGGTGAACGTGCATGATGCGATACATGACCGGGTCGCGCAGCAGGATGTTGGGGTGCGCCATATCAATTTTTGCGCGCAACACGCGGCTGCCTTCGGGGAACTCGCCGTTTTTCATGCGTTCCAACAAGTCGAGATTTTCTTCTACTGAGCGGTTACGCCAGGGGGAATCGACACCTGGTCTAATAGCAGATTCGGTCTCGCTCCACTTCGTGCCTTTGGGCAGGGTGCCGCGATTGGCGCTCATCTCCTCCTGGGTCTGGTCATCCACATAGGCCAGTCCCATTTTGACGAGGCGCGTGGCCCACTCGTAGAGCAGGTCGAAATAATCAGATGCGAAAGTGACCTTGGCCCACTGAATCCCCATCCAGGCGGCATCCGCTTCAATGGCTTCCACAAATTCGGTCTCTTCTTTGGCGGGGTTGGTATCGTCGAAGCGCAGGTACAACTCGCCGCCGAATTCTTTGGCGGTGAAATAGTCAATCAGGAAAGCCTTGCAGTGACCGATGTGAAGGTAGCCGTTTGGCTCAGGTGGCAGGCGGGTGCGGATGTAGTTGAAGCGTCCGTTTTTCAGGTCTTCGGCGACGGCTTCACGGATGAAGGCGGGCAGGCGGGAGGGGGTGCTGGAGTCCATCAGGGTATCCTTTTTGAGCGGTAACATCCCGAAGGTTTTATTGCAAGTTTTTCACTTTTCGATCACCTTCGGGACGTTTTTTTTACTACAGGAGATTGCTGTTTGCGGCTGCGAGGGTATAATTTCGCAGGAAACAATGTTCCATTATAACAAACCGTAGCGCGGGATGTATCACGCGCCAAAGCCACCTGCAAAATATTTGCGGCTATGATGATTTTTTGAGGAGGAAGAATGACCACCCCCAACAAAACGACACCGTTCTTGGGAACGTATTTTGACCGCGACAGCGTCCTGCAGCTGGAACGCTGGACGCGCATTCTGGGCTGGGTAATTTTTGCCATTTACGTTATGCAATATCTGTATGATATGGGCATGTTCTTTTATAACAATCTCGCCAATGGCTTCCCCATCGATTGGTTTTACATGCTGTTTAACCTGGGGCGGCCTTTCCAGGGGCTGATGCTGCTGGCTGTTTTGCACATCCTGGCCTCCGCGTTGCTCATCCTGCTCGATATTGAGCAAAACACGCGCCGCGCCGCGCGGCAGTCTGCCCCCCACGAAAAATAACCAGCCCCGGTAATGTTTTGCAGGGAGGATGGGATGCGGCCTGTATCCGCATCCCATCTTTTTACATCTTCAGATTCCGTTTGATATTCAGAATCTCATCCCGGAACTCTGCCGCAGCGAGAGCCGGATTCGCCGCCCGTGAAATGCCGCGTGAAATGGGCAGCAACATGCCTTTGCCATCCTTCCGCAAACCGGCCTTGAGCGCCGCTTCCAAATCACCACCCTGCGCGCCGATTCCGGGGGATAAAAACCACAAATCTGGCGCGGCGGCGCGGACGCGGGCTAATGCTTCGGGCTGGGTCGCGCCGACGACGAGGCCGATGTTGTTGCGGGTGTTCCAGGCTTGGGCCAAGCGGGCGACGTGTTCGTAGAGCGGGGTTGAACGTTGAACGTTGAACATTGAGCCGGGCGCAGACTCAACGAGCAAATCTTGAAAGTCATTGGCTCCCGGATTACTCGTTTTGCACAATAAAAACACGCCTTTTTCGGGCTTGCCGATGAATGGGTCGATTGAGTCTTTGCCGAGGTAAGGATTGAGGGTGATGCAGTGCGCGCCAAGCGTCTCGAAGGCCGATTTGGCGTAGGCCTCGGCAGTGGAGGCAATGTCGCCGCGCTTGGCGTCGAGGATGACGGGAATCATCGAACCGAGGCGGTTGGATTGTTCCTGGATGGCCTCGATGACGGTTTTGAGCGCCGTCCAACCCTGTGGGCCAAAGACTTCAAAAAAGGCCGCGTTGGGTTTGAAGGCCGCAGCGTAGGGAGCAGTCTGTTTAACGAGATTCAGGCAAAAGTCGAGGGCGGATTCGGCGGTGGGGTGTTGAAGGTCAGAAGTGTGCGGGTCTAATCCCACGCAGAGGAGCGATGAGCAGTCGTCCACACGCTTTTCGAGGAAAGAAAAGAAGGATTCCATTACGCTTTCCCCAACACCATCGCCAGCAAGGCCATTCTTACATATAGGCCATATTCCATCTGGCGGAAGTAGGCGGCGCGGGGGTCGTCGTCGAAATCGGGGCTGATTTCGCCCACGCGCGGCAGGGGGTGCATGACAATCATCTCGTGCTTGGCGGCTTTCATAATTTCGGGGTCAATCACATACGCGCCTTTGACTTTTTCGTAGTCCGCCGGGTCCTCGAATCGCTCTTTCTGGACGCGGGTGACGTACAGCACATCGGTTTCGGGTAGGGTTTTTTCGAGGGTGGCGTATTCGGCCTGCGGAATGCCCTTTTCAGCCACTTCATTCATCACTTCCTGGGGCATGCGCAGGATGTCGGGTGAAATGTAGTTGATTTTGACGTTGTAGAGCGAGAGCAGCCGCGCGAGGGAGTGGACGGTGCGGCCATATTTCAGGTCTCCGAGCATGGTGACGGTCATGCCGTCGATTTGGCCTGCTCCGAGTTCCTCGAAAATGGTGAAGGCATCGAGCAGGGCCTGGGTGGGATGCTCGCCCACGCCGTCGCCGGCGTTGATGACCGGTTTTTTGGCGGCTTTGGCAGCGATGGCGGCGGAGCCAGTCTCAGGGTGGCGCAGCACGATGACATCGGCGTAGCATTCGAGCGTGCGGATGGTGTCGGACAGGCTTTCCCCTTTCGAGACCGAGGAGTATTTGACCTCGTTGATGGGAATGACCGAGCCGCCCAGGCGTTCCATCGCCGCTGTGAACGAGGACGAGGTGCGGGTGGAGGGCTCGTAGAACAAGTTGGCGAGGATTTTGCCCTTCAGGAGGTCGAAGGTTCCAACGCGCTCGACCATGCCGCGCATCTCGTGCGCTACGCCAAAAACATACTCCAGATCAGCACGGCTGAACTGCTTGACGGATATAATGTCTTTGCCATACCAGGGCGCGTGGGTGTTATCGCCGAATGGCAGGTAGGGGGATTGGGGATCGGTGGGCATGTTTCTCTCCTTTGTGATTCGGAAATCGTTATTCGAAAATCATAAATCGTGGTACAGAAAAGCTTCCGAAGCCTTGGAGACCTCGGAAGCCTTTCATAAAAATAACACTTGTGCTGGGCGTAGTGGAAGCAATGGCAGTTTCAAGTAAATTGTCAAGAAAATGGAGGACATCCTGTCTGGTCTTCATGCCAGTCGCCATTTTATCACATCGACGGGGCATTACGAACCTGACTGCCGGAAACAACAATTCGCAATATTTGAACTATGGGAGGGCGTCGCCAAATTCGATTATCTTTGGATTCTTGCCGAGCCGCCTTTTGCAAAAGCCCGCACCTGGTCGACAGTTGCCATGGTGGTATCGCCGGGGAAGGTGGTGAGCAGGGCTCCGTGCGCCCAGCCCAGGTTGACGGCTTCCTGTTCGGGTTGGCCGGTCAGCAGGCCATAGAAAAAGCCCGAGGCGAAGCCATCGCCGCCGCCGACGCGATCATGGACATTCAGTTCGCAGGTGGGCGAAACGTAGGTTTGGCCGTCGATCCAGGCGACTGCGCCCCAAGAATGATGGTTGGTCGAGTGGACTTCGCGCAGGGTGGTGGCAACGATTTTGACGTTGGGGAATTTCGCTACCACGCTGTCGATCATGCCGAAGAAGGTGCTCGGATCCAACTTGGATTTCGCCGCTGCGCCTGCCCCGAGCGTAGCAGAGGGGTCGGGGCCGGGGACGCCGAGACCCAACTGTAAATCTTCTTCATTCCCAACCAGCACATCCACATTCTCGACAATCCGGCGCACAACCGAAACGGCTTTTTCCTGTCCGCCCCAGATGTTCCACAGTTTGGCGCGGTAGTTCAGGTCGAAAGAAGTGACCGCCCCGGAGGCTTTGGCCGCTTTCATCGCTTCGATAATCAGTTCGCCGGTGGTTTCAGACAGGGCCGCGAAGATGCCGCCGCTGTGGAACCAGCGCGCGCCCGCGCCGAAAATCGCGCTCCAGTCGAAGTCGCCGGGCTTGAGCATGGCCCCGGCTTCGTTGGCGCGATTGTAAAAGACGACCGGCGCGCGCACGCCGAAGCCCCGGTCGCTGTAGACCGTCGCCATGTTGGGGCCGTTGACGCCGTTGTGCTTGAACTGCTTGTAAAACGGTTGGACGCCCATCGCCCGTACGCGCTCGGCAATCAGGTCGCCGATGGGGTAATCGACCATGGCGGTGGCGATGCCGGTTTGCAGGCTAAAGCAATCCGAGAGGTTGGCGGCGCAGTTGAACTCGCCGCCGCTGACGTGGATGGCGCATTCGGTCGCTTTGCGGAAGGGGATGATGCCAGGGTCGAGGCGATGCACCAGCGCGCCGAGGGAGAGGAAATCGAGGGGGGCTTCGGGTTTAATGTTTAGTCCGTATTTCATGGGTTGCTCCTTCAAAATTCTTTTGTACACGGATTTGACGGATGACACGGACGGACACGGATTTTTTTAATTTTCCGTGAAATCCGTAAATCCGTGTTTTCCGTGTGCGGGTTTTGTGATGCGGTTATTGCCATTCTGTATGGAAAGTACCTTCTTTATCCACCCGGCGATAGGTGTGCGCGCCGAAGTAGTCGCGTTGGGCCTGGGTCAGGTTGGCGGGCAGGCGGGCGCTGCGATAGGCGTCGTAGTAGGCCAGGGCCGAACTGAAGGCCAGGGCCGGGATGCCGCTTTCAGCCGCCAGGGATACCACTTTGCGCAAAGCAGCCTGGCGCGCGTTCATCGCCCCGGCAAATTCGGGGTCGACCATCAGGTTGGGCAGGTCGGGGTTGCGCGCAAAAGCGGCGCGGATGTCGTCCAGGAAACGGGCACGGATGATGCAGCCGCCGCGCCAGATTTTGGCGATTTCGCCGTAGTTCAGGTTGTAGTCATATTCCTTGCTAGCCAGGCGCAGCAGGCCAAAGCCCTGGGCGTAGGAGCAAATCTTGGCGGCATAGAGCGCGTCGCGCACGGCGGCGATCACGGTTTGCGGGTCGCCGGGGATTTTCGTTCCAGGGCCGGTCAAGACCTGCGAGGCGGCGAGTCGCTCTTCCTTGTAAGCCGAGACAATCCGGCTTTCGACAGCGGCGTTAATCGTGGGGGTGGGCGCGCCCAGGTCGAGGGCGTTCTGGCTGGTCCATTTGCCGGTGCCTTTTTGGGCGGCCTCGTCCAGAATCAGGTCGACTACGGCGGAGCCGGTCTCCGGGTCAGTCTTGGTGAAAATATCAGTGGTGATTTCAATCAGGTATGACTCGAGTTCGCCGCGATTCCATTCGGCGAAAATCTCATGCAGTTGGGCATTGGTCAACCCCAGGCCGCGATGCAAAATGTCGTAGGCTTCGGCAATCAATTGCATGTCGCCGTATTCGATGCCGTTATGCACCATCTTGACGTAATGCCCCGCGCCGCGCGGCCCCATGTAGGCCACGCAGGGTTCGCCATAAGCCTTCGCCGCGATAGATTCAAAGATGGGCTTGACCAGTTGCCAGGCTTCGGGCTGGCCGCCAGGCATGATGGCCGGGCCCCAAAGCGCGCCCTGCTCCCCGCCGCTGACTCCCGTTCCGATGTAAATGATGCCGGCTGCTTCGAGTTCCTTCGAGCGGCGTTCGGTGTCGGGGAAAAAGGTGTTGCCGCCGTCGATGAGCAAATCTCCCTGGGCGAGATGCGGCTTGAGCGAGGCAATCGCCGCGTCGACAGGCTTGCCAGCGGGGACCATCATCAGGATACGGCGAGGCAGTTCGAGGGTGGAAAGGAACGAGTCGAGACTCTCACAGGCGACGAGATTCTTATCTACGGAATCTGTCTCGAAGGCGCGGACTTTTTCCAAATCCAAATCGTAACCGGCCACTTTAAATCCATTCCGTTCCATATTCAGGGCGAGCATGTGGCCCATGACGCCCAAGCCTATTATGCCGAAATTGGCTTTGTCCATTTGGTTTTCCTTTCGAACTGGTAGATTGACCATGAGTTGTACAAGTGATGGTAGATGATGTAAAACATCGGCCCCGTTGCCACGAGCGGGTTGATGAAGGCCAGCGCAATCCAGATGACGAAGGAAAGGTTCTTTTGGCCGAGCGACTGGCTGGCTTCCTGCCAATAACGGCGTCCGCCGAGCAGCGCACCGAGGCTAAAGTTGACGATGCAGAGGCCGAGCGAAGTCAAGGCGATGGCGAGCAAGGTTGGGATGGAGGCGGCAGCTTCGGCGCGGAGGAAGTCGGAGGCTTTGGCGCTGATGATAAACAGGTTGACCAGCCAGAGTGGAAAGGAGGCAACTTTCCCTTTGCGGATGACGGTTTGCGCTGTTTGGGGCAGGCGGGATGCAATTTGCGCCAGGAGCAGCGGCACGAACATGACGATTAACACCGGTTGCAAGACTTCCCAGACGGAGATTTGAACTGCCTGGCCCAGCAAAAACGGCAGCGCAAGCGGGACAATCAGCGCATTGGAGAGATTGGTGAGCAGGACTGCCGCGATGACATATTCGACTTCACCCCGGATAAAACCGGTGATGACCGGGGCGGCAATGGCGGTGGGGGCAATGGCAGTCATGAAGGCGGCCAGCGCCAGGGTCAGGCTAAAGGGGGCCAGGACTGCGTAAGCGAAAAAGGCGACGGTGCTATTGGCGATCAAAATCCAGAACACGTTTTTTGGGAAAGATTGCGGTTTGATGTCGATATCGAGGAAGGCGAAAAACAGCATCACAATCAACAGGTACTGAATGGCTTGCGACAGAACATGGCCTTGCGGGACAAGCATCCCGATGACAATTGTGAGCAGCAGGGAGATGCCTTTGCCCTGGGTTTTGAAAAATGCCTGGAGTTCAGAGAATTTTTCAGCCATAATATCTTTTCCAGACCACCCGATAGGCGGGGCGATACAGGCGTTCATATTTTGGGGAATGATGCACGGCGGGATAATTTTTGGCGCGCATGGGTTGGATAAATTCATCCATTTCGACTGCCGGGAAGCGACCGAGATTGATTGCTGCGCGCCAGTATGTTTCCAGAGTCTGCGTGTCGCCGTGAAATTCATTCGCCGTGCGGATAAAAGCGTCCAGCAACCGGGTAGGGTCGCTGCCAGACGCAACGTAAGGGCGCAGGTGGACGCGAATGATGCCGGTTTCGTCGGAAAGCGGGTCGAGCAGCGGCTCAAGAAAGCCGTGTCTCGACGTTGCTCGACAACCATCACCCATCTCGGCCAGTTCGCGGGTCAGCCAGTTACGGGCAGATTCGGGGTCGCGGATGGCGTGTTCGCTGCCCATAGAAGCCTGGTGGATGAGTTTGTACACATCCGCGAGCTGCATGGCCGGGTAACGGGCAAGGTGGGAGGCGAGGATGGCTTCAAAGTTCATGTTTTATTGCGAGAGCAGCCACCAGACATCGTTACCTGTGAAGCCGCAACTCCGATATAGGGCTTCGGGTTTGGTCGAATTATCCACTTGGCCGGAAACAGTGGTGAACTTGGCCTGTTTCTCCAGCCGTAACAACAATTTTTGAACAATGCTCTTTCCCAAACCCAGGCCACGATAGGCAGGAAGCACTTGTATCCATTCCAACGAGCCTTCCTGAACGGTTTTATCCAGTTCGGCAATGCCCAACCCGACCGGGATGCTTTTGGCGGTATCCATTATCCAAATCCACAGGAACGGGTCGAAAGTTGGATGTTCGCACCAATCTTTGACCGTTTCAATATCAGGGCGCAAATCCGGATAGCACTGTCCAATCAGGGATGCAACGGCCTCGGCTTCCTGGGAGACATTCACATCAACAAAGGCGAACCCATCCGGGAGAGACATGCTTGATTCGATTTTGTCCGTGTTATGTATCAGGCGAAAATAGGGTGTGCGGACAGCAAAATCCGCAACCGGGAACAATCCCAAGTAATCCTGGTGAACAAGCGCAAACTCCGGCTCCTGGTTTAGATTTGGCAATCGGTCTCGTTCATGCGACCAGTACAACATCAACCTGTTTTCGTGCCAGGCTTCGAGTTGGGTCACGACACTATTTTCAACCTTGAACGAGGTATGCCAGTCATCCAGCCAGGATAAGGTTTTCCAGAGCGCATTGGGCAAAACCTGACAGGGATTTTCGCAATAAGTAGCAATTAGGGCTTCACGGAAGTTCATGATTATTTACTGGCGTAAGCGATACAGGATTTCTCCGGCCTTGGGGACATACAAAATGCCCTCGTCCTCGCGGTTTTTCCAGTCGTCGAGGTTGATGCTGGCCGGGTCGAGGTAGCCCAGGTTGAGCCGGGCGCAGTCTGCAGGCGGGATTTTGCTGGCGAGCGCGACCTTGACATTCGGTTTTTCGAGGCCATTTTCCCACACCCCGGAGCCGCGCACATGCGTCGAATGCGCCAACACGCCGAGCGGGATATGTTTGAAGCGTTCCCAATCCTGCAAAAAGTAGGGCAGGATGTGATAACCGATTTCGTAGATGTACTTGCCATGCACATGGCTGACCACATCGAGGTGCGGGGCATAGATGATGACCTCGCCGCCGATGGCGACCGCTGGTTCGAGTTTGTACATCGCTTTGGCGCCCGTCCAGAGTTCATCGTACATCGTCGGGGCGCAGGAAAGCACGCGCTGATAGGGTTTCTCGCACCAGCGGATGTGACGCTGGGCCGATAAATCCGCGGCGGCGCTCCAGGCGGAGATGTGGTCGTCGATAAAGAGACCCGAAAGATCATGACCTTCGACGACAAGGGCAATCAGCGTAATCGGCGTGGTCAGTTGTTCGGCGGCGGCGTGAATCATGGCGCGGACGGGGGTGTCCTTGATGCCAATCGTCCCGACCACGCCAGCCAGCGCGCCGAGCCAGTGGGTGGCGTTAATCATGTCCGGGCCGGAGATGCCGGGGAACAGGTACTTGGCTCCGCCGGAGAATCCGACCACTTCGTGCGGGAAGGTCGGGCCGAGGATGAGGAGATGGTCATAGTCCAGAACGGCGCGATTGAGGCGCACATCCACCCGCGAGGGCAGGGACGAATGCCAGCGCTCGCCGGCGATTTGGCGGATTTGGTCGTCTTCGATTGCGCCGAGGCTGACGAGGGCGGTTGGGTCGTCCCAGGCGTGGTTGAGCAGGCCGATGGTTGCGTATTGCGTATTCCGTTCCCTGGCAGTGATGCCAACCAGTTGGTTGAGACTGTCGTCACTGAGGGCCGGGTGAGTGCCGAGGGCGACCATGAAGTCGAGTTGTTTGGTATCGCGCAAAATCTCGACCAGGGCGCGGAACAGGAATGGCAGCGGCAGCGAGCGGGTGTGGTCGGGAATCAAGACGAGGACGCGCTGGTTGGTGAATTGATGCTCTAATGCTTGCGTCAGCGTATTCCGTATTTCGTATTCTGTCAGAAGTTGGCCGGGCGGGGCGATTTGCTCAGAGATAAGCATGGCTATTTTCCCTGTAGCGTGTTCCGTCTGGCAAATTTGCCTACGCAACACGCACTACGTAACACGGTTATACACCCGAAAACGCCGAAAAACCGCCATCCACCGGCACGACAATCCCGGTGACAAAGGCCGAGGCGGGCGAGACCAGCCACATCAGCGTGCCGAGCAAATCGTCGGTTTCGCCGAAGCGGGCCATGGGGGTATGCGAGATGATTTGTTGTCCGCGTGCGGTCAGGGAGCCGTCTTCGTTCATCAACAAGGCGCGGTTCTGGTCGCCGACGAAGAAGCCGGGGGCGATGGCGTTGACGCGGATATTCGGGCTGTATTCCTGTGCTATGTGAACCGCCAGCCATTGGGTGAAGTTGCTCACCCCGGCCTTGGCCGCCGAATAAGCGGGGATGCGCGTCAGCGGGCGGAAGGCGTTCATCGAGGAGATGTTGATGATGATCCCGCTTTTGTGTTCAGCCATCATTTTGCCAAAAACCTGGCTAGGTAAAATCGTACCCATCAGGTTCAAGTCAAAAACCCAGCGCAGGGCCTCGGCGGGCAGGTCAAAGAAGGATTGCTCCGAATCGGTCGTGGCCTGCGGTTTGTTGCCGCCCGCGCCGTTGATGAGTATATCGACGCGCCCGAAAGTATCCATCACTTTTTGGGCCGCGGCTTCGACGCTGGCTTTATCGAGCACATTGCAGGCCAGGCCAATCGACCCGTTGCCCAGGTCGGCAGCCAGGCTTTCCGCGGGATCCAGACGCAAATCCAGCACGGCGACTTTCGCGCCTGCCGCCGCCAGTTCCCGGCACATCGCCGCGCACAACACGCCTGCCCCGCCGGTGACGACGGCAACTTTCCCGGTAATTTCAAAATTTGACATTGTTTCCTCCACGTATTGCGTATTGCGTGTTGCGTGTTGCGTTTTGCAACCATACGCGCTACGCAACACGCAATACGAATCTACTTCAACAAATCTAAATGTTTGCCAAAATGCTTCTGCAACCCGGCCTGGTACACCTCGGCGTGCTTGACCAGCGCCGACTTGATTTCCGCGCCAAACTCC
>Ga0209835_1000668_pt1 | contig 21398 bp, 15 predicted proteins | sample LakKivwa52mmetaG_FD_184138 | JGI IMG/M metagenome (GOLD analysis project Ga0209835, IMG submission 184138) | Anoxic lake water microbial communities from Lake Kivu, Rwanda to study Microbial Dark Matter (Phase II) - Lake Kivu water 52m metaG... | ecosystem: Environmental > Aquatic > Freshwater >...
ATAGTATCTCAAAACCCTGTGCGAATTGGACTTCAGCATCGCTTTTCATTCTCAGCAGCGAAAATCCTTTTCAAACGAGTTCAGAATACCCCGAATGGCTCATCAGGCTCATCAGAGCAGTAGCTTATTGGCAATAATCCCTAGTCTTGCCCAATAGCAATACGGTAGCAATACGGTAGCAATACGGTTAATGACCGTATTGCTACCGTATTGCCTATGGAGATGAAGAGAAAAAGCCCCAAAAGTGTAATCAAAGTTTACAAAGCGAGCTTATACTATCGATGCCAATGCAACGGGAGCTAGTAAAAGCGCTCAATTTGTGGTCAATGAATGTAGTTCAGTGATGTATAATTCTGTCCCAAAGCAAGATAGGCATGCGTTAATATATGTAAATCGTGTTTACATGTATAGGATCAGAATATGGTCTATAGTGGACAAATAGGATTATAAACTGGAACGATGCTCTGCTAGGACTCTGCGAACTTGGCGAATCAATTCATCAGGTAGAATGGGTTTGTGCAGGAGTTTGTCGATATTGAGATTATTTGCTTCCGAGTGGATTCTCATGTCCGAGAAACCGGTATAGAGGATTATGGGAATGTCTTTTTGGGCACGGATGAGAGCAGAGAGCTTAAGTCCATCCATGCCGGGCATAGTTACATCGGCTATAATCAGATCAAAGTTATCATAATGCTTGGCAAAATAGCGCAGGGCAGCATGACTATCGCTATAGCATTTGACTTCATAGCCTGCATCGCGCAGGGCTTCACCAAAAAGCTCAGTTAGTGCTTGCTCATCATCTACAAAGAGGATACGGGCAGGCTTGAAATCATATTCGAGCTCTTGAGGAGTTTCGCTTTGGCTTTCTTCGTATTCTGTCACGGGTAAGTAGATACTAAAGCAGGATCCAACTCCAGGGCTGCTTTCGACATTGACAAACCCCTTGTAGCTACTTACGATGCCATGCACGATGGAAAGCCCCAAGCCACTCCCTTCACCGGCGGGTTTGGTACTAAAATAGGGATCAAAGATTCTTTCGATATGCTCAGTGTTGATACCGCATCCGGTATCTTTGAAGGACAGGCAAAGATAATCTACGCTGAGTTTGATATCTGGATTCATGCCAATTAATTCAAATCCGGGCACTTCTCTGAGCTCGATGCTAAAGATTCCGCCGGCTGGGTGCATGGCATAAAAGGCATTGGAACTCAGGTTGATAAGGATTTGCTGGATTTCCGTAGGGTCTGCTTTTGTATATCTGTAAGAGCGGAGATCGGTATGAATCTTGATACCGGAAGAAACCGAGGCACGAAGCATGGGCAGTGAATCTTCGATGGTTTCTGCCAAGACTATAGGCTTGATATCCTTGTCTGTGCTTCGGGAAAAAGTGAGGATTTTACTTACCAGACTCTTGGCTCTGAGGCAGGCTTTGAGGGCTTCATCAAGATCGTTGCGGGCATTGGTATAACCATCGATTTTACCTGCGGAAATAGCAATGTAGCCGGCAATAATGGTAATAATATTGTTAAAATCGTGGGCAATCCCTCCGGCAAGAGTACCAATTGATTCCATCTTTTGTGATTGGCGCAATCTGCTTTCGAGTACTTTGAGCTCGGATAAATCCCTTGTGATGAAGATCAGCCGATATGGTTTGTGATGAGCATCATAGATCACGGCAGCACTTACCAAGGCAGGGAAAATCCTGCTCCGGCAACTCTGCAAATCTATCTCTTCGTTTTTAAAAGTAGCTTCGATGGGCAAGCCAGCTATCATTTGCTGTACACGCTGTTTTTCCCCATCGGTAACAAGGTCCAAGACCGAAGCTGGCAGTATATTGACATTGGATTCGAGAGGAACTTCAAAGAGCTTTGTCGTCTCATCATTAACGGCGAGGATGCCTCCCTGCAGGTCTGTGACGATGATGGCTTCGGGGGAGGTATTGAGAATTTGTCTGGTCTGTTCTTCGATTTCACGGAGCTTGGTCTCGGTCTTGATACGTTCTTCGATTTCATTTATCAAAACCTGTTTTTGAGCAAAGAAGCGCTCGATCATCGCAGCTACATCCGCAAACTCGTTGCGATATTTATTTAGGGATTGGATCATGCCGGTATCGCCATCGCGGAGGCTTTGAGAGATCAATTTGAGGGGATGAGTGATCCAATGTTGGAGCAGCGCATATTGTAGAATGAGAAAGATGAGCAGAAAACCGGCGGTGCCAAAGAGGATTTGCTTGCCAAAGGTCTGTAGCTGTTGTAAAAAAGAATTGGTATTGTAAAAGATTAGCCAGGAAATGGGCTTTCCCTTCCAATCGAGTATAGGTCTGAGGATGCGGATATTATATTGGGTAGAGCTCAGTTCTTCGGGTGTGGGCTCCAGATTGCGAATTTTGATCATATAGTTTAAAGATTTTGCCATATCGCCCAGATATTTTTGATCCCAGGTGTGGCTCACAAAGAGGTATCCGCTGGGGGCTTGCAAGCGTAGCGTATCACCCTGGGGATGGATGCTGGCTCCAACCGTGGCAAGCATCCGGTTGTGAAATTTGGCGGTAAAAAACATGACTTTGCGGGTGTTTAGGCTATCTATGATCTCTGGCTCAAAGCGAAAATCCGAGGCAACATAGAGGTTTGTATCACTTGCAGCATAAACCAAATTCCGCCTGGCATCATAGACTTGCACCAAAGAATAGCCAAAGGTGGGAATCAGGCTATTGAGGTTTTTCTCTGCCCACTTGGGATTTGGTGCATGGATAAAATCGATAATCTCATTTGACAGGGAATAATCTTCCACCACTTTTTTTTGGGCAGATCGCTTGAGCTCAAAGATCGAATCTATGGTAAGCTGTCTTTGGAAGTAATCGGAATCCAGATAGGCTTTACTCTCCTTCTGGCGGATATGGTAAAAGAGATAGAAGAAGGCTGAAAATGCGATGAGAATAGTCAAAAAGAGCAGGATCAGCCGTTGCTTGATGCTCATGATCTGTGAAGCTGAGCGAGGCTAATTGCTATTCTGCTCTTGAATGTATTGATTCATACGTTCGATTGCGCTGTTGATCACTTCGACCTTCATGATGATGATCATCTCACGCTCTTTCTTTTCTTTTCTGTCATAGCCGGTTAGATAGCGGATCCCAAAAACCCACCAGGGGAGGTCTTTCAAAATCGGGATACCGCTACGAATTACCACATCATCGCTATCAAAGAGTCCACCAATTACGGTTTCTTCACCATCAAAGAGGATGACTTCGGTGGTGGATTTGCTCTTGTTGATGATCGTGGACACTGCTCCGGGAGCTGCTGCCGATCTTTCCACTTCAGCTTTGAGATGGATCATGGGCTTGTTTTCTGCCATAATAATAGTAGGCACCACATCCATAATCACACCGGTAGCAAAGAATTTATCGGTAGTATTGCCGGCTTCGTCTGTACTCTTGATAGAGATATCCTGACCCACCTGGATAAATCCTCTCTTACCGGAGGAGACGATAATATTCGGTTGGGCAATGATATAGCCCTTTTGATCAGATTCGATGGTGCGGATCAGGGCGTTGATTTCGATCGGGTTTCCGCCAAAGGTAGTAGTTCTGTTCAATGTGGCATTAAAGATGTCTCCGGGTATCTGTGTAGCGCCGGTAAGCCCGATATTGGCAAGAACCGATCCGTTTGATATGGTAGTCCAATCTATACCCAAGGCTTGTAGATATGCTCGGTCAGCGAGCATGATGATCGCTTTGATGCGAACCTGCTTGCTGTTCACATTAACGGTGGGAGCTTCTTCTTTGATGACCTTTTGTGGTACCGAGGGATCGGCAACTGCTACATATCCTGCTTGATCGACAAGCATGAGATTGTTTTTGAGCACGATGAGTTCCAAGGCTTTACGCCAAGTGAGGAAGTTTATCGGCACTCCAATACTGGCATTGTAGCTACTCAGATTGATCAGCTTCTTTTTATCATACTTCCAAGAAAAGGTTTCGAGAACCTGGATGGCATCGTTAATATGCGTAGTCTCGGAAAGGCTTACCAATTCCGAATCGGTTTTGACCTGCTCGGAGGCAGAAAGAGCTGCTGGCACCAGCAAAGCACCCACCAGGATCATTAGCAGTATTGGCAAAAGGATTTTCTTCATCAGTTTGTCCTTCTTATGAATAGTGTTTTGTCTTCCGGAACGCCGTAGGTATCTACTCTGAATACGGCTTTTCCTTCATTGAGATTTATGGCATTTAGATATCCAAAGGCAACCCGGTCACCGATCGAGAGGATACGGATTATGCCTTGCGAATCACGCAGAAATACCCGATTATCAGTCAATCCGATCAGCACTACTTTGTCCAGATCGATAAATCTGGAGTCTTCGCTCACACTTCTGGCATTCTCAAAAATCCTAGATTTGAAGAGCATATAGTTTGCCTGGATGCCATTGATAGCCTTTGCGGTAATGGATGAGGGGTCTGATCCACCGGCTTTGTAATGCGTTCGAAAAACCATGGAAAATGAGACAGAATCGCTGAAGGCAATATTGTCATTGCCGATGGAGAGCTCTTCAACGGTAATCAAAGAGCGCTGATGTTCGATGTTGTTTACCAGCTCCACCAGACTGGCAAAATGCGATTTACCACTGATGACATATTCATTCCACTGCACGTTTTTTTGGGGCTTGCCGGATATGGCAAAATCAAAGTTTATATCCCTACCCATCCAGGTAAGGACGTCCAATAGATAGTTAAAAGTAATGGTGGGGCTGTCTTCATTGAGGATCAATTTGCTCTGCTGAGCTATCATTTCTTGCTGAATGGCATATTGTCTTTTCAGCGAGTCGATATTACTGATCTGATCATCCAAGACGATTATCTCTCCGCTAAAGCGGGCGTTTTGCTTTTTGTAATGCTTACTCTGCTTGGTGAGATGCCTCGTGTAGAGGAGAGTGCTAATCACGATGACCATAAGCAGTGAAGATAGTACCACGGTATTTCTGCGGGTATTGGTCATCTTTGCTTCCTCTCGGTTTGGCGCAGATCATCATTGACTATGGAAATCAGTCTATGTGATGCAAAAGACTTCTTGAGGGTTTGATAATGCTCTTTGTATCTGCTGTTTCCGGAGGCGAATTCAACTCTCGCCGCAAGAACCAAAGCATAGGGATAAAAGTCGTTTTGCGCTTTGATCAAAGGATCAAGGTATTGCATGGCATAGATGTATTCCTTGTCCAAGTAATACCTATGTGCCAAGTGCCATCTTACATAGGGTTGCAGGGCAGATTGGCTATACTTTTGGACAAACTTGATGCCCAGATCGCGATAGTGCCAGGTGCTACCCTTTTTTGTAGCAGCGATAAATTGCTGGTATTCGTTTGCTTCACCTTTGTCTGCTTTGTTTACCAACTCCTCGGATGGATAGATCATCATCCCTTCCGGAATAGCTCCCAAATGAGCGTACAGCGGTGGAGCGGGTGCTTTTTCAGGTGCTTTTTCGCTCTCCTGTGTTTTCTTTGGGACTTTGGCTACGGAGATTTCTTCTTTGGGCGGCTGCGTACTTTTGCTTTGCGCAACCGGCTCTGTCTTTGGCGGTAGAGGGGTCTTGCCTTCTTTGAAATCGTCCAATTTGGTAAGATCGGCTTCCAAAGTAGATATCCAATCGATAGTAGGCAGATCGCAAAACATTTCAAACTGCCATACGGTCTTGTTGCGGATATCGCCATGCACTACTTTGATGATTCTGGTATTGGGAAACAAGCGTGAAATGCCTACGATGTTTCTCCTTTCGGTAGTAGTACCCCCAATGTATAGCCCTTCTTTTTCCAGCCGGATATTGGTGAGCCAGGTAATGGGGCGATTGGCTATATCGTTTATCAAGATTCTTAGTACTTCTGTCCACGGATTTTTGTTTTCCAGCAAAGACCTCATGACTTGCATGTTGCTTTGATGCGCATCGAGATCGCTACGGATTTTTTTGATCTCGGAGGCAGCGCTCTTTTTGGCATTGACCTCTTTCTCCAAGCGTTTGAATTGGCTTTTTACGGTTTTCAATTCCGCCTGCTCGGTAAGGGTACCGATTGTTGCGTACATGGTCGTTCCAAAGATCATGATCAAGATCAAAAACCCGTGCCACGCGATTTTGAAGACCTTTTGACCCTCTATCACCTTGGAGGGCAGGAAATTTGTCTTGGTAAAAACCTTATTATCTGTCTGCAAAGCTTTTAATGCCAAGGCTATAGGCAGGGCAAACTGAACCAAATAGCGCTGATCGAAGGTCTCTTCCAAAGAGGAATTGATTATCAGGCTATTGTATTGGAGAAATTTGACTTTGGAGTGTGTAAACTGGATGAGCAGATACTCCAAGGTATCCGATGTGGCATAATCACCACAGATAACGATGGAATCGGGGTCTCCGACCTGGGCATTGTCCAATGCCAAAGATAGCTTTGAATATATTACTTCCGGATCGGGAGAGTGCTGGCTAATCTGCAAAGGATAGGTCGCCGTCCACTTATCGTCAATGAAAAGAAAGGCTTTGCGATACTCCTGTCCCAAGAAAACCAGCAAGGTCTTACCGCTGTCTTCAGAGAGGGATTGGCGAAAATAATCGGTGAGGGCGATGTCATTGGAATCTGCCAATTGATAGAAAAAGGGTGCTTTTGTCCGGCGCTGGCAATCTTGCAGCATCTCCAAAAGCCTATTCGTTCCACTGTGTAGCCAAACCTCATTTTGATCATTGCGCGATACTTGCGACCATTGCCATTCTCCGGATTTGAACTCATGCTTGGGGATGATGTTCTTGATCACTTTGCGGATTTGTGCGGGTTTGGAGGGAACGTCTTCCAAAACCTGCAAATTGTCATCCGAGACATTGAGAGCTATAACCGTTTTGGTAAAGTCAAAGCCGCTAATCAACCCGTCAAAGGGTTGCAATTTGAATGCCGTTACTGATTCCGATTCAAAGTCATCGATGTTTATTTCTTCGCTGGTTGAAGTGCTTTCCCAAGAGTTTTCTTCGACCGTCAGGACAGGATCGACAAGGTCATGATACAGAGGTTTTTCCAGCTCGATGCGTTCAATGGATTGCAGATATATCTGGCGACCATCCCTTATCAGATGCGCCACCTTGATGCTGAGTCCGTCCTCTTGTAAACCTATTGCCTGCTTGGGCTTTTTCTTCATCTCGACAAATAAACCTATGGCATGGAGAGCAGTTGGATTATCCTGCGTTTGTTATTTGCATAGTTAAGGGCGGTTTTATTTGTGATAACCCCACGTTTGTAAAGCTCTAAAAGGTCTTGCTCCAAAGTAACCATTCCCAATTTTCTGCCCTCGACCATCATCTGATAGATTTCGCCGATGTTTTTGTTGCGGATGGCTGCCTGAACCGAGGAATCCACGGAAAGAATCTCCTTGGCAAGAACCAGCTTTCCATCCACAGTCGGTACCAGTTTTTGCGAGATAATTACACTCAAAACGTCTGCCAAACGGTTGCGGATACGCTCTTGCTCTTCCGGTGGAAACTCGGCAATGATCCGATGAATGCTATCGATCGCCGAACTGGTATGCAAAGTAGAAAAAGCCTTGTGTCCACTATCGGTGATTTCCAAAACGGTGGCGATGGTCCGCGAATCCCGCATTTCCCCTACTACGATAATATCCGGGTCTTGACGCAAGGCTTCCACAGCACCACGCTCAAAAGATAATACGTCAACGCCCACCTCACGATGCCTCACTAGGCACTGTTTGGATTCGTGGACGTATTCGATGGGATGGGCAATGATTACGATATGGGCGTTGTTATCCCTGTTGTTCATATCGATGATGGCATCCAGAGTAGTACTTTTACCAGCGCCGGTAATACCGGTAATCAAGACTAAGCCTACCTTTTCATAGTGCAAGTTCATCCTCTCGGCGATGATTTTGGGGATGCCGAGCTGTTCAATGGAATAGACTTTTTCATTGATGCGCCGGAAATTGGCACAAAGAAAATTGCGGTCAAAATACACCGAGCCTCTAAATCTGGCACGGTAATCATTTTCGGATAAATCCAAAGAGAAATCCAGACTCCGGTTTTCGTATAGCTTTCTCTTTTGGATGGGGCTCAGCCAGCAAAGGATAATTGCCGCCGTTTCCACATATTCAAATTCACCAAACTCTTTGATCGGTTTCTTGACGCCGTAAGTCCTGTTCCAGACATACTTACTGCAACCGGGACCTCCGAAATCTATATCGGATACCACAAAATCTCTCATCCGCAGGAGCCAAGTGCGAAGCATGATTTGTGGCTCGATCCCCGCATCTTCGTTTTCATTTAACCAGCGGTCTATGGCTTGGCACTGTTCCACGCCGGTAAAATTGTGCGGAATCGCATTCATTAAGTCTTTGGTAAAGCTAAGAGGCATGGCAAATCCTTATCAATAAATCTCCTGTTCACCACAAAAATGACACAGTAAGATTTGTAAAGGGAAATTTAATTTTGAATGGTATCTGTATTGAAACCACTAAACAATCCAATCTTGTAAATCGCTCGCTTCCACTTCATGTAAACACACTGAATGAGGTTTATCATATACCTTTTGGTAAGTGTTTCCTCGTGAGAGCGGAAGTATTCTACCAATTGCGCACGTTGGAAATGACGCACCTGTGTTTCCGTCTGAGCAGTCAATTCGGTAAAGATTTGATTTGCCGAAAAGAAGGTTTCCTCTCCCCAGATATCACCTGGCTTCAGGAAATCTACGGTTGTGTTATTGTGAGAAACGGCAATTTTCCCGGATTCCACCCAGATCATTGAGCCCACTTCATCCTTGAGGGGAATGGTTTCATCTGGAGCATATTGGATGACCTTGCCCAGCATCTTGAAATCCTTCTGTTGCTCGGCGGAAAATCCCCTGAGAAGCAGCAGTTCAATCAGTTCACTGGAAATCTCCAAGGGAGCCAAGGATAGCGTGCTCACTTCACCAAGATCGGCAGCATGCTTCAATCCGTTTTCTACTACCTTGATCAGCTCTTCCGCTTGTATCGGCTTGGTCAGATAGTGATATGCTCCATTGCGGATTGCTTTGATTGCTACATCAATACTTGAGTATCCAGTTGTGATGATTACCACTGCCAAGGGTTGTATTTCCTTGAGCTTGATCAAGAGTTCCAAACCGTTCATTCTGGGCATATAAACATCGACGATATAGAGCTCAAACTGGTCGTATTGAATCTTGTCGAGTGCATCGACGCCATCTACAGCCACGGTAACAGAATAGCCCATCTGTTTGAGAAATTCACTAATTATTTCCCGAATGTTTTGTTCGTCGTCAACAACCATAATTTTGCGGGTCATCTTTACTCCCCTTTTTTACTATCGATTAGCGGGCTTTTTTTGAGGCTGTCAAGTCTCAAAAGTATCTGACTGATTCTATTCATTGCTTCAGTTATTTCGTTTCCTGTGCGCTGCAGACCCTCGTTTTGCAGCTCGATACCATACTTTGTGATCCTTCCCAAAGACAATGAAATCACACAGAGCGGAGTATTGAGATCATGATCGAGCTTGGCGATATCATTTAGAGCCGGCTTTAAGTTTTCCCACTCATTAAGCCGCTGAACAAGAGATGAAACCTGCTGTTCTAGCTCAAATCGCTTTGCCGTAAGCTCTGATGTTTCCTTTCTCATATTGACAAACAATCCGAGTTGATCTCCCAGATAAGAGGCGATAAGCGCTACTCCGCAAAAGAGACCGGTATAGGAAAGGATGTATATGGTAGAACCGGACATATCCAAATAGGAATAGGTATTGGTTGCCAGCACGTTTTGGCGATAAAGCACGATCAGGGTCAAAAGTGAAAGGCTACCCACCAAGCCTGCCATCACACCTCCAGTTTTGGGAACGGTGAGCGATGCGGTGATGATAGAAACAAGATAAACCCACACAAATGACGAGCCCAAACCTCCGGTTAAATGCACCAAGATAGTGGCAAAGACCAGGTCCAACACGATCTGGAAAATCACCGTCCATACCCGTAGGAGCGAAGATTGCAGGTGAAAAAGCAGGTTCAACCCGATAATACCCACAAAAGCACCAAAGAAGAGGATATTTTGATAGCCTCGTTCATAAAAGTTTATATGCAAGATCCCGATCGAAAACATGACGATGGTCATAAACCACCGTACCAATGCCCACCAGCGGAGGAGCTTCCTGGTTTCAAGTTCCATAATACCTTCTTTGTTGTTTTTCCATTGCAACTTTTATGCTATTCATAATGATCAATCCTCTGATGCTGCGAAAATTACTTCCGCGATACTGGTGATACCGGAACGAATTCTTTCGACCCCGCTAGCTCGCATGGACAGCATACCCTTGGATTCCGCGATACTACGGATTCTTTCTTCATTGATATCTGTTTTGGATTGGACGATTTCCGTCCTGATTTCCGGATAAAAATACAGGGCTTCGGCAATATTGACACGTCCCTTGTAGCCATTGTTGCACTTGGGACAACCCACCGGCTCAAAGATAATCCCCTGATCAATATCCTCTTGAGTAAAGCCCAGATCTTTGGCTGCTTCATACTGGTCGGGTCCAATTGGGCGTTTACAATTGTTGCACAGCTTTCTTACCAAGCGCTGAGCGATAATGATATTGATGGAATATGCCAAAAGGAAGGGCTCAATACCCATTTTATAAAGACGCGCTACGGCACTCGGAGCATCATTTGTATGTAGCGTTGAAAAGGTCAAGTGCCCAGTATTGGCAAGCTTAACTGCTATGTCCGCAGTTATCTTGTCTCTTATCTCACCCACCATAACCACATCCGGGTCATGACGCAAGATTGCTCTGATCGCCTGATCAAAATCCATCTTATCACCAATCTTGAGCTGCCTCGCTCCGTGAATCACATACTCGACAGGGTTTTCGCAGGTCAAAACGTTTACCCCAGGATTGATCACCTGATATAGCGCAGCCATCAACGTAGTACTTTTACCGTTTCCTGTGGGACCAGTCACGATCACGATACCCTTTGAGGTATTGATGGATTTGAGAAATTCTGCTTGCGCTTGCTCTTGGAAGCCCAGTTTACGGAAATCCGTCACTACTTTACGATCATCAATTACGCGGATCACGATACTTTCAAAACGCCGCTCAAACTCTTGTGAAACAATCGGAATGATGGATATACGAAAACGGATCAAATGCCCATCAATAGACCTCTGTGCAAATCCGTCCTGAGCTGTGTCCCGTTCAAATCTATCTACCCCGATACTCCGGTCTTTGACCACTGCGGAAAATGCTTCGGGAGGTGTGCTTTCCTGCCGGTGCCATAGCTGGAGCTTGCCATCCACCCTAAAGAAAATATCCAAAGTAGTCTTGCCTCCGGGAATGATATGAATATCGCTGGCATCCCTACGTACGGCTTCGATCAAGGCACCTTCATATAGGCTCACCAAGAGGCTTTTATTGATCTCTTCATCGAGGGCTTGTTCATTTAGCCCGGCACCATCTTTGGTGTTTTCTTCTACCACCACCTGACCGGCTTCTTCCAAGAGCTCCAAAAACTCGTTTTTCTGTGGCGCAAGCTCGGCTATCAGGTCTTCTATGGTACGCTGCGAACACCAGTAAATCTCATATTTTTTATACGGTGTCTGCAAGGGTATCTCTTGGATCAATTTGTCTGTAGTGTCGCGGGCAAGGATAGTGAGAATCTCTCTGCCGGTTCCCATCAGCTTGAAGGGAAAGATTTTGTTTGTGAAGAGCTTGCCCTTGAGGGCTTCGGGAATCTTCTTTAGCAAATCCTTGCATGCCTGGATATCGGGAATGCTAAGCGCTTCAACGTCCACTTCTTTGGTAGGGAAAGCATAGAGTTTTGCCATTGCCTCATAGGCTACATCGGGATGAATCTTGAAATCCGCAATCAAGATACTGGCAAGTGTGCTGGGAGCATTGTCTCCACTATCGGCAAGTTTCTTGGAGGCAGAAATGACTACTTCCGGGTCTATATAACCCTTGTCTATCAGATAGTTTCCAAATTTGGTAAGGCTTGCCATATCTCTTCCTTAGGCTGTAGGTGGTGAGATTGTGGCAATCTCTGCCGATACCACTGTCAAGTGGGTGATAATAATGGCAATAAAGAGACCGACGATGGTCTGAATATACTCGATCAAAGAATTCATTTTATAGGTAGTCTCGGCTTCATAATATGTGGCTATTTGTTGTGCCGCCTGAAGGATATTACCGGTTTCCTGTCCGGTGCGCAGCCTGGTCAATGCCGTTCTGGTAAAAACACCTGCGGCATCCATCGCTTCCACAAAGGATTCACCTTCTTTGAGCATTTTGGGGATAGTGATGGTTTTGATCTTTTGCTCCATCCATGCATTGCGGCAAGCCTCCGAAGAGGTACGGATGGTTTCGATGTTGTCTCCAGCACCGGAATAGATCGTGGCAAAAACACGGAAGTAGATTTCAATGCTGGATTTGTGAATAAGATGACCCACAATCGGCAATTTGACGATATGCTTGTCTCTCCAAATACGTCCACTGGTGGTGCGAAACCATTGAACAACCACACCAATGGGAATCACATGCGCCAAGAGTAGGATCCACCAGGTTCCCTAGAGCCAATCACTCAGCTCCAGCGTTGCCTTGGTCATCGGAGGCAAGGGGATATTGTAGCTCAGAAACAGCTCGGCAGTGGATGGGAAAATCTTGACTACGTAATAGATTACCGCTCCCACCGTAGCGACCACCGCAAACATCGGAGAGATCAAAGCTTTTTTTACATTTTTGCTGATCTCCAAATCCCGCTCGATAAACTTTGCAGTAGCTTCAAATACCTCTGCCATATTACCGCTTCGGGTTGCCAAACCCAGCATGAAAGCAGGAAATTTGCCAAACACATTGGTATAACGCATAAAGACTTCTCGTCCCTCGGCACCGGCTTTGAGCTGATTCTCTATCTGCGTCAAAGCATCTTTCATCCCGCGATTGGTCTGCTCCTCGGCAAGCATATTCAATATCTTGCCAAAGCTCATTTTGTCCTTGAGCATCGTAGTACTCAGCTTGATAAACATCATCACATCGTTCACTGAGGTCTTGCTGGGCAGGTCAAATAGCACGGGGTTGATGCTAAAATCATTGTAGCCCATCTTGACCAAAGCATTGGCAACCTCTTCCTTGGAAAAAGCGGATTGCCTGCCCTTGATTGGTTTTCGGTTTGGAACCTTGATCACATAGAGCCAATCACGCTTTTGCTCAAGCGATATCAGAGTAAGGTTGTAACGTTCTATTACTTTTTGAATATGTCTCTTACCTTCGCTCTTGCTGCCAACGCTAAAAGTACCTTGTACCAGCTTGCCTTGAGGGCTGCTGCCCTTGAAACGATATTCAATTAACATCTTATCTCCAATATCCCATTGTGCACCAGCTAATACATTACGAGCAGATCAGCAACCACGAATCTGCATCTATTTTCACCAATGAGCTATCTTTGAAATATACAAAAATTGGTCAAGATAATTCTTGACCAATTCGTAAAAAACTTGTATGAGCGGTTAAATGAGGTTTTTAATCCTCTTCTACAGCTACTGGTGATTCGTCGGTTACAATGTCACCGGTGGCAAGGGTAATGGTAGTAGTGGTGCCAGGCATCTCTTCGCCACGCACTTCTTTACCAACAGCCGTGATTACCACAGTAGTTCCATCGGCAGAATCAATCGTAAATGTACCGCTTTCGGATGTATAAGTGCCATCAGCAGCAAAACCGATGAATGTCGAAATCGCAGCTACATCATCTGCTGTTGCGGCTTGACCAGCTCCACCGTCGGAAACAGAGGTCTTCCACCATTGGATGATCTTAGAGGCATAGTTTTGGGCTTCACTGGCGATAGCTTTCTGGTTTGAATCGAAAGCTTGGTTCCTAAACATGGTGATACCGACGAAAATTGCTACACCGACAATAATGACGCTGAGTACGATCAGAAGAATTTGTTGAGTTTCCATGGTAGTTCTCCTTTTTTGGGGTTATTTTTTCTTTTTTTGGGTTCACACTATATCGTGTCTCACTGGACACAGTCCTATCAATACGCAATCGCCGTGCCAAAACTCGCTTTTTCCCAATATTTATTTTCAGACCTCCATCAACTGACTGTTATACTGATAGTTAAATAGGTATTCAAGCGCACCCAGATAGCTCAAGCTTCGCTATACAAGCCGATACGCCGTAGCATTTATATCACACACCCTTGATCATTAGTAGCCAAATTACAACAGCTCAATTAGGTGGGGTGCCACTCTCCGCATTGCCACTGCGTGCGCTACTCGCTACGATTATAAACAGCAGCTGCGTCGGCTCTGCCAAGAAAGGAGATTGGCAGCCCAAGCGCAAATGCATCCCATGTCTTACGTCTTGGGTTTTGCGCTACTATATAAGATTCCCCGCAATCCCCGGTACAGCAAGTTAGGAATAGATTTTGCAATCGATAAATATGTGAAATAGTTCTTGACTTATTTTGAGGATTATTTTTTCTACTCAAGATATAGATTCCGGCTGGAAACGCTACGCCAAATGCACGGGCATGGCAGCGTCGGTATTGGTTGTGTGACACGTGTATAAGACACAAAAAGATGGAGTTGCTTTATGAGTTTTCTCGAAATGGTATTGGCGATGTTTGCAGTGGTTTTTTTCCACTACAGCCCTGGTAACATATCGTAGTATTTGGGATCAGGCAGATCGCTATGAAAATGCCAATAAAGTTCTGCAAGCAACCTATCTTGCCCATGGTTTATTGGATGAGATAGAAGCCAAACTCTTTTCCAAGCAAGTCGCCTTCAAAAATGTAGTTACCACCTTCACAGGTTCTCAAACCATTGATATGCCATACGTTGGCTCTACCTTTATTTGCACCTACGCCTTTGCCTATACCGATTCCATGGGAGTTGCTTAGGTAGACCAAACTTATGATGCAAACCCCACCTTCTTTCGCGTCACGGTGAATATCACCGGTCCCGGCTTACTCAATACCTACTCTCAAAACAAGCTCTTTGTCAAGACGGATTTGTATAACTAGTTATGGGAGTATTGATTGATGCCCTCGGCGCTCTGATCGTAGGCGCTATCCTGATGATGATCACTTTCCAGTTTCAGATCCAAGACACTGCCCATCGCATGATCCATTCTGTGGATTTGCTCGATAGTGGACAGGAGGCGATGGACGAACTGGGCAAGATTATCTCCATGGCAGGAATAGGTGTCGATCCGGATAGCGTGGTGGTTACCGCCACAGATTCTACCTTTGCCTTTCGTACGCGGTGGAACTATGGCACTGGGCTGTTGATGGTCACTTCCAATGTACTGCAAATATCCTTGGGCGATTCTACTGCCGTGGGCAGACCCATCGTGATCACCCAGGGCGGAGCTACATTTAACACTTTGGCAAGAATCCTGTGGATAGAAGAGCTCGCCTTTGAGTTTTACCGTTTGGATGACTCTATGGTATCCTTTCCCACCACTGCCACATCCAGAGGTGATATCCGCTTTCTGGATATGATGATGACTTTACGGAAACCACCCCCACGCTTGGGTGCCCAGCCTCTACGCACGAGAATTGCATCGAGACTGTATTTGATGAATAGCTATTTACAGGGAGGATAGAATGGGACGCACCATGCTCATCATCGTTATCCTGATGTCCACCGTTTATACGGGTATCGTGATTAGTTTGAATAGGGGAATGTTTGATCTACCGGATGTTTTGGTAGATACCATCCTCCGCAAACAGGCGGAAAGCGTGAGTGATTACATCCTCCGCAAAGCCGTACGCAATGCAAATGCTATGGTTATTCCTTCCGGATATACTACCACTTTCAACCGCAAACATACCTTTACCAATTATACCCTTGGAAACTGCATCGTCGATAGTATCCGCTATAGTTTCCTCTATAGCAATCAAAACTTCATCGTGAGAACCTACCTCCGCGCCACGATGCAAGGCAGGACCATCTCCCACACTGCTGAAATGGGCTATAACTATCCTCAGGAATCCTTGGGCACAAAACCCAATGTAGTATATCTGGAAATGGAAAAGTTCCTGCTCTTCCCATGGCTCTATGCACCCAATACCTACCTGCCGGATACATCCGGGAACAACTATACTGCCACCGTTTACAACATATTGATCAGTGCCACGGTACCCTATGGAGGTGCCTATAGCCGCATGTGTGCCCAATTTGACGGAGTAAACAATTACATGACCGTAGGTGTGGATGGCAGCATTGGTCCCGCAACTCTCCTAAATACAGCCAATACTTTTACCTTGGTATGCTTTGCCAAGATTTGCCGTAATGGGAGGTTTCTATATGCCGGAAACCAGGGTACCCTGATCTGGATTCCCAGTAACCCCTTTGATACCAATACTGCCTCGGGAGGTCACCCCGGAAAAAATCTCAGGGTAAAACCCTCGGCGGCTATCTGGTTCAACCGTTCCGATAGCACCGTGCGTTTTACCGTCACCCAAAACAACTCTCCCACTTTTACAACCATTGAAGCCAGCGTGCCCTACACCCGCTTTGCAGTTATCTATACACTCGGCTTTTTTAATTTGTGGCATTACGAATATGCATGGAACTCATTTGCCCTCACCTTCAGCAATGGAGTTCTAAGAGCCTATATCAATGGACAGCTTCGCAGTACTGTCACCTCCGCGGTCACCAATCGTGCTCACCCCAGCACTTATGGCATGACCCTGGGGAGAAGAGACCTTAGGTATAACAATCCTGCATACAATGACTATAAGTATTTTTGTGGCTTGATGGATCAAGTGGGAGTTTATGACAGAGCCTTGGCAGGATCCGAAATCCTCAGCTGGCACAACGGTGTCCTAAACGCCGCGAATATCCTCTATATCAGAGATTAGAGATATCGATTAAGGACAAAGATTCCAAACCCTTTTCAGTTAATATCCAATAATTTGCTTGCCCAATAGATAGCCTCCAAAAAACTGGCACTCACCCTCTACTTGATATTTATTACAAAAATAAAAGAAGAAAGGAGCTGAACATGGCTTTTAACCTGAGAAACAGACATTTCCTTACCCTGATGGATTTTACACCACAGGAAATCAACTATTTGCTCGATCTTTCCCTCGATCTCAAAAAGGCAAAGTATGCCGGATACGAGCAGCCTCGTTTAAAGGGCAAAAACATCGCCCTCATCTTTGAAAAAGACAGCACCCGCACTCGTTGTGCCTTTGAAGTGGCAGCTTTGGACCAGGGAGCCCACGTTACCTATCTCGGACCCACTGGCTCTCAAATGGGCAAAAAAGAGTCCATTGCCGATACTGCCAGAGTTTTGGGACGTATGTATGATGGCATCGAATATCGCGGTTATGGACAAGAAATCGTAGAAGAGCTTGCCAAGTATGCCGGAGTACCCGTTTGGAACGGACTTACAGACCAAGACCACCCCACCCAGGTACTTGCAGATTTCCTCACCGCTCTCGAACACCTCAAAAAACCCCTCAACCAGATGGTCTTTGTCTATGCCGGAGACGGTAGAAACAACGTCGCCAATGCTCTCATGATCGGCGCTGCCAAGACCGGTATGGATTTTCGCATCGTGAGCCCCAAAGAACTTTTCCCCGAAAAGAAACTCCTCACCCAATGCCAAAACGTTGCCAAAGAAACCGGTGCCAAAATCACCATTACCGACAACGTTGCCAAAGGCGTCAAAGATGCAGACGTGATCTATACCGACGTTTGGGTTTCCATGGGAGAGCCGGATAGCGTATGGGAAAGCCGTATCAAATTGCTTAAACCCTATCAAGTAAACAAAGATATGATGAGCAAAACCGGAAAATCCACCACCCTCTTTATGCACTGCCTGCCCGCTTTCCACGATCTGAAAACCGTGGTGGGAAGACAAATCAACGAAAAATTTGGACTCCCGGCTATGGAAGTGACAGACGATGTATTTGAAAGCCCCCAATCTGTGGTCTTTGACGAAGCCGAAAACCGTATGCATACCATCAAAGCCGTTATGGTTGCCACCCTGGGAAGCTGAGAAATCACTTATTAGAAACCAGATACAATAAAAAGGCGGAGCATATCCGCCTTTTTTTTATTAGGGATAGTAAACAATTCCCGTTTCGGCAGGAGTCATGTAGCCCTCCCTGAGCTTAAATCTTAACAGCAAAACCAAAGGGGCTACAGGACCGGAACACCAGATTCATCTGGTCGGAGCACCACTTTCAAGTGGTTTTTAGCTAACATATTGTGCCAGATGAATCTGGCACACCCGACCGGCTGAAGCCGGTGCTCCACAGGGATGTAAAGCAGCACTCCCTTAAAGACCGTAAAACTCTCTACTTCATCAGCATCATTTTGTGCACATTCTGCACCCCACCCATGTCCAGCTTTACAAAGTAGATTCCAGAGCTTACGGGATTGCCACTATCGTCTTTACCATCCCAGCGGAAGCTCTGATGTCCCTTTGAGAGATTTCCCTGATGCAGGGTCTTTAGCATTTGTCCTTTGATGTTATACACTTTTAGCTCTGCCATACCGGAAGTGGGGGCATTGAAGGTGATGCTTGTTTCCGGGTTAAAGGGATTGGGATGATTTTTGAGCACAATGCGTGAAGGCGTAGGAAGAGATGGATCCGTATTTCCCGTGCCTGTCCTGTACATGGGGATGCTTACAATGGTTTGCTCCCCTTCGTTTACGACCACGTCTGGGATGATCTGATCTTCATAGTCCCAACGGCTGGCACGGATAGTGTAAACCCCCGCACCTGTATGAGCCGTAAAGGCTCCATCCATATCGCTAAACTCTGGCAGTTTAGAATCGATCTGGATTTTTACGCAATCGATCATTTCGCCACTATCGGGATCAAAGACCATGCCTTGCATACCACCGATATATACGGAGTTGTACTCAAAAGCACCAATATCAACTATCGGCTCCCCTCCCTGAGTACCCGCAACGATGCGTTTGTGAAAACGAAAATCAAATTCCGGTAAATCCGCTCGATTTACTCCTGCATCAATACAGGGAGATCCCGCCAAGAGACTATAGTCATTTTCCACCGCATTTGCAAAGAGCGGATCGGCAACAATGTTGTTTTCCGTATAGTAATAACCTCCAGTTGGAATGGGGAGGCTCACGCAGTTGTTTATAAAATGGGGAGCATAATCAAAACTATATCCACCATACCAAGCTGCTCCCAATACAATATTATTGCTATAAATAGTGTTGTAATCGGAGAATGACTCATGAAGGGTTGCATAATCCAAAATAGTATTGTTGTATACAAAGGGTCCAGTCCCGTTGGCATACAACACTCGATTATTAGGATTACTTACACTGTTATACATCAGATTGTTAAAAACCCTTAGCTGTCCACCGCTATTGTAAACCCCATTATAGCCGATCTCAAGGGCTGTACTATTCTGATCTTCTATCACATTGTTATGAAAGTATGTAGTGGTAGCGTTTGCCATCTGTTCGGCAAACTTTGCGCCACCAAAAAAGTAGTTTTCGGATACAAAATTGGTGCCTACACCATCCGCATTGGATATTGGACGGTGCTGCTGAGCATAATATTTATTTTTACGGGCAAAGACTGTATCTGCTACGGTACCCGACCAACACCCCCATCCATAGTTGCTATTAATACTCACATTGCCATAGCTGCTATCAGATCCTATCTCGTATCTAAGCATTGTACTTCTTGTGTCGAAATTTAAATCTTCCAATGTATTATATAGAAGAAGGAGATCGTGATTAATGCCTGCAAAAATAAAATCTGCACTTCCTGTAAAGTATGACCCCGCAATGGTAACATGTCTTTTGGGGTTATCTGGAGTGGGCTCATCCGCAGCAAAGACCAACATTATTGTACCCACATAGGGATATGGATAAATCGGCGAGTCATGGTAAAAGTTGCATTTGTAAACCACAAGGTCTGATCTCAGATTTCCAGATCCCAAGCCACAATAGTTATTGTAAAAGTTACAATGACGGATATTGAGCTTGCCATTAGCAAAATGTATCGCCCCCGCAGTCCTTGTTTCGGGCAGATAATCACAAAAGAAGGTATTGCTAAAATCGCAATACTCAAAGGTGGAAGTAGGAGCACCTGGGTAAATGTAAATCCCACCCCAGCGAAAATTTTCATGCGCTTGCAGTTTATCAAAACTGATCGGAGCCGTCTCTGAACCAATGGCATTGATTGTGCCATGCACGATAATCATCTTTGCCTGGGGTTGGTGGTTTCCGCTCCACATAAAGAAGTGAGGGTAACTTACATTAGCACCAATGCAGCGTACCTCTGTACCAGGGAGGATAGTAAGTGTAGCTCCACGCTCGATATACAAAAAGGAAGTGATGATATAGGGGTTGTTTTCAGGAGACCAAGTAGTATCAATGGCAATAGATCCCCCAACCTCTATTCCGCAGAGGCTTAAACTTGCCAATAGCAAGCATAAACAAATCATGACTCTTTTCATACGAACTCCGTAGGATGTATGGCTTTGTATTGGTCTTTGAGAGCGTCACTTTGCTTGTGCCATACACCATATCCTTTTTGCATTTACAGCTTTTTTTACCAATTTGATCTGTGTCAAGCACTATTTTTGCTTTTTATTCTATATCACTTGAATAGCGTCGGGAAGCTCCGCATGTCAAGCAGGAGTCATGTAGCCCCGTAAACTAATATCTTTATGCAAAGCCAAAGGGGCTACAGGACTCATGCGAAATCAGATAACCTTTTTCATCTGTATAACCCTACTCTTCCCGCATGAGTCCTTTGCGCCAGATAGTCTGGATGTCTATAAACACTTTGCGTTTGCGCAAATGACTCCTGCTCTGTGTAGGGGCGCTCGCCGTAGCGCCCAAGTAAAAAAGCAAAAAGTTAGGCGGTTCGGCGACCGCCTGTACGGGAGTTCCGGAACACCAGATTTATCTGGTCGGTTCTACCACTTTTAAGTGGTTTTACTATGCATGCAACAAAGCTCTGATCTATGCAGCGATGACAAATACAATGCGTAACTTATAGTGCCAGATAAATCTGGCACACCCGACCGGCTGAAGCCGGTGTTCCAGAAGTTCATATCACTCACGAGTCTATCTCATTGATACGTAAACAATAGTGGCATGGACTTCAGCATCACTGGATATGTAGAGAAAAAGATGGTTCACGCAGAAAAGCGTAGAATCTTCCGCTGAGAGCCGCAGAGTTTTTGTGCTACCGAGCATGAAAAGCGATGCTGAACTTGACGGAAAAGGTATTTTCGCTACCGAGCATGAAAAGCGATGCTGAACTTGACTGAAAAGGAATTTTCGCTACCGACAATGAAAAAACCTTAACAAAAATGGCTAACTAAAAAGTATGGTGTCCCCAAATAATCAAACAAAGGAGACACCATGAGTAACATTAGAACATGC
>Ga0209835_1000669_pt1 | contig 21385 bp, 37 predicted proteins | sample LakKivwa52mmetaG_FD_184138 | JGI IMG/M metagenome (GOLD analysis project Ga0209835, IMG submission 184138) | Anoxic lake water microbial communities from Lake Kivu, Rwanda to study Microbial Dark Matter (Phase II) - Lake Kivu water 52m metaG... | ecosystem: Environmental > Aquatic > Freshwater >...
GTGGTGGTAGGGAGAGAGAGGGGGGAGGGGGTCAATCGGTATTTTATCGATAAAGAGACTTTGACCGCTATGGGTTCGGACGTGCCTGAGACGGTAAAAGAATTGCTTGGGTTGGAAGAGATAAACATCCAGACCCAGCTTGACAAGCATTTTATGTTGATGGACAGCCCCGGACAGGTGGCCGAGTTCGTTAATCAGGTCACAGGCTTGGAGCAGGCCGAGACCCTTGCGGACAGGGTATCTGAGATGGTTAGAAGCTCCCAGAAAGCCATCAAAGACAATTCGGCGGAAGTCGAGGCTGCGGAAGTGGCTTTGGCGAGTCCTGATTTGGCACAGGACCGCCTGAACAGCATTGAGGCGATGCTTGGGTCGGCTGAAGAGATTGAGGCTGAAAAAACCGAGCTAGGCCGCCAAATAATGAGGCTGATGACCATCTTTAAGGATATTGATTCTGTTTTGTACCAGATGGAAATGGGAGAGGAAATGAGTGGCTTTCTGCCTACGGTGGAGAGGGCTAAAGAACTGGTGGCTTTATATGATGCTAAGAGTTTAGATTGCAGGGATTTAGCAGAGAAACAGCGTCGGCTTATTCTGCTTATCGGGGTGAGAAAAGTAGTGGAAACGAATATAGAAATCAATAAAAAGATGTTGAAGTTGAAACCTGTTGTAGATACAGCCTCAGGATTAGCGGACATGTATGATGCTAAGTTGAGGGAATTCGGGGATTTGGATGATAAAATCTCCCGACTGAACAGGGCGGTTGAGGTTGAACGTGTAGTAGATGAAGATCTGGCTACTGCATGTTCCTTTAGTGCAAGGGCGGAGCTTGCTAGGGATGCGTTTATCAAAGACCTGGATACGTGTCCAGCCTGTGGCACAGCCCTTACGCAGGGCATGAAAAAAGACGTTTTGAAAGCCTTGGGAACATGAGGAGGTAATGTGTTTGTCTGTCATATGTGTGGAAAAGAGGCACCAAACCCAGATAAGGAAGTTGAAGAATTTTTTGTGTGTGAGGAATGTCTGGACATCTGCATATCTACACCCTTTGATTTTGTGGTGGATGAACTGCCTAATGAATTAGCGATTACTTGTTGTTCGGCGGGTTTGAAACCATTTTGGTCTGAGGGCGATTGGGATTTAGTTAGGGCGTGGAAAGATTTGGGGTATAAAGCATTGGAGGATGCAAGAGAGTGAGTAATTCTTCAAACATTAAGTCGGTTGATGAACAGGATTTCATCGAGCTAATGGAATTTGTCCGCACCATACTCTATAGCCATCAGGGTTGTTTGGTGGATCTTGAAGGGGGCGATTTTCTTTGTGACCTTGCTCATTTGTATGAAAAAATGACGGGCAGAAAGCCGCCGAAGCTTGTTCCCAAGTATGGCGGTCCGATTTGGCCGCATCAGGAGTAGGAGAAAACGAAATGATTCGCCGAGAACAGTGGAAGAATTTAGATCAGCCGCATAAATATGCCAAGTTTCGACTCCTGACCAAAGTAGGTAAGGTGGTCGTGTCTACTGTCGGGGAGTTTGAGTGGCTGTTGCCTTCCGGGCTTAAAACGTTGTTCCCTTATTTGCATGGTCATGTGTACGAGACGATGGTGTTTAAGGTGGTCTCAAACCCCAGAGCGAAGCAAGTTGAATTTAGTTGTGCTGAGGAATACGATACTGCATGTTATGATACTGCCAAGGACGCAAGGAAAGGGCATTTTGAGATGTGCAAGGAATGGGCAAAAGAGAAAAACCAGGAGAAAGTGAAGTGAAAATACTTTGTACGGGCGACTGGCACTTACGGTCTACGATTCCTGTTAATCGCAAGGATGACTTTCTGGCCGCCCATTTCGATAAGGTTCAGCAGATATACAAGATAGCCAGAGAACATAAGTGCAGGGTAGTCATTCAGCCTGGTGACCTGTTTGATAAGCCGAATCCCCCATATTATCTGACGAACATGTACCTCAACTTTTTGCGTAGCCAGTTGGCGTACAAGATATTCACTATTGCCGTGCCAGGTCAGCATGATCAGCTTTTCCGTCAGAAGGATATGGGCAGGACGGCATGGGGTGTTTTGGACAACGCTGGAGTGATAGTTTCTGCAACCCCCAAATTTACCTTGGAGGGGGTAGAGTTTTATGGTAAAGGGTGGGGGTCAGAGTACCCCAATCCCTCTGTTCCAACTTTCACCTACAATAATCAGGAAATGTTTAAGGTTCTGATAGCCCACGATTCAGTTGGACCTTCGGATTGTGGACTCCCCGATTTCAAAACCATAGGTGAGCTGGCTGAGGACTTTGCATGGTTTGACCTTGTAGTTCTTGGCGATTATCATTATAGGTTTGTTGTTCAGGCTCAGGGGGGCACCATCATAAATCCAGGGTGTATCGTCAGGATGACGGCAGATCAGAGGGATATGGGCAGAGAACCTTCAGTTACGGTATTCGATACGGAGACAAGAGAGATGGAAGAGATTAAGCTGAACGTGTCGCCGGCAGAGGATGTGTTTGATGTAAAACACGATACGCCTCACGATTCGGCGAGTTTGAGGGAATTGATGGATAAGCTGAAGCTTGGGATGGACGCAACTACCAGCTCGTTTCAGGATGTGCTCGATAAAGCTGTCAAGGAGTTGGAAAAGGGTGATGCTGAGTCGAAAGCGGCAGCCAAGGTCATATCGCAAGTTATGTCAAAAGAAAGTTGAAATTGTTGTCGAAGATTGAGGTGCTGCCCGGTATAATGATGTTGTGGAAATAAAAAATTTGAGAGGGGTAAAATGAACAAGAAACTGTTTAAGAGTACTGTCGGGAAGCACGTCCCTGCAACCAACACCGTGAACAGCGAAGGTGCACCGGCTTATGGGTTCAGCCCGAAGCACAACCTCGCACAGTTTGCGGCCACTGGTTGCCTGAACCACACTTTTTACGCCACGGACATTGATCAGCTTACGACTGTGCTCGGTCTTTGCAAGAAAGTGGACTCTGAGTTTATCGCAAAGGTGGCGGTCTACGCCCGCACGAAGAACTTCATGAAAGACATGCCGGCGCTTTTGACCGCAATCCTTGCGGCAGAGCACCCTGAGCTTTTCAAGAAGGTGTTCCCGAAGGTGGTGGATAACGGGAAGATGCTCCGCAACTTCATGCAGACCATCCGTTCCGGCGTGGTTGGGCGAAAGTCGTTTGGCTCTTCCTCGAAGAAGCAGATACGGAAATGGTTTGATAGAAACACCGACGAGAACCTCGTTTGGGCTTCCGTGGGCAATGACCCGTCGATGGCGGACATGATAAAGATGAGCCACCCGAAGCCCTCCACGAAGAGCAGGGAGGCACTCTACGGGTATTTCCTTGGCAAGGAAGTGAACGTCGAGGCTTTGCCTGAGTTGGTGCGGGCGTATGAGGTATTCAAGAAAGACACCACGCTCCCTGTTCCTAACGTGCCTTTCCAGATGCTCACGTCCCTTAACCTCAACACGGATACGTGGACGGAGATCGCCAAGAACGCACCCTGGCACATGACCAGGATGAACCTGAACACGTTCAAGAGGCATGGGGTTTTGGAGAACCCTGATATGGTGAAGATGATTGCCTCCCGCCTCAAGAACCCTGAGCTTATAGCTAAGGCGAAGGTGTTCCCGTATCAGCTTATGACGGCATACAAGTTTGCTCAGGATATGCCGTTCGAGATAACCGAAGCGTTGCAGGACGCTATGGAGATAGCTATCAACAACGTCCCTGCGATTGAGGGCAAGGTATATGTGTGCCTCGACGTTTCCGGTTCGATGAGCGCCCCTGTTACGGGTTACCGTGCGGGGTCAACGTCTGAGGTTCAGTGCGTGGATGTGGCCGCACTTGTGGCCGCCGCAGTCCTTCGCAAGAACCCGAGAGCCGAGGTTATACCTTTCAATCAGGAGGTCGTGACGAGTCTGCTCCATCTCAATACTCGGGACAGCGTTATGACGAATGCCCAAAAGCTTGCCAGCGCAGGCGGAGGCACTAACATCAGTGCGCCGATTAAAATGCTCAACGACAAGAACGCTAAGGGCGATCTCGTGATATTCATCAGCGATAACGAGAGCTGGGTTGATGCCGATATCCCCTACAGAGGCACTGCGATGATGGAAGAGTGGAGCGAGTTTCAGTCGCGTAACCCACAGGCGAAGCTCGTCTGCATAGACCTTACTCCGAATTCCTCGACCCAGGCTTTGGACAGGAATGACATCCTGAATGTCGGAGGGTTCAGCGACGAGGTGTTTAACGTGCTTGCCGCTTTCTCCGCCGGCAATTCTGCGTCTGAGCATTGGGTTAAAGAGATAGAGAGCATCGATCTTTGAAAAATTGTGGGCGGATGCCAACGGGACTACATCCTCTTGTAAAGGACAGATGCTGGTTCGAGTCCAGCCACAGACCTTCGGGTGTGTGTAGTTTAATGGTAAAACGGTTGGTTTGTCTCGTTAATTTTGTCGCCCACATAATATTGTGGGTGGATGCTGACAGGACTACATGGAAAACCGTGTCTTGTTAAACTTTGCCACCCATTTAATTTGTATTGCGGCGAAATGCTTGTCGGGAATACATCACTTGAAATGATTACAGGCTCCACGCCTGACGTTCTCGGCTACCCCTTGTTCGCCGCATTTGACAATCAGATTGTGGCAGGATGCTGCAATGGGACTACATGACGTAGTTCATACTATGGGATTGAAAGGAGCCCGGCAGAGATGTCAGATTTCTTTTCTTCTCATGTGTGGGTTTAACCCACACGGGCGTAAGCCCAACCAGTCTCTTGCGACTTTTGCCTGCCACAGTTTTTTAACCCAAAACAGGAGAGGTGAATGTCTGACATTAACACAATCCGTAAACGCATGAAAGAGTTATCCGAGGCTGTCAGGACGGCTGAGCTGAAAAAGGCTGAGCTTATTGGCCAGCGTGACCGTCTGATGGCAGACCTCAAATCCGAGTTCGGGGTTGATACCATCGAGGAAGCCCAGGCGAAGCTCGAAGAACTCAAGAAGTCGAAGGGAGAAGTGGATTCCAGCCTCGCCGAGATCCTCGCCGAGCTGGAAGAACTGCTGCCTGAGGTAAATTGAAATGCCAAGGATAAAATGCCCTGCGTTGCTTGAGGGTGCAGGGTGGACGAAGGATGCGTATAGGTGTTCACGTTTCAACTACAAAATATTGTCATTGGACGTATCTGACGGTAAACCGGTGCCTTATGTGGAGTGTTCCAGATTTGCGTGTATATCTGATGTGGAGGATACGATGATGAGCGAAGCATGTGGTCTGAGTAGGGAAAGAATCAGGATATCTCTTGACGAAGATACCCTGCAAATTCAGTCCGGCGGTGTGACATACAAATACTCGCTTTCCAAGTGGGCGGCGATGGCTCGTTTGGAAGAGAATAACCAGCAGACAGAAGAGCATTTGAGAATTGCCAGGCGTGAAGTGGATCGTTTGAGAGAGGAGTTGAGCTGGGTGAGCGAGAAACAGAACTCGGAACTTCAGCTTCGGCGGAGCGAGAATGAGAGGCTGATAGCCGAGAACTCGAATCTTCGTGGGATGTTGAAGGTTCAGGAACTCGCCAACATTGAGTTGGTGAAACGGGTGGATGACGCCATAAAATTCAGGAACGGTCTTCCTGATAAGGAAAAGGAGAAGAATTGATGAGTATACCAGAAACTACTGTTGTTGTGATGGACATTACGGTAAATGGGTTGCGGGTGGTCATTAATCAAAAAACGGAATTGAATGAGGAAGCTCAGGAAGCCAAGTATTATACAGTTTTAGGCTTGGTTGAAACGTGGAAGACGGATGCCAAGCCGCCAGAACTTGACTTGGCACTTAAGCATTACGGCAGGTTCGGGAACGTGGACGATGCCAAGATATTCGCCGGCGCTCTGTTAAAGATGCAGGAAGAGAAGAATGCCAAAGCTGATTGATTATTCCCGCAAGCTCGAACACCTGCGGGCTGAACGCCTGAGGCTCGAAAGCGAACACAGGAAGGCGTCCAAGGCTTCTGACCGACTTAAGTTTGAACTTGGAGCCACGAAGAAAGCTCTTGAGGTTGTCCACGCCTCCGTGATCTTCGCCCAGCAGGAGGTCAAATTATTTGTTGAGGAGATAGTGACGTTAGCTCTGGCTTCTGTTTATGGGCAGGATTATTCCTTCGAGATGGTGTATGATATAAAACGCGGACGTTCAGAGGTGCAGTTCTACGTCAAGAAGAATGGCTGCCAGCTTGACCCGAAATCTGAGGTGGGTGGCGGGGTAATGGATGTAGCATCATTTGGTCTTCGTCTCGCTCTCTGGGCGATATCCCGCCCCCGCCCCACCCCTGTGTTTTTATATGATGAACCGACCCGCTTCGTATCAAAGGACTTATCTGAGCAGGTTGCCGACATGATTCGAGAGGTGGCGAAGTCTCTCGAAGTGCAGGTGATTATGATTTCACATGATGAGGTGCTTATTGGTGCGGCTGACAAGGCGTGGCGCGTCGAGCAGAGGAACGGCGTGTCGGAGGTGAAGGAAATATGATCATATACGAGGTTATAACTTGGAAATGTCGTTATCACTTCACCACCCTGAAGGCCGCCAAAGAGTTTTTGAGGAGTATGTATCCGGAACGCAAGTTCGTTATTCGCAAGGATACAATAGCGTTTTCTTGGTGTCCTTGGCAGGAGAGGAGCTATGTGTATACCGTCCTAACTCAGCATACCGAGAGCAAGACGCTCAATTTGATTGAGTGGGCAAGAATCCGCCCGGTTCCCGTACACAAAAGGTTGAAAGGTTCGGTGACGGCGGAGCCTTGGCGTAAAGGCTGTAAATACGACGAGAGGCACGGAAAGGTGAAGATGCTGTGAAAAATCAGAATATCTTTCTCAAAAGCAGCCTGTTGTGGTATATTTACTGATATGACGGTTGTCCGGGTTGAGACCATCCTCTTCTGGTTTCGCCCGGCAACCGCGTCTTAAGAAGAGGGCGTATGGCTAAACGAAAGAAGATCAGTAAGTTAGCAAAGCAAAAAGCTAAAGTTGGTTCTTCTTTCTGGCGGCGTAAAGCGGACAAGGCATGGTCGGAGTTGGTAAGAGGCATAGCTGGCAACAAATGCGAGATCTGTGGCTCAACAGACCATGTTCAAGCCCATCACATCATTGACCGTTCTGTATGGCAGCTTCGTCATTGTGTAATGAACGGAGTATCTCTTTGCCCATCTCACCATAAGTATGATAGGAAGATGTCAGCCCATAAAGGTTCTCTGATGTTTATAGCATGGCTGCAAACTTATAGGGCGACGGATTTGCGTAACTTGATTTCGATTATGGAATCTTTGGTAGCTGTAGTTGAAGTTTTGGGGGACGCAGGTAAACCAGATTACAAAACCGAGTATGAGAATCTGTCTGTAACTTTGCCGAAGGTGAAATAAATAATGGTAAACAAAAATCTGCATGAGGCGGTCACCGAGGCTCTGTGTGATGACGAGACGGTGCTGTTGGCCGATGGTTTCGATGAGGCTTTCATCGGGCTGGGCAGAGGTGCGACCTTGAAGGAGAGGGTCGCCATATACGACTACTCAAAGTGCATCGACATTTTGATGAAAGATGGAATGACGGGAGAAGAGGCTGAGGAGTATTTTGAGTTTAATGTGATCGGTTCTGTTGTTAATAGGTCTATGCCGATTTTTATGGAACGCCTTGATACTTGGGAGGACTAAATGCGGTTGGGTCTGCGGTCGCTTCTGTTTGGCTGTCATCAGTTCATTCTTCATCCTATTTTCGTCTATCGTGCGTGGGTAGCCCTTTATGGGTGGCCGAACTTCGCCGAGACGCTTGCCATCATCTTCCACGATTGGGGGCATGTCTCGTCGAGAAAGATGGACGACGAGTACGGGGAAATGCACCCCGCACGTATCTGGCGGGCGTTTGAGTGGTTAGCCAATAAGTTCCGTTGGTGGAGGTGGATGCGTCATCAGCTTATTTCCGCCGGCACGATATCCGCCAACCATTCACGGTTCTGGTGCCAGAAGATACACGCAAAGCCTTCCAAGCTCTGTTTTGCCGACAAAGCTGTTTTTATCTACCAGCCTTCATGGACGTGGTGTTTATGTGCGTGGTTGTCTGGCGAGGGCAAGGAGTATCTGGCTAACAAGAAGTTTGAGGCTCACGGACCTGACACGCTCAAGAGGTTCTACAAGAACCTGCGGCTGTGGGCGTTTACGTATTGTGGGATAAATCTCGGGGCTGAAATCTTCGTCAAACCTATGCTGGAGGGTAAAGAACGTGGCTAAGGGCAAACTGACAATCGTGGTAGGTGCACAGTTTGGAGGAGAGGGCAAAGGCAACATCACGTCTCATCTGGCTAAAAACCCTAAGGTGTGCGGGGTGGCCGTCCGTGTCGGAGGGACTAATGCCGGGCATACTTCTGTGATTGATGGTACAGCAATCAATGCCCATCAAATACCGGTTCCTTGTTTTGTTCGACCTGACGTTATCGGGGTTATAGGGGCGGGGGGGTTGGTAGATACTGGCGTTCTTCGTTCTGAGATTGAGATGTGCCAGAGGTTGAGAGGTTGGATGCCGACTATCCATATTGACTGGAACGCTACGGTGATTGAGAAGAAGCATCGGGACGCTGAGATTGATCTTAATAACCAGTGGGGGAGCACCTGTTCTGGGACAAGTGCCGCACTTGCTGATAGGGCAATGCGGAGGGCTAAATTGTGGAAAGAGATGCAGGCAACACTTGGAGCAGAATACTCGACCGTGGAGGGTTGCGATACGCCGATTAAGCTTATAGACGCTATTGAGGCCGGGTATCCTGTGCTTCTTGAGGGCACCCAGGGCTTTGGTTTAGGGGTGTCGGATGGTTGCCATTACCCTTATTGCACGTCTAAGAACGTTAGCCCAATGGCATTATTGGCGGACGCTGGGTTGTCGTGGAGGACGCCGTCATCCATTGAGGTGATATTATGTGTTCGATCCTACCCGACTCGGATTGGAGGGAATAGTGGGCATCTTAAAGGTGAAGTTGATTGGGAGTACATGAAACGTGTGACCAACGGGTATGTCCTTCAGGCCGAGCGTTCCACGTTCGCCAACAAGGTTTGCCGTATAGCGATGATTGATTATGAGGATTTGGGCAGGACGGCTGAGATATGTAAACCAACTGCCGTGGCGTTGACCTTCTTTGATTACTGGTATCCTGGGATATCAAACGCAACTTGCCCTCTTAAGCTTACATCGTTTATGAAAGATAAGATTAAAGAGGTTGAGACGGTTGTAGGTTGTCCGGTCAAGTATATTGGGACAGGACCGTCGTCAGTGATGGAGGTGTAAGCCGGCAAATTCGGCATTTTCAAATGTATAAGTATTATGGGCACACATTGTTGATGGTATAGTATATGGGTAAAAAAGTGGCAAAAAAGGTTTATACGAAATGTAAATGCCCGTATTGCCATGCCCAGATTCGGCAGGAAGGTTCGTGGTACAAAAAACATATAGACATGAAGCATGCTGCGGAACTTGTCGGCATTAGTAAAGCTATTGATGTTGCTGATGCCGCAATATCATTGCTTGAGTCTATGGACAACCTCATCTGTAAAATTATGGAGGGGACTAAAACGTTGATGGGGAAGCTGCCGGATAGTCTGCTAAACCAAATAAACGCATCAATTTGTGCATCTCGGGTGGTGACTATTGCAGGCCAACACTTAACCCTTTACTCGTATTTTATTTCCCACAAACAACGGATGGAGCATGCTAAGTATTATTCGGGGCAGGCAATGAGTGATAAGGATGCGTTGAATCAGGCGGAGGCTTTTTCTAGATTGAACAAAAATATTCAAGAATTGTGTGCTATGGCGTCTGACTTGCAGGCGAAGTTGGGGATGCGACAAATAAATGTTCCGGCACTTCAGCAATCAAATAAAATTATAGATTTGACTCCTGAGGATATCCAGGTGGCTGAATTTTTGAAAACTCAATCGTCTCAGGTGTTGGAGAGAGTCCGTAGGAAAGTGTTAAGTGATGGATGAGAACCTGCTGACTGGCAGCGAAGAAGAGAAGATACTCAAAGCTCTCGATTATGTGAGCAAACGCCCAAAATCTGTTCAGCAATTCTTTGACACTGTTGCGGTAGATGGGATATATGAAACTGAGCCTGTGAGCATTGAGCAGTTTGTACGGGATGAATATTATCTTGGCAAATCTGTAGCAAATCTTCATCCGAATTGGGTGCAGGAACTTAAAACGGTATTTGATCGCAATAACCAGAAGCTTATTTGGATTATGTGCTTGGCGGGTGAAACGGTTGTCCCTCTGCTTGACGGCACATACCTGACGATTAAGGAGCTATGGGAACGCTGGCAGGTCGACCCTACGCCATTTAAGGTGTATAGTTCAACCAACAGTGGGCTGATGGTTCCAGGCACGGTGGTTAAAGTTTCTAAGTATCCTGCTACAGCAATATACCGTGCCATTTTGAATGATAATTCATTCTTCAGGGCAACAGGCGATCATGAGATGTTAATGAGCTGGGGGCTTAAAGTTCAACTCCTCGACATCAAGGAAAGCCAGAGGTTGATGGCCTATGTCCGTATACCCAAATTAGATGTTGACATGCTTGACCTGCCTGGAAAAGAATATACGGACAGAACTATCGTCGATATATCCCCAGACGGATTTGAAGAGGTGTATTGTCTTACTGTCCCTGAATGGGGAAATTTTGCTATACATACAGGCGAAGGTGGGGGGGTGATATCTGGGAACACCGGGGCAATCGGTACAGGTAAAACCACAAGCTCAGCCGTCGCCATTGTTTATTTGGTTTATCAGCTTTCGTGCATGAAGGACCCTCAGGCGTATTTCGGGCTACTCCCTGATGCCAAGATTATTTTCGGCATATTTAACGTGACCCTTGATAAGGGTGAGGTTGGGTATGATAAGATAATGTATTACATTGACAATAGTCCGTATTTTCAGAATGATTTTAAGAGATCTATTCCTCCTAAAAATGAGATTGTGTTCCCCCAAAAACGTATTGAGGTGGTGGTAGGTTCGTTGTCCACACATGCGTTGGGGGAGAACATTTATGGGTTTGTGTTAGACGAGGCAAACTTTTTCAAAGGTTCACCAGACCCGGCAGCCAGAACGAGGGCACATCAGATATTCACCGAAGCACAAACTCGTTTAACTTCACGGTTTATGCAGGCTGGCGGAGTAAAGCCTGGGCTTATATGTTTGATATCTTCTCGCAAATTCCACACAAGCTTTCTTGAGGAGCAGGAGAAGCTTGCCACAGGCGGAGGCATTGCTGCTGAGCAGAGGCATGTTACTTCGTTTGCTTTATGGGATGTTAAGCCTACAGATAAGTACTCTGGCAAGAAATTCGGGGTGGTGATTGGGGATGAACGAAAGGATCCTTATATTCTGGAGGAGGACGAGAACCCTCCGCCAGGATATGAGGTTGTAATGTTTCCTGAGGAGTTTAGGGCTGATGCTGAGACTGATGCAAGCTTGGCACTTAGAGATATTGCTGGCGTTGCTACGCATGGTGTCGCGTCGTTTATCCCTAAAGTTGAAATTGTTGAAGGGGCTTTCCGTATGGCTGAAGAGATTGAGCCGTTATACAGAAGCCCCTTTGATGTAGAGATGATAACCGATGTTGGAGTTAAGACCGGTAAGTCGATTACCGAGCATATAGATGAACGCAGGTTGTTTAAGATAGCACATTCGACGTGGTCTCCTATTCTTGCTCCAGGAATAGCGAGAGTGGCGCATATCGACCTTGGAGCTAACAATGACCGTGCGGCTATAGCGATAGGGTACCCCAGAATGATGCAGGGAGGCGTCGGTGTATTTTTTGATTTTATTATATCGTGTTGCGGTCCTTTGGGGGATGAGGTTGACTTCAGCGCCATAATTGGGTTATTTAAGTGGTTGCGTGGGCATGGAATGCAGATTGCGATGATATCTTATGATAGTTGGCAGTCTCGGCATTCGATACAGGAATTAACTAAAGCCGGGTTTAATGCCGTAGTTTTTAGCCCCAAACTGGAGCATTATAAACTTGCACGGACTTTGCTTGCTCATCGGTGTTGTGCTGTGCCGAGAAATTCTATATGGTCAAATGAAATGTGTGCTCTTGTCCGAGATCCTGATGACGTTAAGCCGCCAGACCATCCTCCAAATGGGCATGATGATACGGTGGCGGCATGGGTTGCAGTATGTAATCATTGTTGTCAGGAGAATGTGTACGCCGCGTATTCTCAGAATGATAGAGGGGAACAGATAGCAAGCCCTGTGGTATATATAGGGTCTGGGGGGCGGCAGAATGATGGAGAATACATTCTTCCTCTTCCAGGCTTAACTTCAACATATAGGAGATGACGAAATGGCTTTTCATCTTTTTCCTCGACCCCTGAGACTTCAGGTATATTCGTACTTGAAACGGGAGTTTGGCGGTGTGGATGTTGCACAGGATCCGAAAGGCCCGACGGCTACGGAGTATGGCGGTGTGGTGTCGACTGGCGATACCGACATGGTGTATAGTTATTACCAAAAGCAGATGCAGCTTGCTACCGATAGGCTACAAAAATACCGTGAGTTGGAGCTTATGGACGATGACGATGTCGTATCCGCAGCCCTTGATATTTGGGCAGAGGATTCGTCACAGCCAGATCCTGTGAATGGAAAGAGATTATGGGTAGAAACAGATAATGAGAACCTTCAGGGGATTATTAACGAGACCCTCGATGTAATCGGGCTCGACGACATGATATTGCCGACAGCGCGTGAGCTTGCTCTTTATGGAGATTCTATGAGCGGCGTGTTGCAGGAGCGTCGGGCGGACGGGATGCCTGGCAGGATTGTGGGTCTTGCGGCCATTGACCCTAAATCAATACATCGTGTTGAGGACAAGTATCGGCGGCTTATAGGGTGGACACGAGGCATCCTCCCTATTAATCTTACGAAAGACAAAGCTGGCACGGATATGGCGGCGCCTTGGGAATACTTACATGCCAGGCTTTTGGGCAGAGGGCGAGACCTCAGCTATGGTTATGCAATGATAGCCCCTGCCCGCAGGATGTTTAGGAAGCTCAGGATGATGGAAGATGCTTTGGTTATTTATCGCATGCGCCGTGCTCCTGACCGATGGATATTCAAGTTCAAGAACCTGAAAGGGATGTCGGTAGAAGAGAAGTATCGTGTTGTTAATATGGCACGGACAGAGATGCGTAAACGGATGCTCGTTGACCCTGCAACAGGTCAGGTGAGAAGTGAGATGGACCCGTTGTCCATTGATGAAGACCTCTATCTTGATGATGACCTTATTGCTGTAGAGAAGCTGGCAGGTAATGAACGCATAGGGCATGTAATGGATATTGAGTATATGCGTAAGAGATTCTACGGTTGCTTGAAGATCCCGCCCGATTACCTTGGGTTTGAGGAGGCGAAAGGTGCTTCGTTGACCCAGCAGTCGCCACTCAGCATGCAGGACATTCAGTTTGCTCGTTCTTGTAAACGTATCCAGAAAGCCCTTATGATATTTGCCACCCGTCTTATTAAGGTGGATCTATGCTGGCGGGGGATGGATCCAGAGCTGGAGCAGAATCAGTTTGTGGTTAAGATGGCCCCGGTATCTTATCTTGATGAGATGAACCGTTCAAAGATGTTGGAGACCCAGGTGGCGGCACTTAATCAGCTTAAAGATATTTGTGGTGAGCTGGATGTTGAAAAATCGCAATGGTTGTCGTATGCTAGAAAGATGATAGGTCTTGCTCCTGAGTTGGAGAAGATGGTCAGCGCCGGTCCCGAAGTGGATCTGAAGGGTAAAATGGATATTGTGGACAATTATCGCTCGGTGCTTCCTAGCGCGTTGGTTAAGAACGACGGGCTTTTACCCGTCGTAGATGTTGGTAGTGGTGATGTGCTGAACGAGTCTGTGCAGAAAGTTCTTGTGGATTCACTTTTCATGGATGGAGAGGACGCTGAAGTGTTCGACCACAGTACACTTGAGTGGAAAAAGGATGTGGATATAGTTGGTTAGGAGGTGACTTATGCTGCCTGATATGTTGACGGAAGATATGCCGAGCAGTGGGGACAAAGAATGTGATCATAAGTGGAAGGAAGTTAAGGACGCCACAATCGCAGAGGGTCAGGTGCTGCTTGTCTGCGATAAATGCTCGGCATCAAAGCTTGTCGAGAAGCCGAAGATTAAAGAGTCTAAGGGAGACGGTAAACTTTTGTTGGGGTAGTTCATGCTTAAGCCTGGGAGCTATTCTACTCCTGTGGGTGACCTTCTAGTTACTTGCAGTATGGGACAGACCACAATACGTTTTTTGGGTGTAACACCAAGCCCCTTCTGGGTTTTTGACGAGGACGGTAAGTATGTGTCGTTTGGCGTGTATTTAGACCGTCCGCCGTCTAAGCAGGGGTTGATACCCAAAGAGGTAGAAAATAAACTAAAATCTGGCGAAGATTAATTACTCACCCGGTATAATGTATGTGTGAGAGTTAATTGAGAGTTAATTGAGAGGTTGAGATGAGAGTCCTTGATTTTGCTTGTGGTATATTCGTAAGCGGTTTGGCGTTTGCCGGTATCCTTTGGGTATTAGATTTCGCTAGGAAACTTAAGGCCTCTAAATCCCGCAAAGTAGCTTTGACTTTGCCAGTTTCGGGCAATGCTAACTATAGGGATATTGAGAGAGAGAACGAAGAAAAGGAACAGAATCTCAGAGACTTTTTTGCTGGCGAGGCGTTCCAGAAATTGTGCAGCACCCTCCCTCAGCCCACTAATAAGATGAACGATATGGCAAATACATGCTATAAGTGGGCTGATGTTATGGTGAAGCATAGACTTGCGGATATCCGTAAACGATATGCAGATAAGATGAACGATATGGCAAAAAAGGTTAGAAGGGGATAAACAATTTAAGGAGGTTTTCAAATGATTCATAAACAAAAAGTAGGGAATGGCCAGTGGGTAAAGACACGGAAGTGCGGTGTTTGTGAGAAAAAAATGTCAATCAAGAAGTTCCACAAATATAATTTGGGGACATACTCCAAGATTTGTGAGGATTGTAAACGGTATACGGCGGCTGTACCGTCGATTCTAGAGAATAAGAAAGATACCATAACCGCCGATTTTGATTTGTCAGGCGTTAAGGAGATCCTTTCTTTACTGCAAAAGCTGAGTCAGGAGAGGGTGGCACTTCTTCACAAGCTGCACACCGAGATGTCCTCAGTCGTCAAAGGTGCTTGTCGAATAGAACGGGAAAGGGATTCAGGTTCAAGTGCATCCTCAGGGAAGAAGATCAATGTCCTCAAGGGTTAAACAACCTTTTCGTCGTGTTATGGTGCTCAGGGAGAATCAGAGTAGCACCATTTTGTATGCAGGTTTTCTGACACGCGAGGACGATGAATATTATTTTTTGACACCATGTATTCGGCGGTGGCGTGAGGCCAAGCATTGGGAAGACCATCATACCTTTCGTATCTCGAAGCAGGGTGTTACACTGACCTGTTTAAGGGCGGTGAAATATAAATCTGCCGTTAAGAAGCGGCCAATTAGGAGGAAGAAGTGATGTTGTTTGATGTTGCAATCGTGAAGGTCCCGACCCAGAAGGAAGCTGAGGAAGGAAAGATGGAGGAGCTGGTGGTTCCTCCGACAACGGTGGTTGCGGTGGACGAAGCCTCGGCAACTATCAATGTGGCGGTAGCCAACGCCGACAAGCTGGCCAGTGTGCCGAAGGAGCGCCTGACGGTCTACGTCCGCCCTTTTTGCGTACCAAAGCGGTAGAGGTCGACGACGACGAGGAGGTTTACACAAAGAAGCTGGCTCCGAAGATCGCCAAGAGGCTTCCAGACCCGCTTGATTCCGCTAAGTGGCCTCCGATTCCGAAACCTTGGACCCAGCCTTACGTTCAGCCTCTGTGGATAGGGACGGACGCTAAGCCCGGTCAGGTATACTGCGGGCAGGCGGTGGCTGGCATTGTGGCTACGCTGGCTTCGATTGAGCAGAAGGTGTTCCCCACCAAAGAGGTGGGTTCGTAGTTCTTTGACATTGCCGGGTCGAGGGTTTCTAGTCCCGATGAACAATCTAGTCAGACAGGCATCTCGCTTTTGATGGGCGAGGTTAGTTGAGAGGATCCCGCCAAGGCTGTAAGATTGACCGACCTGGTTGCTGCGGGGTGGGGCAGTGGACGCCCACGAGGTTCATAACCTCGAATACGCAGGTTCGATTCCTGCCCCCGCTACCATTTGACAGGTGGTTGGAAAACCGAAGCTTCTTGTACAGGAAGTCAGGTTGTAGGCGAAGGATACCGAGTAACCCATGACGTGAAAGGTGCCTGAGCCGTCTCCTAGCTGTTGGACGAAAGGGATGACCGAGCCGTCCATAATGCCGTCATCAGCTACCTGTCTTTGTTATTTGACATTAGGGACGGATGACTCGGTGAGATCACACTAACCCGGGTGCTACCCTAACCAAGCGAAGGTGTGATAACCTTGGTATGGCTCCGTCCTATTAAACCTCGCTGGGTGGTGGAAGCATCGTCTTCCCCAACGGTGTCCCTGTAACCCATCACCCAGCACCCTTTTGAAACTAAAATTATGTCGAAGATTACGTTGCTGTCCGGTATAGTGAATACATAGAGGTTTTTGGAGAAGAGGAATGATAGAGCCTACCTTAAAGATTTGCATCTTGAATGTTATCAGCAGTATTTTGATTTTCGGAATAGGGTTTTTCTATGGCAGGTATGTGTACAAACAGAAGAACGAGCACACCTGCCATATGCATACCAAAGACCGTGTGGGTCTTGGAAGTTCGGACGAATATTAAGGAGAATTGGAGGAAGTGGGAATGAAACGTACACAGTGTGAACGTTGCAAGAGAGAAGTGAAGGGGCAGACTTTGTGTGATTGGTGCTCGAATGACCAGGACAATGTCTGCAAATTGAGGGAGGCTAGAGCCAAACTCAGAGGGCTTGAGGATTTTGTTGAGGCAAAGAACGCACGTATTGCTTTCCTCGAAGGCAAGCTCAAGATGCAGGAGATTGAGCAGACCGACGATTTGGTCGAGGTTCAATCTTTGTCGGAAGGTTGGCGTGATGCGTCCAAGAGATGGCTCGATACTGTCGAAACTTTGGCCGAAAGGTTGAGGGATCTCAGGCAGAAGAACGAGGTGCTCGATTCTGTAAAGGAAGAACTGGAGGGGAAAATTAAAGAACTTAGCCCCCCAAATTGCATACCTGAGGATCCTTTGCCTCAGCACTTAAAGGATTTGCGGATTTTGCAGGAGAGGGTGTGTTATTTGGAGCAGAGGGTGGAGATTTTAGAAATACCTCGAACATTTGGAGGCTGATTTGGGCACCCTCGGTATTACGAAGCCTGGCGATTAAATTTTTGGAGATGCGAGATGAGTAAGTGGGAACCCCCTAAAGAGCCAAAATTGCCTGAACCCAAAGGGGATGCAAGTGCGTTTTGTATACCCCCGCAGATTATTAATCCAGAGTCGCAGAAAAACTGCAAGCATGAATGGCAGCCCTATCCGTGGGCTAATGTGTATTGTACACGTTGCTGGATACGTAAAGATGTATGGATGGCGAGTCAAAAGGAAGGTGCAGATCAATTAACAGAGGACGTATCTTAAAACTGGAGGACGAGAGATGATTATTCGCTTTAGTTGGGAAGTGTATGTGGCGGTTTTGGTGGCAATGTTCTTGTGGAAGAATTGGCGGCAGATGAAAGGAAGTGAGTGATGTTGCTTTCTATTGCTTGTGTATTCACATTTCTTTTTTTTGCAGCATTGTGCCATTTCTCTTTTTTACATGCGGTGAATCGTGAGCCATAAATTCACAGTCGAAATCGAACTAAAGGACGCCAGATACTGTGAATGGTGTCCTTATTTGGGGCATTGGAGATGCAAGAGATTTAATGTAGCTCTTAACATGGAAGGTGAAGGCAACATGAAGCCGTATGATTACACATATGTTCTGCACACGATACGTCCGCAGATTTGTATCGATGCGGAGAAAGACGTTGATATGCCTCATCAATCATGCAACCACGAATGGCACGAACACACATCGGAAACGACTGCGCCGCTATCGTATAGGCAGTGCTCGAAGTGCGGGTTGTGCGAGTTCAACAATGCCGTTGATTTGATTACAGAATTGAAGAAAGGCGGTGAGTGATGAATAAATTCGTTGTGCTCGTCGCGATCAACGACGCCAGATACTGCGATGGGTGTCCGTGCTTGTGTGGAACTTGTGGGTATTACAACGGTGATTATGCGTGTAATGTGTTTCACTGTTTGCTCGATTCGGACGAGGAAAAAGATCGCCCTTTACGCTGTCAGAAGTGCCTTAACGCGGGGGAGGCACAACAGCCATACGACGCGGTTGCTATGGAGCGCATAGCGACCGACGTTCCAAGAGTTCCCATCGATGATGTAATAGCACTAATCCAAGAACGTCGAAAACTTGCGTGGTCAAGAGAAGATGAAGAACTACTTGATGATTTGTTGTGTCGTATCAAAGCGATGAAAGGCGGTGAAACGTGAGCGAGATTGCGAGGAAGGCGGCAAAACAAATACGTGAAACAGCGTTCCCGACACATCTGATGGGCAACGATTTTGCACCTTGGTTCGAGGACGCTGCCAAACCTATCATCGACGCCGCAATAGCCGAAGCAATAAAAGCTAGGGACGAGGAAATGAAGGGGCTGATAAACGAGGCGTTTAAGTGTGTCGCTGATAGTTTGGGAGAAATTAAGCCAAAAGCGGTCGGGAAAGAGAAAGTCGGTGAATCGTGAGCCATAAATTCACGGTCGAAATCGAACTAGAGGACGCCAGATACTGCGATGGGTGTCCGCTCTTGAATCACGAAGGGTTTAATTGCTGTGCGCATTTCGGGATTTCCGCGCCCGAAAGATATGTTGAAGAGGACGGGGCATTGACAGAGCTCCCGCTGACATTCGTCATCACCAGTGATGAGTGGTGGGCAAAGTATGACCCCATGCGAATACACCACATTCGCCCGCAAAGGTGCATTGATGCGGAGAAAGGCGGTGAATGATGGAGATTAAGGACTTCACGGATTGGATTAAGGAGTTTGCGGAATCGCCGGAGGGCAAGGCGTTGATGGATGAGATAAACGCAATGCCCGCTGACTCGCCGGAGTTCATTATGTTTGGTGATGACGATGAAACAGAAGAACTGAAAAAGCAAATTGCCGAGAAGGACGCGGAAATCGAACGGCTACGAGACGTGGAGTTGATTATCCGACACAGGCGCTATCACGACGATTACGAACTGCGGACATTCTATGTCACGTTCAGTGAGTTGATGTCGTATAAGGGCGGAGAGATGACCGTTCCGTTTGGCATAGACAACAATCTGAAACTTACTATCGAAGCAAATGACAGGACAAAGAAAGCACAGGAGGAAAAGAAAGGCGGTGGGTGATGAGTGAGATATCGAGGAGTGCGGCACGTGCAATTCTGTTTGAGCATTTCGAGCATTTAGTGGGAAACACTGAAAGGGCAGAAACCAATATCTCTACAATCATCGACGCCGCCATCGCCGAAGCCGTCGCCGAGAAAGATGCCGAAATAATGCGGCTCACTGCGGCACTTATCGCCATCAGCGTGTTGTCGAGCGCGGACTTGGATTACGCGGAGAAGGTTAACGCGGCGTCTGCCATAGCAAGCGACACACTACACACCCCGCGTCCGGCAGAGAAAGAAAAGAAAGGCGGTGAGTGATGCTTGCATACATAATCAATCGCACGGCGGATTATCTGATAACTATCTTCTTCGTTGCGTATTTTACGACAAGGATTCTGAAAAAACTATATGAAAGTCGGTGAATCGTGAGCCATAAATTCAACGTCGAAATCGAACTAGAGGATGCCCGTTATTGTGATGGGTGTCCGTGTATGAAATGGAGTAGGTTAGCAATCGGTGCGCCAGAGTGCCAGCGGTTCGCCGTGTATCTTAACAAAGACGGAGACCCTCAATCCAAGTGGTATAAGGTTGAACGTCCCGCCGTCTGTATCGAGGCGGAGAAAGCAATCGCCGAAGCCGTAGCCGAGAAGGACGCGGAAATAATGCGGCTACGTGAGGCACTTCGTGGTTTGCTTAATACATTTGTTTCCTATTGCGGCACACTCTATGAATCCCAAATAAGTGTTGCGGATATGTGCGAAATGAGGAAAGCATTGGAAGAAAAGAAAGGCGGTGAAGCGTGAGCATGCTTTCGGTTTATTGGCACGCGAGGATGTTAGTTTCGTCGGCGCGGATGGCGATGGTCGGCTATCATCTTGGAGATGAGGTTATTTATCGTGGCAAGCGGTGGATTCTTTATCAGGGTGTTGGCGCACCGCGCTGGCATATGTCGCTGGTAGGGGGTGATGAAACCGCTAAAGACGTGCATGAGGATGAATTCAGGCGGGTTCGTAGCTTCGGGAATTACTGGCATGCCTTTAGAAGCCGTTATCGGTGGTATGTTTGGTCGTGGCTCAAAATTTATGTGGAAAGCGGGTGCTGGACAAAAAGGGAGATGGGCTGGAGGTTTCAAGATGAAAAACAAAAAAAGGAAATCGCAGAACTGAAAGCTCAAATTAGGCACCTACGTTGCGTGGTTGCCGCATACGAGCGGCTGAAAGACTGTGAATCATGCCAACACGATTGGGAAACGCATGACGGGGTGCGTCATTGTTTAATCTGCGGTGAAACGCATACAGCGTAGAAAGCTGGAAAGGGAGGTAAATCATGAGTAGTAAGATCGCAAAAAAGGCGTTTCATGACGCGATGAACGCGTATTTTAGGGGACTGGCTAAAGCGTGGGGTACTGACGGAAAAACGGATGACCTAGTGGCCGCAATTAAGAAGGGGGAAGAAATCATAGACAACGCAATCGCCGAAGCCATTGACGAACAGTGCAGGAACTGTGGCGTTGATGATAAAATCGCACACAAGGATATACCGCAGTGGTGAAGATATATCATGGGGATTGCCTAACCGAAATGGCGAAGCTCGAAGCGGAGAGCGTCGATGCGATTGTTACCGACCCGCCTGCGGGAATTGCGTTCATGGGACGCGAGTGGGATAAGGACAGGGGGGGGCGCGATAAGTGGATTGCGTGGATGCAATCTGTTGCCTGTGAATGTCTGCGGGTTATCAAGCCGGGCGGGCATGCTCTTGTGTGGTCTATCCCTCGCACGTCGCACTGGACGGCAATGGCGTGGGAAAACGCGGGCTGGCAACCGCGTGATAGGATTGCTCATTGTTTCGGGAGCGGGTTCCCGAAAAGTTTGTCGATTGACAAGGCGATAGACAAGGCGGCGGGCGCGAAGCGAGGTGTAATTGGCATTGTATCCGGCATGGGCAAACAAAATCC
>Ga0209835_1000670_pt1 | contig 21368 bp, 17 predicted proteins | sample LakKivwa52mmetaG_FD_184138 | JGI IMG/M metagenome (GOLD analysis project Ga0209835, IMG submission 184138) | Anoxic lake water microbial communities from Lake Kivu, Rwanda to study Microbial Dark Matter (Phase II) - Lake Kivu water 52m metaG... | ecosystem: Environmental > Aquatic > Freshwater >...
GAACGTTGACTTTCTCTGCGCGTTTGTCACGTTTACTCCCCAAGTCCTTGATTGCATTGGGCTTCGCTGCTTGTTGCCAACTCGCCCGACTTGGATAGCCTCTTACGTGCTTCGTATTCCTCAAACCCCAGTTTTGCTTCCGGCTTCCTCCAGACCCTGCCTCGCGACAACGCCCTTGCCTTCCGCTAATGGTTGGTGCAATCAACCTCCATAAGGGTCTTTCACCCTCTAGCCAACGCCCATGCTGGGCGCACAACGAAGAGCGGGATGTCTGACGTCATCCCGCTCTTCGTAAAATTCAAATCCTTATTTGAAAATAGCAGTACTTGCCAATAGGAAGAGGAATTGGGGAACAAAGCTGACCACGACCGTTAGTACAGCTGTGAGGGCAGTGGCGAAGCCAAGCCAGGGTTCACGCTCAGCGACGGGGTCGCCTTCCTTCATGTACATGTTGACGACGATACGCAGGTAGTAGTAGGCGGAGATGAGCGACGTCACCACACCGATGATGGCAAGCCCGGGGAACCCGCCAGCCAGCGCGGAACGGAAGAGGTAGAACTTACCCACCATACCGAGCGTCGGGGGGAAGCCGATGAAGGAGAGCATGAAGATGGTCATGGCGATGGCAAGGGCGGGATACTTCTTCGCCAAGCCTGCGTAGTCAGACAATTCAAGCCCTTTGCCTTCCGCTTTTTCGAGGGCAATCACCACACCCCAGGAACCGAAGTTGGTGACCGCATAAGCGACAAGGTAGAACAAGCCCGCGGCAATGGCGGTGGGAGCAACTTCGCTGTTCCCATATGGCACAAATGCCATAAGGATATAACCTGCATGCGCAATCGCAGAATACGCAAAAAGACGTTTGATATTGGTCTGCGAGAGAGCGGATAAATTACCAACGATCATCGTCAAGGCGGAGAGCGCCCAGAGGATGTCGGTCAGGTCGGCGGAGAGGGCTGGGAAGGCGGTGGCAAATACACGGAACAACGCCACGAAACCCGCGATCTTTGCTCCAGCTGCCATGAAAGCGGTGACTGCCGTCGGGGCACCTTGATAGACATCGGGCGTCCACATGTGGAAGGGAACGGCTGCAACCTTGAAGCCGAATCCAACCAAAAGGAGAGCCGCGCCGATGGTCAGGAGCAGGCTTGAGGTCCCGCTGGAGGCGGCGTAGAAGATGTCTGCCAGATTGGTGGAACCCGTCGCACCGAAGATCAGAGCCGTGCCGTAGACGACAAATCCGCTGGCAAATGCGCCGAGCAGGAAATACTTGACGCCTGATTCTTCTGCATCTCGTTTGCGGGAGATGGCCGCAAGGACATACAACGGAATGGACAGCAGTTCGAGGGCAAGGAAGACGATGATGAGGTCGGTGGCTTGCGCCATGAGCATCATGCCGCCAACGCTGAAGAGCATGAGTGTGTAGTATTCGCTGCGGTTAATGCCCATGCGGCTGTTATAGCCATAGGAAAGGGCGATGCCGAGCAAGCCGCTGGCAAGCAGGAGAATGTTGGCGAAGGTTGAGAAACCGTCCAGCACGACCATGTTGTTGAAGCCGCGGCTGGCAAGCCCAACCTGTGTCACAGAATAGCCCAGAGCGATTACCAATCCCAACACAGCGAGGGCAACCGTGATGCCTTTGCGGTCATTCGGGATGAAAAGGTCCACCAGCAAAAGCAGGCACGCCCACACGGAAATGATGAGGAAGGGCATTAATGTGTAGAAGTCTATAAATTGAGGTTGCGTCATGAACGCTCCAAAATCTGACGATGGACGATGGACAACCGATGGTCAGCGGTCTATCGTCGATGGTCCGTTATAAAGGCAGGGCGGAGAGGAGTTTCTCCACGGCAGGGGCGAGGATGTCGAAGAACGGTTTGGGGTACAAGCCGATCCAGAACATGAAGATGATCAAAGGAATGACCGTGGCGATTTCGCGCCAGTTGAGGTCTTTGAGTTCGTGGTGATGGGTGATCTCGCCCGCAGGTCCGAGGAAGACCTTTTGGAACATGTAGAGGATGTAGACCGCCGCCATGATGACGCCAAGCGCGGAGATGCCTGCATACCAGGGGGAGCCGATCGCTTCGGAGCCGAACGCGCCGAGCAGGATGGTGAACTCACCCACAAAGCCATTGAGACCAGGCAGACCCATTGAGGAGAGCGATGAGATGAGCATGAGCGTGCCGAAGATCGGGGTGATCTTCCACAAGCCGCCGTAGACCTTGATCTCGCGGGTGTGGGTCTGTTCGTAGATCATACCGATGAGGAGGAACAACGCGCCCGTGCTCAAGCCGTGGTTGACCATCTGCAAAATGGCGCCCGCCACGCCTTCGGCATTCAATGCAAACATACCGAGCATGACGAAGCCGAGGTGGCTCACGGAGGAATACGCAACCAATTTCTTCATATCCGACTGTGCAAACGAAACCGCCGCGCCATAGATGATACCGATGGTCGCAAAGAGCGCGATCCACGGGGCGGCTTGGATGGCGGCATTCGGGAAGAGCGGAATGTTGAATCGTAGGAAACCGTAGGTACCCATCTTCAGCAGAACACCTGCAAGAATGACGGAACCCGCGGTGGGCGCTTCCACGTGGGCATCGGGCAGCCACGAGTGGAGGGGCCACATTGGCACTTTGATGGCAAAGGCGGCAGTGAATGCAAGGAAAAGGAACATCTGAACACCAGCGGTGATCGTGCCTGTGGCGTACAGGTCCGGCAGGCGGACGAGCATGGTGGGGATGTTGAAGGTATCGGTCTTGATGCCGAGGTAAAGGATGGCAAGCAGCATCAGGATGGAACCTGCCATGGTGTAGAGGAAGAACTTCACCGCAGCATAGACGCGGCGTGGTCCGCCCCAGATGCCGATGAGGAAATACATCGGGACGAGGGTGAATTCCCAGAAAATGTAGAACAGGAAGAGATCCTGCGCGAGAAATACGCCCGTCATGCCGACTTCCAAGAGGAGGAAGAAGATCATGAAGTCCTTCACGCGGTCTTCAACAGCAGTCCAGGTGGAGAGGATGGAGATCGGTGTGAGGAAGGCGGTGAGCATGACCAGCAGAATGCTCAAACCATCCACGGCAAGATAGTAGTAGATGTTCCAGCCAGCCACCTGAATCCACGGGTACTTGGCTTCCAGCTGCAAGTCAGGATTCGATGCGTTGAACATCGAGAAGACCCACAACGAAACACCGAATGTGAGCAGAGAGGTGACCATCGCGACCCAACGGATGGCGGTCTTCTGCTCGGAGTTCATGAACAGAAGAACAAGCACGCCCAGGATCGGGAAGAAGGTCAGGAGTGTGAGAGGTTGCAAAAGAAATTCCATGTTCTATCCTCGGTTTCTACGAGTTATTTCAAAATCAAATAACCTAAAATCAAAACAACGCCCAACAAAACGGAGAGCGCATACGAGCGCACAAATCCATTCTGAATTTTACGAACATTATCAGACACCCACTGCGTGGCTGTGCCAAGCCAGTTGGCAAAGGCATCGATACCACGTTGGTCGGCATAACGGTCGAGCGCAATGCTGCTGACCCAGGTATAGGTTCCAGCAATCACCGTATCATGCACAAAGTCATGCCAGAAGCGCCAGTCGATCACATCTGCAAGGAATTGCGAGATCTTCCTAAACGGGGTGAGGATAAGCACATCATAGCCTTCATCCACGAACCATTTATTTTCCATGCCCGTAAAGACAAAGCCAAGCGGTTTCTTGAGCGGATCAGGTTGGTTACCCTTCAGCGGGTTACGTCCATACAACAGCCAGGAAATCAAGATGGCAAGCAGCGCCAGCACCGTGGAGATGCCCGCAACGCCGAGATCAAAGGGTGGGAATTCGAGATGTCCAAGCGTATATTCCAGCCAGTGACCGAGTTGATGAAAACCCTTGAACGGGAGATTCAACGCGCCTCCGACTACGCTCAAAACTGCCAGCACCATCAGCGGCACGGTCATTACCTTTGGGCTTTCTTCCGCGTGCTTCGCCGCGTCAGTGCGGGCTTCGCCGAAGAAGACCATCCAAATCTGACGTCCCATGTAGAAGGCGGTGAAGAAAGCGGCGATGCTCAACTGCCAGTAGACACTGGGATAGTGAAGTTTTGCATCGAGCAAAATTTCATCCTTCGACCAAAAGCCGGCAAACGGGAAGATACCCGCCAGCGCCAGCGTGCCGATCATGTACAGCCAGAACGTCACAGGCATGGTCTTGCGGATGCCACCCATGTTGCGCATATCGCCCGGGTCGAAGACTTCACCATGATCATCATCGTGACCGCCATGTCCGTGTTCTTCTTCCTTCTTCTTTTTACCCTTTGGCTTTTCATCATGATGAGCGTGATGCTCATGGGCATGATGTCCGCGTTCGAGACCGAGAATGACAGAACCAGCGGAAAGGAACAACAAAGCCTTGAAGAAAGCGTGGGTGATGAGGTGGAACATCCCCGCCACGTACGCGCCCATTCCCACTGCAGCGACCATGAAGCCAAGCTGTGAAATGGTGGAATAGGCGAGAACTTTCTTGATATCGTATTGACCAACCGCGATCGTCGCGGCGAAAAGCGCCGTCCCTGCGCCGACCATTGCAACAATGTATTGTGCTTCGGGGACGAGAGAATACAGCGGAGCCGAACGGGTGACGAGATACACGCCTGCTGTCACCATTGTCGCGGCATGGATGAGTGCGGAAACGGGTGTCGGACCTGCCATCGCGTCTGGCAGCCAAATATAGAGCGGAATTTGCGCGGATTTCCCAGCCACACCGATCAGCATGAAGAGTGTAATCGCCACGATCACCCATGGAGCCGATTCTGCAATGGCGGGCGCGGCGGCGAAGACTTCGTCAAATTGGAAGGAGCCGAGATACCAGAACATCAAAAAGCCCGCGATGAGGAAACCAAAGTCGCCTACCCGGTTGGTGATGAAGGCTTTCTTGGCGGCATTTGAATTCGCCCAGGAGGGACGGGCAAGCGTGTCCATCTCGAACCAAAAGCCGATGAGCAGGAAGGAGGCGAGACCCACACCTTCCCAGCCGACGAAGAGCATCAGGTAGGAGTCGCCGGAGACGAGGATCATCATCGCTGCAATGAACAGGTTCAAGAAGATGAAGAAGCGGGTGAAGCGTCCTTCCTCATGCTTGAAGCGCACATCTTCGTGCATGTAGCCGATGGCGTAGATGTGGATGAGCGTCCCGACACCTGATACGACGAGCATCATGGTGGTCGAGAGCGAGTCGACGCGGAAGGTCCAGTCGAGTTTGAGATTGCCGATGTGGATCCATTCGGCGAAGGGCACGCTGACCACCCCACCGTGACTGGCAGATACTGAATATGCCAGCAAGGCCGAGACGATAAACGCCGTGCCCGATGCCGCGCTTGCCACCGTGCCGACCACTTTTTCGCTGAAGTAACGCCCGAATATGGCGTTGATCAGCAAGCCGACGACAGGCGCAAGTACCAGCCAGGGAGCCAGAAAATAAAAGCCTGTTTGTACAGTTTCACTTAAGTGCATAACATTCTCCGTCATTCGATAATCGGGTCGAGTATCGAATTATCCCTTCAAGGAATTCAATTCATCAATGTTGATGTTCCTGCGGGATTTGAAGATCTCCACGATCAGGGCGAGCCCCACCGCCACCTCCGCCGCCGCGACTGCGATGACGAAAAAGACAAAGATCTGTCCGTTGAAGGTTTGGTAGACGCTGGAAAATGCCACAAAGGCAAGGTTTGCCGCGTTGAGCATCAATTCAATGGACATGAAAATAATGAGCGGGTTGCGGCGTGTCAGCACACCGAGCGTGCCGAGCACGAACAGGATCGCGGATAAGGCGATGTAATAATCAACAGGGACCATTAACTTTGTCCTCCTTTTTCGCGGCGGGTCAGGATGATCGCGCCGACCATGGCAACCAGCAGCAGAATGGATGTCACCTCGAATGGAAGCAGGTAATCGCTGAACAGGGTCATTGCCATTTCACGCAGGCTTTCCATTGTGTTCAGGGAAGCATCAGGAGCGGTGATAACCGCGTCGGAACGGGCACGCGAAAACAGGATGTAAATCGCTTCGACCGCAAGGATGGTTGAGAGCAGCCCTGCCAGCGGTTTTTGCCAGGGAAGAGAGTTGCCGGGCGCAAGGTTTACCGCACCAAGGAGCATGATCACGAACAAAAAGAGCACCATGATCGCGCCTGCATACACGGTAATCTGCGACATCGCAATGAATGGCGCGCCCAACAACAGGTAGAAGACCGCCACTGTGATGAAATTCAACACAAGGAACAAGGCTGAATACACCGCGTTGCGGCTGAACAACATTCCCAGCGCCGAAGAGATGGCAACTAGGGAAAGGACGAGGAAGACAATCAGGTCAGAATTCATAACACTCCATTTACGATTTTCGACTGACGATGTTCGAAGCAATCGAAAATCTGAAATCGTAAACACTTACACCAGCACGCAAGTGCAGGTGTCGTTAATCGGTCGGGTCTTTCATCTCCGGCACCGAGCGGGTATATACACCCGGCTCGACCTTGCGCGGGGTGAGCATCTGTTCGGTGGCAACAGGGACCAGCAGCATATCCTTGGTATAGATCGCCTGTTTGCGGTCGGTAAAGGAGAGTTCGTAATTGTCATCCAGCACGATCGCCTCAGTGGGGCAGGCATCTTCACAAAATCCGCAGTAGATGCAGCGGAGCATGTTGATCTCGTACGTGGAGGCATACCGCTCCCCCGGGGAGAAGCGCTTTTCATCCGTATTTTCGGAGGATTCCACAAAGATCGCATCCGCAGGGCAGGCGGCGGCGCAAAGCGAACAACCGATGCACTTTTCAAGGCCGTTGTCGTAACGTTTCAATTCATGACGTCCGCGGAAGCGCGGGCGGACAGGCCGCTTCTCTTCGGGATATTGATAGGTAACCGTTTTCTCGAAAAGGAAGGAGCGAAGCGTTTCGCCCAGACCCTTTGAGAGTTCGATAATGGGATCAAAAACGCCCATGGGATTTTCTCCTCAAGTCACGATAAATAAAGGAAACTGCCACCAGTAGAATGAAGATCGAAATGAACGGAATGCTCCAGAAATACAACTGGTTGTTGAACATATCTGCCAGCAAAATGCCCGTTGCGGTAACGAACGCCAGCACCAATGAAAGCGGCAGCAAAAACTTCCAGCCAAAGGACATCAGGCGATCGTAGCGGATACGCGGCCAGGTGGCACGGATCCAGATCATGAAGAACAGCAGCACAATGACCTTCAACAACAGGTAGATCGGGCCAAGGAACCAGTTCTGGTCCACGCTGAAGAAAGTATCTTTTAGGAACCAGAATTCACGATAGCCGCCAAAGAACAACGTGGCAGCGATCATACAAATGACGATCATCTTCTGGTATTCCGCCATGAAGAAGAGCGCAAACTTCATACCTGAATATTCCGAGTGATAGCCCGCCGTCAGTTCCTGTTCGGCTTCGGGCATATCAAAGGGAGCGCGGTTCACTTCCGCCAACGTCACGATCATAAAGACCAGAGCGCCTGCGGGCTGTATCACCGCAAACCACATTCCTTTTTGGGCGTCCACAATCTCATTCAAGTTCATCGAGTCGCCAAGGATGATGGCGATCACAAAGCACAAGCCGAGCGATAGTTCATACGAGATCATCTGCGCCGAAGAACGCACGCCGCCGAGCATCGCATACTTGTTATTGCTCGACCAGCCCGCCAGCACAATGCCATACACCGCGATCGACGCAATGGACATCAAGTAAAGAATGCCCACGTTCAAATCGGCAATATACAGGGTGATCTCACGTCCGAACATCATGAACGATGAACCCAACGGCACAACCGCCGCGATGATCAACGAAGGCACCACCGTCAGAACAGGCGCAAGAATAAACACCGTTCGATACACATGCCCCGGCGTCAATTCTTCCTTGAAGATCAACTTCACCGCATCGGCGATCGGCTGCAACAACCCCTGCGGACCCGCACGGTTCGGACCCACACGCACCTGCATGCGCGCCAATGCGCGGCGTTCATACAAGGTCAGGTAGGCAAAACCCGTCAACAGGATCAGGCAGAGCACAAACCCCTTCAACACCCATTCGACCCACATTGTCCAATCCATATCACTTCACCTTCCCTTCGCTGCGGCTCTGTACACGCGCCACAACAGGTTCGCGGATCGCGATCCCCATGCTGCGCGGCACCAGAACAACACCCGTGGAAATGGTATCGTCCACCTTCAAAACGGCTTCCGCATTGATACCGTCAAAACTGATCTTCACTGGCTGGCCAACTTCCAAACCCAATTTTTTCACAGTGGCGGAATGCATCGAAACAAACGCCTCACCCACCCGCTGCCCAAGCAACTCAGCAGATTGGATGGTTACGCCCAGGTCATACAATCTATTGACCGGGACCGCCAGCAATTCTTTTTCTTTTGGACGAAGAGCCGCTTCTTTTCTGACCTTGGAGATGCGTACAGTTCCTCCAACTTGAGCCACAGGGATGAGCTGCACACCCAACCCATGCGTATTCTCATACGTTGTACCGCCGTAATACAAGTCACCGCGCCCAACGATGGGCCATTGTCCATTCACTTCCGCGAGTCTTTCGTAGCTCACTTCATTGAAAGCATCAAGCGAATTGGCAAGGATATCGAACACCACCGAAGGGGATGACCCTTCAAGAATAATGCCCATTTGCTTGGCAACCATCGATGTGATCGCAAAGTCTGGCCTGCTGTCACCCTTTGCAGGGACAGCCGCATAGAAACGCTGCACGCGGCGCTCGCCAGAGACGAATGTTCCTTCGCGCTCGGTAAATGCCTGTGCAGGGAAGACCGCATCCGCAATTTCAGTGGTGGCTGTTTCGAGAATATCCTGTACCGCCACGAACTTGGCACCCTTCAACGCCTTCGCGAGGTTCGGGTCATCACCAACAGGGTCAGCCCCAACGATGTAAACGGCTTTGCCTTTGAGCGCCTTTTCCAGATCCGCTTCGGGCTTGAAACCAACTTCGAACGCACCCTGGTCATTGGCTCTCTGCCAGACACCCACCAATCCATTATTTGGGCGGCCAACATGATCGGTATCTTTCAGCAAGGCAGCGCAAGCCGAAGCCAGCGCAGAAGTCCCAGTTACACCGAGACCTTCGCTGCCGAAGAACACCATCGCGTTTTTGGCTTTCGCAAATTCATCAGCGATCTTGCTCTTCTTGCCGAAATCTGCCACTGTCTTCATTTCATCGCCATACGCATAGCGGATGGTGTATTTTGCAAAACGATCCAGTTTGGTTTCGCGCGGGTTGGCAACAATGAGCGTCGCACCACGGTCAGCAGCTTGCTTGATGCGCAGCCACCAAATGGGAGCTTCTTCATACAGGTCAGAGGCGATCACCAAAATGGCATCACCCTTACCCATTGTGCCAATATTCGTGCCGGCACCAACACCAACCAACTGGGTCAATTCACCGCCGCCCATATCAGAGTATAGGATGGCAGTTCCACCAGCCGTATCGGCCAGTGACTTGAGGTTGAAGAGATCTTCATTGGCAAGCCTGCCGGAAGCCAGCACCACGAAGTCTTTTTTATTCGCAGAGAATTTTTCAGCGGCGAATTTGGTCGCGGCATCCCACGAGGCACGCGCCAATTTGCCTTCCTTGCGGATCATCGGCTTGGTGAGGCGTTCCTTGCCTTCGGTGTAGTGATAGGCAAAGCGTCCCTTATCACACAGCCAGATCTCGTTGACTTCTTCATTCTGGCGCGGCATGACACGCTTCACCACGATGTCGCCGCCAGCCTTGGCTTCGCGGCGGGTATTGAGCGTGGTGTTGCATCCAACAGGACACTGCGTACAAACGGAGGCTTGTGCTTTCAACTCCCAGGGGCGGGCGCCAAAACGGAAGTCGGCAGTGGTCAATGCGCCGACAGGACAGATGTCGGTGGTGTTGCCGGAGAAGACCGAATCAAACCCGGGGTCTGAGATGGAAATGATCTGGGTGTTGCGTCCGCGCTCGTCGAAGCCGAGGACGGCTTCGCCTGCGATCTCATCTTGAAAACGGATACAGCGCGCACATTGGATGCAGCGTTCGCGGTCGAGCCAGATCAACTCGCCGAGAGGAACCTGCTTTTCGAGATGCAATTTCTCAGCGTAGTTAAAGCGGCTCTGACCGGGACCAAATTGCATGGTCAGGTTTTGAAGCGGGCATTCGCCGCCCTTATCACAGACCGGGCAGTCGAGCGGGTGTGAGGTCAGCAAAAATTCCACTGTGCCTTTTTGCCCATCCACTGCTTTGTCGGAGGTGGTCATTACGACCATGCCTTCGGAAACACGGTTGGTGCAGGCGGTTTCGAGTTTGGGCATGAACTGGATCTTGGGCTGACCGTTCTCCATCACGACCTGACCTGTGGCGCGGTCGAGCATGGGGCGGCCGATCTCGACCAGACACATGCGGCACATGCCGACGGGTTCGAGTTTGGGGTGATGGCAAAAAACGGGGATGTCGATTCCCGCGACCTTTGCCGCATCTGCAACCGTTAACCCATCAGGGACGGTCACTTGTTTTCCATTGATAGTAAGTGTGACTTGTTTGCTCATTAAGTCTCCGGAAGAAGCGCTACTCTTGGGCGAGTATCGCTTACGCTTTCGTTTTCTTTTTGAAATCCTGCGGGAAGCGCTCAATGCCCGTGACCACCGCCATGGTGGAGAACTCACCCAGCGCGCACAGACATTTGCCCTGCATTTGCTTGGCGACATTGAGCAGGAGTTTCACATCGTCTCCCGAGCCTTTGCCTTCGTGAATGCGGTCGGTGAGATTGCGCATCCAGTAATTGCCTTCGCGGCAGGGGGTGCATTTACCGCAGGACTCGTGTTTGAAGAAGTGAATTGTCTTGTTGATGACCCAGTCAATATCCACGGTGTCGTCGAGTACGATGACAGAGGCGGAACCAAGGTCTGAGCCGACGGTGCGGACGGAGGAATAATCCATTGGGGTGTCGAGTACTTTGTCGTCCACCACAATCAGGGAGGAGGAAGCGCCCGCAGGCATGATGGCTTTAACTGAACGCCCATCCTGCACACCCATGCCGTGTTCATAGATCAATTGGCGGAAGGTGGTGCCGAAGGGCAGCTCGTAGTTTCCAGGTTTCCGCACACGACCCGAAAGCGAGAAGATCTTGACGCCGGCGCTGTCAGCGGTGCCGATGCTCTTGTACCAATCTGCGCCGTTGGAAAGGATGGGCGGAACATTGGTGAATGTTTCTACATTGTTGATGATGGTCGGCTTGCCATAGAGACCGTACGAAGGCGGGAAGGGCGGACGTACGCGCGGCTGTCCGCGTTTGCCTTCGAGCGATTCGAGCAGGGCGGTCTCTTCGCCGCAGATGTAGGCACCTGCGCCGAGATGGGTATAGATTTTCAGCGAGTAATCGGTGCCGAATATGCTATCACCAAGGATGCCCGCTTCTTCCATCTCTGCAATCTTTTCATCGAGGAAGGCTGCCACCTGCCAGAACTCGCCACGCAGATAGATATAGGCGACATTCGCACCAACGGCATAGGAGGCAATCGCAAGACCTTCGAGGAACTGGAAGGGATTGCTTTCCATGATCTCGCGGTCTTTGAAGGTACCGGGCTCGGACTCATCCGCATTGGCGACGACATAGTGAGGCCAATTGTTCTTATCAATGAAGGACCACTTCATGCCAGTGGGGAACCCCGCACCGCCGCGCCCGCGCAGACCAGATTTGGTCACTTCGGCGGTTACTTCAGTGGGTTCCATTTTCGTCACGGCTTTTTTGAAAGCCGCAAAACCACCGTTCTTTTTATAGACATTCAGCTTGTTAAAATCAGGAATATCCCGATGACGTAAAAGGATGTGCTCCATTATTTCGCCTCCTTTTCCGTCTGCTTCAGGGCTTCGATCAATTCCATAGTGCGGTCCACGGTCATATATTCGTGATATTTGATGCCGTCCGGTCCCTGTGTCTGGAACATGGGCGCGCGGTCGCATGAGGCGAGGCACATCACTTCTTCAAGCGTGACCAAGCCGTCTTCGGTGGTCTCGCCGACTTTGATGCCAAGATTGCCGCACAGATTGTTAAGGAACTCATCCGCGCCGCGCAGGGCACAAGGCAAGTCGGTGCAAACTTGCATGCGGTACTTGCCTGCCTTCTTATCGTGATACAAGGTGTAGAAGCCGACGATCGAGGCGACGTCTGTTTCGGTGATGTCTAACAGGGACGCAATATCCTTCATCGCATCCTTGTTGACATAGCCTTCTTCACGCTGGGCAAGGTACAAGAGCGGCATGACCGCAGAGCGTTTGTGCTCCGGGGGGTATTTGGCAAGGATCTGTTTTACTTCCTTCGGGTATTTTTTCTCAAGACTCATCGGTCAATATCTCCAAGGACAATATCAGTGGAGGCGAGGATGGCGACAAGATCAGCCACCAGATACCCCTTCACCATTTCTGAAATGACGGAAAGGTTATCAAAAGACGGTGTGCGCATGTGGACGCGCCTAGGCTTGGGTCCGCCATCACCGACGAGGAGAACGCCCAATTCACCGCGCGGGGATTCGATGGCGCTGTAGATGGATGCATCCGGTGCAGAGAAGCCTTCCGTCCACAACTTGAAGTGATGGATAAGCGCTTCCATGCTGGTGCCGATCTCTGAGCGCGGCGGCGGGACGAATTTGCGGTTGTCCGAACGAACGGGACCCAGCGGCAGTTTGTTCAACGCCTGTTCCACGATCTTCAACGATTCGCGCAATTCCTGAATGCGGACGAGATAGCGGGCGTAAGTATCCCCTTCTGTTAACACAGGCACATTGAAATCGTATTGCTCGTATCCGCAATATGGGCGGATTTTGCGCAGATCCCAATCCACGCCAGATGCGCGGAGCATGGGACCCGTCACCCCGTAGGAAAGAGCCGTTTCTTTGCTCAGGTAGCCAATGTCCACCATGCGGTCAATGAAAAGCGGATTCTTCGTCAGCAGGGTTTCATATTCATCGATGCGCTTGGGGAAGATCTTGATGAAATCACGCACTGCGGCTTCAAATTCAACAGGCACATCGCGCCACACGCCGCCAGGACGGATGTAGGTCGTCATCATGCGCTGGCCCGAGACGAGTTCGAAAATATCCAGGATCTGTTCGCGTTCGCGGAAACAATAGAGGAACATCGACATCGCAGCGAGGTCCAAGCCTGAGGTGCCGAGCCAGACCAAATGAGAGGCGATGCGCTGCAACTCCACGAGAATGACGCGCAAGGCTTGCGCGCGGGCGGGCACATCCAGATCCACCAGTTTTTCCACCGCCATGCAGTAGGCAAGGTTATTGCCCATGGTGTTCATATAATCGAGGCGGTCGGTCATCACTTCAGCCTTTTGGTAGGTCTTGGCTTCCATGTTCTTCTCGATGCCCGTGTGTAAAAAGCCGATATCGGGAATGCAATTGACGACGATCTCGCCGTCCAGTTCGAGCAGCAGGCGCAGCACGCCATGCGTGGAGGGATGTTGCGGACCCATGTTTAGCAGCATGGTCTCGCCTGTCAGCGCGCGCTCTGAAACAAGATGTTTATATTGATCTATGGTGACTTCTTCGATCTGGCTCATAAATTATTCCTTTGCATACGGCTTACGCAGGTCGATCTCATCGAAGTTGAAGGTGAACTGCGGTTCTTCGTAGCCAAGCGGGAAATCTCTTCGGAGTGGATGCCCCTCGGTATCATCGGGCATCAAAATGCGGCGCGGATCAGGATGACCCTCGACTTCGATGCCGAACATATCAAATAGTTCGCGCTCGCGCCAATTCGCGACGGAGTACACACGCGTCACGGTCGGGACCTTGGGCTTGTCTCCGTTTACTGGAACTTTCAACTGCAGCGACAGATTCTGCGCCAGCGATGTGAGCTGGTAAATGACATAAAAACGCGGTGACGTTTGCGGGTAATTATCCACAGCCGTCAGCGCGGAGAGCAATTCAAACTGGTGTTCGTCGCGCAGCATTGTGAGCGCATCCACGATCTGGTCGGGGTTTACGAACATATGCACTTCATTGCGGAATTCTTCAAACTTCGCGCTGAACTTACCCTGCACAGCCTTTACGATCGGTTCGAGTTTTTTATCCATAATCAACGTATTCCTTAAGACCTGACGGGTTTTAAGAACCTGTCAGGTCTTATGAATTAATTACTTAACCGCCAGGTCCGAAAACTTCTCGCCCTTTACCTTCTCATGAATGGTGAGCACACCATGGATCAAAGCTTCGGGGCGCGGCGGGCAGCCCGCCACGAACACATCCACAGGGACAACTTCGTCCACGCCCTGATAGATGGCATAGTTATTGAAGACACCGCCACAGGAGGCGCAATCGCCCATGGCGATCACCCACTTGGGTTCGGGCATTTGGTCATATAAACGGCGAAGGACGGGTCCCATTTTCTTCGAGACGCGTCCCGCCACGATCATCAGATCTGACTGGCGCGGGCTGGCACGCATCAATTCCATGCCGAAGCGGCTCATATCGTAGCTCGAAGATTGAGCGGACATCATCTCGATGGCGCAGCACGCCAAGCCGAACAGCATGGGCCACATGGCATTCGTGCGCGACCAGTTGACCATGGTTTCAAGCGAGGTTGTAACCACGCCCATGTTTCCAAGTTTTTGTTCTATTCCCATTCCAAGGCTCCTTTTTTCCAGGCATACACATAACCGATAAGAAGAATCGTAATGAAGACCACCATCTCGATCAAGCCGAACAGACCGAGCTGACGGAAAGCGATCGCCCACGGCAAAAAGAACACTACTTCAATATCAAAGAGAATGAACAACACAGCCACAAGGTAAAAACGGACAGGCATGCGCCGTGTCCCTTGCCCGTAGGGCGTCATGCCCGATTCATAGGGCATATCTTTGGCAGCGGTATGTTTCTTTGGTCCGAATAATCCCCCCAGACCGATGGCAATAAAAGCGATCAAGGTAGCAACCGCGATCATTACCGCGATGGCAATATATTCCAGCAGCATGTTTTACACCTCATTGATGCGTGAAATCTGGCACAGTTCCGCGAAAGTATATCACAAAGGTTTTTGAGGGGCTAGAAAAAGTGCCACATTTCACAAAAATGGTGATAATCGTCATATTTCGGTAAAAGTTGTAAAATTCCGAAAGTTAATCGTTTACAGGCGGAATCGAAACTTATAAAAATAGTCGTGAATTATCCGAATCTACAAGCTATATTTTTCAACCCACCCTTAAAAAGAAAAGCCGCCTTCTTGGCGGCTCTACTTTGATATTCTCTAATCACCCAAATAATCGCGCAATTCCCTGCTCTTGGAAGGGTGACGTAATTTCCGCAATGCCTTCGCTTCGATCTGGCGCACGCGCTCGCGGGTCACATCGAAGTAGCGGCTGACCTCTTCGAGGGTGTGCTCCCTGCCGTCCTTGAGTCCGAAGCGCAATTCCAGCACGTCCCGCTCACGGTCAGAGAGAGATTCGAGGGCGTGATGAATTTGCTCGCGCAGCATATCCTTGGCGGCAGCGTCCATGGGCGAGGGCGCATCCACATCTTCGATGAAATCACCCAACGCGCTGGATTCGTCATCCCCCACAGGACCTTCGAGCGAAACGGTCTCTTCGGCAGAACGCAGGGCGCGGGTCACTTTTTGAGAGGCGGTGTCCAGTTTCTTTTGCAGTTCAGCGTTGATAGGTTTGTTCTCAGCATGGGCACGCAGAATGATCTGCACATCGGCGGCGGAGAGGTAACCTACTTCCAGTGCAAGTTCTTCATTATTCGGTTCGCGTCCCAGCATTTGGGTCAGGTGCCGCTGAGCGCGCAAGATGCGTGAAATGGATTCGAACAAATGCACAGGGATGCGGATCGTCCGCGCCTGTTCGGCGATGGAGCGGTTGATGGATTGGCGGATCCACCAGGTGGCATAGGTGCTGAATTTGAATCCGCGCCGCGGATCGAACTTGCCGATGGCGCGCAGGAGTCCCATATTGCCTTCCTGAATCAGGTCAAGCAGCGGGATGCCGCGTCCCAGATAGCGTTTGGCAACGCTCACCACCAGCCGCAGATTCGCACGGACAAGCGCCTGATTCGCATCTTTGGCGCGGGCGTGGATGGCAGTTAACTCATTTTGCAGATCTTCATCGGAACATAGATTGCGATACAAAGTACGCTGGGATGGGAAGCCCGGGTGAATGCGGACATTCGTCAGCAGCCACTCTGCATAATTAAACGGAAGCAGGTACAGGCTGAGAAAGACCGAATAGGCGTGTCGGGCAAGGTTATCCCAAAGGTGGTTACTTCCCCATTGGCCGTTATCCAGATATGCGCGCAAGTACGATGGAGAATCAAATTCCCAGCCAGAGTGAAGCGACTGCGCTTCCGCAACCAGCAGAGCAAGGTCGGGCAATTCATGATCGAGCCGCTCGGCGTCTTCGACCAGACGATCCCACGAAGTGAGCATATCCGCGATCAGGGCATGATACATGGAAGCCACCAGCGTGGTGCCCTTGCGCTGTTTCAATTTACGCAGTGTGTTAACCAACCTGTCTGCTTCGATGATCGTGGCAAGACGGAACTCGCTATCGGCACCGAGCAATTTGACCTGACCGATCTCACTCAGGTACAAACGCACAGGGTCTTCTGCAAGATCGGTGGTCTCGCGCACATGCAGTGCCACAACTTCTTCGAGGTCTTCCTCTTGATCCACCAGCAAGGTTTCATCTGGTTCGATGAAATCATCCACAGGGATATCCAGCGGCAGGTTCTCTGTCATCGATTCCATCACAGAGTCTGCTGAAAGTTTCTTTTTGTTTCTTTTTTGCTTCAATGGATGTACCCCCACCAGATATCGGTTTCTGTTTTGTTTTGCTTCCAGATTTTGGTTTTGTTTTTGATTTACTTTTTGCAGGCATTCGAGTTCCCTTTCCCGATATCGCAAAGATGCACGGCAACTCTTAGATCTTCATCCGATCCATATACATTCTCAATTTTATCAGACGCGCAATTTCATTTTCAAACTCGGCGGCACGCGCATCACCCTGCTCGCCTGCCTCTTCCTGCAAATAACGATACTGGGTGATCTGTTCCGCTGCGCGTGTCAGGCGCATTTTTTTCACCGCGCGCAACAGGTCGTCACGCAGGGCATCGGCATTTTGTTTAAACTTTTCACTCGCTTCCAACAATTCATACGCCAGCGGCAAAATGGAATCGGGCAATCGCGACATCACATAGGCGTGATAATCATGATCCACCTGTTCCAATGACTGCCGAATTTCCTGAATAATCAACTGGTGATCGGTGTACTCAAAATCATCCACCGAAAGCGCGCTTAAATTACTTTCTTCCAACTTGCGGTCCACTTGATAGACCAACTCAGGCGTACGCAGAACGATTCCCACAAAAAAAGATTCGAGCCGCAAGACAGGATTAACCGCCGCAACGGCCGCTTCCGCCTTTTGAGTGGACAACATCCCACGCGGCTTGCGCTTCACCACCGGACCTCGAGCCTGAGTGCTCATTAAGGAGCGTTCGTCCACCCGCAGCATGCGCGCCAGCGCCTGACGGTAGGTATCGCGCTCCAATGGGCTGGGCAGGTCTTCGATGAGCGGCAACACCTGCGCCGCGATCTGATTCTTCACCTTCGGATCGTTGACGTTTTGTCCCGCCGCCAAGGTTTCCATAACATGCGTCACAATGGGTTTGGCATCTGCGATGATCTTCGCCCACTCTTCTTTATTACGCGCCACGATCTCATCAGGGTCAAGATCATCGGGAATGGTTGCTACACGCAAGTCGGCTTGCAAACGGGCTTCATTTTGCAACAGCCCGCGCGCATCAAAACCGAGTTCCCCTTCCTTATCCATCGCCGAACGCGCCGCCTCCAACCCGCGCAAGACAGCTTTCTGCCCTGCCACATCAGGGTCGAGCGCAAGGACGATGCGCCGCGTGGAACGTTTGAGCAAACGCAGCTGATCTTCCGTCAGGGCCGTGCCCATCGGCGAGACGACATTCTCATACCCCGCCTGATGCAGGGCGATAACATCGAGATACCCTTCCACGATCACCGCCTGATCCGCCGTGCGGATGGGTTTGCGGGCGCGATCCAAGCCGTAGAGCAAACGCCCCTTGGAGAAGATCGGCGTTTCGGGTGAATTCAAAAATTTGGGAATGTCGTTCGGGTCAACAATGCGCGCGCCGAAACCTGCCATCTTCCCATTTTCATCGCGAATGGGAATCATGATGCGGTGGCGGAATTTGTCGTACACGCGGGATTCGGAATTCGGGTTTGGGGAATCGGATTCGCGCACGGTCAACAACCCTGCATCCACAAGGTCCTGTTGAGAATAGCCGCGTTGGGTGAAATGGGTCAGAGCCGAGTCCCAGCCTTGGGGAGCATAGCCCAAGCCAAACGTCTCGATGGTGGCGTCGGTCAGTCCGCGTTTTTCGCGCAGATAGGTGAGAATTTCCTTATTGTTGAAAAGATGACTGCGATAAAAGATGACCGCATCTTCCAACAATTTGCGGAGATGGTCGTAGGCTTCGCGAATTTCGGGGGTTTCACGCTGGAACTCGGTCAGCTCCACGCCAGCACGGATGGCAAGTTTTTGCAGGGCTTCCTTGAAATCCAACCCTTCGCGCTTCATCACGAACTTGAAGATGTCGCCGCCTTCATTGCACGCACCAAAGCAGCGCCAAGTGCCAGACTCGGGCCAGACGACGAATGCTGGTGAACGCTTGTTATCGTGAAAGGGACAAAAGCCCGTATAGTTCTTGCCCGCATGGCGCAATTTGACACCTGCCTCGGAAACGAGGTCAACGATGTCAATGCGGGCTTTGATTTCATCAATGGTGGACATAGGGACAAGGCGAATTATAGACTTGGTTCAGTAGAATAGCAAATCACAAAAACGGGATGGGTTGAAAGCCCGTCCCGTTCTGATCATTTCTCAGGAGTTACTTCGACCAACACAGCACGCACCATGCGGCGGTAACTGTACGTCCTGAAAAGGAATTTGTAATCTTCACAAGTAATGAGCGTGAGCCACGCCTTCTCTTCAGATTTCAAAGCGGTATTGACTTCCTTTGGTGAGATGCGTTTCGTCTCACGGACTTCGTAGGTGTAGATCTGCCCAAATGCGCGGACTTGGATCACGTCGCCATATTTCAGCTTCTTCAAATTATGGAATGTGCCAGGCTGGTTGTATGCATCCCACACATGCGCAGTGATGACGGAGTTTCCGTTCAAGGTGGGGAAGGCAGTGCCATTGAGCCAGCCCGCATCCGCGCCGAGCCAGGTCACATCCCATTCATCTTTATGGAGCGGCACACCCACAATCGGCGTGGAAACTGCCAGGGATGGAATCTCCAGCCGCAGGTCCGCGTAGGAGGCGTAGGTTTTCTCAAACGGCTGGGCGGGGAGGTGCGTCAATTCGCCTTTTGGAAAACCAGTCAACGGTAAAAATGCTGGCACATCGACCGTGACAGGCGTTTCAGGAATCACCACAGGCGGGCTGACCGTAAAATTGACCAAGGTGTCGCTTGTGCCATTGTTGAGTTCGTTGCCGATGAGGTCTTCAATGGAAGTGGTGCCGCACACGAACAGGCGATAAACCCCTGCGCCAAGCGGTGCTCCGTCGTTGATGATAAGAGCTGAGATGAACCCGCCGCTGTTGTTATATGAAGCGGAATTGATAGGGATCAAGACATCATCAGCAATGCGCCCGCCGAAACATGATGCTGTGTCGAACGTGCCGTTCGTTCCTGCTTCGACGAGCAGGTAATTGACCGTGTTATTCGCCGCCTGTGCACCGAAATCAGATTTGACATCTTCATTGAATTCGATCTGTATCTGCGAAGGACCGTTTGCAAGAACAGAGCAGTTGGCAGGAATGGTATTTGTTGAAAACAAAACGATCGGGAAAGTTGTGTCCGTGGAGAATACAACTGTATTATCCGCACTGGTGGATGCGGTGCTTTTGTTGCCAGTGCCATCTTCGGCAGCATCAGCAATAACGCTCGCCGTAACGTCCCCATCCAACATCATACCGCTAACGGCAACATGATAGGTCGTGCCATCATTGGGAGATATCTCTGTGACCACTGCAGTTGTCGCGCCTGCCGTTCCGCCCACGTCGACATCCGTTTCATCAAAACCTGTGACTGGTTCGGAGAACGTCACTCTGAAATTGATCGGGGATGCATTCGTCGGGTCAGACTGCCCTGTTGCCTGCTCAATGCTCACGGACGGTGGAGTCTCGTCTGCAATATTTTGTACGTTGACAATATGCTCACCTACGAGGGAAAGTCCGTTGGCATCCGTCACTTCGATGCAGACCGTGTAACTTGTCCTTGTCTCGTAATCGAACATGGCGACAGTTTGCAATGTGTTCCCTGTAAGCGAGAAATTGACATTGTCTGAGCCATTACCAGAAAAAGCCGCAGCGTTGAGCAATGCAAAGGTGTGAGTATCCGCTCCATTGGGGTCAGCGGCGCTTAATGTGCCAACTACCGTCGCAACGGGCTGATTCTCCAACACCACATTCGGCGTTAGGGAAAATCCTGTCGGCGCGTAATTGGCGGTGATGGAAATATCGTCAATGCCCACCCATTCATCATTTCCCGAGGCGTTCGTGGTCATAATGCGTAATTCGACAAGGGACTGATTCTCCGCCGCAGCAGGCAACACCAGACTAACAAGCGTTACCAAAGTCGCAAGACTGGGACCTGTGGTCGCATCTGCAATGTACCCATCGGGCAGGTTGGTGAAGTTTCCACTAGAACCTACACGGTAATGCAACGCCACCTGCTGAACGGCATTATCGGTGGTGCTGTCAATATCGCGCACATTATATGCAACGCGGATGTTATTCACCCCAGTTTTATCAAGAAAGATCTTGATAAAAGGCGCATCGGCTGTCCCCGAACCTTGCATGGCAATCGTTGGGTTAGCCAGATGAAATTCTGCCACACCGCCTGTAGTGTTCGCCACGCTGACGAGATTTGCAATGACATCCACCGCCACAGACGGGTAATCCGACAAAAGCGTTTGCGGGTCAACATCAACTGGAGTCGATGCAGAATAATCCCCGAGGTAGCCCATGATCGAAGGCACACCCGACCAATCATCGGCAGTTGCGATCAAACCATTGTCTGACCAATTCTGGGAAAATGGCAGCACAGCCAGCGCCGCATTTGCCGAGACGGTATAAACACCAACAGCGAACACAGCAGCAAGCACCAACACAAAACCAAAAAAGTTTGTAACTACTCAGGCTGAAGTAGCGACAAATTCAGGAAGGTAAGGAGTACCGGCAAAAGCCAGGCGCAAAACATCCAGAACGAGTTGCCCATTTT
>Ga0209835_1000671_pt1 | contig 21354 bp, 26 predicted proteins | sample LakKivwa52mmetaG_FD_184138 | JGI IMG/M metagenome (GOLD analysis project Ga0209835, IMG submission 184138) | Anoxic lake water microbial communities from Lake Kivu, Rwanda to study Microbial Dark Matter (Phase II) - Lake Kivu water 52m metaG... | ecosystem: Environmental > Aquatic > Freshwater >...
GCTGCCGTCGCCGTGCCGTGGCTCGCATGCACTGTCCAGCCGTGACGTGCAGCACAGCGCGCGGCGCCACCGACGTGATCGGCATGCTCGTGGGTAATCAACACGGCTTCGATGCTTTCCGGCTCGACCCCCAGTCGCGCCAACCGTGTCACTAGGTCACGCGGGCCGAAACCGCAGTCGAGCAGCACGCGCGTGCGGCCCGACTCGACCAGCAAGGCATTGCCCTTGCTGCCGCTGCCCAGCGAAGCAAACCGAATCACGCCGACCGGATCATTTCAACTGGTCTTGCAGCAGGCCGAGAATCTTGCGCGCCGTCTCCGAATTATCGACTCCGCCTTCACGCGTCAGCACCCGCACACTGCTATCGGGTCCGTCGCCCTGGACATGGATGCGGTACTGCTGCTTGGGGTCAACTTCCGGTTTGCCCTTGAAAAGATTCAGCGGGTTGAGCTTGGAGAGCCAGCCCTCATCCTCACCCCTCTTCTTGGCGCCGGCCTCGGGATCGATGTAGCGGACGAAGTACATGCCCTGCGAGCGGTCGCGATCCTCGACGGTAAAGCCGACCCGGTCGAGCGCCAGCCCGACACGTCGCCAGGCGCGGTCGAAGCCCTCCTGCAAGGTCAGCGTGCCGGCGCCATCGGCGGCGCGTGTGAGCCTGGCACGATCCGGCTGCTTCTCGACAGCCAGCATGGTCTTGGCGCGCTGTTCCTCGACGCCAAGGCGCACCATCAGGCGGCGCAGCATTTCGGCTTCGAGCTCCGGCTCGGCCGGGCGCGGCTGCCAGCGTGTCTGGTCCTTGCCTTCGGTGACATAGACCTCGTACATGCCGCGGTGGCTGATGTAGATCTCGGTGGTACCCGGCTCGCCGCCCTTCTCCAGCCGTGTGCGGAACTTGTCACGCTCGGCGGTCGAATACAGGCTGTCGAACACCTTGCCGAGCGTCGAACGAATGATGTCCTGCGGCAGCTTGGCGCGATTTTCGGCCCAGTCGGTTTCCATCACGCCGGCCTCGGGCACTTCGATATCGACGATGAAACCGGATTCCTGCCAGAATTCCTTGATCTGCGGCCACAACTGTTCCGGCGTGCCGCCGGCCACCAGCCAGCGTTGCGTGCCGGCGCGCTCGATGCGCATCTTGTCGACGCTCGGCAGCACGGCCGGCGATGTTGATGTAGTCGTCCCCGCCTTGCGCTCGCCCGCGTATTCGGAATAGGTGGCGCTGCCCTTCGGACTGACATCCGGCACGGCGTAACGATCGTCGCGCGTCGGCTGGGTCAGATCGGGAGGCACTTCCAGCGAGGGCAGCTTGCCCGCCGACTTGTAATCGATCTTCTTCGACTCGGGAAGGATGTTGCCCGAACAGGCAGACAGCAGGCCGACGACGGCCAGCGCGCCGGTGATGCGGAACAGGTTTTTTCTCATACTCATAAATTAGATGGTGATACCGGCTTCGCGCATCGCCGCGCGCACACGCTCGTGGCAGTCGGGCGACAGAGTGGTCAGCGGCAGGCGCAGCGTGTCCTTGATCAGGCCCATGCGTGCGCAGGCCCACTTGACGGGAATCGGGTTCGCTTCGCAGAACAAGTGCTTGTGCAGACCGAGCAGGCGCGCATTGATTTCGCGTCCGGTCTTCACATCGCCGGCAAGGCCGGCGGCGACCATCTCGTGCATCAGCTTCGGCGCGACGTTGCCGGTCACGGTGATCACGCCATGACCGCCCAGCAGCACCAACAGAAAGCCGGTGGCATCGTCGCCGCTATAGATGGCGAAGCCGGGTGGCGCGCGCTTGATCAGGTCGGTGCCGCGCTCGAGGTTGCCGGTGGCATCCTTGATGCCGACGATGCCCGGCACCTGGGAGAGACGCAGTGTCGTGTCGTTCGCCAGATCGGCCACCGTACGGCCGGGCACGTTGTAGAGGATCAGCGGCAGGTCGACTTCCTCGGCGATCGCCTTGAAATGCAGGTAAAGACCTTCCTGTGTCGGCTTGTTGTAATAGGGCACGACGGACAGATGGGCACTGGCGCCGGCGGCCTTCGCGCATTGCGCGAGTTCGACCGCCTCGCTCGTCGAGTTGGCACCGGTGCCGGCGATCACCGGGATGCGGCCGGCCACGTGGGCAACGGTTTCGCGGATCAGCAGGCAGTGCTCGTCCATGTCGACGGTCGGCGATTCGCCGGTCGTGCCGACGACGACGACCGCATCGGAACCTTCGGCGATATGCCAGTCAAGCAGGTGCCGCAGCGCCGGCAGGTCGAGCGAACCGTCCTCCTGCATGGGAGTGACGATGGCGGGAATGGAACCTCGAATCATGATGAATTTCCGGATCGGTAAATTGGATTCAGATTTCGGCGAGTGCCTTGATATGCGCACAGACGCTGCGTGCCAGCGGCGACATGACATAACCGCCCTCGAGCATCGACACGATGCGGCCTTGCGCCGACTCCTTGGCGACTTGCATCAATTGCTCGGTGACCCACGCGTAGTCGGATTCCACCAGGCCAAGATTGCCCATGTCGTCCTCGACGTGGGCATCGAAGCCGGCGGAAATGAAGATCATCTCCGGCTTGAACTCGCGCAGGCGCGGCAGCCAGGTCTCGCTCACCACCTCGCGGAAGGCATCGCCGCGCGAACGCGCCGGCATCGGCACGTTGCACATGTTCGGCGCCGGTTCATCGTCGCCGCAGTAAGGATAGAAGGGATGCTGGAAAATGCTGCACATCATCATGCGCATGTCCTGCTCGATGATGTTTTCCGTGCCATTGCCATGGTGCACATCGAAGTCGATGATCGCGACGCGCTGCAAGCCCCAGGCATCGAGCGCATGGCGGGCGGCAATGGCAATATTGTTGAAGAAGCAGAAACCCATCGAGCGTGCATGCTCGGCATGGTGGCCGGGCGGACGCACCGCACAGAAGGCGGCCGGCATTTCCTTCTTCATCACCAGGTCGGTGGCCAGCACGCCGGCACCGGCCGCGCGCAGCGCCGCCTTGAGGGTGCCGGGTGACATCGCCGTATCGGGGTCCAGATGGTGGATGCCCTGCTCCGGCACACTGGCGTGAATCAGGTCGATATAGCTTTGTGCATGCGCTCGCCGCAAGTGCTCGTTCTCGGCCAGCGGCGCGTCGTAGTAGTGCAGGTAAAGATCGAGCCCGGCCGCGATCAGCCGGTCCTGGATTGCGCCCAGCCGGCCGGGGCACTCCGGATGGTGCGATCCCATGTCGTGCAACAGGCAATCGCGGTGGGTGATGAAGGCAATAGTCATGGGAAAACGGAAATGATGGACGGAAGGCTTCGCTTACAATCGACCGAAACGACATTATGACTTGTTCGCGGGATTGTATCGCATGGCCACCACCCCCCACACCGCGCCCTTAGCCGGTACGCTGACTGCCGTCCTGACCGCCGCCAGCGGCATCATCCTCGGCAAGGAGCGCGAGATCCGTCTGGCACTGTCCTGCCTGCTGGCGCGCGGCCACCTGCTGATCGAAGACTTGCCGGGCGTCGGCAAGACCACCCTCGCCCACACGCTGGCGCGACTGCTCGGCCTCGACTTCCAGCGCATCCAGTTCACCAGTGACATGCTGCCGGCTGACATCCTCGGCATCTCGGTATTCGACCGCGAGCGCGGCGACTTCCGCTTCCATCCCGGCCCCATCTTCACACAAGTGGTACTCGCCGACGAGATCAACCGCGCCACGCCCAAGGCCCAGAGTGCCCTGCTCGAAGCGATGGAAGAGCGCCAGGTCACCGTCGAGGGGGCGACGCGCCCGCTGCCGCAACCCTTCTTCGTCATCGCCACGCAAAACCCGGCCCACCAACTCGGCACCTTCCCGCTGCCGGAATCCCAGCTCGACCGCTTCCTGATGCGCATCGAGCTCGGCTATCCCGACCGTGCCGCAGAGCGCGCGCTGCTCGAAGGCCGCGACCGCCGCGCCGTGCTCGCCGAAACCGCGCCAATCCTTGCACCGGTAATGCTGATCGCCGAACAGCAGCGCGCCGCCAGCTTGCACGTCGCACCCGCACTCTACGACTACGTGCAGGCGCTCGCCGCACACACCCGCACCGCGGCGGAATGGAAAGCCGGCCTGTCACCGCGCGCCGGCCTTGGCCTCGTTGCGGCCGCGCGCGCCTGGGCGCTGCTGGCCGGGCGCGACCACGTGCTGCCTGAGGACGTGCAGGCGGTTTTGCCCGCCGTCACCGCCCACCGTCTGCCCGCCGCCGGAGAGCAGCGCAGCGCCGACGAACTGGCCCACGCCCTGATCGAAGCAGTACCGCTGCCCTGAGAGCCGACGTGCTGGCTGAACTGCGCGGCACCCTCAAGGAAAGATTCGCCACTTGGGCATTACGGGTCCGCCCGCCCGAACCGGTGCCCGTCGTACTCACCCAGCGACGCGTCTATGTCCTGCCGACGCGCGGCGGGCTGCTTTACGCCTTGTCGCTACTCGTGCTGCTGATCGGCGCGATCAACTACAACTTGAGCCTCGGCTACGGTCTGGTCTTCCTGCTCGGCGGCCTCGGTATCGTCGCTACCCTGCATACCTTCCGCAACCTCGCCGGCACGTCGATTACCGTCGGCACTCCCGTGCCGGTCTTCGTCGGCGAGACCGCGCGCTTTCCACTGTTGCTGCACAACGCCGACACACGCGAACGTCGGCTGTTGCGGCTCACCTTGCCCGACCAGCCTGTGACCGTCGTCGATGTACCGCTGCAAGGCAGCGCGCGCGCCCTGCTGCCAATGCCAACGACGCGGCGCGGCTGGTTGACCATGCCGCGCGTGACGATCGAGACCGTCTGGCCACTTGGACTCGTGCGGACCTGGAGCTACACCGCGCCCGCGCTCGCCTGCCTCGTCTATCCACGCCCCGCCGATGCCGTCCCGCCAGCGCCGAGTTTTGCCGGCATGCAGGGCGGCCGCCTGCCGAGCGACACGGGCGACGAGGATTTCGCCGGCCTGCGCCGCCACCAGTCGAGCGACCCGCCGCATCACGTCGCCTGGAAGACCACCGCGCGGCCCGGATGCCGCGCTGCAAACCAAGCAATTCTCCGGCACCGCCGCGCAGGCGCTGTGGTTCGACTGGGCGCTGTTGCCGGCGTACATGGATGTCGAAACGCGCCTGTCGGTGCTCGCACGCTGGGTGCTTGACGCCGAGGAGGCCGGTCTCTCCTGGGGCCTGCGCCTGCCCGGTGGCGAAATACCTCAGGCGCACGGCACTGCCCACACCCACGCCTGCCTGAAGGCGCTTGCCCTGCATGGCCAAGGCTAAACCGCCCCTACACCCCCTGACGCCGGCGCAGACCTGGTGGCTGCTGGCGACGGGCATCGCCGCTTATGTGCCGCTCGCGCCGCAGGTGCCGCTCTGGCTCGCGGTCGTGACGGCTGGCGCCTTCCTCTGGCGCGCCGCGCTCGCGTGGTGGCGCAAACCGCTGCCGTCGCGCTGGCTGCTGATCTTCGTCACCTTCGCCGGTGCGGCCGCCGTGCTCGTCCAGTACCGCACGCTGTTGGGCCAGCAGGCCGGCGTGGCGTTGCTGCTGGTCTTCATGGCGCTCAAGCAACTGGAAGCGCGCGCGCCACGCGACGGGCTGGCGGTCGTGCTGCTCGCCTATTTCCTGACCCTCGCGCAGTTCTTCGAGGACCAGTCGATCCCCGTCGCGGCGACGATGTTCGGCACCGTGCTGGTCGCCACCGCCGCGCTCGCCAACCTGACCGACGCCCACGGCAGCCCGGTGCGATTGTTCCGGCTGGCCGGCGCAATGCTGCTCCAGGCCCTTCCGTTCATGCTGATCCTGTTTGTCCTGTTTCCGCGTGTGCAAGGGCCGCTCTGGGGGCTGCCGCGTGACGCCTACAGCGGCCTGACAGGATTGAGCGACACCATGTCGCCCGGCACGATCAACAATCTCAGTCAGTCGGATGCGATCGCCTTCCGCGTCAAGTTCGACGGACCCGTGCCGCCGAAACGGGGGATGTACTGGCGCGGACCTGTCCTCACGCTGCTCGACGGCCGCACCTGGCGGCCGGGCAACGCCACCCTCGCCAGCGAACTGCCCTATGAACCCGTCGCGACGAGTCCGGTTTACAGCTATACGGTCACGCTCGAACCGCACAACAAGCCCTGGCTGTTCGCACTCGAACTGCCCGAGACGCTGCCGCCCGACGCTTTCCGCACTTCCGACTACCAGTTGAACGCGAAGAAACCGGTACGCGAACGGTTGCGCTACACGATGCGCTCGCATCCTCAGGTCGTGCAGGACGAAGAAAGCAATTACGCCCTCGCCGCCGCGCGGCGCCTGCCGGGCAGCCTCAATCCGCGCACCCAGGAACTCGGCGCTGGCTGGACGGCAGATGGCAGCAGCGCGGCGCAGCGCGTGCAGCGCGCCATCGACTTCCTGCGCGGCCAGCAACTTGTCTATACCCTGCGTCCGCCGCTGACCGGCCAGCATGTCGCCGACGAATTCCTGTTCGACACCCGGCGCGGCTTCTGCGAGCATTTCGCGGCCAGCTTCGTCGTGCTGATGCGCGCCGCCGAGGTGCCGGCGCGCGTCGTCACCGGCTATCAGGGTGGCGAACGCAACCCGGTCGACGATACCTGGGTGATCCGCCAGTCCGACGCGCACGCCTGGGCCGAAGTCTGGCTGGACGGACGCGGCTGGGTGCGCGTCGATCCGACCGCCGCCGCCGCGCCGGCGCGCATCGAGGAAAACCTTGCCGCCGCCGTGCCGGTGGGCGATCCGCTGCCGCTGCTCGCACGCAAGGGTTTCGACTGGCTGCGCGAGGCGCGCTTCCGCTGGTGGGCGGTCAACAACGCGTGGAACCAGTGGGTGCTCGGCTTCAACCCCGAGCGCCAGCTTGAACTGCTCGCCCGGCTCGGCATGGATTCGCCCGACTGGCGCAAGATGACCGCCTGGCTTACGGGGCTGACCGGCCTCGTGCTGCTTGCGCTCGCCGTTGCCATGCTGTGGCGGCGTCCGCATCCCGATCCCGCGCAACGGCAATGGCAGCGCGCCATGCGCCGGCTGGAAAAGCGCGGCCTGCCGCGCCGGTCATGGGAAGGCCCGCACGACTACGCCAAGCGCGTGGCTGCCGAATTACCCGCCGTGGCGGACGATATTCACGCCATCGCCACGCTCTATGCCGGGCTACGCTACGGCACCTCACCCGACAGCACACTCACGTTGCTCCGCCAGCGTGTCGCCACATTCAAGCCATGAAACAGCTCGTTCTCGCCCTTCTTGCCCTGATTTCGTTCAACCTCCACGCCGGCAGCTACGCCGCGCGCGAGGACGTGCAAGCCTTCATCGCCGAAATGCAAATCCGTCATGGCTTCGATGCCGAACAACTCGGCGTCCTGTTCGGCAAGACGCGCTCCATCCCGGCGGTGCTCAAGGCCATCGCACCGCCGACCGATCCGCGCGTCAAGTCATGGAAAAACTATCGCGCCCGCTTCATCGAGCCGAAGCGCATGGCCGCCGGCCTCACCTTCTGGCAGCGCCACGCCGCGACGCTGGCGAAGGCCGAGGCCCTCACCGGCGTACCGGCCGAAATCATCGTCGCCATCATCGGCATCGAGACGATCTACGGCAAGCACCTAGGCCGCTTCGACAGCTTCGCCGCGCTGACCACCCTCGCCTTCGACTACCCACCGCGCGCTCCATTGTTCCGCCGCGAACTCGAAGCCCTGCTGCTGCTCGCGCGCGAGGAGAACCGCCCGCCCGACAGCTATCGCGGCTCTTTCGCGGGGGCCATCGGCCTGCCGCAGTTCCTGCCCTCCAGCATCCGCGCCTATGCAATCGACTTCGACGGCGACGGCCGCATCGATCTGACCGGCAGTCCGGAAGACGCCATCGGCAGCGTGGCGAACTTCCTCAAGCTGCATGGCTGGGAAACCGGCGGACCGGTCGCAGTCGCAGTCAAAGTCGGCGCTGGCGAGACGGCACATGAGGCGCTGATCGCCGAAGGCATCCTGCCGAACCGGCGTCCGCTAGAGATAGCCTCAATGGGTGTCGAGATTCCGCCCGATGCGCCCGAGGCACCCGCCGCGCTGATCGACCTCGTCACGCCGGATGCGCCGACCGAATACTGGCTCGGTTACCAGAACTTCTACGTGATCACGCGCTACAACCGCAGCAGCTTCTACGCGATGGCGGTCTGGCAGTTCGCGCAGACGCTCAAAGGACGCAGACTAGAGCAGTGACCGCACGCCTACGCCGTCGCGCGCGAGACGCTGGCGCAGGCGCGCGAGCGCTTCCATCTGCAGTTGGCGCACGCGTTCGCGCGTTATGCCGAGTTCCCGCGCGAGGGTTTCGAGCGTAGCGACGTCGCGGCCGTTGAGGCCGTAGCGCGTCTCGACGACATGGCGGTGGCGGTCAGAGAGTTCGCCGACCCACTCGCCGATGTGCCGGACGACTTCTTCGTGTTCGACCGCGGCTTCCGGATCGACGGCATGCTCGTCGGCGATGGCATCGGACACGGTCAGGTCCGGATCGATGTCGAGCGGCGCGTCGAGCGAAGCGGTACGCTCGTTGAGCAGCAACAGGCGGCGCACCTCATCAACCGGCTTGTGCAGCAACTTCGCCACCTTTTCGAGCACGGGCGTCGGCTCCTCGTCGGGCTTTTCGACATCCGCGCCGCACTTGCGCAAGGCCTGCAGCACGGCGTTGAGTTCCTTGACCACATGCACCGGCAGGCGCACGGTGCGCGACTGGCTCATGATCGCGCGCTCGATGTTCTGGCGCACCCACCAGGTCGCGTAGGTAGAGAAGCGGAAGCCGCGCTCGGGATCGAACTTTTCCAGCGCGTGGATGAGGCCGAGGTTGCCTTCCTCGATCAGGTCGTCGAGCGGAATGCCGCGATGCTGGTAGTGCTTGGCGATGCTGACGACGAGGCGCAGGTTGGCCTCGATCATCTTCTGCCGCGCGGCGAAATCGCCCGCGCGCACGGCGCGCGCCAGCGCGAGCTCCTCGGCCGGCTTGAGCAGCGGCGTGTGGCCGATTTCGTTGAGGTAGAGCTGGGTGACGTCGTCGAGGAAACCATCCTCGCCACCCACATCATGTACCTCCTCGTGCGCAGTATCGGGCGGCAGTTCGCCGCGCTCGATTTCGCCGCCTTCGATCTCGCTGTCGCCCGGTGTCATCAGCGTGGCGGCAGGAACTTGAGTGGATCGATCGGCTTGCCTTGCTGCCGCACCTCGAAGTGCAGCTTGGGCTGGTCGGCATCGGAATTACCGAGATCGGCGATGCGCTGGCCACGCTTGACCATCTGGCCTTCCTTGACCAGCACGCGGCTGTTGTGCGCGTAGACCGAACTGTAGCCTTCGGCGTGCAGCAGCACGACGAGGTTACCGTGCTTCGGGTAAACGCCAACGAAAATGACCTTGCCCGGCGCGGCGGCGAGTACCGGTTCGCCGACATTGCCGGCAATGTCGACGCCGCGGTTCAGTCCCTGCGCGCCGGCGTTGCCATCACTGAAATTCGCAATGATCTTGCCATTGGCCGGCCAGCCCCAGTCGATGCCGGTGGCAACGACTGCCGGTGGCGCGGGCGGTACGGCGGACTGCACCGGTGCGGGCGCAGGTGCGGCAGCGGGCTGCGCCGGCGCGGGTTCCTGTCCCTTCAGGCGCGCGAGGTTCTCCTCGGAATAGGGCAGCTTGCCCCCCTTGGGCCCGCGCTTGAGGGTCTCGGTATTGCCCGGGGCCAAGGCTTGAGAAGTCGGCGCTGGCGGGACGGCACTCTCAGCCGGTGGCGCACCATCGAGCGGCCGCGCGACGACCCCGCCGCTGGCCGAAATCGGACGCACTTCGGCGCCATCGGGAACAGCCGACACGGTAGGCGGACTAAGACGCAACTGCTGGCCGACGCTGATGAGATTGCTGTTGTCCAGGTTGTTCCACGCCGCGATGTCGCGCGGGTTAAGCCCGTTCTCGCGAGCAATGCTGAACAGCGTTTCGCCCCGCTTCACGACATGCATCTTGCCCGTGGGCGCGGCAGCTTGCGCTGGCCTGGACGCCTCGATACGCGACGATCCCTGTGTGTCCGACACCGGCGCGGGCGCCTTGCTGGCGCAACCCGCCAGCAGCAGCGTGAAAATCAATCCAGATAAACGAATCATCATGCGACTCCCGGCAGGAGGGGGACGAAGCGCACGGCATCGAAGATGCCTTCCTTCCATCCGTCCTGCGTTCTTTCGATCACCACCAGCTCCTGCACGGCGCTGCCGACCGGAATGACGAGGCGGCCGCCGACGGCGAGCTGGTCCTTGAGCGCCTGCGGCACGGCCGCGCCGGCCGCGGCGACGATGATCGAATCGAAGGGCGCGGCCTCGGGCAGGCCGGCCATGCCGTCGCCATGCTTGAGGCGGATGCGCGTGAGCTTCAGCGCCTTGAGGTTCTCGCGCGCACGGGCGAGCAGCGGCGCGAGGCGCTCGATGCCATACACCTCGCGCGTCAACTGCGCCAGCACCGCCGCCTGATAGCCGCAGCCGGCGCCGATTTCGAGCGTCTTGCCGAGCCCGGCGCGGCCTTCGAGCAGCAGTTCGATCATGCGCGCGACGATGTAGGGCTGCGAAATGGTCTGGCCGAGGATGAGGGGCAATGCCGTGTCCTCGTAGGCGCGATGCGCCATCGCCGGCTCGACGAAAATGTGACGCGGCACCACGCCGATCGCCATCAGCACCTGCTCGTTGCGGATGCCTTGTTCGCGCAGGCGTTCGATCATGCGCGTGCGCGTGCGGTCGGAAGTCATGCCCAGTCCGCTGAAGCCGGTCAGCATGCTCATGGCTTGAGCCACTCCTGCACCGTGCCAAGCTGGCCGGCGTGCGTCAGGTCGATCTGCAGCGGCGTAATCGACACCCAGTGGTTGTCGACGGCGTGAAAGTCCGTACCCTCGCCCGCATCGGCCGCTGCGCCGGCAGCGCCGACCCAATACACCGTTTCACCGCGCGGCGAAACCTGCTTCACCACCGGCTCGGCCTTGTGACGACGACCCAGCCGGGTAACGCGCAGTCCTTTCAGCAATTCGTAAGGCACATCCGGCACATTCACGTTGAGCAGCAGGGGCGCGCCGAAAGGGCGGTCGCGAAAGCGCTCGGCCAGTTGGCGCGCGACGCGCCCCGCCGTGGCGAAATTGCGACCGGAAAAACTCCCGAGCGACAGCGCGATGGCCGGCACGCCAAGCAGATGACCTTCCATCGCCGCCGCGACGGTGCCGGAATAGATCGTGTCGTCGCCCATGTTCGGGCCCCAGTTGATGCCCGAGAGCACCATGTCGGGCTCGTGATCGAGCATGCCGGTGACGGCCAGATGGACGCAATCGGTCGGAGTGCCATTCACGTAGAAGAATCCGTTCGGTGCTTCCTTGAGATGCAGCGGCCGGTCGAGCGTCAGGGAATTCGAGGCGCCGCTGCGATTGCGTTCGGGTGCGACGACCGTGACCTCGCCCATGCCGCGCATCGCCTCGGCCAATGCCGCAAGCCCGGGCGCGAAATAGCCGTCGTCGTTGGAAAGCAGGATGCGCACGCCGGATCGCCCTACTTCAGGAAGTTCTTGCTGACGTCGCGGAACAGGTCGGTGCCCGCCCGACCCAGCCACTCGAAAGCGACCATCTCGCGGCAGACGATCTGGATGCCGTGCTGGCGCATGCGTTCCAACGCCAGCGCCTTGTGCTGCGGATCACGCGAGCCGACCGCCTCGTCGACGACGAAAACCTGCTTGCCGGCAGCCGCGAGCTGCAGCACGGTCTGCAGCACGCAGACGTGCGCTTCGGTACCGCAGACGACGATCTGCGGCCGCGCCATGCCCGGCAGGCCGGGCAGGCAATTGCCATCGACACAGGAGAAATGCAGCTTCACGCCGACTGCATTGGCGGGCAGCTTTTCCGCCACCAGCGGATGCGTGTGACCGATGCCCTTCGGATACTGTTCGGTCGCCGCGACCGGCACGCCGATGCGCTGCGCCACCTGCACCAGCCAATCGACGTGGCCGAGCACGCGCTGCCAGTCGTGGATGTGCGGCAGCAGGCGTTCCTGCACGTCGACCACCAGCAGGGCGGACTGGTCGGCATTGATGAGCGGGGGGAGTGATTGGATAGTCATGATGCGATTTTACCGAAGCCCTGCCATCGTCTTGCGCATGAAACAGAGGTCTTCCCATGCCTTTGCCTTGTCCGGCAGATTGCGCAGCAGGTAGGCCGGGTGGTAAGTGACGATCAGCGGAATACCGGCGAAGTCATGGACCATGCCGCGTGCGCGCGAAATCGTCACTTCCTGTTGCAGCAAGGTCTGGGCAGCGGGCTTGCCGAGCGTGACGATCAGCTTCGGCTGGATCAGTTCGATCTGCCGCGCCAGGAAGGGCCAGCAGGCCGCGGTCTCGGCCGGTTCCGGCGTGCGGTTGTTGGGTGGGCGGCATTTCACGGCATTCGCTATGTACACGCTGTTGCCGCGCTTGAGATCGATGGCGGCGAGCATGGCGTCGAGAAGTTTGCCGGCCTGGCCGACGAAAGGTTCGCCGCGCTCGTCCTCCTCCGCGCCCGGCCCCTCGCCGATGAACAGCCAGTCGGCATCGACATCACCGACGCCGGGCACCGCCTGCTTGCGCGTCTGGCAGAGTTCGCAGGCGGTACAAGCGGCCACGGCCTGTTTCAAATCATCCCAGCCCATTGCGGCAATCGCGGCCGTCCGGTCATCCACGCCGACAGGCGCGACGGGCGCGGGCTCGCCACGCTTCTTCTTCGGCGGCTGGCGCAGTTTCCAGATCGGCCCGAGGCCCATCTCTTTCAATAGTTGATCGCGGTTCATAAATCCTTCGCCATCACGATGGCATCTTCCCTTCCGGTGGATGACGGATAGTACCCGCGCCGACGGCCGATCTGGACGAAACCGGCGTGTTGATAGAAAGCGATGGCGCCCGGATTGGACGGCCGCACTTCGAGCAACATGCGCGTCATGCCCGTTTCACGCGCCTGCGTGATCGCGAAACCCAGCAGCATTCGACCGCGACCGGTGCGCTGCTGCTCCGGCGCGATGCCGATCACCAGCAGGTGCATTTCATCGACCGCCCGCATCAGCACGGCGAAACCGATGACGTCCCCGCCCTCGCGTGCGACCCAGCCGACATAACCTGCCTCCAGTGCATCGGCGAAGTTGCCGCGCGTCCAGGGAAAGGCCTGCACGCGTTCCTCGATCGCCAGTACCGCGTCGATGTCCGCCGCGATCATCGGTGCGATCGTCATTTGCTGCCACCCCGCGCGAGGCGTTCGGCTGTAGTGAGAGCTACCTTGTCGCGCACGTAGAGGGGCAACGCATGGGAGGCATCCACCCCGCCGCCGCGCGCCAGCACCGGCGCCGCCAGCCGCGCCACCGCGCTGGCGCTTGGAAACGCTTTTTCGTCGACCACGCCCAGTCGCGCGCCCATGCGCCGGCGCAAGACCTCGCCGTGGGGCGTGGCGAAGCCGTCGCCCGCGCCTCGCCACCCGGCGCCATCGGGCAGAAGTGCCGTCTCGCCAGCGCCGACTTTCGGGGCCATGATTTCCTGTACGCTGTCGCCCGCCACTTCATACGCCGCGACATAGACCTCGTTCATGCGCGCGTCGAGGCAGGCGATGGCTTTCCCTTCACCGCTCGCCAATGCCAACGCGGCGAGCGTACCGACCGGCACCACGGGGAGATCGAGTCCGAAGGCGAGTCCCTGCGTCACACCGCAGGCCAGCCGCAACCCGGTGAAGCCGCCGGGACCGGCGCCGAAGGCGATGCCATCCAGTTGCTTGAGCGTCAGGCCGGCTTCGGCGAGGAGTTCGTTGGCCCAGGGCAGCAGCCGTTCCGAGCCTCCGTTCGGCACATCGGCGGACTTTTCGGTAAGCGCGCCATCGCGGTACAGGGCGACGGACAGGCGGGAGGTGGCGGCTTCGAAGGCGAGGAGATTCACGCCCCGGATTCTACCGGGCGTTCGCGGATGATCCGATGACGTACTCGATGCGGCGCTGGCGTTCCGCCGCACCCGCGCGGTCGCCGCCGGCGAAACACCGATCGCGGTCGAATCCCAGCCAGGCCAGCAGCGGCCGGGGCCAGCCTTGCGCCGATGCCGTGTCGATCGCCAGTTCGATCCCGGCGGGCGGCAGGCGGCCAGCCCGCAACAGGAGCGCCGCCGCGACCAGCCGCGAGAATGGATCCTCGATGGCGCGCAGTTGCGCGAGCGCATCCGTGGCCACCGGCACGCCGCGCTGGGCAGGCGGCAGCTGCGTGCGGTCGAGTCCGTCCCACTGTCCCGCCAGATAGGCTGCGTAGCTGCGCGCTTCGACACCGGCATCCCGCAACAGCGGCTGCGCCGCCGGACAGTCAGCGCCATCGAGGCTGGCGATGCGCGCGGCGCAGGCCGTCAGCTCGACGCGCGCGAGCGGGTCGGCACTGCCGGTGCGTCCCGCTTCGCGGCGGGCGATGGCGAGTTCCTGGGCCGCGACGCGATCGCGCCCCGCCAGCCAGGCGGCGGTGTGCGCCGCCAGCGCGCCATGCGCGTTGACTTGCCAGTCGGGCACGGGCGGGCCGCCGGCGCAACCGGCGAGCAGCAAGACGTAGCAAACTGTCAGCAAACATTTCATGGCAACTTCAACTCGCGCTCGCGCGCGAACGGCCATTTGCGATTGACCTCCTCGATCAGCCCGGAAACGCGCCGCAGGCTCGCCTCCACCTCGTTGCGCAGTACATCGAGATCCTCGGTGGCGACGCGCGCATTGACGGCGATGCCGCGCGCCTCGTCGAGCAGGGCATCGGTCTTCTTCAGGCTGGCGCGCACGTCGGCCAGCAGGGCATGCAATTCGCCGGTCGCGCGTTGCGCGTCGTCCATCAGCCCGCCCTGACCACCCTGACCGTATAGCCGCGCATTGGTCTGCGCCAGCAGGCGGTTGGTCTGCTCCAGCGAATCATGGATGCGCCGCGCGCCCGCCGGGCCGAGCAAGCCGTCCAGCGCGCCACGCGGACCGGTCATCGCGCCGGTGACCGTGCGGACGTTGGCGAGGCTGGCATTCAGCGGCGCTTCCTCGGCGGTCATGCGCACCAGATTGTCCGCCAACTCGCGCAGGCTGCTGACCAGGTGCGGAATACCCGCCGTGGCATCGCCGATCAGCACGTCGCGCCGTGCGCCATCGGGCAGTGGCGCATCGTCGAGCAGGCCGGTGAAGGCACGCAGCTTCGCGCCGCCGACCACGCCGCGTTCGAGCGTGAATATCGAGGAAGTGCGCAACCAGCGCGAGTCTTTCGTCGGGATGTCGATATGAATGTGCGCCTTGCCGTCATCCCCCAGTTCGATGCGCCGCACGCGCCCGATCGGGAAGCCGGTGAAGGTCATGTCCATGCCGATCGTCACGCCCTCGGAATTTTCGGCCAGCAGCACCAGGCGCTGGTTTTCCTCGAACACGCCGCGCGCGAACATCACGTACAGCACGAAGCCGCCCAGCAGCAGGAACATCATGACGATCATCGCCACGGTCTTCACGCCGGCATGCGGAATCGGCGGACGGGGCGGTTCGGTGGGTTGCGGATCGGCCATGGTCGAGAGTTTTCAGAAATGCAGCAGCACGAGGATGGCGCCCTCGATCGCCACCAGCAGCAGGAGCAGGCGCGCCATCACTCGCATCTCGCTGCCGCTCGCGGCGCGGCGCGGCGAATCGAGCACCACCGCCACCGGCGCGACGGCGACGGCGACGCCGAACAGGAAGATCTTCAGCAAGAGCGTCGGCGCGGTCACCGGATCGAACACCTGGCCGACCAGCCGCGTGTAATCGGCCAGTCCCCACGGCGTCACGCCATAGACCACCAGATAGGCGGTGGCGAGCACCAGCAACCCGCTCGCCAGCGTCAGCACGATCACGGCGAGCAAGTTGCCCGCCACCCCGGGAACCACCTGCTGGCGGAACAGTGCGGCCGTGCCGAAATCCGCGCCGCGCGCCCGCTCGGCGGCAAGGCGATCGAGCAAGTCGAGGCCGGAGCGCAGGGCGACGAACAGGGCCGCCACCAGCGGCAGCAGTTCGACGACATAGACGCGCACCACCGCTTCGAGCGCGAGGTGCGACAGGCCGTAAGTGGCGGCGGATACCGCGACGATGTGCGTCAGCACCGCGCCGGCCAGCACGCTCAGCAGGGCATAGCCAGGCAGCGCCTGCCAGGCCGAGAAGCAGACTGCCTGCGCCGCGGCCTGGCGCACCGCGCGGCTGTAGGTCGCGGGTGAAAACACCGCAATCAGCGTCGCGGCAGCGAACAGGACGAAACGCGACTCGCGGCGCAGGGCGCGTGTCAGTCGCCCGCCCCGCGAATTGCGGCGGGAGGCAACAGGCGACGACAAGGGCAAGGCGGTCATGATGATCATGAAGTGCGTAACTACGGCCATATTAACCCGATAAGGAAACGCACCCAGATCCGCGAGGCGTATGATGTAGCTTGTTAATCTTCATACGCCGATCCCTCACATGCACTCATACGCAATCCTGCTGATGTTTGTTGCCATCACGGCGCAGGCCCACGATCTTTGGCTGGAGAAGTCCGGCAAGCACCTGACCCTGTACCAGGGCCACCGGCACAGCAGCCACGCCGGCTCCGACACGCTCGACTACGGCAAGCATTTCGTCACGGCAGCCACCTGCCTCGATGCGCGCGGCGGCAAACGCCCACTGGCCGTCGCTGGCAGCGCGCCGTGGACGGCGAGCGGCGACTGCGCGGCGCTGTTGCTGGAAATGTCGTCCGGCTATTGGAGCAAGACACCCTGGGAAACCCGCAACGCACCGAAGACCGAGGTGTCCGGCGCGCTGAAGAGCTGGCGGTCGCTGGATAGCCTGAAGCGTATCGAACAATGGGCCGCTCCTTTCATCCAGCCACTCGGCGACGGACTGGAGATCGTGCCGACCAGCGATCCATTCGCACTCAAGCCCGGCGACAAACTGGTCGTGCGCGTCCTCCTCGCCGGCAAGCCGCAGGTCAACGTACCGGTGGCCTATCACGGGGAAACGCGCGGCGCGACCGATCCCGATGGCCGCATCGCGATCCGTCTGCGCCACGGCGGGGTGCAGTTGATTTCGACGAGCGTCGAGTTGCCGCTCAAGGACGGCAAGGCCGATGTCGAAGTGCGCGCCGCGACATTGCAATTCGAGTTGCCGAAATGAAAACGCTCATTGCGCTGCTGAGTCTTTGGGCCGCATTCGCGCAGGCACACGAAGTGCATCATCGCATCGAGGCAACCGACGCGGTGGTCATCACGCTCACCTACGCCAACGGTCAGCCCTTCGCCTACGAGAAATACGCACTGACGCCGGTTGGCCAGGAAACACCGCAACAGGTCGGCAATACCGATGCACTCGGGCGCATCTCCTTCGTGTCGGGCGCCGTCGAAAAATGGCGTGTGCAGGCCACTTCCGCCGACGGCCACGGCGTGAATCAGGAATTCACCGTGCCAACGACCGACAGCCGTGCCGCGCCCACGAACGAATCCCTGCCGCGCTGGCTGCTGGCCGGCTTCGGCCTGTCGCTGATCTTCGGCCTGTTCGGCCTGTTCCAACTTTTCGTGAGGAAAAAACCATGAAACGCCTGATTCTTGCCGTCCTGCTGGCGCCGACTTTTGCCGCCCTGCCCGCCTTGGCCCACCATGGCGTCGCCGGCGTCGGCGCAGCTGCGCTCGAAGGACCGGGGTCGCCGGTCGAATCGGCCAGTTCGGCCGTGCTGCCGGTTGGCAAGACGCTGCTCTACGCCAAGCTGGACCACGCGAAGTTCAAGACTTACACGATCAACGACAACCCGCCCGCCACCGCCGAGGAGAACTATGCCAACTACTGGATGGTCGGCGTCGGCCATGGCTTCACACCCTGGTTCTCCGCCTACCTCTTCGCTCCGTATCACGCCAAGATCCAGGAATCAGGCGGCCTCGATTCGAAGGGTTGGGCGGATATCTCCGTCATCGGCCAGATCGGCTTCAAGTACGAACCGGGTGTCGGCCTGAAACTCGTCCCCGCCAACGAGAGTCTCGACGACCAGGAGGACTGGCACTTCACGGTCTTCGGCGGCGGCACGCTGCCGACCGGAAATGCCAACCACCGCCTGAGCGATGGCAACATCGACCCCGGCAAGGCGCACGGCTTCGGCAAGAACTCGTGGAGCCTCGGCGTCACCGCGACGAAGCAACTCACGCGTGACCTCACCTTCAATCTCGAAGCCTCGACGATCCGCTTCCGCGAATACCGCTACGACGACGGCAACCGCGTCAAGTTCGGCACTGAGAACCGCTTCAACCTGAGCCTCGCGCAGCGCCTGCACACGAATCCGGACAGCCGCTTCCGCGTCGACGGCGTGATCGAGGCGCAATACCTCGCGCTCGGCCGCGACATCGAGAACGGCGTCGGCGCCGATGCCACCGGCGGCAAGATGCTTTACCTCGTGCCCGGCCTGCGCTTCTACAAGGACAACCTGAGCATCGCTGTCGGCTACAAGAAACCAGTTTGGACGAAACTCAATGAATCCAGCGACCAGCAGGGCGCCGAGGGCAAGGAGAAATACCGGCTGATCTTCAGTGCCTCGATGATGTTCTAATCGTCGCGTGCATATTCCCGACGGCTTCCTCTCCCCGCAAACCTACCTGCCCGCCGCCGCGATCGCAGTCGGTGCTTGGGCGTGGGCCGCGCGCGGGTTGAGATCCGCTCTCGACGAGACGCTAATCCCGCGGCTGGCGATGCTCACTGCGCTGGCCTACGGATTGGGTCTCGTCATGCTGCCGCTGCCCGGCGGCACCAGCGGCCATACGCTCGGCGTGGCGATTATCGCGCTGTTGTTCGGCCTGCGGCTGGCCTTCCTCGCCTACAGCGGCGTGCTGCTGCTACAGGCGCTGCTGTTCGGCGCCGGCGGCATCACCGCCCTGCCGGTGAATGCACTGGCGATGGGACTCGCCGGCAGCGCGACAGCCATCGCGATGTTCCGGCTGTTGAAACCGCTGCACGAATCCGTCGCCGTCGCCATCGCGGCATGGGCATCGGTGATCGTGCCTGGTGCGCTGGTCGCGGGGGTGCTGGGCATCCAGCCGCTGATCGCCCATAAACCGGACGGCACGCCGCTGTTCTTCCCCTTCGGCCTTGAAATCACCCTGCCCGCCGTGCTGCTGCCCCATGCGCTGATCGGCATCGGCGAAGCCGCGCTGACGCTGCTGGTCTGGCGCTACGCCAGGATGCGAAAATGGCGGGCATGACCGCCCGTCACGCCCTCTACCTCTATCTTGCCGTCCTGCCAGCGCCGACTTTTGTGCATGACCCGGCGCTGCTCGCACTTGGCCTGCTGGTCGCGCTGGCGCTGGCCGGTGCGGAACGCTGGCGCATTCTCAAGCGCAGTCTGCTGGCGATCCTTGCTTTCAATCTCTCGGTGAGTCTCGGCGTTGTGCTCGTCGGCCTGTGGCGCGGGCATGTCGATACTGACTGGCTACTGCTCGCCAACCTGCGCGTGCTGCTGATGGTCTTTCTCGGTTTCTGGTTCGTCGCGCGCGTGAATCTGCTCGCCGCGCTGCAAGGCTGGCCGACCGCGACGCTGGTGGCCACGCTGGCGCTCGGACAGGCACGCGCCTTCGCGCGTTTGATCCGCGATTTCCGTCTCGCCTTCGCCAGCCGATCCATCGTCAAGCCGCGCCTGCTCGATCGTCGCCGCCATGCCGGCGCGCAGGCTGTTGCGCTGCTCGACAAGGCGCAGGTGCAATCGACCGAGGTGGCGCTGGCGATGCGCTCCCGTGGAGCCTTCGATGCTTGAGCTGGATCGCGTCCGCTTCGGTTGGGAAGAAGGCAAGTCAGTCATCGATGGGCTCTCTTTGAAGATCCGTGAAGGCGACAAGGTCGTGATCCTCGGTGCCAACGGCTGCGGCAAGTCGACACTGCTCAAGCTGATGAATGGCCTGATCACCCCGCAGTCAGGCAGCGTCAGTTATCGCGGCGCGGCACCCAAAGGCCGTGACTTTCGAGCGGAATGCGCACTTTTGTTTCAGCACCCCGAGGCGATGCTCTTCAATCCGACGGTGCGCGCAGAAATCGCCTACGGCCCGCGCCAACTGGAACTGCCCGACACCGACGCCCGTGTCGCACACTGGGCCGAGGCGCTGCAACTCTCACCGCTGCTCGACCAGCCGCCCTTCCTGCTCTCGGGCGGCGAGAAACAGAAAGTCGCGCTGGCTGCCCTGCTCGCCATCACGCCTAAGCTGCTGCTGCTCGACGAGCCCTCGGCCAGCCTCGACCCGGCGACGGTCGGCTGGCTGATCGACACGCTGCTGGATTCAGACATGACCGTGGTTGCGGCGACACACAACCTCTCGCTCGCGGCCGAACTCGGCAGCCGCTGCCTCGTGCTCGGTTCGGGCGGCCGACTGCTTTATGACGGCCCGGTTGCGGCCGCCCTCGGCAATCTCGCGCTGCTCGAAGAGGCGCACCTCGCGCACCGCCACAAGCACCGGCACGACGGCACGCTACACACCCACCTGCACGTCCACGACTGGGACGGCAGTTAAGCCGCCTCCCCGGGAGGGGAGGCCGGGAGGGGCGGGCTTAACTGTTCAGTGCACGCTGCCGAACGAGCGGTTGATCGTACCCAGCGGCAGTGGCAGCCCGGCCAGCTTGCAGCCCTGCGCCAACGGCCCGCCCGGGAACAGCGCGTAGAGGAAGCGGCGGCCGCCGGCAGCGGCGAAATCCTTCTCCAGTTCGTGCGTCATCTGGCGTGCCGTCCAGTCAGGGCCGAGTTTGCGGAAGCGCTCGCGCAGGCAGTAGATCACTTCCCAGTGGTCTTCTTCGAGTGTCAGGCCGTCTTCCTTGGCCAGACGGTTGGCGACGAGCGGTGACCAGTGTCCCAACTCCGCCCAGTGGCCTTCCGGATCGCGGCCATCGAGCCGCTGATCGACAATGTATTTGTTGATGTCGTACATGGCAGTCTCCTCGCTGGGATGAAACATTATCCGACTTATTTACTACGGTATTAGTAAAGACTTCGGCTAAGAGAATGTCAAGCAAGGAGTTCAGTTGCGCTGGCCGCGCCGGTACATGCGCCCGGCGTCGCGGATGTCGCGCCGCAGCTCGTGGCGCTCTTCGGGACTCATCTCGCGCCACTGCTCGCGGCGCTGCTGGCGGCGCTCCTCGCGCCACTGTTCGCGCTGCTCGGGTGAAGCGTCGCGCCAGTTGTGTTGCCGCTGCATCTGCCCCGGATAGCCATATCCCGGCGGCGGGGGCGGCGGCTCGCCTTGCGCAGCCGCGGAGAACGCGGTCGCAACGAGGCACAGCAACACAAGATGGCGGACAGACTTTTTCATGGCCGCATTGTAGGACCGCGCCTGTAACCATGTCGCGGCGCTTTGTAACAATCCATTGCGTGGCGCC
>Ga0209835_1000672_pt1 | contig 21353 bp, 19 predicted proteins | sample LakKivwa52mmetaG_FD_184138 | JGI IMG/M metagenome (GOLD analysis project Ga0209835, IMG submission 184138) | Anoxic lake water microbial communities from Lake Kivu, Rwanda to study Microbial Dark Matter (Phase II) - Lake Kivu water 52m metaG... | ecosystem: Environmental > Aquatic > Freshwater >...
CGCTCTGGACAAGACAAAGGAATAACGCTACAAGGATTGAAACTTGGAAGGGAACAACTGCACCTGCTCAATGACCTGGCCTCATTTTATCCGCTGTGGTTGGCCCAGTTCCTGACCGGCGGTAACACGCAGTTCCCGGACGATGGCCGCCGCCCTTTCCCGGAGATGGAGGTAATCGGTCTTGGCGACGCGGTTGAGCGGAATTTCACCCGCCTTGAGGATCACCACGTGGGAAAGGCGGGAGTAGCCGCGGTTTCCAGTTTCGTGGCAAAGAGACGCCAGACCATGCATCACGTTTCTGCAAGCCCCTCTCTCATCCAACTGTCAATATCCAAGTCCTACATATCATGATTATTTGGGAACTTCATTGATCCCGGTTTGAAATAGAGCATGTTCGTCGAGATTGACGGTTTGCATAGTACAGGAAGCTATACATATCAACCGGATGAACCCTTACTTGTATGCCGATCCTCTCCATTCGATGGTCTTGATCCACACAATCTCTTGCGTATCGTCGATCTCGTAAAGGATACGCAGATCGCCCATGCGGAAACGATGCATGTGCTTGAGATCCCCCTTCAGCTTCTTGATGTGCCCGTCGAGGTGAGGATTCCGGGCAATGACATCAATAGTGTCCGCTACTCATTCCTTCAAGGCGCCATCGGCCTTCCGGTAGAATTTGACGGCGTTCCGATGAAGAATGATCTTATGCATTTTTCAGATCATCCCAAGCGACAAAGGCGCCCTTTTTACCGGCTGCCCTGTCCAGATCCGACTGGCGGATCTGCCCCATCAGCTTGCTGTCCGCGATGATCTCGAAGGTCTCCCGCCAAACCTCCATATCTTCGGCGATTGCTTCATGGATGACGCCCTTAAGCTCATCTGCTGTCATATCCGTTATTTTACGTTTACGGCTCTCATAACCTCTCCCTCATATGGAAATCTCCTGATTATTTCCAAAAAGCCTGAGGAAAATAATTACGTCTGTCAAGAGAACTCACTTTAATCACTTTAATGGAAAAGCCGCCCTATTCGAACGTCGCGCCGGTGTGGGCGGAGCGGACGAACTGGGCGTACCGCTTCAGGTAGCCCTTCAGCTCCCTCTTGACCGGCTTCCAGAGGGCAAGGCGCTGCTTCATTTCGTCTTCGGAGATGAGGAGATTCAGCTTTTTTGCCGGGATGTCGATCTCGATCCGGTCGCCTTCCCGTACGGCGGCGATGGGTCCCCCTTCGGCTGCCTCCGGGGAGATGTGGCCGATCGCCGCTCCCCGGCTGCCGCCCGAGAAGCGGCCGTCGGTGAGGAGGGCGACGTCCCGGTCCCTGCCGATGCCGACGATGGCGGAGGTCGGCGATAGCATCTCGCGCATGCCGGGGCCGCCTTTCGGACCTTCGTACCGGATGACGACAACGTCTCCTTTCATGATCTTCCCATCCAGAATGGCCCGCATGGCAGGCTCTTCCGAGTCGAAGACGCGGGCCGGCCCCGTGTGCCGGAGCATCGCGTCATCAACGGCGGAGCGCTTGACAACGGCGCCTTCCGGGGCGAGGTTGCCGAAGAGGACGGCGATCCCTCCGGTCTCATGGTAAGGCCTCTCCAGCGGGCGAATCACCTCGGGGTTGATGACCCGCTTCCCCTTCAGATTTTCGCCGACCGTCTTCCCTGTGACCGTTTGTGCCCCCGTGTTGATCAGGCCTCCCCGGGAGAGCTCCTGCATGAGGGCGGGGATGCCGCCGGCCTGGTGAAGGTCGCTCAAGTGATGGGAGCCGCCGGGTGACATGGAGCAGAGATGCGGGGTCTTGTCGCTGAAGGCATTGAAGGCGTCGAGCGTCAGCGGGACGCCCGCCTCCTTCGCAATGGCCGGCAGGTGGAGCGAGGTGTTCGTCGAGCCCCCGAAAGCCAGGTCCACGGTGAGGGCGTTTGCAAAGGCCTCGGCGGTGAGGATTGCCGAGGGTCGCAAGCCGCTCTCCACCAGCTCCATGATCTGCATCCCCGTCTCCTTCGCCAGGCGGATCCGATCGGCCCAGACGGCGGGGATGGTTCCGTTGTAAGGGAGCGCCATCCCGAGAACCTCGGTCAGGCAGTTCATCGAATTGGCGGTGAACATCCCCGCGCAGGAGCCGACACCCGGACAGGCGCATCCTTCTGCCTCGCGGAGCTCATCCATCGTTATCTCCCCGATCCTGGCCTTGCCGACATATTCGAATACGGTGATCAGGTCGATCTTCCGCCCCTGGAACTCGCCGGCCAGCATGGGGCCTCCGCTGATCACGATGCTGGGGATGTCGAGTCGCGCCAAGGCCATCATCATTCCGGGGACGATCTTGTCGCAGTTGGGGATGAGGACCAGGCCGTCGAACGGGTGGGCCATCACCATCGACTCGACTGAGTCTGCGATCAATTCCCGGGAGCTCAGGGAATATTTCATCCCCTCGTGCCCCATGACGATCCCGTCGCAGACCCCGATCGTGAAAAACTCGATGGGCGTCCCACCGGCCATCCGGATCCCCGCCTTGACGGCCTCGGAGATCTGGTGCAGATGGAGATGGCCCGGGATGATCTCATTGGCGGAATTGGCGATGCCGATCATCGGCCGTTCGATTTCGCGATCCGTCAGCCCCAGCGCCTTGAACAGGGAGCGGTGCGGGGCCCTTTCCAGCCCTTTTTTCATTGTGTCGGAACGCATGATTCCCCTCCTTTGGTTTCTCCGGGTAGATTCCTCGAAGCTTGCTTCGTTCCTCGTTATCTTAGATACCCCGCAGCTTGCTGCGGGGAGGTTCGTTTTCGTCCATATCATCCAGAACGCTGAGCAGACTCGCGCAGGTATTTGAAAGTGCAACCCGCGTGTCGGTCACGGTCAGGGCGTTTTGATCGCAGACGGCCACGCAGCTTTCACAGCCCTGGCATTCCCTGTCCGCAACCGGCGATGCTTTCCCGTTTTGCATCCGGAGCATGCCCACGGTGCAGGCCTCCAGACATTCCTCGCAGCCGTTGCATTTCTCCCGATCCACGGCAACTTTAAAAGCCATAATCTATCCCGAGACTCCTTTACGCAGAGAAATTACGGGGGTGTTCCCCCAACTCGGGTCTCACTAACACAAGTCGCATTCGGATACAAGAGCATTAATGTATCCAATAATAAGGGAGGCGAGAGGTTTTTATTCCCAGCATGCAGGGTAAACAAAACGGGGAAAATCCCTGATGCATAGATAAGTAGCTATTATATTAAATAATTTATTTTCTTGACAAGAGTTTTTAAATGGCATAGGGAAAAGTCGTCATGCGAATACAATGGATACATTGGATACAATCATGAACAGGGAGTCCTCCGATAAACCAAGAAAGAACAACATCTCCGTCCGGGAAAAGACGTACGACACTCTGAAATCCAACATCCTGTCCGGCCGGTTCGTTCAGGGCGAACGTCTCACGGAGGAGCATCTCGCCGAAACATTAGGGGTCAGCCGCACACCTGTCCGGGAAGCCTTACACAAACTCGAACAGGACGGGTTGATCGAACCGCTCGAGTCGCGGGGGTTCTGCGTCCCGATGGATTCCCAGGAGGAGATCGAAGACCTCTTCGAACTCAGAACCGTTCTGGAGGGGTACACCCTCAAAATCATCTGCGAGAGGATCACCGATCAGCAGATCGCCAAACTGGAAGGGATTATCGAGAAGGCGAGCGATGCCATCCGGCGCAAACGGATCGATGAGGTGTTTCAGTGGAACACCCAGTTTCACGACACGCTGCACGGTCTGGTTGCAGACAAGCGTCGTTTCCACAACCTGATTGTGAATATGAGGAAATACGTGCTGAGGTATCGAAAGGATACCCTCCAGTACCTCGGTGCGGCAACGAGGGCAAGCGATGGTCATCGACAGATTCTGCTGGCCCTGAAGCTCAAAGACCCTGAGTTGTGCGAACGGGTGATGCGGGTTCATATACGGCAGTCGAAGGAGGATGCGCTTCAGACCAATCGTGAGGCGAAAGAGAGGGTTGCAGGTCCGGTTTCTTCGGGTAAGTCCCCCGTCGTTGTGACAAAAGGAAATGGAAGGATGAGGAGGTTGTATGAAGGCAGACCAGGATAAGTGCATCGCGTGTAAGAGGTGTTTTCCCTATTGCCCGATGGGGAGGATTCAGACCTTCGGCCGGCACGACAAGATCCCCGGCCGGGTCTACATCGAGATCGAACAGGACGCCTGCACCGACTGCGGGATGTGTCTCCGGGCGAAAATCTGTCCGGTAAACGCCCTTTACCAGCCCGAGGAGCCGTGGCCCCGCGAGGTCCGCGGCGTTTTAAGCAACCCGATGATCGAGTTCATGGGGTCGCAGACACCCGGGCGCGGAACGGAGGAGATGAAGACGAACGACGTCAAGGGAACCTTCCTCCCCGGCGAGGTGGGAGTCGGCGTCGAACTGGGCAGGCCCGGCGTGGGCGCCTACTTCCGGGATGTCGAGACCGTAGCCATGGCCCTGATGAAGGCGAATCTCGGTTATCAACTGGCGGCGGAAAATCCCGTGACCCATTTCATGTCCGACAAGAACACGGGGAAGCTCCGCGACGATGTCCTCGGGGAAAAGGCGATCTCGGCCATCATCGAGGGGAAGTGCAAGTTAGAGAAGCTTCCCGAGGTCCTCAAGGTCCTCCGGGAGGTGGCGGGGACGCTCGATACGGTCTTTACAGTGGAAGTCATTACGAAGGTCCCCCCGAAGGGTGAGATCCCCATTGATCCCGTCCTGAAAAAAATGGGAATGTGGTATTCCATCAACAGCAAGAACAACATGGGACTGGGCGAACCGCACTTCACGTTCACCGATGAAGAGCAGTAAAGGAGGAGAGTCATGACACACAGCCTGCACCGCAGAGGCACCCGGGAGAGCCTGAGCAATGATTTTGTCGTTCTCGGCTGTCCGGCGACCGGCGTCAATAAGAAGGGATCGGCTCCCAAGACCAAAAAATTCCTTAGTATTTGCTACAAGCACGGTCCGGTCAACCTGGGCGATATGAAAACCGGAAACATCTACAACACGACAATGGACGATATCCTGAGCCGCGTGACGGACGGGACGATCGTCGAGTGCACCTTCGACAACCGGGAGAAGATCGTCTCCCTCCTGAAGGAGCTCAAAGAGGACAGGCCCGGCATCTCGATCATCATCTCCGGGGTGGCCGATGTCGTTCAGCAATGTATGACGGAGGCGGGTCTAGGCAGGATCCATTCGCTTGAATACTCCCTCGGCTCCTGGGGAAAAACGGACCGTCTGCCCGATTTCGAGATCCTCCAGACGGTCACCATGTGCGGGCACGGGATGATCGCCTCGGACCTGGTCCGCAAGATGGTCCGGGACGTGAAGCGGGGGCGGCGGACGATCGAGGATTGCTGCATCGAAATGGCGGAATGCTGTTCCTGCGGGAACTACAATGTGACACGTGGAAGAGAGTTATTCAAGGAGCTGCTTCCCCTCTACTCGCTCCACAGCCTTTACTGAAAGCCAATATTAGGACGGCTTCGTAAAAAGGCCGCAGGCAAGGCGCGCGAATCCTGAGGAGTGAGGCGTACTTTGGCGTACGCCGCAACGACGAGGGATGAAGCGCAACGCAGCATCCGGACTTTTTACGAAGCCGTCAAGGAAGGAGAATAAGATGCGATACATCATCATAGGAGGGAGCGCCGCGGCCATCAGCGCCGTTGAGTCCATTCGGTCGCTGGATCGCGAATCCCCGATCGACCTGTTCAGCGAGGAAGAGACCCCCCTCTTTTCGAGAGTCCTCCTGCCGTACTACATCGCGGAGGAGCTCTCCAAGCCGCTGCTCAATTTCAGGACGGCGGATTTTTTCGACGAGAACAGGGTGACGGCCCACATGGGGCTGAAGGTTACCGTTATTGACCCCAAGACAAAAACCATCGAGACGGTCGACAAAAAGACGTATGCCTTCGACAAACTCCTGATTGCCACAGGGGGGAAGGCGATCGTTCCGCCCATCCCGGGGATCGACAAGGAGGGGATCTCCACACTCAAGACCATGGCCGATGCGGAGAGGATCTACAACACGAAGGGGGCCCGGGCGGTGGTGATCGGCGCCGGCTCCATCGGCGTCGAGGCCTGCATCAGCCTGACACGAAGGGGGATCAAGACCACGCTCCTGGAACAGCTCGGGCAGGTGATGCCGACCGTCTTCGATGCCGAGGCGGCGGCGATTGTGCAGAGACGGATCGAGGATCTTGGGATCGAGGTGTTCACCGGAGAGAAGGCCCTGAAGTTCACAGGCGACAAGCGTGTCCAGGGCGTCGTGACCGACAACCGGGAGATTCCCTGCGATATGGTCGTGCTGTCGGTGGGGGTCCGACCGGCCGCGGAGCTTGCCGTCCGGGCGGGTCTTACGATCGGCGACATGAAGGGGATACGCATCGACGAGAACATGATGACCAGCGTCCAGGACATCTACGCCGCCGGCGACGTGGCGGAGACCCGCGACATCGCGCGGAACGCCTATTTCCTGAACGCCATCTGGCCCTGCGCCTTCGAACAGGGGCACATTGCCGGTCTCAATATGGCCGGTCGGAAAACGGCATATCCAGGTTCCTATCGGAGAAACTCCATCGGGAACTTCATCGGAATCCCGGCCATCTCCATGGGCGTGACCCATGCCGAATCCTGTGCGCTGCAATCCGATGAGGACGAATTCCGGGAGATCCGGGTGAGGACGAAAGAGAGCTACAAGAAGCTCGTCCTGCGAAACGGGAAGATCATCGGGGCGATCCTGGTCGGTCAGACCCAGAAAGCCGGACTGATGTCGATTCTGCTTCGCAAGCAGGTCAATGTCGCGGATTCGATACCCCTGCTGATGAGCGACCGCCTGAGTTTTATGGATCTGCTTCCGATCCTGAGGAGAAATGCCGACCAGTTCAGCGAGCCGGAATACAAGGAGCTGATCGATACCGGACTGTGATTCCCGGACCCCGAAAAATCTCCAATGCGTGCTTACGGGACATGATTTTCCAAGTTACGCGAAGGTCTCGATATAGGTTTCAAACGAGGAGGAAAACGTGAAAGTATTAATGGTGGACAAAGAGAAGTGTACGGGATGCCATCAGTGCGAGCTCTGGTGCGGGACGGAAATCGCCTCCATATCCAAGGAACTGGCTACGGCGATCAATGAAACGCCTCAGCCGGTCCCGCGGGTCTATGTGGAGGGCAAGCCGTTTGCCATGCAGTGCCGGCATTGCGAGGAGGCCCCCTGCCTGGATGCCTGTCCCAACGGAACCATGCGCCGCGATCCGGAAACGGGGCTGATTTACGTGAACGAGCCGACCTGCATCGCCTGCTGGATGTGCGTCATGGTGTGTCCTTTCGGAATCATCAATCCTTCGTCGTCCCTTAAAGTGGCGATCAAATGCGACCGCTGCCGGAGCATGGGCTATCCCATCTGCGCGGAGGTCTGCCCCACCGGGGCGATCTCCCTTGTGGAGAGGAAGGATTATCGGAAGAAGAAGTTTTGATCAATTCATATCGCCATTGGACTGACGACCGAGGAGGTCGCAGGCAAGTGGCAGCAGAAAGGAGAATGAAGATGGAGTTCATCCAGAAAAAGACCGCCGATAATGCAGCAGAGCGCTTCCTGCCGAAGGCGGCGGACAAGGGTACGAAACTGGCGTGGGACCGCTTCGAGGGACAGCTCCCCGAGTGCGGTTTCTGTGAATCGGGACTGAGCTGCAGGGATTGCCTCCAGGGGCCGTGCATCAGCAACCCCTTCCGGGATGCGAACAAGTTAGGCGTCTGCGGGAAGGATAAAGATGTCCTGGCCGCTCAGTCGCTGCTGAAGCTGGTCCTCAAGGGGACGATGGCCACCCTGGATCAGGTGGGCGATTTTGTGGAGGGGGTCGCCTCCGGAGGGGTGAAGCCCCGGGACAAGGCTGCGGCCGACAGGGTCATCGCCGAGATCGAGGCCCTCCTGAAGGATGGAGGCGCCGGCATGAAGAAGGCCTTCCCCAAGGCCCTTCTCGCCGCCTGGGAAGAGGCGGGGATTGTTCCGCAGGGGGTGGCAAAGGATCTGTTCAAGGCCTCCCAGAAGACAGAAGGCGGCGTTGCCGGCGTCGAGGAGACTCTGTTCTGGGCCTTCAAGGCGGCGCTCCTGGGCGCTTTCGCCCGGAAACTCCAGGGTGATCTTAAAAAGGCCGTGTTTGGCGCAGCCCCCGCCGAGATCGAAGTCGACATGGGCATTCTGAAGAAGGACACAGCGACGATAATTCTGTACGGCCGTTTTTCTCCGGTCCTGAAAGTGAAGATCGCCGAAGCGGCGGCGAAAAAGAAGGTAGCCGTCATGGGCGTCTGCACCGACCCCCTGCTTTTGCCCCATGTGTTCGCTCCGGTGACAAGCTACGGTTCCCAGGAACTGCCCCTGATGACCGGCGCCGTCGATCTGATCGTGGTCGGGGACCAGTTCGTCAATCCGTCGCTCGCCGCGATCGCCGCGGAATACTCGGTGGCGGTCGTTCCGACGGAAACCCTGAAGGATCAGAATCCCGACGTATTTGCCAAGGCGATCGTGGAGAAGGCCCTAAACGCGTTTGGGTTTCGCCGGTCCATCGTGCGGGATATCCCGGATGCGAAGAAAACCGCGCTCATGGGCCTTTCCGCTGCCGATCTCGATATGAAGAAGATCGCGGCCGCCCTGGCCGGGGAGAAGATCAAGGGGATCGCGATCCTTGCGGGGACGAACAACGTAAAATTCACGCAGGATCTGCCCTTTGTGACCCTGGCGCAGGAATTTCTGAAGGACGGCGTCCTCTGCATCTCCGAAGGCGATGCGGGCGTGAGCCTCGCGAAGTACGGCTTCCTCGACCCGGGCCAGAGCGAGAAGCACTGCAGCCAGGGTGTGGCAGAACTTCTCAAGACCGCCGGGAAGAACCTCCCGGCCGTGATCGACCTCGGTTTGGCCGAAAACGGCGGTCTGACCGAGTTCCTGCTGGCCCTCTCCGCGGCTGCCGGGAAGTCCATCAAGGAACTGCCGATCCTGGCCTGCTTCGCGGAGGCAAACCGGAGCGCCGAGGCGGGCGAGGCACTGAGCCTGGTGGCGATGGGCGTTTCGACCTATTTCTGGCCTGCCCTGCCGGTGACGGGAAGCCCCAAAACGATGGATGCTCTCTCGACACTCTGCCGGTTGAAATTCGGCGCGGGAATGATTGTCGATACGAATAAGAAAAGGGAGCCGCTGGCGAAGGCGGGAATGATTCTGAAGGTTTTTAACCGTGTTGCGGATCCCGCCGCCGGAGACCATCCCTGGACGGACTGGAAGAAATAAGGAGGAAAGAGATGTCTTATCCGAGCGGGCGTCATTTTTTGCAGATTCCCGGACCGACCAATGTCCCCGAACAGGTGCTTCGGGCTCTGGCCAAGCCCACCATCGATCACCGGGGGCCTGAGTTCAAGGCGTTAGCGCTTGAGGTGTTCGACGGCCTCAAATCCATTTTTAAAACGACCCTCCCTGTCATGATCTTCGCGTCGTCGGGAACCGGCGCGTGGGAAGCGGGACTGGTGAACACCCTCTCCCCGGGGGACAAGGTCCTGATGTTCGAGACGGGATACTTCGCGACCCTCTGGAAGAATATGGCCGTCCGTCTTGGGCTGGAGGTCGACTTCGTTCCCGGCGACTGGCGCCACGGCGTCGATCCCGCCGTCGTCGAAGCGAAGCTTGCCGGAGACCGCGGCCACGCGATCAAGTCGGTGATGGTGGTCCACAACGAGACATCGACCGGTGTGACCAGCCGGGTTGCCCAGATCCGCAAGGCGATGGACCGGGCCGGCCATCCGGCGCTCTTGATGATCGATACGATCTCTTCCCTCGGCTCGATCGACTACCGCCATGACGAATGGGGGGTGGACGTCACGGTGGGCTGCTCCCAGAAGGGGCTGATGCTCCCGCCGGGGCTCGGGTTCAATGCGATCAGCGCCAAGGCTCTTGCCGCTGCGAAGACCGCGCGCCTCCCCAAGTCTTACTGGGGGTGGGAGGAGATGCTCAATGCCAATAAAGGCGGCTTCTTTCCCAGCTCTCCGGCGACCAATCTGCTTTACGGCCTCAGGGAAGCCCTTTGCCTGCTTAGAGAGGAGGGGCTCGATCACGTCTTTGTGCGCCATATCCGGCACGGGGAGGCGACCCGCCGTGCAGTCCGGGTCTGGGGGTTGGATATCCTCGCTCTTAATCCGGAAGAATACAGTCCGGTCCTCACAACCGTCGTGATGCCCGGCGACAAGGGGGCGGACGCCTATCGCGATGCGGTTCTCGAGAAATTCAACATGTCCCTCGGGAGCGGTCTCGGCATTCTCAAGGACCGGGTATTCAGGATCGGTCACCTGGGAGACTTCAACGACCTGATGCTGATCGGAACCTTGGGCGGCGTGGAAATGGGCTTCGCCCTTACCGGTGTGCCTTACAAACAGGGCGGCGTCATGGCGGCGATGGAATGCCTGGCCTCCCACTGTGGAACGGCGCTGGACCGATCCGACGGATAGGTCGGTGCATCGGAACCGCCGAGTTTTTTAAGACGGGGCGTTCTTTGGATACAATGTTCCAATAAGAGGCTTGACACGACGGCCTGAACGCTTTTAAGGTAAAAGCATTCTTTGTCACAAGAGCAAGTTTTTACCAAGAGTGACAAGGTGTTCGAGGTACATGGGACAGCGGTAGGCAGGACCTCCTCAATAAAGAGGAAAGCCTGATGATTTTGGCAACAACAACAAGGTGGTTTCAACAAAAAAGAAAGGGGAGCACTTATGAAGAAGAATCGGATGTTTATCATTCCATTGGCGGCGATGTTGGTTCTTGTTTTCGTCGCTTCCGGCTGGACGGCAGCCGCACCCAAACCCAAGGGGTACCCGGAGCGGCCCATCGAGGTCGTCGTCCAGTACGGCGCCGGCGGCGGCAGCGACATCTTTGTCCGGAGTCTGTTCAACGCGGCGCGCAAGGACATCGGCGTGGCGGTGAACGTGACGAATATGACCGGCGCCGCCGGGGTGAGGGCCTCTAACTATGTCCTCTCCCAGCCGGCCGACGGGTACACGATTTACAACTTCAGCCCCGAGCAGCTGATCAACACGGTCATGGGCCGGGAGGACTTCCGGCTCTTTGCTCCCCTGTGCAACGTGCAGCAGGATGAGAGCATCTTCTATGTCCGGGCGGAGAGCCAATTCAAGACGATTCAGGACGTGATCAAATACGCCAAGGCGAACCCCGGCAAACTCCAGTTCACCGGGACCACGCCGCAGAGCCCCGACGAGATCATCATCATGCAGTTCGCCAAGAAGGCGGGCATCAACATCAAGTACGTCCCCTTCGACAAGGCCCCCGAAACCCATGCGGCGGTCCTGGGCGGTCACATCGACATCCTGCATGAAGAGCCGGGAGTGATCATCTCGCTCATCGAGGCCAAGAAGCTCCGCCCGCTGGTGGTCTTCACCGAGAAGCGGCTGCCCATCAGTTGGGGGGCCGACGTCCCCACAGCGCGGGAGCTCGGCTACGATATCACCATGGGACGCTGGCGTGGTCTGGCGGTGAAGAAGGGCACGTCTCCCGAGATCATCAACTGGCTCGCCTACGTCCTGGAGAAAGCGACCAAGGACCCGGCGTACAGCGATATCGCCAAGAAGTCACTTCTCGATCTCCGTCCGGGCTGGAAGGGCCCCGCGGAGTACGGCAAATTCTGGGAGGAGGATTTCAAGGCCTACAAGGAAATTCTGGATGACCTGGGTTACACGAAGAAGAAATAGCCACCGTGTCGCCTTATCACCCACCCAACGGGCATGGGCGGGCAGTAGTACCGCCCGTGCCCAAACCGTTATGCATGATGACTGAATAAGGAGCAGAGCCGTGCTGAAAGGTGAATTGATCTTCGCGCTTCTGATCTTCGTGGTTTCCCTGTTTCTCTACTGGGTGACGGGGAGCTTCGGGACGGGCACCGTCCTACAGGGCTCCCAGATGGGTCCCGCCTTCTGGCCCCGTCTTCTGTTGGGGGCCCTCCTTTTGCTGAGTGTGGTCGTCTCCGTGGGGACGATCCGCAAGATCGCCAGGGAGAAAGCCTGGGGCGAGTCGCTCCTGACGATGGACCGGGGAAAGGTCCGGTTTTTCGCCGCCATCGGCCTGGGCGTTGCATATTTGATTCTCTTGCCGGTTTTGGGATTTATCGCAATCACTCCGGTTTTCATGATCGCCTTCATGCTGCTGCTCGGGGAGAAGAGCAAGGGATGGATCATTGGCGTCTCGATTGCAATGACGGCGATTATCGTCGTTCTGTTCACGAAGGCCATGTACGTTCCCCTCCCCAGGGGAGTATGGCTGTTCCGCGAATTCAGCCTGCTGTTCTATTGATGGGAGGGAATGGGAAATGGATATCTGGTTAGCCGCCCTGCAAACGGTCTTTCAGCCGACGACACTCTTTTTTATCCTTGCGGGCGTGATGCTCGGGACGGTCCTCGGGGCGATTCCGGGGCTCAACTCCACGATGGGGACGGCCCTTCTGATCCCCTTCACCTTCGCCATGGCGCCGGAAAACGGCTTGGCGCTCCTAGCCGCGGTGTACTGCGGCGGGACGTTCGGAGGCTCCATCTCCGCCATCCTGTTTAACGTCCCCGGGGCGCCCGAGGCGGCGGCGACGGGGTTCGACGGCTATCCCATGGCCCAGAAGGGGCAGGCGGGCGAAGCCCTCGGTTACGCCATCATGTCCTCGGTCATCGGCGGGATCTTCAGCGTCCTCGTCCTGACCCTGGTTTCGCCCCAGCTCGCAGAGGTAGGACTCACTTTCTCGCAGCCGGAGTATTTCGCCCTGGCGGTGGCGGCGCTCACGCTGATCGCCTCGCTCGGCGGCGCGGGGATGGCCAAGGCCTTCATCGCGGGGTTGATCGGGCTTCTCCTGGCCACCGTGGGGATCGACGAGATGACCGCCGACCCCCGGTTCACCTTCGGCGGGAAGGCGCTCCTGGGGGGGATCAACTTCATCCCCGCGATCATCGGGGCCTTCGCCGTGGGGGAGATCCTGGCCAAGGCGGAGGAGGGCAAGGGGCTCCATGGGGAACACCTCACCATCAAGGTCTCCACGAAACTTCCGAACGTGAGAGAACTGTTGCGTTTGAAATGGACGATCCTTCGTTCCGCCGTGATCGGGACGGCGATCGGGATCCTCCCCGGCGTCGGCGCGACGACGGCGGCCTTCATCGGCTACTCCGAGGCGGTCCGCTGGTCGAAACACCCGGAGAAGTTCGGGACGGGCGTCCCCGAAGGGATCGCCGGCCCCGAGACGGCCAACAACGCCGCCACCGGCGGGGCGATGGTCCCCCTGCTCACCCTCGGCATCCCCGGGAGCGCGACAACGGCGGTCATCATCGGCGGCTTTCTGGTCCATGGCCTCCAGCCCGGCCCGATGCTCTTTTTAAACCAGCCAAAGCTCATGTACACGATCTTCATCGCGATGTATGTAGCCAACATCTGCATGCTCTTCGCGGGACTTCTGGTGGCCAAGATCTTCGCCAACTTCCGGAGGGTCCGCTACTCCATCCTCGGCCCCGTCATCTTCGTCTTCGCCGCCATCGGCTCCTTCGGGATCCGCAACGACATGACGGACCTCTGGATCATGTTCGCCTGCGGGATCGTGGGCTACTTCTTCAAGAAGTTCAAGTATCCGATCGCACCGATGATCATCGGTCTCGTCCTGGGTCCCTTGACGGAGGTCTCCCTGCGAAAAGGGATGTTCATGGCGGACTATCAGCTCTCCCTCTTTCTGATGCGGCCGATCGCGGGCACGATCCTGGCGGTCGCCGTCGCCTCCGTGTTGTGGAATCTCTACAGCGTTTTCATCAAGAAGGGCAAGGCATCGCTGGAGGAGATCGAGTAGCTTATCCGTTCGCTCGCGGGCGCTTCCACTGGGGAGGCGCCCGCGAAACCCTTACGGCTCCCCGCCTGCTGACGGAGAGCCTTTTTTTATATCGGCCGGCTTGCTATCGAGGACGGTGACACAGGTAAATTCGTTCCCGATCAAAACGGGAATGACCGCTTTGTTACGGCCGGCGAGGTCGGATATCAGATCCTAAATTCTATCAGGAAAGGGCCGCGTCGGGCACAGGCCGTTTTGAACACGTCGGCGAACCCCTCGAGCGTTTCCACCCGAGTCGCCTCCACGCCCATGCCCCCGGCGAGCTTCACCCAGTCGAGTTCGGGGCGCGAGAGATCGAACAGATCGATCGAGGCGCGGCCGGGCTGCGCGCCTACGGCAAGCAGTTCCCCGTGCAGGATCTTGTAGACGCGGTTGGCGAAGATCACGTTGACCACGTCGAGCCGCTCGCGCGCCTGTGTCCACAAGGCCTGCAGCGAGAACATCCCCGCCCCGTCGGCCTCCAGGCACACGACCTTGCGGTCGCGGCAGGCCACCGCCGCGCCGGTGGCGCAGGGAAAGCCGTGGCCGATGGCGCCGCCGGTAATCTGCAGCCAGTCGTGCGCGGCGGCGTTGTATGTATAGGCGAACAACGGGCGGCCTGAAGTGACCGCATCCTCCACGACAATGCAGTTTTCCGGCAGCAGTGTGGCCAGCGTGCCTGCAAAGGCCTCGGGGGTAAATTTTCCGCGACCCGGCCGCGGCTTCGGCTCACCTTCTGCAATTGGCGCCGTTTTCGGCGCGCCGAGCTCGTCGGCCAATTGCTCGAGGGCGTCAACCTCATCCTGCTCCGGCCGCGCTAGAACGTAAGTGACCGCATCCGGCGGCGCCAGCAGGCTGGGCTTGCCCGGATAGGCGAAAAAGGCGGTCGGCGGTTTGGCGCCGACGAGGATCAGGTGTTTTGTTCCCGCAAGCATCCTGAGCGCGCTGTCCACGACATAGGGCACCCGGTCCACCGGCACGCGCCCGCGACCCCGCGCCATGCGCGCCACCGGATTGGAGGCGCGCAGGGTCGCGCCGCTGACATGCGCGATACGGTTGGCTGCGACGAGGCCCGCCTCCGACAAGGCCCGGCCCGAAAGAATCAGCGCAGCCGGCTCCCTGGCGCGAAGCGCCTTCGCGATAACGCGCACGTTCTCCGGAGCGACGGCGCTGCGCGCCGATACCGAAAGCGGCGGAGCGACGACCCCGCCCTCGTTCCATGCCGTGTCTGCCGGTACGATCAGGGTGGCGATCTGTCCGGGCGCGGTCTTTGCCGCCTGCACAGCGGCGGCGCCGTCCGCCCCGAGGGTCGCGGGAGCGTTGCTGGTTCGGACCCAGTGCGACACCGTGCGCGCAAGACCCTCGGTGTCGGCGGTGAGCGGCGCGTCCAACGGCCGGTGGTACGTGGCGTGGTCGCCGACGATGTTTACCATCGGAGATCGCGCGCGGCGCGCGTTGTGCACGTTGGCCAACCCGTTGGCGAGACCGGGACCGCAGTGCAGCAAGGTCGATGCGGGTTTGCCGGCCATGCGGGCGTACCCGTCGGCGCAGCCGGTGACCACGGTCTCGGCCATCCCCAGGACGCAGCGGATGCCTTCGACCTTGTCGAGCGCCGCGACAAAATGCATCTCGGATGTGCCCGGATTGGCAAAGCAGGTATCGATGCCGCCGGCGAGCAGCGTTCGCACAAGGCTCTCAGCGCCGTTCATAACAATGAGTTCTCCTAACGACGTTTATATTGCAACTTGGGGACAGATTTTAAATCTGTCCCCCTTCGTCCCAGGGCGGGAAGGAAAACCCTCTTTCGCACCACCGCGCCACGGATAAGAGGCGTTCGTCATCTCCCATTCGGCCGATCATCTGCAGTCCCAGGGGAAGCCCCAGGGGGCCGAATCCCACGGGGATGGTCACGGCCGGGACGCCGCAGAGGCTCCAGATGGAGCAGAAGGCGGGGTTCCCCGTTTGCTCCAGCGTCGCCGGCGCCTCTCCCGTCGCGGGAGGCGTGATGAGGGCGTCGTACCTGGCCAGGAAACGCCCCAGCTCCCCTTGCAGGTCGGAGCGGAGCTTCAGGGCCTGCAGGTAAAGCGGCGCCCTTATCTCCTTCCCTTCGGCGATGAAATCCCTCAGGGTTGCACTGAGGAGGGGGGTCTGGTTGAGCGAGAGTTCCTCCAGGTTGAAGGCGGCCTCGACGGACATGATGGTGCGGATCGCCCCGTGGGCGTGGCCGAAGGGTTCGGGCAGTTCAACCTCCTCGATACGCGCCCCCGCTTTGTTTAAGGTTTGAATGCTCTGCTCGAAATTGGATTTGGCGTCATCCCCCGCCTGGTCCCAGACCGGGGTTTTCACTGCCGCCAGGCGGGGCGCCTCGGAGCGCCCGGTGATTGTTGACGCGAGTTTTGCCCCCTCGCCGGACAGGGCGGCCGCGAACCATGCAGCGTCTTCCACATGACGGGTGAAGAGGCCCGGCTGGTCCAGAGTATGGCTGAAGGTCAGGGCCCCTTCGATGGGAATGAGGCCCTGGGTCGGTTTAAAGCCCACAACCCCGCAAAAAGCGGCGGGTCTGATGACGGAACCGTTGGTTTGCGTCCCCAGCGCGGCAGGGACGAACCCTGCCGCAACCGCGGCGGCGGAGCCGCTGGATGATCCCCCGGGCGTATGCATGGGATTCCAGGGGTTGCGTGTCTTTCCGGGGTGGAGAAAGGCGCATTCGGTCGTGACGGTCTTCCCCATCACAAAGGCGCCCCGGGCCTCGAGCCGCGCGACCACCCGGGCCGATCGCTCCGGGATGTGACCGGCAAAGGCGGGAGAACCCATTTCCGTGGGAACGCCGGCGGTGGCATAGATGTCTTTTGCCCCCACGGGTACGCCCTGGAGTGGGCCGGGTGTGCCGCCTGAGCGGAGTCGACTGTCGGCAAGGCGTGCGGCCTTTATCGCCTCCACCGGTTTGAGCCAGGCCCATGCCTGGATCTTTTCATCGAGCAACGCGATCCTCGCCAGAAGGGCCTGCGTGTATTCTTCGGAGGTGAATCGCCGGCTTTCGATCCCCTTGACGGTTTCAATCAAGCTCAAGGCGTGCAGTGGCTTATCCATGTTTTTTCCGACCTCCTGTGTCCCTCCCCCTCGACGGGGCAATTTGGGGACAGATTTTAAATCTGTCCCCTTAATGTCTCTTCTTAACATCCGCATTGAGAAGGTTCGGGGGATTTCCGGAAGAGAGGGCGGCGACAAGATTCTCTGCGGCCATCATGGCCATCTTGAAGCGGGTGTTTTCGGAAGAACTGGCGATGTGCGGCGAAAGCACCACATTCCCCAGTTCCCTGAATCCCGGATGAAGGGCAGGTTCCCCTTCGAAGACATCGAGACCGGCGCCGGCGATGGCGCCTTTTCGGAGCGCCTCGACCAGCGCCGCATCGTCGAGCACGCCGCCCCGGGCGGCATGGATGAGGATCGCCGATTTTTTCATGAGGGCGATTTCCGGGGCGCCGACGGCATGGTGGGTCTCCCGGCTGTAAGGGATATGGATCGTCACGATATCCGCCCTGTGGAAGAGCTCCGCTTTTGGGACATACGTGGCCCGGCAGGCGGCCTCGATCTCCGGGGCGGCCCGCCGGACATCATGGTAGAGCACCTCCATTTGGAAACCTGCCGCGCGGCGGGCCACTACCTGGCCGATCCGTCCCAGACCGACAATTCCGAGGACGGCATGGTGCACATCCAGGCCGAGAAACTGCTTGAGCTTCCATTTATCCCATTGCCCCGTCCGGATATAGGCTTCGGCCTCGTTCAGCCGGCGGGCGGTGGCGAGGATCAACGCGAAGGCGAAATCGGCGGTTGTATCGTCCAGGACGCCGGGGGTGTTGGTGGCCATGACGCCGTGGGCGTTGCAGGCGGTCAGATCGATATTGTTGTATCCTACGGCGATGTTGCAGACCGCCTTCAGACGGGGGCAGCGGCTCAGGAGAGCCTCATCGATCCTTTCGGTAAGGGTGGTCAGGGCGCCCTCCTTATCGGCGAGAACCAGGGCCAGCTCCTCGCCGGTCAGGACCTTGTCTTCCTGATTGGCCTGAACCTCAAAATGGGGCGCCAGAAAATCCAGGACCTCTTCAAACACCTCTCGGGCGACAAAAATGTTTTTCTTCATGTGATCTTCCTCTTGTCTTTGACGGATCATGGAAATGATGTGGGAGCAACTGCGCGTTTGCCTATACCAGCTTTTTCGCGAAGAGGAAATAAAAAACTGGGTGTTTTGCTTTTTCCATGTTCAGAAATAGTTCTTGACAAATTCTACAAATGATAGCAATTATTACGTCATCGGACCTGATCGGGTGTTGGAATGTGTGGGTCGGGAAAGATAATCGTCGACGGTTATTCAGGTCTTTTTCTCATGCATATTCTCGATGTATGAATTCAAGAGGGGGGTGTAGAGGGGGACAAGGGTGTATAAGACATTAGGCGCCAATCACTGGGATCTAAAAGAGGTTCCGGAAAGGGTCTTGTCGTTGGTTGAAGGGTTTTTGATTCAGACGGTCGGTTTTTATCATTAACACTACAGGAGGGTAATTATGACAAAGAAAGAATCGAGCAAAGACACAGTGAAGGCAGGCGTGTCGCGCCGCAATTTCCTCACCGCCGCGGCCGCAGTGACGGCCGGGGCCGCAACGCTGGGTTTCCCGACGGTCCTCAAGGCGCAGGGGCCGATCAAAATGAGATGGCAGAGCACCTGGCCGACCAAGGACATCTTCCACGAATACGCCCTCGACTTCGCCAAGAAGGTGAACGACATGACCGGCGGGGATTTGGTGATCGAGGTGCTGCCCGCGGGCGCCGTGGTGCCGGCCTTCAACCTGCTGGACGCGGTCTCCAAAGGGACGCTCGACGGCGGGCATGGCGTGCAGGTCTACCACTACGGCAAGCAGAATGCCCTGGCGCTGTGGGGGTCGGGCCCCGGCTTTGGCATGGACGCCGATATGATGCTGGCCTGGCACAAGTACGGCGGAGGCAGGGATCTGCTGGCGAAAATCTACGCCTCCATCGGTGCCAACGTCGTCTCTTTCCCCTACGGGCCGATGGCGACGCAGCCGCTCGGCTGGTTCAAGAAGCCGATTACCAAGATGTCGGACTTCAAGGGGATGAAGTTCCGCACCGTCGGTATTTCCATTGACGTGTTCACCGGCCTCGGTGCGGCGGTCAACGCGCTCCCCGGCGGCGAGATCGTTCCGGCGCTGGACCGCGGCCTCCTGGACGGGGCGGAGTTCAACAACGCCTCCTCCGACCGGCTCCTGGGCTTCCCTGATGTCTCCAAAGTGTGCATGCTCCAGAGCTACCACCAGAACGCCGAGGTTTTCGAGATCACGTTCAACAAGACCAAATTCGACGCCCTGCCCGTGAAGATGAAGGCGATCATCGAGAACGCCGTGGAGGCGGCCTCGTCCGACATGTGGTGGAAGTCGTGCGACCGCTACTCGCAGGATTACATCGAACTGCAGACCAAGGACAAGGTCAAGTTCTACAAGACACCGGACGCGATCCTTGCCCAGCAGCTCGTAGCCTACGATGAAACCGCAAAGAAGAAAGGGGAGGGCAACCCGCTGTTCAGAGAGGTCGAGGCGTCGCAGAAGAAATTTGCGGAGCGCGTCGTGAAATGGGACATGGATACCAACGTCAACCGGCGGATGGCCTATAATCACTATTTCGGCAAGAAAGCGGCGCCTGCGAAAGCAGCGCCCGCAAAGAAGGAAGAACCTAAGAAAAAGTAATGGGTTTTTGACAACATCGCCGATCAGCCATCCGGGCGCCGCCCGGGTGGCTGATTTTTATAAAGGTGTAGCTATGCAGAAATTGCTGCTTACCGTCGACAGGATCAGCACATTCGTGGGGAAAATATTCGCCTGGCTCATCGTGTCGCTCACCTTCCTGATCACCTATGAGGTGTTCTCGCGCTACGCCCTCGACGCCCCGCACGACTGGGCCTTCGACGGGATGATCCAGATGTACGGGATGCTCTTCATGATGGCGGGCGCCTACACGCTCTCGAAAAACGGCCACGTGCGGGGCGACGTCCTCTACGGCTTCTTCCCGCCGCGGCTGCAGGCCGGGCTCGATTTGACGCTGTACTTCGTCTTCTTTCTCCCCGGCGTGGTCGCCCTTTGCTGGGCCGGTTACCTGTATGCCGGCGACTCCTGGCGGATCCTGGAGCATTCGGGCATCACTGCCGACGGCCCGCCGGTCTACCAGTTCAAGACCGTCATCCCCGTCGCCGGGGCGTTCATCCTGTTACAGGGCATTGTCGAAGTCATCCGCTGCATCCTCTGCCTGAAAGAAGGCGCGTGGCCCCCCCGTCTACAGGACGTCGAGGAGGTGGACGTCGAAAAACTGAAGGCGCAGATGCACGTCAAGGATGAGGATATCGCCAGGCTCGATGAGTTCGTGACGGCCAAGAAAGGGAGCGACAAATGAGAAAAGAAGCCTGGTTCGGACTCTCGATCATGGCCGCGGTCGTAATTACCTTGTTTGTTCTGATGCCCCCGGCATCGCAGATCACCACTGGCCACCTGGGGCTCCTCATGCTGGCGCTGATCGTCGTTGCGATCATGCTCGGCTTCCCCACGGCCTTTACGCTGATGGGGCTGGGGACGATGTTCACCTGGTTTGCCTACCACAGCGTAAACCCTGATCTGGCGGTACAGCAGACACTCGATCTGATGGTCCAACGCGCCTACTGGGTCATGAACAACGATGTGTTGATCTCGGTTCCTCTGTTCGTTTTTATGGGCTATCTGGTCGAGCGCGCCAACCTGATCGAGCGGCTCTTCAAGAGCCTTCACCTGGCGACCTCACGCATCCCCGGATCACTGGCCGTTGCGACAATCATCACCTGCGCGATCTTCGCCACCGCTTCGGGGATCATCGGCGCGGTGGTGACGCTGATGGGATTGCTCGCTTTTCCGGCGATGCTCAAGGCCGGTTACAATGTCCGGGTCGCAGCGGGGGCGGTGACTGCAGGCGGAACCCTCGGTATCCTGATCCCGCCGTCGGTCCTCCTGATCCTCTACGGCGCCACCGCCGGCGTCTCGGTGATGCAGCTCTACGCCGGCGCTTTCTTTCCTGGCCTCATGCTGGCGGGATTGTACGTCGGCTATGTCATCATCTACGCTAAGATCAAGCCCAGCATCGCACCGCCCCTCTCCGCGGAGGACCAGTACGTGCCGCTCCCCAAATTTGCGGAGGCGATCACCAAGACCGGGAGTAGCAACGTCATGGTGGGGTTGTTCGGCGCGATCCCAGGGAAGCGTAGCGCCGACGCCCCGCTGCCCACGATGGTCGGCCATCTGGGGATCGCGCTCCTGCCTTTGCTGGCGGCTGCGCTGCTCATGGGGTCGATCTATCTTGCCGTGACGGCGCCGACGCTGGTCGATACGTCCGGCCTGCAAGAGATGGGCACTGCGGATACGAC